>Ga0335082_10003070_pt1 | contig 18100 bp, 19 predicted proteins | sample Lox_Sample_41_FD_206718 | JGI IMG/M metagenome (GOLD analysis project Ga0335082, IMG submission 206718) | Soil microbial communities from Loxahatchee National Wildlife Refuge, Florida, United States - Lox_Sample_4.1 | ecosystem: Environmental > Terrestrial > Soil > Wetlands | place: USA... | reverse complement strand
CCCTGGCTCACGCGGCCGCCTCTTCAGACAACCGGGTCGCGCTTGGCACCTCACGTCGGCCGCCGCGCGCGCTCGCCTTGGTCGCATCCCCGCACAAGTGCGGGGCCCCTGCTCCCTGGCTCACGCGCGCACCTCTATTCCGCGCGCGGCCATATACGCTTTGGCCTGCCGCACCGTGTATTCACCGTAGTGGAAGATAGTCGCGGCGAGCACCGCGTCAGCGCGACCCACCGTCACCCCTTCCACCAAGTGGTCCAAGTTGCCCACGCCGCCGCTCGCAATAACAGGGATCTCCAGCGCGTCCGAGAAGACGCGGGTGAGCTCCAGGTCAAACCCATGGCGCGTGCCATCCCGGTCCATGCTGGTGAGCAGGATCTCCCCCGCACCCATCTCCTGCACACGGCGGCCCCAGTCTAACGCGTCCAGCCCCGCGAGGCGCCGGCCTCCGTGCGTATACACCTGCCAGCGGGAGGGATAGGAGCTGGCTACGCGCTTCGCATCGATCGCGACCACGATGCACTGAGAGCCCACCTTGCCGCTGGCTTCCGCCACCAACTCGGGCCGAAGCACCGCTGCCGTGTTGATACTCACCTTGTCGGCTCCCGCGTTGAGCAAGTCTCTGACGTCGGCCACCGAGCGCACTCCCCCGCCTACGGTGAGGGGGATAAACACCTGCGCGGCAACGCGTTCGATGATGCCCAGGATCAGGCCGCGCTCGTCAGAGCTCGCGGTGATGTCGAGAAAGCACAACTCGTCGGCGCCTTGCTCGTCATACCGGCGTGCGATCTCGACTGGGTCGCCAGCGTCGCGCAACCCGATGAAATTGACGCCCTTGACCACCCGGCCGCTGGTGACGTCCAGGCAGGGAATGATGCGCTTAGCGAGACCCATACGCGCGTCTAGAAAGCAGACCGCCCGACGCGGGAAGGTGAGTGGCCAGAGGCCGGGTTTCGTTCGTAGTCGGCCCGCGGATCAGGATGGCTTCGCGTGCTTGCCGGCAAGCCTGTCCGCCAGCTTCTGCGCTTCGGCAAAGTTGAGAAGCCCGTCGTAGATAGCGCGTCCGGTGATGGCTCCGACGATGCCTTCCTGCTCCACGGCGCACAAAGCCTTGACGTCGTCCAGGTTGGTGATACCGCCGCTCGCGATGACCGGAACAGAGAGAACGCGGGCCAAGCCGACGGTGGCCTCGACGTTGATTCCCGTCAGCATGCCGTCGCGGCCGATATCGGTGTGAATGATCGCTTCCACGCCGTAGTCCTGAAACTTTTTGGCGAGATCTACCACGTCGTGGCGCGTCATCTTGGACCAGCCATCTACTGCGACCTTGCCGTCCCTAGCGTCCAGGGCAACCATCACGTGTCCCGGAAACGCATAGCAGGCATCGTGGAGAAAGCCTGGCGTTTTCACGGCGGCGGTGCCGACGATCACATAGGTGATACCGTCATCTAGGTAGCGCTCGATAGTGTCCAGGTCACGAATGCCGCCACCGAGCTGTACCGGGACCGCGTCGCCCAGTGCCTGGATGATCGCCTTGATCGCCTCTTCATTCTTGGGCCTCCCGGCAAACGCTCCGTTCAGGTCGACCAGATGAAGACGGCGCGCGCCCTCCTTGATCCAGTGCTGAGCCATGGCACCCGGATCCTCGGAGAACACGGTGGCCTTGTCCATGACGCCTTGTTGCAGGCGCACGCAATGTCCGTCTTTCAGGTCAATAGCCGGAATGAGCAGCATGCAGCGGAGGGGAGGACGCGGGTATACGCAGACGCGGTCAGGCGGGACGCCGGAGGGCTCGGAGCCTCATGCCGCCTCATGATACAACATACGCTTCACCGGGAATAAGCCCACGTGCAGCTCACTCGTCAACCAGCGGCATCTCCAGCACGCGGGGAGAAGACGCCAAGCGCCCGTCCCACTCCACGAAATTGCGCAGCAGCTTGAGGCCCGCCTCCTGGCTTTTCTCCGGATGGAACTGCACGGCGAATAGATTATCCCTGGCTACGGCGCATGTGAAGGGAGAGCGATACAGGCTGTAGCCGGCAATTAGCGTACGATCCTGCGGTACCGGGTAATAGCTGTGTACGAAGTAGAAACGGCTACCCTGCGCGATGCCGTCCCAAAGGGGATGTTCGAGGGTCTGCTGTACTTCGTTCCACCCCATGTGCGGCACCTTCAGTTTGCCGCCCTCGGCCCCGACCATCCCGACGGACGGAAAACGCACCACCCGACCGCCGAGCAGACCAAGGCCGCGCACGTTTCCTTCTTCGCTCACATCGAACAGCATTTGCAACCCGATACAGATGCCGAGGAACGGCTTGGTGTGGGCGGCCTCAAGCACGGCGGGACGCAGACCCCTGGCGTCGAGCTCGCGCATGCAATCTGGCATGGCCCCCTGGCCTGGAAACACGACGTGGCGCGCAGTGCGCACGTCGTCGGGATGACTGGTGACAACGACCCTGCGTCCCGGAGCTACGCGCTCAACGGCCTTGGATACGGAGCGCAGGTTGCCCATTCCGTAATCTACAACGGCGATGTCGATCATACCGGCTCCGTCCAATCGACGGGCAAACACCACGTTGACAGACCCTCGCACGCCAACTGCGTATTCACAGGCTGCCCTTCGTCGATGGAAGCATACCCGCCATGCGCGGGTCCGGCTCAACCGCCATGCGCAGCGCGCGCCCAAAGGCCTTGAACGCGGTTTCTGCCTGGTGATGCGCGTTGCTGCCCTTGAGGTTATCCACGTGCAACGTCACCTGCGCATGGTTGACAAAGCCCTGGAAGAACTCGTGAATCAAGTCCACGTCGAACTCTCCGATCAACCCGCGCGTGAACTTGACGTTGTACTCGAGCCCGGGCCGCCCCGACAGGTCGACCACGACCCGTGATAGCGCCTCGTCCAGAGGAACATAGGCGTGCCCGTAGCGGCGCAACCCCTTCTTGTCCCCCACTGCGCGCGCGAAAGCCTGGCCCATGGTGATGCCCACATCCTCGACCGTGTGGTGAGCGTCGATGTGCAGGTCTCCCTGCGCCACGATCTCCAAATCGAGCACGGCGTGGCGTGCGACCTGGTCCAGCATGTGATCGAAGAAACCGATGCCGGTTGACAGCACGGCCTTGCCTGCGCCGTCGAGGTCGAGCTTGACGGTGATCTGCGTTTCCAACGTGTTGCGGGTGACCTGGGCCTGGCGCATGATGGAAAGGAAACCTTAAGCAGCCTGGAGTAGGCTTTGCTGCAAGGCGCTGAGAAACCGTTCGTTCTCCTCGGGTGTGCCCACCGTCACCCGTAAGCAATCGCTCAGGCTCGGGTGCGATCCGCTTAGGTTTCTGATGAGGACACCGCGCGCCTTCAGGCCCGCGAACACCGCATCGGCCCTGGGTACGCGGAACAATATGAAATTCGCATGGCTCGGAAAGGCCCTTACACCCGGCAGCGCCTGTAGGGCCGTCAGCAGATGCGCACGGGCATTGCAGATCGCGGCCGCCTGCATCTGAAGAACGTCAGGCCGCTGCAGCACGCACGCCGCAATCTGTTGCGTCAGCACGTTTACATTATAGGGCAGGCGCAGCTTGTCAAGCTCCGAGAGCCACTGCGGCCTGCCGATGAGCATGCCCAGGCGAAGTCCGGCCAGCCCGAGCTTGGACAGCGTTCGCATGACGAGCAAGTTCGAATAGCGCTCGAGCTCGGGCAGGAAACTCTGACCCGCGAACGCGTGATACGCCTCGTCCACCACGACCAGTCCGGGGGAAGCTTCAATCAGCGTGCGCATCGCCTCGGGGTCAAACAGGTTGCCGCTCGGGTTGTTGGGGTAGGCGATAAAGGTGAGAGCGGGCCGATATTGGTGGACAGCGGATTGCAGCCGCGGTACATCCAGCGCGAACTCAGGCGTCAGGGGCACGCCAACGTAGCCAATGCCGCAGAAGGTGGCAACCATGCGGAACATGACGAAGGAGGGCTCCACACCCAGCAAGACGGCCGAGGGGCGATTCACTGCCAACGCCAGGATCTGGATCAGCTCGTCCGAACCGTTTCCCAGCAGCAGCTCCATCCCGTCGGGGACATGCATAGTCTCGCGCAGCTGTGCTTTGAGCGTCGCTGCCCTGGGGTCGGGATAGCGATTCAAGGTCGCCTCTGAAGCCAGTGCCGCGATCTGCTCACGCATCTCTTGCGGCAAGCCATAGGGGTTCTCCATGGCGTCCAGCTTGATCAGTCCTCGACTGTCTGGGACATGGTAGCCCGCGATCGCGCGGATCTCGTCGCGAATAACGGAGCGCAGTGTGTTATCCATGCAGGCGGTAGCCCGCGGATCTGGCGTGAGCCGGCAGGCCCTCGCCCGTCGCCAGCTCGGCTGCGATCGGGCCAAGTCTACGCGCGCCCTCACGTGACACGTGAATCACGCTGGTTCGCTTCTGAAAGTCGTACACACCGAGCGGTGAGGAGAAGCGCGCAGTACGCGCCGTCGGCAAGACGTGGTTAGGTCCTGCGCAGTAGTCCCCCAGGGCTTCGGAAGAGTACTTGCCAACGAACACGGCACCAGCGTGGCGGATCCTGGGCAACCAGGCTTCGGCGTCCTGCATGCACAGCTCCAAGTGTTCGGGTGCAATTCGGTTAGCGATCTGGCACGCCTCATCCAAGTCCTTGACCTTGATCAGAGCCCCTCGCGCCGACAACGAGGCGCTGATCACATCCATGCGCGGCATCTCACCTAGCTGGCGCAGGATGCTGACTGCAACCGCCTCGATGAAGTCCGCATCGGGACACAGCAAGATGGCCTGCGCCATCTCGTCGTGCTCGGCCTGAGAGAACAGATCCATCGCAACCCAGTCCGGATTGATGCGCCCGTCGCACAGCACCAGAATCTCTGACGGGCCGGCCAGCATGTCGATGCCGACCACGCCGAACACCCGGCGCTTGGCGGCTGCCACGTACGCATTGCCAGGGCCTACGATCTTGTCTACCGCCGGAACCGACTCGGTGCCGTAGGCCAGGGCACCCACCGCTTGCGCACCCCCGATGGTGAACACGTGCTCGACGCCACATAGTGCGGCGGCCGCAAGCACCAGATCATTCTTATGGCCATCCGGAGCAGGCACCACCATCACGATCTCACCTACGCCAGCGACACGTGCAGGCAGTGCATTCATGAGCACAGTCGACGGATAGGCCGCCTTGCCCCCCGGAACATAAACACCGACACGGTCCAGTGGCGTCACCTGCTGCCCGAGCCGGGTGCCGTCGGCCTCGATGAAGCTCCACGACTGCACCACTTGACGCTCGTGATAGGCGCGGATGCGGCCGGCAGCGATGACCAGCGCTTCGCGCTGCGAAACCGGCAGGGTAGCAAACGCGTGCTCCAACTCCGCCTTGGTCAGCTTTAGCGCGGACATGTTGGCCGCCTCGAGGCCGTCCAGGAGGCGCGTGTACTTCAGCACCGCAGCGTCGCCGTGCTGTTTTACATCCGTCAAGATGGCCGCGACGGTGCGTTCGATGCTCTCGTCCTGGGTGTTCTCGAAAGCGAGCAGCCGAGTCAGTTCCGCCTCGAAGTCGGGGCTGGCAGTGTCTAGTCGGTTAAGCCGCAACATGTGTCGAGCGCCGCTCCACCGCCAGAGCAAACGCCTCCAGAAGGGGGGGTAGCAGATCGTCTTTTAGCTTGAGCGCCGCCTGGTTCACGATGAGCCGCGCGCTGACCGGCATGATCTCCTCCACGGCAACTAGATTGTTGGCGCGCAGAGTGTTACCCGTGCTGACAAGGTCGACGATCGCGTCGGCTAGGCCCACCAGGGGCGCAAGTTCCATGGAACCGTATAACTTGATCAGGTCCACGTGCACACCCTTGCCCGCGAAGTGCTCGCGTGCGGTCTTGACGTATTTGCTGGCCACCCGCAATCGAGCGCCCTGGCGCACCGATAGCGCGTAGTCGAAACCGGCCGGCACCGCTACCATCATCCGGCACTTGGCGACCTGCAGGTCGAGCGGTTGGTACAAGCCCTCGACGCCTTGCTCATGCAGGATATCCTTCCCGGCTATCCCCAGATCGGCAGCGCCATAACGCACATAGGTTGGCACATCGGAGGCGCGCACGATGATGATGCTGACGTCCTGGCGACCGGTACCGAGGATCAGACGGCGCGAGATCTCGGGATCCTCCTCCGGGGAGATTCCGGCCGAAGCGAGCAGCGGGAGCGTTTCGCTGAAAATGCGCCCTTTCGACAGGGCAATGGTGACGCGGTTCACAATCGGCAGAGGCACAAAAGTTAGATTCTACTCTACGGTGGAGCGACCCCTTGGAGGACAACCACGTCCGAAGCTTCGTGGAAGCGACACAAGGGTGCTAGATGCGCATCGACATGGAGCTTGCAAAAAGTAGAAAGGGGTACACCCTAACGGCGCAGAGGTTCATGGCACGCGGACATCTGTAGCCTGATCAAAGGCTCAGGTTCGAAGCACGTCAATGCAAGGAATTCAACGGGCGCGCCGTATCCGCGCGCCCAGCTGGCTGAGCTTTTGGCTCCGGCCGCTGACCCGTCGAGCGCGTCAGCTTAACCTGGAAAAACAGGTTAGCCTGCACCGAAAGCTCAGCTACTGAACGCGTCCGCAATGCAGGGAGTTCAACGAGCGCGACGTATCCGCGCGCCCAGCTGGCTGAGCTTTTCTTCGATGCACTCATAGCCGCGATCGAGGTGATAGACGCGATCGACCACGGTCTCACCGCTCGCGACTAGACCCGCCAGCACCAGACAAGCCGATGCGCGCAGGTCGGTGGCCATGACATTCGCCCCACCCAGCGCCTGAACGCCCCGCACCACCGCGGTGTTACCTTCGACTTCGATATCCGCGCCCAGGCGCCGCAACTCCTGCACGTGCATGAAGCGGTTCTCGAACACGGTCTCGGTCATGATCGAAGTTCCCTTGGCGACGGCATTGAGGGCCATGAACTGGGCTTGCATATCGGTCGGGAAAGCGGGATAGGGGGCAGTGCGGATATTTACCGCCTCGACGTGCCCATTCGTCCGCAGCCGCAGCCAGTCCAACCCGCTGTCTATTGCCGCGCCGGTCTCCGCGAGCTTGCTCAGCACTGAATCCAACATATCCGGGCGTGTGTCCTTGAGTCGAATCTCCCCCCCGGTGGCAGCCGCAGCCACCAGGAAGGTTCCCGTTTCGATGCGGTCGGGCATCACCCGATAGATGGCCCCGTGCAGGCTCGACACGCCCTCGACGGTGATCACATCCGTGCCCTGGCCGGAGATGTTGGCGCCCATCGCAATGAGGCAGTTGGCCAAATCAACCACCTCCGGTTCGCGCGCGGCGTTTTCGATCACCGTAGTTCCCTCCGCAAGGGCCGCGGCCATCAGGAGGTTTTCGGTACCGGTCACGGTCACCAGGTCCATAACGACCTGGGCGCCCTTCAGGCGCGGCGCCGTCGCATGAATATAGCCTTGCTCGATGTCGATGCGGGCACCGAGAGCCTGCAGGCCTTTGATGTGCTGGTCGACCGGGCGCAGGCCGATGGCGCAACCGCCAGGCAGGGAAACCCGCGCCTCGCCAAAACGGGCGACCAACGGGCCTAGAACCAGGATCGACGCACGCATCGTCTTGACCAGCTCGTAAGGTGCTACGCGATTGTTAAGGCCGGCGGCGGTCAAGCTGACCACTCCCTTCTCATCGAGTGAGACTTCGACGCCCATCTGCGCCAACAGCGAAAGGGTCGTAGCGACATCGCGCAAGTGCGGCACGTTCTGGACGTGCAGCGTGTCGGCAGTGAGAATTCCCGCGCATAGCACAGGAAGTGCCGCGTTCTTGGCGCCCGAAATACGGACTTCGCCCGATAAGGGCACCCCGCCTTGGATCACGAGCTTGTCCATCTAGCGGCGGCCAGCCCAATCCTCGGGGGTCAAAGTCTGCATAGACAGGGCGTGAATCTCTTCGCGCATGCGTTCGCCCAGCGCTCGATAAACCAGTTGGTGCTGCTGCACCCGCGACTTGCCGCGAAAGGCTTCGCTCACGATCAGCGCCTCGAAGTGCTGTCCGTCACCGCTCACTTCCAGGTGCTGGCAGTCGAGGTTCTCCGCAATGTAACGCTTCACATCTTCTGGTGCCGGCAAAGTGCCTCTCCTGAGGAAAATCGGGAAGCGATATTGTAACTGCCCGCTCAGTAGCGCAGCTTGTAACCAGTCTGGAGCAGCCGCAGCGTGAGCGCGGACAGCGCGATCAGGCATCCTGTGACCACTGTCAGGCTGAGCTGTGGAGCCACATCGCCGGTGCCAAAGAAGCCGAAGCGAAACCCGTCCACCATATAGAAGAACGGGTTCAGGTGCGACGCGTCCTGCCAGAACGGTGGTAGGGAATGGACCGAATAGAACACACCAGCGAGGAAGGTGAGCGGGATAATGATGAAGTTCTGGAACGCCGCCAGCTGATCGAATTTGTCGGCCCAAATCCCGGCGATAACCCCCAGGGCGCCCATGATCCCGCCGCCCAGGAGCGCAAAGGCAAGCGCCCAAACCGGATGCTGCACCGGTACGTGGGCGAAGCTTACGGTCACGAGCAGCACGCCCAGGCCGACGAGCACGCCGCGGACCGCAGCCGCCAGCACGTACGCCATGAAGATTTCGAGCGCGGACAAGGGTGCGAGCAGGACGAAGATGATGTTGCCCGTGATCTTGGACTGAATCAGGCTCGAGGAGCTGTTGGCGAACGCGTTCTGCAGCAGCGACATCATGGCCAAGCCAGGGACCAGGAATGCGGTGTAGGCAACCCCGGGAAACACCTGGACGCGCGACTCCAGCGCATGCGAGAAAATCAGCAGATAGAGCAGCGCGCTGAGGATGGGGGCCGCGATGGTCTGGAAGCTCACCTTCCGAAACCGCAGCAGCTCCTTGTAGAGCAGTGTGCGGAAACCCGACATTAATGCTTCCGCATCATCTGCACGAACACATCCTCGAGGTCGATCTGCAGCACCTCGAGCTCCTGCACCTCGATACGCTCGCTGCGCAGATCCGACAGCACGTTCTCGATCTGTGCGTAGCTGTCGAGCGCGAGGATCCAGCTGTTGCCCTCCTGGGCGACGATGCGCGCGGCCGACGAGGCGGGCGGCTGGTCGGGCGAGAGACGCAGGCGTAGCCGCACGCCGGTTACTCCGCACAGCAGATTGCGGGTGGTGTCCAACGCCACGATGAGCCCCTGCTTGAGCATGGCAATCCGACTGCAAAGAGCCTCGGCCTCTTCGAGATAGTGGGTGGTGAGCACGACGGTGTGTCCGGCCTGGTTGAGCTCGCGAATGAACCGCCACAACCCCTGCCGCAGTTCCACATCCACCCCAGCAGTGGGCTCGTCTAGAATGATCACCGGCGGCTTGTGTACCAGCGCCTGAGCCACAAGCACGCGTCGCTTCATACCGCCCGAAAGCTGGCGCATGTTGGTGTGGGCTTTTTCGGTGAGATCGAGCCTTTCGATGATCTCGTCGATCCAAACGTCGTTGTCGCGCAGGCCGAAATACCCTGACTGGATGCGCAGGGTTTCGCGAACCGTGAAAAAGGGGTCGAAGACCAACTCCTGCGGGACTACGCCGATGAGGCGGCGTGCGCGCTGGTACTGGGTAACTACGTCATAGCCCATTACCCGAAGCTGGCCCGCGTCGGCAAGCGCCAACCCGGCCAGGATGCTGATTAAAGTCGTCTTGCCGGCCCCGTTGGGGCCGAGCAAACCGAAGAATTCGCCCTCTGCGATCTCCAAGCTGACGCCGTCCAGGGCGCGCACGGCAGCAAAGTGCTTGTGGACCCGCTTCACTTCGATTGCGGCAGGCATGGCCGGCGAGCGCGGTGACTGCAGTGAGTCAGTTCATGCGCCGGGAATGAACTCCCCGACATCGTAGAGCTTGATGAGCGATTTCAGATTCGATGGCAGGTTTTCAAAGCGCATACGACGCCCGCCCACAGCCGCATCACGCACCCACGCCAGCAGCAGCCCGACCGCCGAGGAATCGGCCTCGGTGACCGCGGACAGATCGACGCGGATCTCCGGACCATCGACGCCTCGGCTGGCGTCTCCCAGCAGAAGTTCGACGGTGGTCAGAGTGAGCGGGCCCCGCACTCGCACGAGGCCGTCGGAGAATTCGACGCTGGTGGAAGTCACAGCGCTACTGTTGCTTCTTCGTCCCTGAAGCAGGCAAAGTGTTCTTCGTCTGCAAGGACTTGATAAGCCCATCGATGCCGCCCTGGCGAATCTCGTCGGCGAAAGTGCTCCGATAGGTGGTGACTAGGCTGACCCCCTCCACTGCCACATCGTAGATCTTCCAGTCCGATCCGGACTTGTACATGCTGTAGTCGACGCCGACCGGCTGACCGTCGGGCACCTTGATCTCGGTGCGAACTTGTACGTCGCTATCGCTGGGTTGCATTCTGAGCGGCTTCACATCGATGGCGATGTCCTTGTAGGCGGTGTAGGCGGTGGCGTAGGTGCGTATGAGAAGGTTGTGAAATTGCTCGACCAGGGCTTTTTGCTGCTCGGGCGTTGCCTGGCGCCAGCCGCGCCCGACCGCCAGGCGGGTCATGCGTTCGAAGTCGAAGTGCGGGGCGACCTTTTGCTCGAGCAACTCGGCAAATTTGGTCTGGCTGCCAGCTCGTAGCTCTGGGTCCTGGCGCAGGGTGGCCAGCACGTCGTCGGCAACGGTTCTCACCAGCTTGTCTGGCGCCTGCTGCGCCAACGCCATGCCGCTCGCGCCCAGCGCGATCACCAGAATCAAGCTGCCCGCCCGCGATTGCAGACGGACAGTCGCCTCGTTCAAACCCTCCATGCCATCACCTCGCTCGTTTTCGTTGAACCGCGTCTCGCGTCGGCTGCGCGTCGCTGGAAGTCATTTCTTCGTCCCCCCCTCGGCCGCCTTCCCATAGAGGAACTGGCCGATCAGCTTCTCCAGCACCAGTGCCGACTGAGTCATCTTGATCTGGTCACCGTCGTCCAGATTAGCGGTATCACCGCCCGCATCCAGACCAATGTACTGCTCGCCGAGCAGGCCCGACGTCAGGATGGACGCTGATGTGTCCTTGGGAAATCTATACCGCTTATCGATGCGGATCGTGACCTTCGCGGAGTACTTCTGATCGTCAAAGACAATGCCTCCCACGCGCCCGACCACCACCCCCGCGCTCTTGACCGGTGCCCGCGACTTGAGCCCACCAATATTGTCGAACTGGCCGTACACGCTATAGCTGTCCCCCACGGAAACGCTGCTGGCGTTACCCACCTTCAGCGCCAGCGTGAGCAGAGCCGCCAGCCCTGCGCTCACGAACACCCCGACCCACAGATCCACTGTCGTGCGTTTCATGGTCAAACCCCGGTAAACATGAAAGAGGTGAGGACGAAGTCCAGCGCCAATATGGCTAAAGCCGAGGTCACCACCGTGCGCGTGACCGCGTACGACACGCCCTCGGCGGTGGGCGGTGCATCGTAGCCTTCGAACAACGCGATCCACGTGACCGCGACGCCGAATACCACGCTCTTGATCAACCCGTTGAGAATATCCTCACGCAGGTCAACGTTGGCCTGCATCTGGGACCAGAACGCCCCCGAGTCCACGCCAATGATCACCACGCCGATAAGATACCCGCCAAACACGCCGACCGCGCTGAATATCGCTGCCAGCAGGGGCATCGATATCACGCCGCCCCAGAAGATCGGAGACAAGACGCGTGCGAAGGGGTCCACAGCCATCATCTCCATGGCCGACAACTGTTCGGTCGCCTTCATGATCCCGATCTTGGCGGTGACGGCCGAGCCAGCGCGGCTGGCGAACAGCAGCGCAGAAACCACCGGTCCCAGTTCGCGCACCAGTGCCAGCGCCACCAGCGTACCGAGCGCTTCGGCGGACCCGTACCTTTTCAGCGTCTCGTAGCCTTGCAACCCGAGCACCAGGCCGACGAACAGGCCGGAGACGATGATGATGATCAGCGACAACGTGCCGGTGAAGTAGATCTCGTTCAGAACCAGTTGGAACCGACGCGCGCATTCTCCCGACCGAATCACGACGAACCAGGAGAAGCGGGTGGCAACGCCGAGCTTCCAGACACCATCGACCACCATATGGCCGATGTGGCGCAAGCCGCGGTCGAGCGCCCCGATCACGGTCGGCCCCCCAGGCCGAGATCATCGGCATATGCCTGCGCGGGGTAGTGGAACGGCACCGGCCCGTCGGTCTCGCCATGCACGAACTGCTGCACGAACGGTTCCACCGAGCGGGACAGCGAATCGGGCGTGCCCTGTGCCACAATCGTCCCGGCCGACACAAAGTAGATGTAGTCCACGATCTTGAACGATTCCTCCACGTCGTGTGTCACTATGATGGAGGTTGCGCCGAGCGCGTCGTTGAGCCTGCGGATCAGGTTGGCGATTACGCCGGTGGAAATCGGGTCCAACCCGGTGAACGGTTCGTCGTACATGATGAGCATGGGATCCAACGCGATCGCACGCGCCAACGCCACGCGCCGCGCCATGCCGCCTGACAAGGCCTCCGGCTTGAGCTCCGCGGCCCCGCGCAGGCCAACCGCGTTCAACTTCATCATCACCAGATCGCGGATCAGGGGCTCGGGGAAGCGAGTGTGCTCACGCAGCGGGAAAGCCACGTTTTCGAACACCGAATAGTCAGTGAACAGGGCCCCGAATTGAAACAGCATCCCCATGCGCCGTCGCAGCGCGTACAGTTCGCGGTGGGACAGATCGTGGATGCGCCGGCCCGTAACCGTAATGCTGCCGCGGTCGGGCTTCACCTGCCCACCGATCAGCCGCAGGATGGTGGTCTTGCCCGAGCCACTCAACCCCATGATGGCCACCACCTTCCCGCGCGGAATCGCCATGTCGATTCCAGTCAGGACGGCACGCGCGTCGTAGCTAAACTGGACGTCGCGAAGTTCTACCAGATCTTCTGCGCTCACAAGGGGGGCCCGCCCGGGAAACGCGCCGGATTGTACCCCGGTTTCAAAGCCCGGTCGCGATATCATGCGTTGGCTTGCATCTTGCTCGGGTCTGCCGCACTGTGCGAACGCGAGCTCGCTCGACAGCCGCTGGCAGCCGAGAAGCTGAACCCCAATAACCCGTATCTGCAACCAGAGCGCGTGGGGAACTACGGCCGAACTACCTTGCCCATTGGCGCAGCGCAACGCGGCGGGTGCTGGGCGTCGCGGATCTTGAACACCCTGATAACGGCCGAACTAGAACGAGCATGACGATTTCGCCCGCTTCTCCTCCGGCTTTGCAATGCGTGAGCTTGAGCAAACGTTATGGGGCCGCAATAGCGCTCGATGACTTTTCGCTCACCGTTGCGACCAGCCAGACTTTCGGCTTGGTCGGAATGAACGGTGCCGGCAAGACTACGCTGCTCAAGTGTCTGCTCGACTTTTCCGAGCCAGACGGCGGCAAGATCGAGATTTTCGGGGTGTCGAACCGCTTGACCCGCTCGCGCAGTCGCATTGCATTCCTGCCGGAGCGTTTCAACCCGCCCTTCTATCTCACCGGGAAGGACTTCCTGCGCTACATGCTCCAGTTGCAGGATGTGCCGTATCGGGGTGAGGATGCGGAGCGCATACTTCTCGCGCTGGACCTGGACTTGTCGGCCCTGGCTAAGCCGGTACGCGCGTTCTCCAAGGGCATGACGCAAAAGCTGGGGCTAGCCGCGTGCCTGCTCAGCGGCAAGGATCTGTACATTCTCGACGAACCCAGCAGCGGACTCGATCCCAAGGCTCGCGCGCTGCTCAAAGCACAGCTTCGCGCCGCACGCAATGCGGGCAAGACGGTGTTCTTTACCTCGCACGCGCTAGCCGATGTAGACGAGCTCTGCGACCAGATGGCCGTGATCCATCGTGGACAGCTGCGCTTCGCGGGGACTCCCGATCAGTTGCGCAAGCGCCACTCAGCAGCGAGCCTCGAGCAGGCCTTCCTCGCCTGCATCGAGGAACAGGCAGCCGCCTAGCGGGCCGGCTCCTAGGAGCACACCGAGCGATCTGGCAAAATGTTAACGTTTCCCCAGTGAGCCGCGAGTAAACGACGTGGACACTGCCGCACCGATCAAGCCCGACCTCCTCATCGTCGACGACGATCCGTTGATCACGGATACGCTCGACTTCGTGCTCGGCCGAGACTTCAGTGTCCACGTGGCCGAGTCACGTGCGCAGGTCAAGAGCCTGCTGCGCCAGCTCGAAACCCCGCCCGAACTTGCGCTGGTGGATTTGGGACTGCCGCCGACGCCCCATCGCCCTGACGAGGGGTTCCGGCTCATCAACGAGCTGCTGGCGCTGTCGCCGGGTATCAAGATCCTGGTGCTATCGGGCCAGAACGACGAAGACAACGCGCGGCACGCAAGGGCGCTCGGCGCGATCGAGTTCGTGGCCAAACCCTGTGAGCCGCAACGTTTGAAAGAACTGCTGCTCAAAGCACGCACCATCACGGCTGCCGAACGAGTTGCGCAGGGCGTCGAGCCCGGCATCGTCGGGTCCGGCCCCGCCATCGCCAAGCTCAAGCAGCAGATCCGCCAGTACGCGGATTCCCCCTTCCCGGTGTTGATAGAAGGCGAGTCGGGCAGTGGCAAGGAACTGGTTGCTCTGTCCCTGCACCGGCAAAGCCCGCGCGCCGTGAAGCCCTATCTGGCGCTCAACTGCGCCGCGATCTCCCCCAGCCTCGTGGAGGCGACTCTGTTCGGCCATGCTAAAGGTGCATTCACCGGAGCAAACACGGCGCGCCCCGGCTATTTCGAGGATGCGCGCGACGGCACCCTGTTCCTCGACGAGATCGGAGAGCTGCCATTGGAGTTGCAAGCAAAGCTGCTGCGCGTGCTCGAGAACGGTGAGTACCAACGCGTGGGCGAGACCCAGAGCAGGCACAGCCAGGCACGCGTTATTGCCGCGACCAACCGCGATCTGCGCCACGAGGTGAAGGCTGGCGGATTCCGCGCCGACCTCTACCATCGGCTCAGCGTGTTCACGGTGAACGTGCCCCCGCTGCGCGACCTAGGCGATGACAAGATCAAGCTGCTCGCCCATTTCGCTGACTTCTATGCCGCGCAGAGTGGGGCAGCCCGGTTCACGCTCGATTCTCGTGCCGAACAGCTTTGGATGGATTACGCTTTTCCCGGCAACGTGCGCGAACTGCGCAACATTGTGATCCGTCTCACCACCAAGCACGCGGGCGAATCAGTCAACAGCGAGCAGCTGCTGGCCGAACTGGATCCAGAGCAGGGACAAGACGGGTTCCCGGACGCCTTGCCTGGTGTGGATCACCGGAGCACTGTGGAAGCCGCCAAACGCCAACTGCTGACCGCAAGGAACTTCCGTCTGGACGAAACCCTGGGGCGGATGGAGCGCAGCTACGTGGAAGCGGCACTAGCCTTGACCAGCGGCAACTTGAGCCAGGCGGCGAAACTACTCGGTGTGCACCGCACTACACTTTACAGCCGCATGCAGAGCTACGGCACCGTGACCGATCGCAGCGCGCTCGACCAATGACCAACCGCCGATGTACTACAGCTTCTTCGGGCTGAAACAGCCACCGTTCAAGATCACCCCCGATACCGACTTCTTCTTCGAGGGGGGTAACCGCGGCGCCGTGCTCGAAGCCCTGATCTACGCTATCACGCACGGCGAGGGCATCATCAAAGTTACCGGTGAAGTGGGTAGCGGCAAGACGATGTTGTGTCGCGTGCTTCAGGCACGCTTGCCCAAGTCGGTCGAGACGGTTTACCTCGCCAACCCAAGCGTCTCGCCTGAAGAGATCATGCATGCCATCGCCTTCGAGCTGCAACTGCCCATTGCGCGGGACGCTGGGCGCTTGGTCGTCATGCATGCGCTCAATGAATACCTAGTCGCGCGGCATGCGGAAGGGCGGCAGGTGGTGATTTTCGTGGAGGAGTCCCAGAGCATGCCGCTCGCCACGCTGGAGGAAATGCGGCTGCTGTCGAATCTCGAAACCAAGCAGTACAAGCTGCTGCAAATCGTGCTGTTCGGGCAACCGGAGTTGGACGAGAATCTGGCTAAACCGCAGATCCGCCAACTGCGCGAGCGAATCACGCACAGCTTCTCCCTCGGGCCCCTCAAACCAGAAGAGGTACGCGCCTATATCGCGTTTCGCCTGCGGGCGGCAGGCTACCATGGACCGGACCTGTTCCCGCCCGCGGTAATTCGCTATATGGCGCAGGCCACGGCCGGTTTGACGCGGCGCATCAACATCGTGGCCGATAAAGCCCTGCTGGCAGCTTTCGCCGAGAACACCCACAACATCACCGCCAAACATGTCCGCGCAGCGGTGTATGACAGCGAATTCAGCGGCAGGGTGAGCCCCCGAACCAACCGTAGTTGGTTAGCGCCTGCGGCGGCGTTCTTGTTGGGTGCCGTTGTCGTCGCGGGTCTTTACCGGGCCTACGTTCACTTCGCCGGAGACACGGCGGCGCGGCCGCGCGGCGGGGATGGGGCGCCCGTGAGCTCACTTCCGGCCTCGCCGCAGTCGGCGAAATCGGCGGGCGGGAACTCGATCACCGCAAACCCACAGGTAGGAGCGGAAACACTGCAAGCGCCAGCGCTTCCAGCAGCTCAACAGCCTCCAGTCCAGGAGTCCGCTCCTCCTACTGGGAGCCCATCCCCTGCTGCGGTTGCCACTGCAGGAGAGCGCGAGCGGTTACAGGTCAACGATAGCCTGCCCGCCCATGGCGACGTCTTGGAACAACGCTTGCTTGCGACCGAGCGCTGGCTGGCGGAGGCGAAGGGGGGCACTTTCAGCATTCAACTGCTCGGCTCAAACGACTCGGCATTGTTAAGGAACTATTTCGAAACCCTTGGCGAATATATTGAACTAGAAAAGGTTTTTGTGTACCGTACCCTTGCGAATCAGCAACCGTCCATGACGGTCTTATACGGGGCCTTCAGCAGCCGCGCAGACGCCGTTAGATCGCTCGAGGCGCTGCCCGACACGTTGAAAGTCAACCGCCCCTACATTCGCACGGTACAGGGCATTCGTTCCGAGCTCGGCTTGAGGAAACCGTCCTAAGCGGACCGCTCAGGCCCCGCCCGGCTCTGCGGCGCACACTACACACGAGCCGCGGGCTACACGACAGCTACCAGTCCTCAGACTAGGCGAGAATGCACAATCGCGGCTTTGGCCACCCCGGAGGAACAGTGAACGCACCGATCAACGACCCGAAGCGCGATAGTTGGAGGCGTGTGCGTGCTTGGTCTGGCACCGTGGCGCTCACCCTGCTGTGCGCAGCCTGCGCCTACAAGCCCACGATCCCGCCGGGCCACGGCCACCTTAGCCGCGAGTCAGTAGCGCCGCCCGGCGAAACCGACAAGATCTTGCCGCCAGTCACCAACGCGACGTACGTGCCTCCGCCTAAACCCCGCGCAAAAATGCCTACCTACAGCGTGGTGGTGAATGACGTTCCGGTCAAAGAACTGCTGATGGCGCTCGCCCGGGACACCAAAGAGAACATCGACATCCACCCCGGCTTGCGCGGGTTGGTTAGCCTGAACGCAATCGACGAGACGCTGCCTTCGATACTGGACCGCATCGCCAAGCAGGTGAACATGCGCTACCGGGTCGAGGGCAAGACCATCGTGGTGAGTCCGGACACGCCGTACTTCAAGACGTACAAGGTCGACTACGTCAATATTACGCGGGACACGACCTCCGCCATTGCGGTGAGTGGCCAGATCAGCACGGGCGGCGGGGGCGCGGGCGGCGCTGCCGGGGGCGTGTCGGTTGCGAGCGGGGGCACCTCCTCGACGTCGGTCAACTCGGTGTCCAAGAACAATTTCTGGGAGGTGCTGACGGAGAACCTCCAGAGCCTCCTGAAGTCCACGCGGGCGTTGGCGCAGAGTGCGGAGGACCGCCAGGCGCAGGCCGAGGCCGCACGCGCGGCGCGTGAGGAGCGCCTGGCTCAGGCCGAAGCCGTCGCGCGGGCGGGCCAGAACGCGACCAACCTGTTTGAGAAGGTATTCGGTTCATCCCCCACGGCTGTAACCGACATCAAGCAGGACATCGTGGTGAACCAAGTCGCCGGCACCGTCTCCGTGATGGCGACAGAACGCCAGCATCAGTTGGTCCAGGAGTACCTGAACGCCATCGGGT
>Ga0335082_10003067_pt1 | contig 18112 bp, 13 predicted proteins | sample Lox_Sample_41_FD_206718 | JGI IMG/M metagenome (GOLD analysis project Ga0335082, IMG submission 206718) | Soil microbial communities from Loxahatchee National Wildlife Refuge, Florida, United States - Lox_Sample_4.1 | ecosystem: Environmental > Terrestrial > Soil > Wetlands | place: USA... | reverse complement strand
CTCCCATGCGGATCACGACGGTCTGGAGGACCATCATCGCGAAGCCGACGAGCAGCGCGACGGCGCCGTAGACGGCGAAGACGCCGGGGTGAAGCGCCGGCGTGTCACTCCGCTCGAGCACGGCGATCTCGCTCCGGCGCAGACCCAGCAACAGGATCGTCCCGCCGACGGCCAGGTTGACGACGCCCATCGCGTGCTGCACGCCGCCGAGGCCCAGCCACTCGATCAGGATGAATCCGGTCGCGAGGGCGCCCGCGAAGGCGCCTGCGGTGTTCCAGCCGTAGATCAGCGCGTGCACGCGCGTGGCGTCGTCGAGGCTGCGCGCGAGCGCCTGGGTGAGGATCGGGATCGTCGCGCCCATCAAGGTCGCGCCCGGAAGGATCAGCGTGGCGGCGAGCCCGACGTCGACCGCGAACCCCCACGCGCCCGAGCCGGTCGTCAGCCAGATCGAGGCGCCCCGCACGAGCGGGAAGAGCGACGGGAAGAGCAGGCACCAGATGCCGATGCTCGCCTCGACGAGTCCATAGAGCGCCAGCAGCGGCGCCGGCCGTCCGATGCGCCGGCCGCGCAGGGCGAGCCTCCGGGTCAGCGCTCCGAACAGCCAGTACCCGAGCGAGAGTCCACCGAGGAACAGACCGAGGACCGACGCGGTCGCTTCGCTGTGCGCGCCGAGCAGAATCGCGAGGTACTTCTGCCAGGTGACCTCGTAGGCGAGGCCCGTGAAGCCCGTGAGCAGGGTGAGGAAGAGGACGAGCGGTCGGATCATCGGCGCAGTATCACGCAACCCGATCGTCGCCGCCGAGGCGACTGCAGAGCGGCGCGAGCGACTCGATGTCCTCGAGCGAGCGCAAGGTGTCGTTGAGGTGCGTGCAGGTGGTGTTGCCGGTGAACTCCGCGCGCACCCCGGAACGGAGCTCGGCGAGCGGTCGACCGACGAGGCGGCTCGCGCTGGCCGCGGCGGGGTTGCACTCGATCCACGGCAGAGCGCGCGCCGTCGCCTCGATCTGTTGGACCCTGAGCGGAGTACCCGAGACGCGCGCCGTGACGGTGTACTCGTGCACGACGGTCTCGCGGCCGTCCGGAGCCATGTGGCTGTCGCGGAAGAAGGCATCGACATCGATCGGTGACGTGTGCGCCAGGTCGAGGCGGCGGTGGCGGCGCATTCCGTGCGCGGGCAGCGGCGGCAGCTCGTGCCAGGCGACGGGGTCGTCCTCGCGAAGCAGCGACCTCGCGTCGGGTCCCGTCACGATCGGCACGCGGCCCTCGCGCTCGATCGCGGCGACGATCGTGCCGCCCGTGCGCCAGCCCGCACAGAGGTCCGGATGCTGGATCATGCGGCCGGTCACCCGGAGCTGCTGCGGGAAGGCGGCGGTCATCGCATAGCCCGACACCAGCGCGGCGACGGGGAGATCGTCGAGCAGCAGGTAGAGGAGCGAGCGCGCGTCGCGCTCCTCGGGCAGCGCTGCGTCGAGCGCGGCGCGGAAGCCGCTGGTCGCGCGGACCCCTACCAGGCGCTGCGCTGCGGCAAGCGCCGGCGAGGATTCGATCTCCACGATCTCGCGCTGGCGCGTGTAGGCGATGCGAGCCACGTAGCCCGCCCGGCCCAGCACGCACGCGCGGCCGCGCGCGTCGGTGCCGAGATCGCGCGCGCGCCCGACGAGCACGAGATCGCCCATCGGTCCGTCCGGGCGCAGCATGTCGGTCGTGGCGGTGCGCCGCAGCGAGCCCGGCTCGCGCGGCGGACTCGACGCGGTCGGCGCGTGGACACCGTGGCGCGGGTGCAGCGGAGCCGGCACGGCGGGACGATAGGGGATGCCGGCGAGCCCGGCCGCGGCTCCGAGGCACTAGATGTGGACGAGCCTCGGAACTCCGAAGAGCGCGAAGGATGCGATCGCGCCCGCGGCGATTCCCGACGGAGCGGGAGTTCCGGATCCGAACGCGGAGAGCGCTGCGCACGTCGCGAGGCCGAGCTCCGCGGCGGGAATCGGGTAGAGCGCCAGGTGGAAGCGGAGCGCCGCCATCGTGAGCGCGCCGACTACGAAGCCACAGGCGAAGCCCACGGTGGCTGCCGCGAGGCCGGTGCCGTGGAGCGAGCGGCGATGGAACACGTAGAAGTAGCCACCCACGAGCAAGGGTGCGGCAAGTGCCGTGACGCCCCGGATGGCGCTGCGAACTCCGAGCCGGAGCTCGATCGAGAGGATCCGCCAGGCGAGGATCGCGAGCGCGGCGAGAACCGCAGAGCGGATCAGGAAGCGAGCGACTGTTCTCGGTGTCGACCCGCTCGCCATTCCGGCCGCGCTCTGCAGATCGGATCCGCCGTTTCGCACGGTCGGACGCTAGCAGCGCGCGGCGCGATGCGTGGGTCGAGCCGGCGCGCGCGTTGGCGCGCCCCGCCGCGCGAGTCACAATTCGCCGTCCCATGGCATCCGTCTCCTACGGCCGGCGCGTGACCGATCTCGCGGCCGCGCAGCCCGACGCGGTGGCGTTCGTCTGCGACGGAGAGGTGCTGACGCGCGGCGCGCTTGAATCCGACGCGAACCGGCGCGCGCGCGAGTTCGCCAGGCGCGGGGTGCGCTCGGGCGACCTCGTCACCTTGCTCCTGCCGAATGGCTTCGAATGGCTGAAGAGCTGCCTCGCCGCCTGGAAGCTCGGCGCCGTTCCGAACCCGCTCTCTTCGCGACTGCCCGAGCGCGAGCGCGATGCGATCCTCGCGCGCGCGAACCCGAGCCTGATCGTGGGGCTCGACGCCAGCGAGGCCACCGGGCGAGCCATCCTGCCGGCCGGCTTCGAGCCCGATCCGGCGCTGTCGGCGGAGCCTTTGCCCGACGTGACACCGCCGCACGAGCGCGCACTCGCCTCGGGCGGGAGCAGCGGGCAGCCCAAGCTGATCCTGCCTCGGAGCCCGGCGGCCTACGACCCCGAGGCGCCGTCGCCGACCTTCAGGCCGCGCGCGGCGGTGCTCGTCCCCGGCCCGCTCTACCACGCGGTGCCCTTCAGCGCGGCCTGGCAGGGCCTCTTCGCGGGCGCCCGGGTCGTGCTGATGCGGCGCTTCGACGCTTCGGAGTGTCTGGCGCTCATCGAAGAGCACCGCATCGACCGCGTGCACTTCGTGCCGACCATGATGCAGCGGATCTGGAAGATCCCGGAGGAGGAGCGCCGCTCGCGCGACGTCTCGTCGCTCGAGTACGTCATGACCGGAGGCGCGCCGGTCCCCGCCTGGCTGATGCGCGCGTTCATCGAGTGGCTCGGGCCCGACGTGATGCACGAGATGTTCGGGCCGAGCGAGCGCATCGGGGGCACATCGATCACGGGGCGCGAGTGGCTCGCGCATCCGGGCTCCGTCGGCCGACCCATTGGCGGCGCCGGGACCTTGCGCATCCTCGATCCGGAGACCTTGGAGGACGTCACCACCGGCGAGGTCGGCGAGATCTTCCTGCTGCCACCGTCCGGTCCGGGGTCGACCTACCGCTACGTCGGTGCCAGCGGACGGCGCACGCCCGAGGGCTGGGAGTCGGTCGGCGACATGGGCCGCCTCGATGCCGACGGCTACCTCTACCTCGCCGATCGGCGCGCGGACATGATCCTGTCGGGCGGGCGCAACATCTATCCGGCGGAGGTCGAGGCCGCGCTCGACGAGCACCCCGCTGTGCGCTCGAGCTGCGTGATCGGACTGCCCGACGAGGATCTCGGCAGCCGCGTGCACGCGCTGGTCGATCTGATTCGCGACGTACGCGACGAGGAGCTGCGCGCGCACGTCGCGCAGCGCCTGGTGCACTACAAGGTGCCGCGCAGCTTCGAGCGCGTGCACGGGCCTCTGCGCGACGACGCCGGGAAGGTGCGGCGCAGCGCGCTGCGCGAGGAGCGCATCGCGCGCGTGCCGGGCGAGCGCAGCTGATCGCGTCGCGCAGCGCGCGCAGTCAGCGGGCGCGCCGGCGGGTCGTCTCGGACACGCGGCCGAAGAGCTTCGTCAGCAGCCGGTAGTGCAGATTGCCCGAGGGCCACTGCGTCACGATCTTCCCGGTCGGCGACTTGAAGTAGTTGCGGCTCATCGTCCACGAGGTGCCCTCCATCCGCGACTGGAGCCAGCGGTACCAGCGGGCCTCGAACGAGGGCTTCACCTCGATCGCGCTGACACGCTCGCGGATCATGCGCTTCACGGCGCGCAGGGCGTACTCTGCCTGGCTCTCGAGCATGATGACGATCTCGCCGCCGTTGGTGCCGGGCCCGTAGAGCATGAAGAAGTTGGGGAAGTCGGGGACCGTGATGCCGAGGAAGGCGCGCGGCTCGTCGGCCCAGTGCTGCTTCAAGGTGCGGCCGCCGCGTCCGACGACCCGCATGCGCGCCAGGTAGTTCGCCGCCTCGAAGCCGGTGGCCAGCACGATCACGTCGACGGCTCGCTCGACTCCGTCGCTGTCGACGAGGCCCGTGCGCGTCACCCGCGTCACCGCACGGGGGATCAGCTCCACGTTCTCCTGCTTGAGCGCGGGATAGAACGTGCTGGCGAGCAACGGCCGCTTGCCGGGATAGGGGTACTTCGGCGTGACCGCCTCGCGCAGGTCGGGGCGGTCCTTGAACTGGCGCGCGATGTACGCGAGGCAGAGTCGCTGGTTCGTCTCGTTGACCCGGGCACCCGGCCGGAAGAGGCGACCGCCCCAGATGTTCCTCTCCGTGGTGTAGCGGAGCCGCCAGCGCTCCCAGGTGCGCCGCCAGGGCCGGCGGAGCGCCGCGCGCTGTGCGTCGGTGAGATCGCGCTCGCCCTTCGGCAGCACCCAGCCGGGCTCCCGCTGGAAGACGTAGAGCTCCTTGACGATCGGCTGGATCGCCGGCACGACCTGGGTGGCCGACGATCCCGTGCCGACCACGGCCACCACCTTGCCGCGCAGGTCGTGCTGGTGCTCCCAGCGCGCGGTGTGGAACTTCGGGCCCTCGAAGAGCTCGAGCCCGGGCCAGTCGGGAAGGCGGGGCACGTTGAGGAATCCGACGGCGCTGATCAGCACGTGGCACTCGTCGAGGGTCCCGTCGCCGAGCCGCACGCTCCAGACGTGCCGGTCGTCGTCCCACGTCGCGGACTCGACGCCGACACCGAGGCGGAGATGCGGCCGCAGCCCGAGCTCGTCCACCGTCTGCTCGAGATACCGCTGCAGCTCGGGTTGCCTCGCGTGCGTGCGCGTCCAGTCGTACGGCTTGAACGAGAAGCAGTAGAGGTGCGAGCCCACGTCGACTTCGGCGCCGGGGTAGGTGTTGTCCCACCAGGTGCCGCCGATCCCCGGCGACGACTCGTAGATCGTGAAGGTGTCGACGCCGGCCCGCTTCAGCTTCACCCCGGCCGCGATCCCGCCGAATCCGGCGCCGACCACCACGACCTTGGGGGTGCCGGCGGGACCGAAGAGCTCTGCGGCGGTCGGCTGCATGTGGACTCGCGTGGAGAGGTCGATCAGCATACCCCCACGAGACCGAGAGGCTGCCATCCCGGATCGTGGCGCCGACCGGAAGCAGGACCGCATGCCCGCCGAGTTCCATCTCTATCTCCCTCAGATGCGGATGGCGATGGACGCCATCGCGCTCCGAGCGGTCGCGGCGGAGCAGGCGGGCTTCACCGGAATCGCATTCATGGACCACCTCGCCCCGCCCGGCGCCGTGGAGGCGCCGATGTTCGAGGCGATCGTGACCGCCACCTGGGTTGCCGCGCGCACGGAACGGCTGACCGTCGGCCACCTGGTGCTCTGCGATGGGTTCCGCCACCCGGCGGTGCTCGCGAAGCAGGCGGTCAGCATCGACCACGCATCTGGCGGGCGATTCGAGCTCGGGCTGGGTTGGGGCTCCCAGCCGCAGGAGATCGACGCCTACGGCGTGGGGGATACGTCCCCACGTGTACGTCACGCGCGGCTCGCCGAGACGCTCGAGGTGCTCCGGCGTCTGTGGTCGGGCGACACGGTCGAATATCGAGGCGCCTACCACGCGTTGCGCGACGTCGCTCCCAGGCCGCTCCCGGTGCGGCGCATCCCGATCCTGATCGGTGGCACCGGCCCCCGTACGCTCGAGCTCGTCGCCGAATACGCCGACTGGTGGAATCTGCCGCTCGACACGCTCCAGCATCTCGAACGGCTGCGGCCACGGGCGGGGAGGGCTCGGGTCTCCGCGCAGCTGCTCGTCACGCTGATCCCGGCGTCGGGTGCGCGCGACGAGATCGTCCGGACCGCGCGCCGGCGCTTTCCCTGGGCCGGGGAGACGGGAATGCTCGTCGGGGATGCCACCGAGCTGGCGGCTCGGTTCCGAGCGTTGGACGACCGCGGCGTCGAGCGTTTCTACCTCTGGTTCACGGACTTTGCGCCACCGCAGACCCTCGACGCCTTTCGTCCCGTCATCACCGAGCTTTGCGGACCGCGCGGATGACTCGTTCGGACCCGCGGCCGGCGAGATGGCGCGCGGCCGCCGCGCTGGTGGCTCTTCTCTGCGTCGCGCCCTTCGCCGGCTGCGTATCGACTCCGCTGCCGGAGCGCGAATGGGTCCTGCTCCGGACGGATCACTACGAGATCTGGAGCTCGCTCTCCGCGGACGAGACGAAGCGCCTCGCGAGCGAGCTCGAGGGCTTCCGCGCCTCGGCGGAGTTCCTCTGGGGCAGTGCGCTTCCCGCCGCGCCGCGACCCACCCAGGTGTACGCCTTCGACGACCGAGGCGTGGGGCGCCCGTTCTCCTATCGAGGCAATCGCAGCTATCTGCTTCCGCGACAGCGCGGCGACGTGATCGTCCTGCGCACGGGCGGCGGCTGGGAGGGCGACGCGACCCTGGAGCTGAAGCTCGAGGTCGCGCGGCGCCTGTACTGGAATGCGTCCCTCGACCCGCTCCCGCCGTGGTTCGAGGAAGGGATGGCCCAGCTCGCGAGCACGCTCGAGATCCGTGGCGAGGCGGCGAGGGTCGGCGCGCCGCGCTCCGATCACCTCGCCGTGCTGCAGCAGAGCCAGTGGATCACGTTCGGCCGGATGCTCGGCGCGTCCGACCTCGTGGGGTGGGCGCCGCTGGACCGCTCGCTTCTCGAGGCGGAGTCCTGGGCTCTCTGCCACGACCTCGTGTTGAGCGAGCCTCGCCGCGACGATTCCCACGACGCGCTCGCGCGCTTCCGCAATCGGATCCGCGCCGGGAGCGGCCCGCTCGAGGCGACGCGCAGGGCATACGGCGACGAGAGCCAGCTCGAGCGGGAGACCTTCGAGTACGTGCGCGCGGACAAGTTCGACATGCTCGTCGTCCCGATGCCTTCTTCCGGTGCGCATGCCGGCGTCCGCGCGGTGCCCAGGCAGGAGATCACGGAGGAGCTCGGCCTGCTCGCGCTCGCGATCGGCGAGCGGGACCAGGCGGCGCGCTGGCTCGATCGCTCGCTCGCGCAAGGCGCGGGATCGGCGCGCGCGATGGCGGCGATGGGCGATGTGCTCGAGGCCCGCGGCGATGCCGACGGGGCTGACACCCGGTATCGCTCCGCGCTCGCGGCCGCGCCCGACGATCCGATCGTGCAGCTCGGCCTCGCCGAGCTGCTGCAAGCTCGCGCCGCCGCCGCCACCGATCCCGAACGGCGCGCCGCTCTCCTGGCTCGGGCGCGCGAGGCCTACCAGCGCGCGATCGAGCTCGCTCCCGATCTGCCCGAGGCGTACGCCGGCCTCGCCGCCACCCATCTCGTCGACGGCGAGGACCCGGCGGGCGGCCTCGCCGCGGCACGCACCGCGGGGACGCTGCTGCCGGGCGACACCGGGATCCACATGCTCGAGGCCCGCCTCGCGCTCGCGGCCGGGGATCGCGAGACGGCCCGCCGGCAGGCAACTCTCTCGCTCAGCCGCGCGCGCAGCCGAAGCGAAATCGACGCCGCCCGCTCGCTCCTCGATCGAATCGATGCGCTCGCCGCGGCGCGTCGACCCTCCCGGGCCGCCGCGCTGCCTTGCTGCGCGAGAGTCGATTCGTAGACTCCCGCGCCATGTCGGGACCGGCATCCGTCGCGACCTTGCCGGTCGAATCGGCCGCGACGGTCGCGCGTGACATGCCGCGGGATCGCTCGTTTCCGCTGCTGCTGCTCTGCTTCTTCCTGTCGGGGCTCGCGGCGCTGATCTACGAGACCGCGTGGACGCGCGAGTTCTCGTTCGTGTTCGGCACCTCCGAGCTCGCGGTCGTGACCGTGCTGGCGGCCTACATGGGTGGACTGGCAGGGGGCGCGGCGGTCGCGGGCCGGATCGCGCGCCGCGTCTCGCGTCCGGTACTGACGTACGGCCTGCTCGAGCTCGGCATCGCGCTCGCGGCGCTCGCAGTACCGCTCGAGATCGCCGCATCGCGCTGGCTCTACGTCGCGGTGTTCGGAGGCCGCGAGGCGCTGCCGGATGCGGGTGGCCTCGCCACTTCGCTCTTCTACCTCGCCTGCTCGTTCCTCATCCTTCTCGTTCCGACCGGGATGATGGGCGCGACCTTGCCGCTCCTGGCGCGACATGCCGTGCGCGAGGAAGAGCAGATCGGCAGGCGAGTCGGACTCCTCTACTCCGTCAACACCGTCGGCGCCGTCGTCGGCACCGTGATCGCGGCGTTCTGGCTGCTGCCCGCCATCGGCCTGCGTGCGACGATCGCCGCTGCAGCCGGTGCGAACGGGCTGGTCTTCCTCGCGGCGTCGGTGCTCGCGCGGGCGACGAAGCCGCTCGAGCCCGCGCCGGAGCCCACTGCGGCTGGCCCGGACGAGCCGGCGGACCGCCGCGCGCGTTGGATCCTGCCGCTGATCCTCGCGTCGGGCTTCGTCTCGTTCACCTACGAGGTGATGTGGGTGCGCCTGGTCGGCCACCTGATCGGCAGCGGCACGCAGGCCTTCGCGACGATGCTCGCGAGCTTCCTCGCCGGCATCGCGATCGGCTCCGCGGTCGCGTCGCGGCTCGCTGCGACGGCCCGGGGCTCCGTGCTCGGATTCGGCGTGGCCCAGCTCGGGATCGCCGGCATGTCGATCGCGGCGTTCGCCGCCGTGAACCGGGTCGCGAGCTTCCACGGGTCGGGCGCCGTCGCACCGATGTGGAGCGACGTCGGCGCCTGCATGGTCACGCTCTTCCCCGCGGCGCTGTGCATCGGCGCGACGTTCCCGTTCGCGGTGCGCATGCTTGCGCGCGAGCGAGACGACGCGGGTCCCGCGAGCGCGCGCGTGTACTCCGCCAACACCGTGGGGGCGATCGCGGGTGCGGTATGCGCCGGATTCCTGCTGGTGCCCGGTCTCGGCTTCGAAGGCACGCTCGCTGCCGGCGTGGCGATCAACCTCGCGCTGGCGCTGGGAGCTGCGCTGCTCTTCTCACCGCGACGTCCGCTACTCGCCGGCGCTGCGGTGGCCGGCGGAGTCGCATTGGCGGTGTTCCCGCCCGCCACGCCTTGGGCGATGCTGCGCGCGACCTCGCTCGTCGGAACCACGGCGTGGGGCCCGGTCAAGTATCTGGGCGTCGGCCGCTCCTCCACCGTGCTCGTCACCGAGCAGCGACTCGCGTGGTCGCTGCGCAACAACGGCCTGCCGGAGGCGGGCATGCCGAGAAACGGTCTCGGCCGGAATCAGGGCGGGGTCACGCGCTGGCTCACCGCGCTGCCGGCGCTCGCGCGGCCCGAGGCGCGCTCCCTGCTGCTGGTCGGGCTCGGCGGCGGAATGGCGATCGAGGTGGTTCCCGATTCCATCGAGCGAATCGACGTGATCGAGCTCGAGCCGAAGGTCGTCGCCGCGAATCGGCTGGTCGCGAACGAGCGCTGGCGCGATCCGCTCTCCGATCCGCGCGTTCGCATCCATGTGAACGACGCCCGCAACGCGCTGCTGCTCGGGACGGGCCAGTTCGACGTGATCGTGTCCCAGCCTTCGCATCCGTGGGCGGGAGGAGCGGCGAACCTGTACACGCGGGAGTTCTTCGAGCTCGCGCGCCATCGGCTCTCACCCGACGGAGTCTTCGTGCAGTGGATCGGCCTGCCGTTCGTCGACACAGAGCTCTTCCGCTCGCTGCTCGCGTCGCTCACGGCCGTGTTCCCGCACGTGCAGGCGTACCGGCCTCCGCCCTCGGGCTCGGTGCTCTTCCTCGCGTCGAATGCGCCGATCGACATGGCGCACAGCGTCCCGCGCGCGCTGGCCGCGGCCCCCGAGCCCTTCGCGCTGATCGGGATCGAGGTTCCGGAGGACGTGACCAGCAATCTGCTGCTCGACGAGGACGCGGTCCGCGAGCTCGCACGCGGCGCTGCGGAGAATCGCGACGGCCACAACCGGCTCCAGAGCCGCTCCGCACGCCTCCGCCCCGACGAGTCGCTCATGATGCAGATCGACGACCTGGTCGCTCCCGTGGATCCGCTGGTGCGGGGCGTGCCCGAGGGCACCGACGTCTTCTACGTGTTGCGCCATCTCCACGAGGCGCGCGCCCGACGAGTGGCGGCGTCTCTCCCCGATCCGATCGATCGCGCAGTCGGAGAGGCCCTGATCGACGTGGAGCAGGGCAAGCGGAACACCCCGCGCCAGAAGCTCGAGGCTGCGCTGGCTCGCGATCCGCGTCACGTCGAGGCCCGCGCGGCGCTGCTGCGGCTGTCGTCCGGGGAGATCGCGCGCGGCGCGAACGTCGAGGAGATTCTGCCCCTGCCGCTCTCCGACGCGGAGCGCACGCTCGCCGCGGCGTGGCTGGCCCGCGCGCGCGATCCGCACGGCCAGCTGCTGCTGGCACTCGATTCGGCGCTCGCCGCGGTTCCGCTCCGGTATCCGCTCGGAGTCGACGCGGTGAAGCTGCGGATCCAGGCGCGCCTGGCGAGCGGTGACCCGGAGCGAGTGAAGGAGGCCGTCGCGATCGCCGGGGAGAGCCTCGCCAATCGATCCGATCCTGCGTCGATCCTGCTGCGCGCCGAGGCCAGCGCGGCCGTCGGTGATCATCTCGCTCTGCTCGAGACGCTCGGCGTGCTGATCGACGAGCTGGATCCCCGCGAACCCACGACCCCTGGCCTGGTGCGCCGGGCCCGGCAGCTGGCGCGCGCGACGCCCGATGACGCCGAGCTGCACACCCTGCGTACCGACACACTCACGCGTCTGGGAGTCCGAGCGAACCCCCACGCGCGTCCGGCCGAGGGCTAGAACTTCCCGAGCCCGCGCTTGACCGTGTACTCGTACTGGGGGTACACGAAGGTCTCGAGCGACCCTTTGACTCCCTCGACCGGCGCCACGAACGGAGCGCTGATGGCGAAGAAGGCGCACCCGGTCACGAGGGCCAGCGCGCTGATCGGCCTCACCAGGATCGCGTCGAAAGCGATCGCGCCGGCTCGTCCCGCGTTCTCCGCGAATTCTCCGAGGGAAATGGCGGGCTCGGGAGGTCCCTGGGGGTTCAACGCATGCGGAGCGGAGGCACCCGTCGCAAGCCCGCCGGCCGGGAACGCTTGCGAGAGCGCGATCGCGACGGCGAGTAGCAGCGCAGGTCTGGCGCGGCGGACCCGCGAAGATGCTCGAACCCGCGACTTGTGCATTCCCATGGGTATCGCTCAACGACCGCGGAAGACCGGCTTGCGCTTCTCGCGGAAGGCGGCGAAGGCCTCCTTGCTGTCCTCGGTGGTCGTGCATGCGAACTCCGTCGCGAGACCGAGCTCCAGGGTCAGGTTGAGCTGCTGGAGGATCAGCTTGTTCACGGCGAGCTTGGTCCATCGGATCGCGAGCTGAGCGCCGTCCGCGAGCTTGCGCGCGTAGGCCATCGCGCGCGGCATCAGCTCGGCGGCCGGCACGACGTGGTTCACCAGACCGATGCGATCCGCCTCGCTGGCGGGAATCAGCTCGCCCGCCATCAGGTACTCCTTGGCGCGGTGCGGTCCGACGAGCAGCGGCCAGATCGCCTGCCCGCCGTCGCCTGCGGAGAGCGCTACCGCGGGATGCGTATCGCCGATCTTGGCGGTGTCGGCCATGAAGATGACATCACACATCAGTGCGACGGTCGCGCCGAGTCCCGCGGCCGTGCCGTTCACGGCGGCGATCAGAGGGGCCTCGCAGCGCGCCATCGCCCAATTGAGCTCGCGGTTCCGGAGCACCGCCGACGGGCCGCTCGCGCCGGGCGGGTAGAAGCCGGTCAGGTCGCCGCCGGCGCAGAACGCCTGGCCCGCGCCCGTCAGGACGATCGCACCGACGTCGGGATCGAACCCGAGCTGGGGCAGGGCGCGTTCGAGTCCCTCGTGCAGCTTGTAGTCGATCGCGTTGCGCTTGTCGGGCCGATCGAGCGTCACCGTGGCGATGCGGTCGGCAATCTCGATCTTCAGATGGTTCTCTTCGTGGTAGCGCCCGTAGTCCACAGCGACTCCTCGCAAAAGAAGCGCCGGATGCTACCGCGACGGGGGCGCAGGTAAAACTCGATTCTCCTTCCCGGAAAACCGAAATTTCCATTGGTGTTCCGGTCAGATAGGTCGTATGATCACCGCCCTTTCCACCCCCATCCTCGAGCGGAATCCATCCTCGTGAAGACGAACGCGCCGCGCCTCGTCGCGGTGATCGCGGCGGTTGCGCTGATCGCCTTCGGCCTCGGGTACCTCCTCGGTCGCCCCCGCGCGTGGACCGCACCGAATGACCCGAACGAGCTCACGGCCGCCGTCCGCGTCGCCCTCGCGAAGCCGAACGAGCTCGACCGCGCGGCCGACCTCGCTCCGATCCTGGCGTCGCTCGACGCGCGAAATCTGGACGCCGTGGTCGGCGCCTACGAGGCGACACTCACGAGTGTTGGGCCCGGCGAAGTCGCGATGGAGATGCTCGCCGAAGCGTGGGCGAAGATCGACCCGGCCGGAGCCTTTCAGCGGATGCGGCGATGGGAGGCCTGGCAGAGCATGACCTTGCCCTTCCTGCTGCGTTCGTGGGCGCGTCGCGACGTCGCGTCGGCCCGTGCAGCGGCCGAGACGATCGAGCCGGGGAAGCTCGGAGACAGCGCCTCCGCGGCCGTCATCCTCGGCTGGGCGGACTCGCGAGACGCCGGGATCTGGGACGCCTACGTCGCCGGACTGCCGTTCGGGCGCACCGCGTCGTACGACCTGCTGCGGAGCATCGCCGCCCGCGAAGGGATCGAACGGGCGTTGACGCTTGCGGCGAGCGTGCCAGAGAGCGCGCCAGATGGGTTCCAGCAGGCGGCGCTGCGCCAGGCGACCGACATCGCCGCGCTGAGCGATCCCCGACGCGCGGCCGCCTTCGTGGAGCAGCACCGCGGGGCGGAACCCGGGGATCTCGAGAGAATCGTCGCGAAGCGCTGGGCGGAGCACGATGGCCCTCGCGCGGCGGAGTGGGCTCTCTCGCAGCCTCCGGGACCCGTACGGGTCGCAGCGCTCCAGGCGACGTTCCGCAACTGGTTCCGAGCCGACAGGCAAGCTGCCGTGGCGTGGGCGCGGACCCAGCCCGACGACGTGGTCACCTCCTTCCTCGATCTCTACGCAACGAGCGACCCGGAACGCGCGCTGAAGATCGGCGGGGGCATCGCCGACCCGACGGAGCGTCTCCAGACCCAGATGCGCCTGGCTCGCCGATGGTTCGCGCAGCAGCCGGAAACCGCCGCCACCTGGCTGAAGCAGAACGATCTCGAGGATCTCGTCCCGAAGGATACGGCCACGCCGAGTGCCGGGATGCCCGACCGGGGAGCCTCGGAACAGCAGTCCGAGGGTGAAAAGGAAGATTGAGGATGCGGCCGCTCGTGTACATCTCGGTTGCGGCGGCGCTCCTGCGTGCCAGCGCCGCGTGGTGCCAGGAAGAAGGAAACACCGAGCTCGAGCGATGGATCCCGTCGTTCGGATTCGAAGCCGGCCTCGTCGGGGGGCAAGCCAACGGGTTCCTGGTGAGCAATCGGCGCCCGGTCGACGATCAGGTGGCCCCACCCGGTCCGTTCCCGGGCACGCCGTTCGAGGGCGACGGCAACCTGATCGACCCGATCACGCTCTTCACCGGCGAGCTGATGACTCCGGGGCTCGGCTCCATCGGGGGAGTCGACATCCCCGGGCACCCGCGCCTCTTCGCGCACGGCGACGTCGGCATCGATTTCAGCTCCAAGGTCATCCTCGCCAAGGAGGGAAGTCCCGGCGAGCTCACGTTCCCTCCGATCTCCGGTGGAGGCGGGCCCTCCGTCGGCGGCCAGGGAACCGAGACGACTCTGCAACGCAACATGTTGCTCGCCCGGGCCGGCTTGGGCGTCGCGTTCACGACCGATCTATTCGGTCGGCGGTTCCGCGTGAAGCCTTCGTTCGAGTACCTCCGCGAGCGCGTCCAGGCCGAGGGGCTGATGAAGCACGCCCTCGGCGAGACGATCGACCAGGTCATCGAGCTCCACAACCGCGAAGAGCAGACGCTGAACAATGTCGGCGGTGGCCTCGAGCTGGAGATGGACACGGTCCGGTTCGGTCCGTTCGTGCTCTCGCTCTTCGTGAACGGTCAGGTCTACGACCTGGTCGACGAACGTGAGATCAATCTGGCGTCTCCTCCGGGGTCGACTCGCGCCGACTGTACGAATGTCGCCAGCCCGAACCCCGCCGCGTGCTGGGACGTCAAGCTGAACTCCATGACCTACAGTGGCGCGGCCGGCATCCGCTTCCGCTTCTTCCCCTTCGAGTAGGAGCGCTGCGGTCGCGGCGAGTGCGCGGTGCAGATCGCATCGCGATCACCGATCCTGCGCCGACGGGTGAGCTCCTACGGCCCTTGCGTTGAAACCGTCCAGCGTCCGAGGATCATCGACTGGTGTCGCCCACGAGCACGCGGCTCATTGTGCTCGGCCATCGGGACCCCGAAAGGAAACGGGCGATGGCCCAGAGGGCCACCGCCCGTTCATCGACTCGCGAGGATTGGACTCGCGTTCTCTAATCGCCCTGGTTAGTTCTCCCGGCGCCGTGCATTGAGCAGGCCGACCAGGAGGAGGCCGACGGCCCCGCCCGCGAAGGCGAGGTTCGCCGAGGGCTCGGGAATGAAGTTCAGGTGCAGCTGGTCCCCCAGCACCTGGGCCGTGCCAATGAACGGGCCCTGGTAGTTGTTGATCAGCTCACCCGACACCACCTGGATATTGCCAGCGCCCATCGGCGTACGAGCATCGGAGCCCTTGAGTACGACGCTCTGGAAGTTGAGGGGGGCCGCCTGGCCGGTGACCTGAACCGTCACGGTGCCCGTGGTGAAGGGACCCGCGCCGCTCACTCCGAGATACTGGGCGGGGAAGCTCATGAGGATGGTTCCCCCGCCCTTCGGTCCCAGGAATCCGAGGTTCGCGGGCGCGGGCACCTTCGAGAAGAAGGCCGGTGACTGCCCGATCGGCTTCATCGGCAGCTTGATGTTGGCCGTCAGCGCGGGCGAGTGGGTGGGCGGGTTTCCGCCGAGGTAGATGCCGACGAAGAAGTCGCTACCGCCGACTCCACCCTTGCCACCGAGCAGGCCGATCGTACCGCCGAACTTGTGGGGGCCCGGCTTCACATTGATGCGGCCGTTGGCATAGGACGGAAGCGCGCTACCCGGGTTCGTGCAGGCTCCCGGGCCCGGCTTGATGCCCGGGCAGAAGCTGAAGGCGGCCGTATTGCCACCGCCCTTCTTCAACGTGCCAGACCCGTTCGAGACGCTGAACGTGCCGAAATCGGTGAAGATGTCCGCGCGAGCGGGAATCGTGCTCTGGAAGTTCGAGAAGAACTTGGCGACCATGCCCTTCCCGACCATGATCGAGGGCGTGGCGCCGGAGCCTACGGCCCCCGTTCCCGTCATCGAGATATAGCCGCCCATCGGCGCGGGAGCGCCGACCACGAAGAGCGGCCCGAACGGGGTGCCCGTACAGCACCAGAACCGATTCTTGGCGGACACGTCATACACCGTCGCGTGTGCCGCACCGGCAAGAGAAACGAATAATGCGGCAACCAGGACGAATGTCACGGATCGTCGCGAGCTCATCCCCTGAACCTCCTTTTGTCCTCTGACTGTCTGCTCGGACCGGAGCAAGCTCCGGTCAGGTATCCCCAGCCTGGACGACTGGGACTGGATGCGATTCGCGTCCGGGCGGAAGAGATGCACGACTCGTGCCGGGGGAACCCGCGGGTGGTCTGGAAGTCAAGTACCCGAATCAATTAGGATTTATCCATCACGAATTCCGGGAGTCCGTGGCATCCCGGCGCCGCTGAGAATCCGATTTCCGTCTGAAGGAAAATAAATTCCGCCCGGACTGAAAACGGGATGAGCCGGAATCGTGATTCGGACTGGCGTGGAAAGGCCCCCGAAGCGGGAGGTCGTGGCGTCCGGCTCGGTGTTCCTGGCCACACCGCGACCCGAATCGGTGTGCGGGCATACCGTCTCTGCGTCTGGTGCCTCCTCGAGATGACACCGGCGAGGATCGGAACTCGCTTCGTCGCCAGGGGTCAGCGATCTCGACGTCGCGTATGGAGCAGGCCGACCAGGGGGGAGTGGGTGGGCGGACTTCCGCCGAGGTAGATCCCGACGAAGCCATCTGGATTCGTTGAGAATTTTTATCTCGATCCGTCCAGATGCTAGGCAGGTAGCACGACCGAGAATTCTGCTCGACCAGGGAAAACAAGTTCCGTGCGCAGGGAAAGGCTCTACCTGGCGCGACCGGAGTAGGTGCGCCCGATCTTCTCGTACCGCGCGGCTTCCTGGCGCACCGCCTCTTCGAGCCCGTTCTGCGCCAGCCACGCGGAAGCGGCATCCGGCTCCTCGTAGAGCCACATGACACCGAGCTGCACGAAGGTGTCACGCCGCTTGTCCGCATCTGCGGTTCGCTCGGCCCATCGAATCGCTCGTCGGATGGCGTCACCGCGGTGTTGCGGGTCGCTCCTGGCGAGGGCGACCGCATAGAGGTCGAGGAGCGGGGTGTACCGCGCATCGGTGGGCGCGCTCTCCGGCATCCATCCGAGTGCCGCCGCGCGCTCCGCGCGCAACCACCTGCGGTAGGTCTCGCGCAGTGCGAAATCGCGATCCGGGGAGGCCGGTCGGTCGACCAGATTCTGCATCGCGGCCGGGCCGTCCTGTGCGACCCAGCGAATCGCGACCCGGCGCAAGAGGATCCCGCCGTTCGGAGTCGACGCCTGCTGATCCGCAAATGCCATCGCGCGCGTGGGATCGAAGGTTGCGACGAGAGCCGTCGCGGTTCCGATCGCGGCGGTCTTGAAGCCGTTCGGTCCATCGTCGGGCAGCGTCTGCACGCGCGCGAAGAGCCCGTCGTACCCCTCCCGGGCCAGCAGTCGCTGCATCATCGCGATCGAAGCCGACTCGCGGCCCATGCTCGGCTTCATCTTCGCGACGTCGGTCCACATCGCCGGATCGTCCGTCTCGGCCCAGCCGGTGAACACCGCGCGGAGCGCGGCACCGTCGTCGTGGATCCCCGACGCGAACTCGATCGCCGCGTTGCGATTGCGGCGCGCCCATCCCCGCAACAAGGCCTCTCGCGCCGCGCGGCGCTCCTGCCGAGGCCACGTCGACGTCTGGTCCAACGCACCCTGGGGATCGAGCGCCGCCCACGCCTCGCACAGCAGCGCGATCGCCGTGCTGCCGGGTCCGCCGCCCGCGAAGCTGGCTTCGTAGACCCGTTCCACCTCGCCGATCTGTGTCGCGTCGAGCTGACGCAGCACCGGGACGAGCGTCGCCGCGCGCGCGATCGGATCGGGATCCGACAGCGCGCTGCGCACGATCTCGTCCAGCGGGCCACTCGGACCGCGATGGGCCTCGTGTCTTCCGAAGGCAAAGGCCGCCGCGGCGAGCGCGACCACGCCGAGCGCCATCCCGCGCGAGCGTAGAGTCGTCACCGGTCCCGCTCTCAGCCGCCCTCGGCCTTCGCAGACAGGGCCGCCAGCGCAGTCGTCGCGTCGTTGCGCTCGGGGAAATCGCCACCCGCCAGCGCTCGCTGGAAGGCCTCACGCGCCGCGTCGCGCTGTCCTGCCGCGGCGAGCGCGCGGCCGAGCTGGTAGCGCAGCGAGGCGTCGTCCGGCGAGCGGTCGGCCGCCGCATTCAAGGCTGCGACGGCGCGTTGCGCTTGCCCGGCGTCGAGATGTGTCTCGATGACCAGTGCGTAGGCCTCCTGCCCACCGCCGAAGCGCACCGCCTGCCGGGCCAGCGAGCGCGCTCGTTCGAGATCGGCACCGCGGCGGATCAGCAACCTCGCGAGATCCGCCGCCG
>Ga0335082_10003064_pt1 | contig 18118 bp, 16 predicted proteins | sample Lox_Sample_41_FD_206718 | JGI IMG/M metagenome (GOLD analysis project Ga0335082, IMG submission 206718) | Soil microbial communities from Loxahatchee National Wildlife Refuge, Florida, United States - Lox_Sample_4.1 | ecosystem: Environmental > Terrestrial > Soil > Wetlands | place: USA... | reverse complement strand
TGGCCGTTGAGGCCGTCTGTGCCGTGCAGGCCGCGCTCGCCGCGTGCTCCGCCTCTACCCCTCGGGCCGGCAGGGCCGGTCGGGCCCCTGCGCCCGAGCTTGGGCCGCTTCCCGTGCGAGCCGCCCGCGACGTTCGAGAGCGGCTGACTCGAGGCTCCGGAGGAGTGCCCCGCTGAGACGCCACCGCGGAAGGCGGCCGCGCCCGTGACCAGGGCGAGCCCGAGCAACAGGAAGAAGAGCAGCCGTCCGTCGAGACGTCGCTTCGGCTTCATCGCTGCCAGACCACGCCGCAGTTGATCCAGTGGGCCGCCACGCCTGCGGGATCGACAGCGAGCGCCGGAATCCGGGAGGGTTACGGTATGAAAGCCGTATGAGCGCGCCGAAGTTCACTTGGTCGAGGGAGGGGTGCACGACGTGAGCCGCGTGCTCGTCGTGGACGACGACGCCGACATCCGCGGCCTCGTGCGCGAGCTGCTCGAGCGGGCCGGCCACGACGTGGTCGAGGCGCCCGACGGAAACGAGGGACTGCGGCTCTTCTACGGCGAGCAGCCGGATCTCGTGGTCCTCGACATCTCGATGCCCGGGCTCGACGGCTGGGAGACGCTCGAGCGGATCCGCGAGTTGAGCGACGTGCCCGTCCTGATGCTCAGCGCCCGCGCGGAGGAGCTCGACAAGGTCCGCGGCCTGCGCGCCGGCGCAGACGACTACGTCACGAAGCCGTTCGGCCGCCAGGAACTGCTCGCGCGGGTCGACGCCCAGCTCAGGCGCAGCCGGGCCGAGGACGCGCCCGAAACCTATGCGGACGGGTTCGTCGTGATCGACTTTCTCCAGCGCGCGGTCCGCGCCGGTGACCAGGACGTCACGCTGACCCCGCTCGAGTTCCGGCTGCTGACGGCCTTCGTCCGGAACCCCAACCAGGTCCTCTCGCACGACCAGCTGCTCGAGCTGGCCTGGGGGAGCTCGACGGCCGCCGAGCGCGATCAGGTGAAGCTCTACGTCGGCTACCTCCGCCGCAAGCTCGGGGCGCCCGACGGGGGCGACTCGCCGATCGAGACGATGCGCGGCTTCGGCTACCGCTACCGGCCTTTGCCGGGGAGCCGGGTCTAGGCCGCGAGCTTCTGCTCGGACCGGAGCGGGAGCCGGACGCGGACGGTGGTGCCGACGTTCTCGGCGCTGTCGACCGCGATCAGGCCGCCGTGCCGCTCGACGATCGCCTTCGTGATCGTGAGTCCGAGGCCGGTGCCCGGGATCGCGTTCTGGGTCGCGGTGGAGCTGCGGAAGAAGCGGTCGAAGAGCTGGGCCTGCTCGTCGGCCGGGATCCCCAGGCCGGTGTCCTTGACCTCGAGCACGACCGCGTCGCGGTCAGTCCGGAGCCGCACGTCCACCCGCCCGCCCCTGGGCGTGAACTTGACCGCGTTGGAGACGAGGTTGTCGAGCACCTGGGCGAGGCGCGCGCGGTCGCCCTGGATCTCCGGCACCGGGTCGAGGTGTGCGCCCAGGCGGATCCCGCGCACGTCGGCTGCCGGGGACGACGTCTCGACGCACTCCTCGACGATCTGGTTCAGGTCGACGGTGTCCACCTCGATCACGAGCTTGCCGGCGTCGATCTGCGCCAGGAAGAGCAGGTCGGCGACGAGCTCGAGCAGGCGCGCGGAGTTCCGGTCGACGATCTCGAGGAAGCGGCGCTGGTCCGCGCTGAGCCCGTAGCGGTCGTCGAGCATCAGCTCGACGTAGCCGCGGATCGAGGTCAGCGGAGTGCGCAGCTCGTGCGAGACGAGCGAGACGAACTCGTCCTTGAGCCGGTCGAGCTCGCGCAGCCGCTCGTTCTGCTCGGCGAGGAGCCGCTGCACCTCCTCGGCCTCGGTTCGCGCCGCGCGCTCGGCCTCGAACAGCCGGCCCCGCTCCTCGGCCAGCTCACGGAGGCGCTCGTTGTGCGCCTTCAGCTGGCGGGTCACGCGCCGGAGGATCGGGAAGAGCGCCATGTACAGCGCGAGCAGCGCGAGGGCGAGGATGACTGCGAGGCGGAGGCGGGCGTTGCCGACGCTGATGTCCACCGAGCGGTAGTCCTGGTCGAGCTCGAGCACGCCGATCGGGCGGGAGGTCGGCGTCGGGCGGACGGGCACGAGGATCCGCAGCACCTTCAGGTCCTTCTGCCCGCTCCAGGTATTCATGTGCGCGACCCGTCGGCTGGCACGGCCGCTTCCGAGCACGGCGGCGATCACCCGCGGATACGTCACCGCGGTGTTGATCAGCTGGTGGCGTGCTGCGTAGGTGATCGTGCCCCGGGGGTTCACGAGCCGCCCGCCGACTCCGCCCGGGATCACGACGCTGTTGCGAAAGAGGCCGTCGAGCGTCCGGCGCCGCGCGGGCGAGACCGGGGCCGTGAAGTCGGACGCGCGCAGGTGGCCCCGCAGGTTCTGCTCGGCGATGGTGCGTGCCTGCGCCTCCAGCGTCTTCTCCGCGCGGTTCGCCACCTCGCGGTCGACGAGCCACGCGATCGCGACTCCGGCGCACAGGAGCACGACCCCCGTGTAGAGGGCAAAGCGAAGGACGAGCCGGGGGCCCGACTCGTGCTCCGCAGGGTGCGCCGAGGCGCGCGCGTGATCCGAAGGCGTGTCCATCAGCTCCGCCGCGCACTAGATCGGCAGCCCCGGGCCCCAGGATGAGGCCGTGACCGAAAACAGGCAGAATCAGTGCATGGCGACGACCGAAGACCGGCGCGGGCTCGGCGGCACGGACGACTGGAAGAAGACGCTGTACGACGCGACGCCCGAGCGGCAGGGCGAGCTCTTCAGCACGATCTCCGGCCTCGAGAACGAGCCGCTCTACACGAGTGACTCGGTCGGCCCCGACCTCGACCGCGACCTCGGGTACCCGGGCGCCTACCCGTTCACGCGCGGGGTCTACCCGTCGATGTACCGCGGGAGGCTCTGGACGATGCGGCAGTTCGCCGGCTTCGGCACCGCCGGGGAGACGAACGAGCGGTTCCGCTACCTGCTCGAGCACGGGCAGACCGGCCTCTCGACCGCCTTCGACATGCCGACGCTGATGGGCTACGACTCCGACCATCCGCGCTCACTCGGCGAGGTCGGCAGAGAGGGCGTGGCGATCGACTCGCTCGCGGACGTCGAGACGCTCTTCGCCGGGATCCCGCTCGGAGAGGTCTCGACGTCGATGACGATCAACGCGCCGGCCGCGATGCTGCTCGCGTTCTACGTCTGCGTCGGGGAGCAGCAGGGAGTCGCGCGCGAGGAGCTGCGCGGGACGATCCAGACGGACATCCTCAAGGAGTACATCGCCCAGAAGGAATGGATCTTCCCGCCCGAGCCGTCGATACGGCTCGTCACGGACATGGTCGAGTTCTGCGCGGGTGAGATGCCGCGCTGGCACCCGATCTCGATCTCGGGCTACCACATCCGCGAGGCCGGGTCGAACGCGATCCAGGAGCTGGCGTTCACGCTGGCCAACGGCTTCGCCTACGTCGACGCGGCGATCGAGCGCGGGCTCGCGGTGGACGACTTCGCGCCGCGGCTCTCGTTCTTCTTCAACGCGCACATCGACTTCTTCGAGGAGATCGCCAAGTACCGGGCCGCGCGGCGGATCTGGGCGCGCGAGCTCCGCGAGCGCTACGGGGCGAAGAACCCGCGCTCGTGGCTGATGCGCTTCCACACGCAGACCGCCGGCGTGTCGCTGACGGCGCAGCAGCCGGAGGTGAACATCGTGCGCACGGCGCTCGAGGCCCTGGCGGCGGTGCTCGGGGGCACGCAGTCACTGCACACCAACTCGTTCGACGAGGCGCTCGCCCTGCCCACCGAGGACGCGGCCCGGATCGCGCTCCGCACGCAGCAGGTGATTGCCCACGAGACGGGCGTCGTCAACACGATCGACCCGCTCGGAGGCTCGTACTACCTCGAGGACCTGACGAACCGGCTCGAGGCGGAGGCGTACGACTACTTCGACCGGATCGAGAAGCTCGGGGGTGTCGTCGCCGCGATCAAGGAGAACTTCTTCCAGCGTGAGATCGCCGAGGCGTCGTTCCGGTACCAGCACGAGCTCGAGGCAAAACAGCGCGTGATCGTCGGGGTCAACCGCTACGAGCTCGCGGACGAGCCCGAGATCGAGATCCTCCGGATCGATCCGGCGCTCGAGCAGCAGCAGGTGGAGCGCGTGCAGGCCACGCGCGCCCGGAGGGACTCGGCGGCTGTCGAGCGCACGCTCGCGGCGCTCACCGAGGGCGCGAAGAGCGAAGACGTGAACCTGATGCCGCTCATCATCGACGCGTCACGGGCCTACGCGACGCTCGGCGAGATGTGCGGAGCCCTGCGCGAGGTGTGGGGCGTCTGGCGCGAGACGCCGGTCTTCTAGGTCGCGCTAACTCCGGGCTGGTTTCGCGCGTCTATCCTCTTGAGAGGCGGCTCCGTCGATGAGGCAAATCGTGACTTCGAAGTCCCTGAACAAGTGGCTGCCCCTGTTTGCGGGCCTCGTCCTGGCTGCGGGCGTGCTCACGTTCATCGTGGTCAAGTGGAACAACACGGCCGAGAACATCAACTCACCCGTCTCCAACCAGCCCGCCCAGGTGGCGCCGCCGCCGCCGCCGCCCGCCCCGTTCACGCAGGATGCGAGGCACGTCGCCGCCCGCTTCATCGCAACGGCCGTCGCCCGCAAGAACCTCGCCGAGGCCTGGAACATCACCGGGGACAGCATCAAGGGCGGCCAGAGCTACAAGTCGTGGCTGACCGGGGACATCGCGGTCGTCCCGTACCCGGCGAGCAAGAACGCCGGGATGATCGTCAAGTACTCGAACAAGAACGCGGTCGAGCTCTATCTCGCCCTCGCGCCCAAGAAGGGCGAGAAGATCAAGCCGCAGACGTTCATCATGGACCTCGCACGGGTGGGCGCTCCGGGCCACAAGCACTGGGTTGTCAATTACTGGGCGCCGTACAGCGTCCCGCAGGTCCCGGTCGGATCGTAGGGGTCGAAAGGGCGCCGAGGAAAATCCGTACCCACGCCGCAGAAGGTCTCCCTAGAATCTAGGCATGGGCAGGAGCGCGCGGGCACTTCTCTCGTCTCCGCGTAGGCGCCGCCGGCTGCTCGTGCTCGTGATCGTCCTCGTGCTGGCCGCGGGCGTGGGGCTGCTGATCGCGCTCGAGCGCAACACGGCCACCTCCACGTCGTCGCCGGTGACGCCCGGGAAGCCGTTCGTGCCCGCGCCGCAGCCGAAGAACGTCAGGTTCACGAGGACGGAGGCCGCAAGCGTCCTCCCGGTCGTCCAGCGCTTCGTCCACGAAGCAGTCGACCGCAAGGACATGCACTCGGCGTGGGCGATCACCGCTCCGGCACTGAAGGCCGACACCCCGCGCAAGGACTGGGACCGCGGCGAGAACACGGAGATCGTCCCATACCCGGTCGACCACGCGAAGTGGGAGCTCGACTACAACTACGGCAACACGGTCGGCTTCGACGTCGCAGTCTTTCCGAGGGCCCACTCCGGCGTGAAGGTCGCGATGATCTTCTTCATCGAGCTCAAGCGCGTGCGCCACGGCGGGCACAAGATGTGGCTCGTCGACCAGTGGCAGCCGTCGCCGGGCTCGGCGATGGCCGCCGCGAACGGGTCGAACGGTCCGGCGATCGGCAAGGCGCCGGCTCCCGAGGCCCGACTGAGCTCGATCTGGCTGCTTCTACCGCTGGGCATACTCTCGCTGATCTTCGTGATCCCGCTCGTCCTCGCCATCCGTGGCTGGCACGCGGGTCGCCGGGCGCGCATCGAGCATGAGCGAAGCCTCCCTCGCCTTCCAGACTACGGCTCCAGGTCGCGCTAGCCCGGCGGGCTAGATCTCGACTTCCATCCCGTCCCACGCCTGCTCAAGGCCGGCGTCGAGCGGGCGCTCGAACGGTCGGTGCGTGAGAAGGAGGCGCTTGGCGCCGGAGGCCTCGAACGCGGCGATCGCCTCCTCGGCGCTCAGATGCCCGCGCTTGCCGCCCTCCGGGTTGGGGGCGAGGAGCGTCGCCTCGCAGACGAACAGGTCGGCGTCGCGGGCGAGCGCGACCAGCTCGTCGCTCGGGCCCGAGTCGCCCGAGTAGCTGAGGACGGTCCCGTTCGCCGAGGCCCGGAAGCCGAACGCGACGAGGTCGTAGTGCAGGACCCGGTGCGCCGTGACCTCGAAGCCTGCGGCCTCGAACGGCTCGCACTCGGCGTACTCGTGCATCTCGAAGGCTTCCTCGAACATCCCTGGCTGGCCGATCCGAGCCCCGATCGAGCCGAGCATCTCCCGCCCGTCGGGCGGGACCCAGAGCTCCGGCCGCTCGACGTCCTGGCCCGGCCCGAGCGTCGCGCCCCAGACCCAGGGCACGAGATCGCCCCAATGGTCGAGGTGCCAGTGGGTGATCGCGATCGCGTCCAGCGTCGGCCAGGCCTCGGACTCCCTGAGCCGCGCGAGGACGCCGGGGCCGCAGTCGAGCAGCAGCCGGCCGGGGCCCTCGAGGAGGTAGCCGGACTGCGCCCCGCCGGGGTTCGGCCAGGCCGGGGAGCAGCCGACGATGGTCAAATTCAGGCTCATATACTTCGGTTCGTGGCGCGCAAGATCCGTGTCGTCATAGCAAAGCCCGGTCTTGACGGCCACGACCGGGGGGCCAAGATCATCGCACGGGCGCTCCGGGACGCGGGCATGGAAGTCATCTACACGGGACTTCATCAGACGCCGGAGCAGATTGTCGAGACCGCGATCCAGGAGGACGCGGACGCGGTCGGCATCTCGATCCTGTCCGGCGCGCACATGACGCTCGTGCCGCGGATCCTCGAAGGCCTGAAGGAGAACGGTGCCGAGGACGTGCTCGTGGTCGTCGGCGGAACGATCCCGACCGAAGACGCCGAGGAGCTGCGCGCCCAGGGCGTCGCGGCGGTGTTCACGCCGGGGGCGCCGATGTCCGAGATCGTCGAGTTCCTGCAAGAGAAGGTTCCCGCATAGCCGTTCTCGTCGAGCGGGAGGGCGGGATCGCGATCGTCACGGTCGACCGGCCGGAGGCGATGAACGCGCTCGACCGGCCGACCCTCGAGGAGCTGCGCGACCGCCTCGCCGAGCTCGCGGAGGACGCGGAGGCGCGCGTCGTCGTGCTCACGGGCTCCGGCGAGAAGGCGTTCGTCGCGGGCGCGGACATCAAGTACATGAGCGGCCTCGAGGTCGAGGAGGCGAAGGAGTGGGGGGCGCTGGGCCACGAGGCGGGAGGGCTGCTCGAGACGATGCCCAAGCCGACGATTGCGGCGATCAACGGCTTCGCGCTCGGAGGCGGCTGCGAGCTCGCGCTCGCGTGCGACTTTCGCTATGCATCCTCGGGAGCGCGGCTGGGCCAACCCGAGATCAACCTCGGGATCATCCCCGGCTGGGGCGGCACGCAGAGGCTCGCGCGCGCCTGCGGGCTCGGCGTGGCCAAGGACCTGATCCTGACCGGCAGGCTCGTCGCCGCCGAGGAGGCGCTCGCGCTCGGCCTCGTCAACGGCGTCCACGACCCGGTGCTGGAGAAGGCGATTAAGGTGGCGAGCCTCCTCGCCTCCAAGAGCCCGATCGCGCTCGTGGCCGCCAAGCGCGCGCTGAACGACGCACTCCAGGGCGACCACGCCCGGAACCTGGAGCGCGAGGCCGAAGAGTTCGGCGGCCTCTTCGGCACCGAGGACGCTCGGGAGGGCCTGACGGCCTTCGCCGAGAAGCGCGAGCCGGTCTTCCGCGGCCGCTAGGCCGGAAGCTCCGCCAGCAGTGCCTCCACGCTCTCGATCATCGGGACGATCCCCTTTGCCTGGAAGCGCCGCAAGCAGGCCCCGGCCTGGTCGCGCGCCTCTCCGCTCTTGCCCGAGTGGGCGAGAATCTCGGCGAGCGTGAACCGTGGGTCTTCGAAGAGCGGCACGTGCCGCTCGTCGCCCTGGGCGAGCGCGGCGCGGGCGAGGCTCTCCGCTTCTCCCAGACGACCACGGCCCGCGGCGATCCGCGCCTGGAGCACGAGATCGAGGGCATCCGGGTCGCCGAGCGCCTGGGCGCTGCTCAGCCAGGTCTCGGCCTCGTCCATGCGGCCCTGAGCCGTGAGCGCACTGCTGACCAGGTAGGCCTCGGAGGCCTGATACGTGCGGTCGCCCATCTCCTCGAGGATGGCGTAGGCAGCTTTCGCCTCGTGCTCCGCTGCCTCATAGTCTCTGGCCAGCATCTCGACGAGGACGGCGACGTCCGTCGAGTGAGCCCTGAGGTGACGGAGGCCGAGGTCGTCCATGATGGCTCGGGCAGAGGCGATCGTCTCGCGTCCCCTGGCGAGATCGCCCGCGAACGCCTCGAGACCCCCGATCCGGATCAGGCAGTTCGCCTGAACGCGCCGGTTGGAGGTCCCGTCGAGGATCGCCCTGCAGCGGGCCAGTGCCGGCTCGACATGCTCCGGGCCCCAGAGGGCATCGGAGACGATGAACCTGATGATTGCGGTCTCGCGCCGTTCGTCTCCGGCCTGGCGCGCGTGCGCGAGCGCGCGGTCCTGGAGCTCGGTGCCGGTCACGTAGTCGTTGTCCCACGTCGCCAGCTTGCCCAGCAGGCGAAGAGCATCTGACGCTCCTCGGTCGTCTCCCGCCTGCTCGAGGGCGGCCACGAGTGGCGCGATTTCCCGTCGGATGTCTCCGTGTGCCTGCGATCCCTCGGTCTGGACGCGAACGCTGGCGAAACCGACTCGGGCCCTGGCGACGAGGAGCGGATCGCCGATGCTCGCCGCGCGGGCGACGGTGTCGCCGAGGAGCGATTCTGCCTCTGCCAGGCGCCCACCTTCGAGCAAGGCCTCGCCGCGATCGACCTCGAGCTCGATGCGAGCCGGATCGTCCTGCTGGAGCAACGCGGTGGCCCGCGCCAGGAGGTTGACCGCTCCGTCCATGTCTCCGCGTTCGAGCGCGCGCCTGCCCGCGGCGCCGAGCTTGCCCGCGGCCCGGCCCGCGAGCGCCGGATCGGGCGCTCCGAGCTCGTCGCCGTAGCGGGCCGCCTGCTCGAGGTGGTACCCGAGGATCTCGTCGTACTCCTCCGAACGCTCGGCGAGCTTCTCCTCGAACCAGGAGACGAGGCGCTCATGCAGCTCGCCGCGAAGCCTCTTCGGCATCGACTCGTAGGCGGTGTCGCGGATCAGAACGTGGCCGAAGCGGAAGCCGTCGTCGCCGAGGAACACCGCGCGATCCGGACGGATGAACTCCTTGCGGACGAGCGTGACCAGGTGCGAGCTCACTGCGGCGCGTTCCGAGGCCGGAAGGAGCTCCGTGACCGCTCCGCGGTGGAACAGCCGACCCTCGACGGAGGCACGCTCGACGACTGCGCGCTCCTCCGGCTCGAGCCGGTCCAGGCGGGCCGAGAGCAGCGCCTGGATCGTCGGCGGCATCATGAGCTCGCTCTCACCGCCTTCGGCCCGCATCGCTAGGAGCTGCTCGACGAAGAGCGGGTTTCCCTCGGCGGCCGCGACGATCCTCGCGCGTACGTCGCGGTCCACCTCCTGCAGCTCGTCGACGAGCGTCTCCGAGTCCGCGACCGGGAGCGGCTCGAGGCTGACCAGCACCGTGCTCGGCCGCGGGTTCGACCAGGACGGGCGCTCCTCGAACAGGTCGGGCCGCGCCGTGCAGAGGACGAGCAGCGGCGCATCCGCGGCGAAGCTCACCACGTACTCGAGCAGGTCGAGCAGCGGAGGTTCCGCCCAGTGGATGTCGTCCACGACCACGATCAACGGCCGGTCGCGAGCCAGCGCCTCGAAGAGCTTGCGCGCCGCCCAGGAGATCTCCTCCGGCGAGCCCCCGGCCGGTCCGAGCGAGATCGCGCCGACGATGCGGTCCGCGACGAAGGTGGCCTCCTCGCCGCCGACGAGCCCGGCGATCAGTTCGCGAGGGCTCTCCCCGCCCACCTGGCGGACGATTTCGCCGAGCGGCCAGTACGTGATGCCCTCTCCGTAGGGTAAGCAGCGCCCGACGAGAATCCGCGCTTGGCCTTCAGCGCCCGCGAGGAACTCGCGGGCGAGGCGCGACTTTCCGATCCCGGGCGGACCGACGATCGTGCAGAGCTGGGGCGCCTGCTCCTCGGCGGCCCGGACGGATGCACCACGCAGCGCTTCCAGTTCCCGGGCCCGCCCGACGAAGGGGGCGTCGATCGGCTGGGTAAAGGCGGGCGCGTCCGGCAGCACCTCGAGCAGGCGGAAGGCCGGAACGCCGGCCGACTTTCCTTTGAGCTCGAGGGGCGCCACAGGCTCGGCGCGCACACCGTCGCGGACGAGGTGCTCCGTCTGCTCGCCGATCAGGACCTCCCCCGAGCCGGCCGCCTGCTCGAGGCGAGCGGCGACGTTGACGGCGTCGCCTGTGACGAGCGTCTCGCCCGATCCCGCGGCGACCTCGCCGGTGTTGAGGCCGATGCGGACATCGAGGCCGAGCCGGCCGACCGCCTCCCGCATCTCGGCCGCGGCGCGGACCGCACGCAACGCGTCGTCCTCGTGGACGTGCGGGATGCCGAACACGGCCATCGCCGCGTCGCCGACGAACTTCTCCACGGTCCCCCCGTGGCGCTCGAGGATCGCGCGCAGCTCCGCGTGATAGGCGGCCATCAGCCCCCGGAGCACCTCCGGATCGGTGCGCTCGCCGAGCGCGGTCGAGCCGACGAGGTCGCAGAACAGGACCGTGACCGTCTTGCGCATATCGGCCTGCGGCCCTGCGGCGAGCTCGGCCCCGCAGCTTCCGCAGAAGCGGAAGCCGTCCGGATTCTCGGCGCCGCACGAGACGCAGACCGTCACGGGCCGAGTCTAAGCCCGCGCCTCGGCGCTGCTAGGGCCCGGCGACCGAGATCAGCGAGGCGCTGAGGGCGAGGTCGTCGCCGCGTTCAGCTTTGAGCGTCGCCGGCGCCGCGGAGGTCCAGAGCTCGACCGACTCACCCTCCGTCGCGTCCATCAGGTCGGTCGAGGCGCCAGGAGCGCCGAACTTCCGCACCGACTGGACGATCGCGGTGGACGGGACGAGCACGAGCAGGGTCCTGGAGATCGACGGCTGCTTCTGGGCCATCGGCCAGGCGCTCACGCTACGGACCTTGATCCGGATCGCGTCCTCCGAGACCGCCGTGATCTTCCCGCGGAGCTTGAGCGTGAACGGCGTGCCGCGCGGCACGGCGAAGAGCAGATGCGTGGCCGTCTGGAGGGTCGGGTAGGGGTCGACCGCCGCGCCTCGCCCCGGATGGACCTCGAAGTGCAGGTGCGGGTGGAGCCCGTTCGCGTCTCCGGAGTCGCCCACGTACCCGATCACCTGCCCGGCCGACACCTTGGCGCCGTTCTTCAGGCCCTTCGCGTAGGCCGTGCCCGCCACGCACTTGCCGCGGTTGTCGTCTTGCTTCGTGAGGTCGTTGTTGAGGTGGATGTAGTAGTAGGTCGTGCCGCTCGCGCCGTAGAGGTAGAGCATGCAGCCGGCCGAGGCCGACCTCGTCCAGAACTTGACCTTGCCCGCCTCGGCCGCGAGCGCGAGCGCGCGCTTCGGGGCGAGGATGTCGATCCCCTGGTGTCGTCCGCCGGGGCGCGGATCGCCGAAGTCGTCGGTGTAGGTGGTCGGCCCGAGCACCGGGAAGACGACCGGCGTGGTGGGCGCGGGGGTCGCCTTCGGGCCCGCGGCAGCCGTCGAGACCACGAGGGTCACGAAGAGCGCGAGTGCGAGAGCGAGAACTGCTCGGGCTGTCGTCCCGGAAGGGTTCACGGGCGGCCGAAGGGCGGGACCCTAACAGAGGTCTCGCTTGTAGCATCCGCGCCGCGATGAAGATCGCCGTCTGTGCCAAGTACGTGCCCGACGCGGCCGCTCGTCTGCGGCTCGACCCTGCGACCAAGCGGCTCGACCGCTCGGGCGAGGGCGCGCTGAACCCGTTCGACATCAACGCCATCGAGGAAGCGCTGAGGCTGAAGGAGGCCGCGGGCGACGGGGAGATCGTGATCGTCTCGCTCGGCCCGGAGGGCGCGCTCGAGGCGATGCGCAAGGCGCTCGCAATGGGCGCCGACCGGGTGGTCCTCGTCAGCGACGAGGAAGCGGCCGGGTCCGACCTCGTCGCGACGAGCCGGATCCTGGCCGCGGTGCTGGAGCGGGAGCAGGCTGACCTCGTCCTCTTCGGCCAGCAGGCGAGCGACTCCGACGGCGCGGTGCTCTGGGCCGCGGTCGCCGACCGGCTGCGCCGGCCGCTGATCTCGCAGGTGGCCGAGCTCACGCGCGAGGACGGCAAGGTTCGGGGGAAGCGGCAGACGGAGTACGGCTACGACGTGATCGAGGCGCCGCTGCCCGCGGTGCTCGCGGTCTCGGACGCGATCAACGAGCCGCGCTACCCGTCGCTGAAGGGGATCATGGGCGCGAAGAAAAAGCCGCAGGAGACCGTGGCGCTCGGGGATCTCGGGCTCGAGGCCGGTGCCGCGGGTGAGGCGGGGTCGGCGACCGAGGTCTACGCGCTCGGCGACCCGCCGCCGCGAGGGGAGACGCGCAAGATCGACGACGACGGCTCGGCGGCGGACGCGATCCTCGAGTTCCTCGCGGAGAAGAAAGTCCTGTGAGACGCCGCTTGCGGTGCCGGCGTCAGGTCGTGCGGGCTCTGCCCGTGCGTCCGTCTGAAACGACCAGTCGACACCTCTATGCGGAGGAGATGCCGCTGTGAAGACGCTCGTCTATCTCGAGCATCACGACGGCCAGATCCAGAAGGACTCGCTCGGCGTGCTCTCCAAGGCGGCCTCGCTCGGCGGCGAGGTCGAGGCGGTTCTGCTCGGGTCGGGCGTCGAGGGGCTCGCGGACGAGGCAGCGCGCTTCGGGGCGGCGCGCGTCCACGTCGCCGACGACGCGCGGCTCGAGGCACCGCTCCCGCAGCCGCGCGTCGACGTGCTGGAGCGGCTTGTCCGCGACGGAGGCGTCGACACCGTCGTCTTCGCCGCGACCGTGCTCTCGGCCGACGTGGCCGCGGCGCTCGCCGCGCGGCTGGAGGCCGGCCTGAACTGGGACCTCACCGATCTGGTCGAGGAGAGCGGCAGGCTGGTCGGAAAGCGCCCGGCTCTCGGCGACTCCGTGTACGTCGACGTCGGCTGGAGCTCGGAGCCGCGCCTCGCGCTCATCCGGTCGGGCACGTTCGAGCCGGTCGAGACGGGAGGGAGCGCCGAGGTCGTCAGCGTCGACCCGCAGCTCGAGGAGTTCTCGCTCGCGGCGACGATGCTCGAGCAGGCGCACGAGGACAGCGAGGGGCCGTCGATCGAGGACGCGGACGTCATCGTCGCCGGTGGGCGCGGCCTCGGCGGCCCGGAGAACTTCGCGCTCGTCGAGGAGCTGGCCAAGGCGCTCGGCGGAGCGGTCGCGGCCACGCGCGCGGTCGTCGATGCGGGCTGGTACCCGTACTCGGCGCAGGTCGGCCAAACGGGCAAGACCGTCTCCCCGAAGCTCTACATCGCGTGTGGGATCTCGGGCGCGATCCAGCACAAGGTCGGGATGCAGAGCTCGGGCCTGATCGTCGCGATCAACAAGGACCCGAACGCGCCGATCTTCGAGTACGCCGACCTCGGCGTCGTCGGTGACCTGCACGAGATCCTGCCGAAGCTCACCGAGCTCGTCCGGGCGCGCAGGGCCGCGTGAAGCCGTCCGACTACCTGCCGCCATTCGACCCCGCGGAGTTCGTGGTCGCACCGGCCGAGCCGGAGATCGAAGTCGGCGTCCTGGTCGTCGGCGCGGGGCCCGCTGGGCTCGCGTGCGCGATCCGGCTCGGGCAGCTGCTCGAGGGCGCGCCCGAGCTGGCAGAGCGGCTCGGCGACGTGCCCGTCGCGGTGCTGGAGAAGGGCAAGCAGCCCGGCTCGCACCTGCTCTCGGGCGCGGTCGTCAACCCGCGCTCTCTGCGGACGCTCTTCGAAGGGCGCGTGCGGACAGACGCCATGCCGTTCCTCGGCCGCGTCGAGCACGAGTCCGTCTACTACCTGACGCCCAAGCGGGCGATGCGGATCCCTGCGCCGCCGACGATGCGGAACCGCGGCAACTACGTCGCGTCGCTCTCCCAGCTCGGCCGCTGGCTCGCCGAGCAGGCGGAGGAGGCGGGCGCGACGATTCTGCCCGAGACGACAGCCTCGAAGCTGCTCGTCGCCGATGGCCGGGTGCGCGGGGTCCAGACCGGCGACCGCGGCCGTGGGAGGGACGGGGAGGAGCTGTCGAACTTCGAGCCGGGCTCGGAGGTGCTCGCCAGCGTGACCGTCCTCGCGGAGGGGACGCAGGGCCACCTGACCGGAGTCGCGCTCGACCGCTTCGGCCTCGAGGGTGAGAATCCGCAGGTCTGGGCGCTCGGCGTGAAGGAGGTCTGGCGCGTCCAGAAGCCGCTGGACCACGTGATCCACACCATGGGCTGGCCGCTGCGCGGCGCCAAGCGCTACCGCGAGTTCGGCGGCTCGTTCGTCTACCCCATGGGCGACGACATGGTCACGGTCGGGATGGTCGTCGGCCTCGACTACCGCGACGTCGAGCTCTCGGTGCACGACCTGCTCCAGGAGCTCAAGACGCACAGGCTCGTCCGCAAGATCCTCGAAGGCGGCGAGCGGATCGCCTGGGGCGCGAAGACGATCCCGGAGGGCGGCTTCCTCTCGCTGCCGAGGCAGCTCAACGCGCCCGGCCTGCTGATCTGCGGCGACGGCGCGGGGCTCGTGAACGTGCCCGCGCTGAAAGGGATCCACTACGCGGTCGAGTCGGGGAGGCTCGCCGCGGAGGCGGCCTTTGCGTCGCTCCAGCGCGGGGAGGCGCCGGGGCGGTCAGGCGCGCTCGCCGGCTACGACCAGTCGCTACGCGAGAGCTTCGTCTGGGAGGACCTGAAACGCGTGCGGAACATGCGGCCGGCGTTCGAGCGCGGCTTCTGGCTCGGCGGCGCAATCGCCGGAGCGGCGACCGCGACGCGCGGGAAGCTCCCGCCGGGCGACGCCCACACCGAGCGAGACGCCGACCAGGAGCTGCTCAGCGGGGGCGCCGCGTCGTATCCCGCGCCGGACGGCGTGCTGACCTTCGACAAGCTGTCGTCGGTCTTTCTCAGCGGCAACAAGACGAGAGACGACGCGCCGAGCCACATCCGCGTGCGCACCGACGTCCCGCCCGAGCTGGCGACGCTCTGGGAGCACATGTGCCCGGCGCAGGTTTACGAAGCGGTGGACGGCGGTGTCGAAGTGACCGCATCCAACTGCGTCCAGTGCGGCGCGATCACGGCCAAGGGCGGGCGCCTGACGCCGCCCGAAGGGGGCTCCGGTCCCGAGTACACGGTGACGTGACCGTCGAGGACGTCCTCGCCGCGCGCGAGGCGATCGCCGGCCGGCTGCACCGCACGCCGATGCTCAGCTCGGCGACGCTCTCCGAGCTCACGGGCGCACGCGTCTCCCTCAAGGCCGAGCTGTTCCAGAAGACCGGCTCGTTCAAGCCGCGCGGCGTGCTCACGAACCTGGCCGCCCTCTTGCCCGAGCAGAGGGCCCGAGGCGTGATCTCGATCTCCGCGGGGAACCACGCCCAGGCGCTCGCCTGGGGCGCGAAGGTCGAGGGGCTGGACGCCCTGCTCGTCATGTGGCGCGGCGCGAGCGAGGCCAAGATCGAGGCGACGCGCGCCTACGGCGCCGAGGTCGACCTCGAGACCACAAGCCCGGCCGAGGCGTTCGAGCGGCTGGCGGAGCTGCAGGAGGAGACCGGTCGGACGCTCGTCCACGCGTTCGACCACCCGCTGACGATCGCCGGCCAGGGGACGGTAGGGCTCGAGATCGTCGAGGCGCTTCCCGAGACGGCGACCCTCGTGGTCCCGGTCGGGGGCGGAGGGCTGATCTCTGGGACCGCGCTCGCCGCCCAGGGCCGGCGCGTGGTCGGCGTCGAGCCCGAGCGCTCGCGCGCGATGCACGCGGCGCTCGAGGCCGGGCATCCGGTCCAGGTCGAGCCCGACTCGATCGCGGACGGCCTCTCGCCGCCCTTCGCCGGTCAGAACTGCTTCGAGATCGTCCGCGAGCTCGTGGAGCAGGTGGTGCTCCTCACCGAGGACGAGTTGAAGGAGGGGATGCGCTTCTGCTACCGGATCGCGAAGCTCGCCGCCGAGCCGGCCGGAGCAGCGGCTGTCGCCGCCCTGCTGGCCGGAAAAATCCCGCTCGAGCCAGGCGAGAACGTGGTCGCGATCGTCTCCGGCGGCAACGTGGCGCCCGAAACAGCGGTTGCTATCCTGGCCGGAGAATGAAGGCTGGCATCCACCCCGACTACGTCCTGGCAACGGTTCGCTGCGCCTGCGGCAACGAGTTCCAGACCCGCTCGACGAAGCCCGAGCTGCACGTCGAGATCTGCTCCGCCTGCCATCCGTTCTACACGGGCAAGCAGAAGCTGGTCGACACGGGCGGCCGCGTCGAGCGCTTCCAGCGCCGCCTCGAGAAGGCCGGCCCCCGAAAGACCTAGCTCAGCATGTCCGCCCCCATCGGAGGACAGGCGGTCCTCGAGGGCGTGATGATGCGCGGGCCCTCGAACTGGGCCGTTGCGGTCCGGAAGCCGAACGGGCAGATCGCCGAGGTCTGCCGCCCGATCGAGTCGGTGATGAAGCGCCACTGGGTGTTCCGCCTGCCGATCGTGCGCGGCGTGATCGCGCTCGGAGAGTCGCTTGCGATCGGTTTCAGGGCGCTCTCGATCTCCGCGAACTACGCGGCCGCCGATGACAACGAGGAGGCCGAGACCGAGCTCTCGCGGGGCGCGCTCGTCTTCGCGTTCCTGCTCGCGATCGGCTTCGCGATCTCGATCTTCAAGGTCGGGCCCGCGCTGCTGGCCGACCTGCTGCCGATCTCGAACGGCACCTGGTTCGTGCTCGTCGAGGGCGCGATCCGCGTGACCGTCTTCGTCCTCTACCTGATCCTGATCTCGCTCCTGCCCGACCTCCGCCGCGTCTTCCAGTACCACGCGGCCGAGCACAAGGCGATCAACGCCTACGAGGCAGGCGAGGAGCTCGAGCCGCAGACCGTCCAGCGCTACAGCCTCATCCACCCGCGCTGCGGCACGGCCTTCCTGCTCTGGGTGATGGTGATCGCGATCTTCGTGTTCGCGTTCTTCGGGCGGCTGCCCTGGTACTGGCTGATCGTGACGAGGATCGCGTTCCTGCCCCTGATCGCCGGGATCGCCTACGAGCTGATCCGCTTCGCGGGCAAGCACACGGACAACCGGGTGCTGATGGCGTTCCTCGCGCCCGGCCTCTGGCTCCAGCGGTTGACGACCCGCGAGCCCAGCCTCGACCAGCTCGAGGTCTCGATCCGCGCGCTCCGGGAGGTGCTGGCGCTCGAGGCGCACGGCGGTCCGGAGACCGAGCGGGTCGAGGTCATGGCCTGATGGCGATCGAGGAGCTCGTCGAGGAGGTCGAGCGCTCGTACGCCGAGGCGCAGGAGCGGCTGGCCGACCCGGCGGTCTACAACGACCACCGCGAGGCAGCGGCCGTCGGGCGGCGCGTCAAGGAGCTCGAGGGCCCGGCGAAGCTCGCAGCGGCGTGGCGCGAGGCGAACGACGACCTCGAAGCAGCTCGCAGCGACGGCGACCTGCGCGAGCTCGTGCCGGAGCTCGAGGAGCGGGTGGCCGCACTCGAGGAAGAGCTCAAGCTCGCGCTCGTCGAGTCGGACCCGGCCGACCGCAAGGACGTGATCGTCGAGATCCGCCAGGGGGTCGGCGGCGACGAGGCCGCGCTCTGGGCCGCCGACCTCTTCCGGATGGAGACGCGCTACGCCGATCGGCGCGGCTTTGCGGTCGAGGAGCTCGGGGTGAGCCCGAACGAGGCGGGAGGCTTCAAGGAGATCGTGTTCGCGGTCAAGGGCGACGGCGCCTACTCGGTGTTCAAGTGGGAGGCAGGGACGCACCGCGTCCAGCGCGTCCCCGAGACCGAGTCGCAGGGGCGCATCCACACGTCGACCGCCACGGTCGCGGTCATGCCCGAGGCGGAAGAGGTCGAGGTCGAGATCGACCCCAACGACCTGAAGATCGACGTCTACCGTTCGACCGGGCCGGGCGGCCAGAGCGTCAACACGACCGACTCGGCCGTGCGCGTGACGCACCTCCCGACCGGGATCGTCGTCGCGATGCAGGACGAGAAGTCGCAGCTCCAGAACAAGACGAAGGCGC
>Ga0335082_10003062_pt1 | contig 18119 bp, 14 predicted proteins | sample Lox_Sample_41_FD_206718 | JGI IMG/M metagenome (GOLD analysis project Ga0335082, IMG submission 206718) | Soil microbial communities from Loxahatchee National Wildlife Refuge, Florida, United States - Lox_Sample_4.1 | ecosystem: Environmental > Terrestrial > Soil > Wetlands | place: USA... | reverse complement strand
CCGTCTGCAGAGGATGGAAGCTGGTGTGGCGCGCGGTTAAGCCGGGATCTCCCCGGAAATCGACGACTCTGTTGTTCGTGCTGCGCATCGTGCCCTTTGCCATGGCTTTGATATTCACTCTTGTCTTCACCCTGCCCTCATTTCTTCTCCTGGAGCCGCGTTCCACCGATGAGGCCGTGGGCACTCTCCCCGTAGCACTGGGACTGTGCTGCCTGACGGTGCTTATCGCCGGAATCACGAAGGCAGTCTCGGCGCAACTGCGGGTCTCACGCGCACTGATGAAGTGGCTCGATGGCTCAAGCGTGATGGAACCAGCGGCCGCAGTTCCGGTGTTTCGGACCACCAAGGACTCCCCGGCCCTGACCGTCGCGGGCGTGCGCGACCCTAAGGTGCTGGTATCAGAGGCCGCGGTAGCCGCGCTGACCGGGTCCGAATTGCGGGTCGCCCTGAAGCACGAGATGGCGCATGTGCGCTCTTATGACAACTTGAAGAAGCTGTTCTTCCGCCTCTGCGCCTTCCCCAGGATGGCTCCGTTGGAGCATGCCTGGTCGGAGCAGTCGGAACTCGCGGCCGACGATGCCGCCGTCGTTTGTGTAGACGATGCTCTGGATCTTGCCGCTGCTTTGATTAAGGTGTCGCGATTGAGGGCAGCGGAACCCAAAATCGAGCTGGCTACGGGACTGCTTCACAGCTCCACCGCGCTCAGCCTGCGCATTCAGCGGTTGTTCCGCTGGGACGGGAAGCCCGCTCAAGCCGGTGCCTCGACCTTGTGGTATGTACTTCCGTCGATCGTTGCCACCTGCCTGGTCGTGGCGACGACCTACAGCTCCACGCTTGCCCAGTTGCACGCCGTCACCGAATGGCTGGTCCGTTAGCTCCGAGGCTGGCAGCCTAGTTTCCCAGCAATCCAAACACACTCAACTGCTGCGCCGTCGGCACGTACACTTTGCCGTTAGCAATGGTTGGGACGGTGAACTTCACCGCGATTCCAGGGTTGTCGCGCGACTTGTTCTGATTGCTGTTGTACAGCTCGGTGCCGACATCAGTGGCATCGTATGCGTGCAGCACAGATGCGCCGTTGCTGCCGTAGGCATCCGTCTGCAAGGCCCAGACAATGGCAGCGCTGCTACCGTCAGCAGAAATTGATGGGCTGGGACCTGGGAAATTAAAGACAGTCGGAGAACTGGCAACCGGGTTGTTCGAAAGGAGTCCGGTGCCGGAGTCAAACGTGTACTGCTGGATATTGTCACCCGTGCCGCCGAAGTAGACATTATTGTTCCACCACGCCGGAGTCGCCCACAGGCCGCCGACGGCCCCTTCCAGATCCTGCACAATCTGGCCGTTATTGTTGGTGTTGTACAAACCCATGCGGTCGCGATCAATGAGGTAGATATCTCCACTCTTTCCGACTTGTATCAGCAAATGGCGATGCGGCGCCCCTTGCCCCTGATCCGGCAGCAGCAGCACTCCGCCGGAGCCCACATCGGTATCAAAGCGCTCAAAGGAGGCCTGGTTGTAAGGAGTGAAATAGTCGTAGGGGTGCGTTTTATTCAAGGCTGCAGGGACCTTGGCCACGCTGTCGCCAAAATCCTGCTTGCCCTTGGGACCATCGTAGGTTCCGTTGCCGGTGGCGAAGAAGGTGTAGTTTCCATCTGACGCCAGGCCAGTCCCGCTCTGCCATACTCCGCCCAACCCGCCATTCGGCGTTGTGTTCCAGACCTTAAGTTGTTTCAGGCTGTTCTCGTCGTAAACCATCACCCAACCGTGGTAGGGGCCAATGTCGCAATGGGAAGCCCAGGCGATGAAGAGATAACCGTTCACCAGCAGCAGGCCGGCGCGTTGCGCTTCCCGCAGCGGATTGAAGCTCACAAAACCGCCGGACGAGCCGTCTCCAGTTCCTTTGACCTTGGCGCTGATCGTGACCGGAGAGCCGGGTCTTTCCTGGCCGGTAGTGATGTCCAGCGCATGCAAGCGGTGAAAGAACTGTCCATTCTCCTTGGTTTTCGCCACCAGATACATAGTCTGGGTGCCAGTGTCGATGACCGGTGTGCCGGTCACACCGATTTCGGGCACCAGATCGCCGCAGCTCACATCACCGCTGGAGACAGATGTGATGCCATGGGCGGGATCGATGAAGCTGGTGTGCCACAGAGGAGAGCCATTCATTCCAGAATTGTTGTCAGCATCGAAAGCGTAGACGCTGTCATGCTCGGTAGCCACATAAACCACGTTGTGGGTGCCGAGTCCGGGCACGCTGACATTGGGAACATAGAGAGGCTGCGCGTAGATGTAACCGTCGACCGCCTGGGAAAACAGTTTTCCGAATTGCGTGGTATTGACGTTCGCCGGCGTTAGCACGGTTTCGCTCAGGTTCTGCCCGTCCCGGCTGTTGTTGTTGCGCTGCGTGGTGACGCTCACCTGTCCCCAGGCTGGAGACAGAAGCAACAACATGGCGAAAATGGATGCCGACAGCATCTTCATCGCATATCTCCCCTAAATTCGATTGTGGTGCCTGTCCGGAATCAGTTGCTGGACGCCTCTTCCGAGACGCGACGGTGGCGTATTAGTGTTGTCCGGAGGGCGCCTGCGTGTCAACGTGTGAGAGGGACCCAGAGACTTTCTTCTTAGTGTGTGGCCCCCGCATCCGGCCCCACTGGTTTAGGCTGGATCGGATATGACATACCGAACTCGATCGGCACGCCGTTTAGTACTGACGGCGGCTCTGGCTGTGCTTGCCTGTTCCTCGGTGATCGCACAAACCGGCACGCCAACGGCGCGATACAAGGTGATTGAGCTGCCGCTGAAGCCGGTCTACATCAGCGGTACGGGAGAAGTATGCGGGTCCACTGCTGACCACCGCGCTGCCGTCTGGAGCCAGCGCCGGGGCTTGGTGCTGTTGCCTGCATTACCGGGATTTCCCGAGAGCGAAGCCAGAAGCTCCAATCGGTCGGGACAGGTCGTTGGATTTTTTCGCAGCGCCGAGCAGTCGCGGGCATTTGTCTACGGCAGCGGAAAGCTGACATTGTTGTCCGGCGAGCGCGCCAAGGCCCTGGGCATCACAGATGCGGGGCAGATCGTGGGTGAAGCCATTGTCCCAGGCGCGAAACTGTTGTCCCCTGTATTTTGGAACAAGAAGACCATGGCGAGTCTGGGCGGATGCTGTGGCGGTGGCGCTAAAGCAATCAACCGCCACGGACAAATGGCCGGCGATGTCTATGACGAGAAAGGACGCTATCGTGCTGTTCTGTGGGACGCAAGCCACAAGATGCGTTCCCTCGGGCCCGCGGATCGCTACAGTTCAGCCATCGCAATCAACGATTCAGGGCACGTTTTTGTGCACGGCATGGAGAGCGGTCTGCTCCTTTATTTAGACCGGGAGAAGGTGGTCCATCTGCCGGCACCCGAGCAACAGCCCGTCGATGGCCGCGGGCTCAACAATAACGACCAGGTGGTGGGAGCAGTTGGTCCCTTTTTCGATGCTGATCGGGCGTTTCTTTCGAGCCAGGAGAACGGATTTCGAGATTTGAACGAATTGCTCGCTCCCGATTCCGGATGGAACCTGAAGATGGCAACCGGAATCAACGATCTCGGACAGATCGTCGGCGTCGGCGACCACCATGGTAAAGAAGACGTAGGCTTCCTGCTGGTGGACGCAAAGCAATAAGTGAAAAAAGCTCTAGCGTCGGGCGGCCGGCACTTTCACCGGTTCCTGCGTCGCCGTCGGCATCGTGGTTACACGGGCTCCCCCCGCGGCTGCCGCCGGAGTTGTCGCCGCTGGTGTAGCCGGAGTTAAGCCAAGTTGCTTCCGAACCTCCGCTTCCAGCTTGGCCAGCACATCCTTATTGTCTTTCAGGAACTGGCGGGCGTTCTCGCGGCCTTGTCCGATCCGCTCCCCCTTGTAGCTGAACCAGGCGCCCGACTTCTCGACGATCTCGCGCGCCACAGCCAGGTCGAGTAGGTCGCCTTCGCGCGAGATGCCTTCACCGTACATGATGTCGAACTCCGCTTCGCGGAAAGGCGCGGCGACTTTGTTCTTCACAACTTTGATCTTGGTGCGCGAGCCGGTGACCTGATCGCCTTCCTTGATGGCTGCAATGCGACGGATGTCAATGCGCACTGACGAATAGAACTTCAGCGCGCGGCCGCCCGTCGTGGTCTCGGGATTGCCGAACATCACACCAATCTTCTCCCGAATCTGGTTGATGAAAATCAGACAGGTCCGCGACTTGGAAACCGTGCCCGTGAGCTTACGCAGGGCTTGCGACATCAGACGGGCCTGCAGCCCCATATGGCTGTCACCCATCTCGCCATCGAGTTCAGCCTTGGGCACCAGGGCGGCGACGGAATCCACCACCAGCACATCAATCGCTCCGGAACGCACCAGTGCTTCGGTGATCTCCAGGGCCTGCTCGCCGTAGTCGGGCTGCGAGACCAGCAGGTTGTCGACATCTACGCCGAGCTTCTTGGCATAGGCGGGATCAAGTGCGTGTTCTGCATCGACGAAAGCCGCCATGCCGCCAGTCTTCTGTGCCTCGGCGATCACCTGCAGCGCGATCGTGGTCTTGCCCGAAGACTCAGGTCCGAAGATCTCCACCACGCGGCCGCGGGGGAAGCCCCCGACGCCCAGGGCCGCGTCAAACGAGATGGCGCCGGTCGGGATGACCGAAATCGGGACGATCGCCTCTTTTGATCCCAAGCGCATGATTGAGCCCTTGCCGAACTGTTTTTCAATCTGCGAAAAGGCCAGGTCAATTGCTTTCATCCGGTCGTCGGCCATGAGAGGAGGCTCCTTGAACTTATCGAGTGAGGTTGAACTAAGAGCGAATTATACACACCCTTTACAGCGAATAAAAGGCGAATTATGATGTTCTAGTCATGAATCTTTGTGGAAAGTTTCCCAATCTGGTTCGAATTGCGATGTTCTGGGTCTTGCCGTGTCTGGTCTTGGCAGCCTTCGCCCAGAACAAACCATCTGAATCATCCCAAATGGAGAAGACTGTGCACGGTCACGCCAGCGGCAGCTTCGATGTAACGCTTTCCCCGCAAGCCTTGGACAGCGATCCCTCGATCAGCCGGATGTCATTGAGCAAGCAGTTCCACGGCGACCTGACTGGCAACAGCTCTGGTCAAATGCTCTCCGCCGGAGCCCCTGCGAAAGGAGCGGGCGGCTACGTGGCCATGGAAAAGGTGAATGCTACGCTCGGCGGCCGGATCGGCAGCTTTGTGCTGCAACACAGCGGCACCATGGATCACGGCAGACTTGAATTGAACATAAGAGTTGTGCCGGAGTCGGGCGCGGGTGAACTCACCGGGATCGCCGGGACGATGAGCATCAAGATTGAAGAGGGCGGAAAGCACTTCTACGATTTCGAGTACACCTTGCCGGCAGGAAAGTGATTCCTGTCGTCCGGAAGCTCAGTTACATCATTAGCTCTGACCGCACCGTTCCATCTTCCATGTCGCTCTGCAGCCGCATGCCGACCTTCCGGCAGATAGCCAGCATGTCACGATTCTCCGTCAGAATTGTGGAGACCACGCGTTCCAATTTTTCCTCGCGGGCCACAGCAATCAGTCTGCGGTAAAGCTCCGTCCCGATTCCCATGTGTTGATGGCGGTCATCCACCAGGACGGCCAGTTCGGCTTCCTTCCGTCCGCGCAACTTGCTCAGGCGGCCGATGCCCACGATCTCAGGTGTGCCATCCTCCCGCTTGCGTTCCACCACCAGGGCTATTTCGCGGTCGTAGTCGATAAAGCAGATGCGGGTCAGCCGTTCGTGCGCCGTGCGGTGGCTGAGCTTCAACGGTTGGAAGTACCGCAGGTAGACACTGCGCTCGGAGAGCGCCTGGTGAAGCTTGATCAACAGCGGTTCGTCCTCGGGACGGATCGGACGGATGGTGACGGCCTCGCCGTTCTTCATCGTCCATGGCTTTACATACTGGATCGGATATGGTCGAATCGCCAGCCGGGGAAGCTGCTCCCGCTGAACTTCAGGTCCGAACACGACCACGCGCGCATCCAGCGCCAACATCCGTTCGGACGAGACCAGCAGCGGGTTAACGTCGATCTCCTTGATCCACGGTTGCTCGACCACCAGCAGGCTGAAGCGGACCAGTAAGTCTTCCAATAGGACCAAGTCGACTGCTTTACGGCCCCGCACTCCCTGCAGGGCCTCGAATATTTTGGTTTGCTCGATCATGCGGCGAGCCAGTGTGGTGTTCAGAGGTGGCAAAGCCAGGGCACGGTCTTTGAATACTTCCACCAGCTGGCCGCCCGTGCCGAACATCAGCACCGGGCCGAATTGCGGGTCGACGCTGCTGCCCAAAATCAGCTCGTAACCGTCCAGCTTCTCCATCGGCTGTACGGTGACCCCGAGGAAATCTCCCGGGCCGGCCTTTTCGCGCACCGCGCTCTCAATCCGCTGGTATGCCGACCGCACGGCGCTGTCGTCGCGCAGATTCAGTTGCACCCCACCGACATCCGTCTTATGGGTGATAGTTTCCGAGAACAGTTTGAGCACCACCGGGTAGCCCATCTTCCGCGCACATTCAACGGCCTCGTCTTCGGTTGCTGCAACGAGGGTTTCGACGGTGGGGATCCCGTAGGCCGCCAGCAGCTGCTTCGACTCCACTTCGGTCAGAATGCTTCGTCCGGCCTGCCGCGCGCGCTGCACCAGGTGCCCTGCCAAGGCGCGATCCGGGGCTTCCTCAGACTCGGCACGGAGGACCGGTGTTTCATAGAGCCCGCGCAGGTTGTAGCTGTAACGCCACATGTAGCAGAACATCTTTGCGGCGGTGTCGGGGAAGGGGAAGGTTGGAATGCCAGCAAGGTGGAAGGCATCAATGGCTGCCGTCATCTCGGCTCCCCCCATCCAGCTGGCGATCACCGGCTTGCCTGTGGTCTGGGCGAAGGCTTTCAGGCGATGGGCGGTTTGAGTCGGTTCAGCCATGCCCTGAGGGCACAAAATTGTCAGCAGGCCGTCTACCTGGCTGTCATTGACCGCTATTTCGACCACCTTGGCGTACTTGTCCGGCAGAGCATCACCCAGCACGTCGAGCGGATTGTTATGGCTCCAGTGTGGAGGCAACAGCTTGTCCAGTTCCTCCATGGATTTCGCCGAGAGTTGGGCGAGTTGCCCGCCATTGAAGATGGTCGAGTCCGCGGCCAACACGCCAGGTCCGCCCGCGTTGGTCACAATCGCCAGCCGCGGGCCGCGCGGGCGTGGCTGCTTGGCGAGAACTTCCGCCATGTAAAAGAGCTCGGCGATGGTGCTCACACGCAATACGCCACAACGCCGAAAAGCCGCTTCTAGCACTTCATCGCTGCCCGTCAGTGCTCCGGTGTGGGATGCTGCCGCCTGGGCAGCCGCCTGGGTGCGGCCGGCTTTAATCACAATGACCGGCTTGCTGAGAGAGATCTCGCGTGCTGCCGACAAGAAGGAGCGCGCGTCTCCCACCGATTCCATGTACATCACGATGCTGTGCGTCCGCGGATCGCTTCCCAGGTAGTCAATGAGGTCGCCCCAGCCGACATCCAGCATCGAGCCCACCGAGACGAACGCGCTGAAGCCGACCATCTCCTTGTCGCACCAGTCGAGCACCGCCGTGCAGAGGGCCCCGCTCTGGCTGATGAAAGCCACATTCCCAGGCCGGGCGATCTTGGGAGCAAAGGTGGCGTTCAGCCCGCTGATTGGGTTCATTACTCCGAGGCAGTTCGGACCCAGCAAGCGCAGATTGGTTCCCCGTATCCGTTCGAGAACCTGGCGCTCCAGTTCCTGGCCCTGCTCTCCGTGTTCTTTGAACCCAGCCGAGATGACGATCACCGCACGCACCCCGGCTTTCACACATTCGGAAATCACGTCGGGCACGGCAGCCGCCGGGGTGACCACCACTGCCAGATCGACCGGCGCGGGTACATCCCCGACGCGGCGGTAGGCCTTGATTCCAAGTACGCTGCTGCGTTTCTCGTTGACTGGGTATACCGTCCCGCCGAAAGGATTACTTACCAGGCTCCACAGCACGGCCCGTCCGACACCGCCCTCGCGCTCGCTAGCCCCGATGACAGCTACAGTTTTTGGGGAAAACATCGCATCCAGGGGATGGGCTTCCGACGGCGGCACCTTGGCAGCTTCAGCCTGGGGTTGGGCCAGAGCGGGCAACTCGTTGACCGGCTTAGAGGAAGACGTCATAACCATTGCAGTTTACGACGAGCGGGCCGACCCGTCTGCGATGAAAATCACATGCCCTCTGGTTGCCCCGCTGGGTCCGGAGGATAGCCTCCCGGCTACCCGATATTGCAATTCTTTTTGCTTGGTCCAGCGCAAACTTGTAGTAACATTTGCCGCATCAAATCTGCTTAGGGCAGATGTGGGGTAACAACTGGCGCATCGCTCCGCCAGCTTCGCCAATGAATGTAAGGAGAGCTTGCATGGAGAATCAGGCCTTGGACAACTCCGGGAAAACATCCGATTCCACGACGGTGCGACGCGAAGACCGTGGCGTATGGGTTCTGACTGCCTACGGCATCTCAGGGTTGGCTTTGTTCGGCGTTTTGCTGTACTACTTCTCGACCTACGTGACCCGGTAGCACGTTTACGTTTCGAGCTCCCACTTCCTGTGGTTAGCGCAGGATGTAGCGGCCGAGCGTCCACATTCCGGGATCGTGCTACAATGAGCCGCTCTTGTACGTAGGTGTTCCTCAGTTGCGACAAATCTGAAAATTCCCCGCAGCTCAAAAAGGAAGCAGTGGTGCCGCAGACTCCCGCCAACACGACCGTGACCTACGCCGATGCGGGAGTGGACATCGACCGCGGCAACCGCACCAAGAAGCGCATCAAGTATCTCGCCCACAAGACCTTCACCAAGGGCGTGCTGAGCGAGATCGGCGGATTCGGCGGACTGTTTTCCATCGACAAGGAAAAGTACCTGGATCCGGTCCTGGTCTCCAGTGTTGACGGCGTGGGCACCAAGCTCAAAGTCGCTTTCGCGATGAAGATGCACTACACCGTGGGCGCCGACCTGGTGAACCACTGTGTCAATGACATCGCGGTGCAAGGCGCCGCCCCGATGTTTTTCATGGACTACCTGGCGACGGGCAAGCTGGATTCCGAGGTGGCGGAAAAGATCGTAGAGGGGCTGGCCGACGCCTGCAAACACAACGGTTGCGCCCTGATTGGCGGCGAAACCGCCGAGATGCCCGGCTTTTATCCGGAAGGCGAATACGACTTGGCTGGCTTTATTGTCGGGGTAGTGGAACGCGACCGCATTATCACCGGGAAGGCTGTGCAAGTTGGCGATGTCATTCTCGGGCTGGCGTCTACGGGCTTGCATACCAATGGATATTCGCTGGCCCGCAAGCTGTTCTTCGATGTTGCTGGCTATACCCCGGACACGTACGTAAACGAGCTCAAGGGCAAGGTCGGCAACGAATTGATGCAGATTCACCGCAGCTATTGGCCGATCATCAAGAAGATGGTGGCCGCGGAGTGTGTCTCTGCCATGGCCCACATCACCGGCGGCGGAATCACGGAGAACCTGCCGCGCGTCCTGCCGCGCGGCGTCGCGGCCGTGATCGAGCTCGGTACTTGGCCGGTCCTGCCCATCTTCGAACACCTGCGGAAACTGGGCAACGTTCCTCCCGACGAGATGCTGCGTACGTTTAACATGGGCCTGGGCATGTTGCTGGTCGTGCCGGGAAATAAATTCAAGAAAGCGCAAAATGTGCTGGAGAAGCTCGGCGAGAAAGCCTACACGGTGGGAAGAATTGTGAAGGGCGACCGTAAGGTGATGTATACGTAGCTACCTCTTCAAAAGATCCACCGGCTCCCGCACGTCCGTCACCCGGAAGTATTTCGCCAATCCTGGATATTTGTTCGCCACCGCCTCGTACATCGCGAAAGCCACATTGCGGTAAGAGGCGTGGCCGGCAGCCGTCGTCCTCAACTCGGCGATATACACCGCTTCGGCGAAATCCATCTTAAAGAGCGTCCGCTTGCGGAACGCGAGTGGGATGGCGTATTGGGCATTCTCCTTGGCCTCCGGTCCGGAGTAATGGGCGAGCAGCTCCACCGCATCCGCAGTGCGTTGCATGACCGCGTCGTACTGCTCCTGGGCCCCCGCGGCGTCGAGTTCCGGCGGTACTTCAAAGCCGTGGCGCACCGTGAAATCCTGCCCGATCTGGACGCAGCGGCGGTGGCGGTGCATATCGCGGAAGCCGCCGATGTCCATGAGGATGTCAAAGCGAAACTTCTGCCCGCCGCAATAGGCGCGCAGCATCTCGTCATGCTTGCCGCGGTGTCGGAGGCCCACATCAACAATCTCGCGGCGGATGGGCTCGCCTGCGGCTTCCACCGCCTGCTTTATCTGCCGGTAAGAATAGTGGCTATGCTCGTAGATCAGCGTCGTCGCCAGCTCAACCTCCAGCGGATCGTCATCCAACAGATCCACCAGGGGTGCATCTGTAACCGGCAGGTTACCCATTAATTCCGCCGCTACCTGGCGCAGTTCGCGCCGGCTCTCGGTCTCATAGCGGTTCGGATCGGCGTACTTGACCAGCGTCGGCGCCACCCGGATCTCGCGCAGCAATTCCTGCTCGGCCCTCGCGCCAAGCTCCGGAGAGACCGCGCGGATCTGACCGACCAGCTCCTGCAGCCCTTCCTGGTTCACGTTGTAGGCAGGCGAGGTGGCGGCACGCTTCAGCAGCTCGCCGAGATGGCGAACTTCCTTGTGGGTATGCGACAGCAGGTGAGAAACCTGGTTTTCCAGCGTGCGCGCATTGACAAGCTCTCCGAGAGACGTGTTGGTTGCCAGCGGTAGCAGGTAACGCGAGATGTCGAAGGCCCGGGCCCGTAGCGTCCGCTCGTACGCGTCTTGTTTCATGTCGTCGGGCTTGGGAGTAATGCTGGCCAGGTACAAAGACATCCGGTCCGAGAGGGACTCATACTCAGAAAAGAGGTTTTCAATCGTTTCGTGATACAGCTTGCGAACCGGCTCACCGGCAAATTCAGGGGTGAAGTAGCCGCTTTTCTTGAAATTCTGGTAGCGTGTAGAGCGCTCCTGGCCATCCCAACGTTGTTCATCGGCAACGGCGATGGCAGCCAGAATGGAGAGCCGCTCGATGGCCAGCGCGATGTGCGCCAGGTCTGCGATCGAGCGGTGCCCGTATTGAAAGTAGAAGGTATTGAGAAACTTCTCCGCCTTCTGCTGGCTGATCTCCCGCAACGACTCTTTCATGGAAAGGGCGGAGCGCGAATACTTGGCCATGGCGTAGGCCTGGATCTCAGGTTCGGCGCCGTAGACGGCATACACGTCGGTGGCTGGTTCGCTACTCCCTTGATTTCCGTTTGTTGGGCGTGGGCTGTCGGTCTCAGACATCGCTGACCTCGGATTTGAAACAGTGAGAGACTTGCATCTTACTGGGAGGCCTCAAGGTTACGCAACGACTCCGATCCCAGTCTTCGGTAGTGGACAGGTTAGCCCCGCAGTCGCTGTACGATCTCCGCGATACTGTGCTCCTGAAAAAGACGAATCCCTGCTAGCCCAGCCGCACCGGCATCCCTGCACAGGTGCGCGTTCTCCACTGTAATCCCGCCCAGGGCGAGCACCGCAACCTCATTGCGGCAGGCCTCACGCAGGGCGGCGATGCCGGCAGGACGAGCGCCCGGAAGGCCTTTTTTTTCGAAAACCGGTGCGAACACAACGAAGTCCACCTCCCGTGCCTGGGCGCGGGCCACTTCCTCCGGCGAATGACAGGAGACCGCAATGCAAGGACTCGGCTTTTTGCTGTTCGCGCCAGAGCGGGACCAAACCGTGCGCACGTCGCTGGGAGCGACATCGTCCGACCGGAGATGCACTCCATCGGCCCCGCATGCCAGGGCCACATCGCTGCGTGAATTGATCAGAATGCGGGTCTGGGAGGAATTCTCGCGGACGGCCTGGACGGCAGCCCGGGCCAGGCTTTCGAGCTCCCGGCCAGAGAGATCCTTCTCACGCAGCTGGATGAAATCTATGCCGCAGCGCGCCGCCTCCGCAATTTTTTCGAGCAGGGCACGGTGCTGGGATTCCTCGTTCCCAGCGAACTGGGCCCGGTCGGTAATGTAGTAAAGAAGCACTCGCGATCCAAGTCGCCGCGTACGCCTGTGCTCTAGCGGACCGCTCTAGGGATTGGTCTTGGCGATCTCCGGCATGGCTTCGCCCTTGCGCTTCGGCTCCAGGCCCAGGTGATACTTGGTCAGCCCGTCCCGCAAGAACTCAAAACCCTCCTCCGGCGAGTCGACTAGTTTGAAAAGCTCGAGGTCCTCGGGGGAGATCGTCCCGGCGTCCACCATGGCTTGAAAATTGATCAGCCGGTTCCAATACTCGCTGCCGTAGATCACGACCAGGATCTTCTTCGCGAGCTTTTGGGTCTGCGCCAGCGTCAGGATTTCGAACAGTTCATCGAACGTGCCAAATCCCCCGGGGAAAATGACCAGCGCTTTGGCCAAGTAGGCGAACCAGAATTTCCGCATGAAAAAGTAGTGGAATTCGAAGTTGAGCGAGGGAGTGATATATGGATTGGGAGTCTGTTCGAAAGGCAAATGAATGTTCAGACCGATCGACTTGGCTCCCGCCTCTTTGGCGCCCAGGTTGGCAGCTTCCATGATTCCCGGCCCGCCGCCGGTCGTGACCACGAAGCGACGTCGCCGGGCGGGTATCTGCATGGACCACCGGCTCAGGAGAAACGCCAGCCGACGGGCATCCTCATAGTAGCGAGCCATGTCCACGGCCGCGAGTGCGCGCTTCCGCCGTCCTGCATCCTCGCCTGTGTCTTTACCGCCGCCCTCCAGGGAGGAGAGGTTCTGTTCCGTGATGGCGCGGCTATAAAAGCGGGCGGAGCCGAAAAACACCACGGTGTCCTGGATCTGTTCCCGCCGAAAACGCGCCAGCGGCTCGACGTACTCGGACATGATTCGCAGGAGTCTGCCGTCGGGGCTATCCAGAAACACCTGGTTCTCGTAGGCCAGAGGTGCACGTTTGATCGGGCTATCGCTCATGATGTCGTTTCTCGGTATGGAAATCCTGAAGTAGCTCCTAGAGCTGGTGCCCTTCGTGATAATGGATCGCCTCCCAGAAGCCGATCCAAATGTCCAACAACCCAAGCCCCGTACATAATCCCCGGGCAAAGCCATTGCTGAGGATGGACCGCAACGCCGGATACGCCAGCATCAGCCGGTTGTCTGTCCACTCCGGCCTCCAGGGGAGAATTACCAGGAGCACGCCAACGACGGCACAGACAAACACAAACAGCAATACCGTGCCGCGATGCAGCCACAGAGCGAAGCGGGGGTGAAGCCCACCCTCATCTTTTCGCGGTCCCCCGTCCGGCTTGGCCGCGGGATTGGGCGAGCACTCGGCGGGAGTGAGGCCGACACCGCCCGCGTCCGGAGATCGTGGCTGGGAGATATCCCGGTCCGCTGTCACAGTACGCTCCCGAAGGCAACCTTTCCAACCTCGGGAAGTTCGCAAGTGTACGTCCCAAGCAAGGGGCAGCAACCCATCGGGACATTCTACGACTTCAGGGACTTGATGCGCTCGGCTACATCTCGATAATCAATGTTGGCGCCGTACACTTCCATGAAGTGACTGAGAGCGGCATTCCGGTTCCCCGCGGTTTCATAGGCGGAGGCCAGCTCGTAATGCAGCGCCGTACGGGTTTCGCCGTCGAGATTGGGCAAGCTCAATGCCTTCTCGTACCAGCGGATCGCCGCCTCCGGGACGCCCTTGTCCAGGAAGCACTGCGACAGCCAGGTATAAGTCTGCATGAGCTGCGGGAAGGCGTGTCCGCGCTCCACGGCCTGGCAGACTTTCTGGAGTTCTCCAATGGCCTCGTCGAGCAATCCCATCTCACGGAAGGCCACACCGAGGTTGTAGTGAGTTTCTGGATCTTCCTCGGTCGCCGAAGCTTCTTCCTCTAATTCCTGCTTCAACTCGCCGAACATGCCAGCGAGATCGACACCAGCTGCCAGGTCGGCCTTCGTGGGGGCTGCTGGTGCCTCCGGAGAGCCCAGTGGTCGAATCGGCGTCGGCTGATAAGTAAAGGCCGGGGCTGGTGCGGACACCGGGGCCGAGGCGCTGTGTGCGGCAGCAGCCGCCATCGCCGCCGGAGCTTCCGTAACCTGTGGTTGTGCGACCGGGGCAGCCGGCGCTGCAGCCTGTGCAGGCGCTTTCTGCACCTGCGGCACAGCCGGAGCCTCGGGCAGGAAACTGTCTCCCAGAGAGGTTTCGAGATCGGAAACGAAGTCCTGCAACGCGCTCGGAGCTTCCGTCTGTTTCGAAGCGGGCTCGGGCGGTGGCGCTACGGATTCATACTTCGGCTTTGGTGCCGCGGCAGCGTGGGCTGCCGGCTGCGGCAAGAAACCATCTCCGATTGAGGACTCCAGGTCGCTTACCAGTGCGTCGAGCGCACCCGCCTTGGGCTGCTCTACTGCATCGGCCTCAACCTCGGTCTCAGCCTCCACGAAGTTGTCTGCCTGCTCGAGAGAAACTGCGTCCGCGGCGGGAGCTTTTGTCGCGGCGGCGTCAATCTCCCCGCGCAGTGCCGAAAGTTGCGAAGCTTCGGCACCCATACCCTCCAGCTTGAGGAAGGTCGCCTGGGCCTCTTCTGTCATGCCGCTGGACAGGTAGAAGCGGACTTCTTCGATGGCCTCGGCAATGTCCTCGGCACTCGCCGCCGGATGAGCGAAGTGTGGCTCTGCGTCTGCATGGCTCGGAGCCACATCCGTGGCGTCAGCGACCGTACCTTCCCACTCCTCAGAAAGGTCGACGGCGTCGGCCATCGCCGGCTGGGACCGCACTTCGAACTCCTGTGTTCCTCCAGTTTCCGGCTCGGGTTGGTGAAAGAAGGGTCCCGAGGAAGTCGCGGGAATCTCTTCGGCAGGTGGCGGAGCTGGCCATGCAGCTTCAGGCTCAGGAGCCGGGGCTGTCTCCATTACAGTCGCCGCTTGCGGCGTAAACGCTGGTGAATCCGCGGGTATAGCCGCCGGAGTGGGCACGTTCTGCGCCGCTCCTGCCCGTTCTTCGTATTTGCCCGCCAGCTCTCCATAGCGAGTGGCTTCTTCCGGATAGCCGGCGTCGTGATAGATGCTTTCCAGCGTCCGGCAACACACAGCTGCCTCAGTGAAACGGCCGGCGCGAGTGTGCAGCGCGGCCAGGCGCTGATTGATTCTCAGGTCCCGCGGAGCCTGTGGCAGCGCAGAAAGCAGGGGCCCCAGCGCCTTGGCAGGCATGTTGTAGGAGATGAAGAGCTCGGCGTCGGTCAGGGCGCTGCGAACCGCAAGCGCGATATCGTCCGCATACCTCTGGTCGATGAAGGGCGCCGTGGCCTCCAGTTCGTCCACCATCACTGCGCCTTCTTCCGGCGTAATCAGGTGCGCACTGGATACCGTGCCCAGCTTCCCCAGCACCTGCTGATAGTTGCGGGCGTGAATCTGATTTTCCGGCTCCAGTTGCGTGAGTTTCAGGTAATAATCGCGGGCTTTCTGGAGCTGGCCGCCCTGCACATAGGCATGTGCCAGCAACTCATAAACTTCCGTGATATGCGTGGTGTCGCCCGCTTTCTGCAGCAGCTCAAGCAGGCTTTCCAGAGCGGGCGCATCCTCGCGCACATGGCCGATCAGCGAGTGCAGGTTCTCCAGGATCTTCCCCTGGTCTGCAGCCAGCATGCGGTCGGAGTGCTGCTGGTAGACCTGCAGGGCCTGTTGGAACTGGCCGGCTGAGATCAGCGCATCGGCGTAGCTGAGGACGACCGCGATGTCATTGTGCACCGACAACAGCTTGGCCGCCAGGGTTCCGGCATCCGGCAGCCGCCCGGTTTGGAGATAAGCCTGAAACAACGTCCGCATACCATCGGGATTGCTGTCTAGGTCGGCGACCTTCTCAAGGCACTCCACGGTAGCGGCCATGTCGCCGTTGTCGAAGGCGTTGCGGCCGCGCATCAGCAGCGCATAGCTGCTGCCCGGATCGAGCTTCAGCATGCGTTGCAGAATATCTTCCGCTTGCTGCAGTTGACCCTTGGAGCGCAGCGTTTCTGCCGCGGCCGAGAAAATCTGCCAGGCTTCGTTTTTCTTTCCCAGACGAACGTAGACTTCCGCCAGCTTGGTGCGCATGGCCACGTTTTCCGGGTCCATCTCCAGCGTCTTCTGGAAAATCCTCACTGCCTGTTCCAGTTCGCCATTGCGCAGGAATTCTTCCGCGACCTGCAAGTATTGCGCGCGGGCATCGTTGAACAGGCCCTGCTGGGTGTACAGTTCCGCAAGCCGCAGCACGCATTCCAGCGACGACTTCAGCTTGCTGAGTTTCTTGTACATCGCAATGGCCTTGACCGTGAAGCCTTGCGAGGCATAGGCGTCGCCCACGCTCTTGAAGCATTCCACGGCCTTTTCGGTGTTGCCCAGACGCGAGTACAGGTCGCCCACCGTATTCATCACGGTGAGGTCCTTGGCGTCATTTTTCAGGACTTTTTCGTACTCAGTGATGGCGTTCTGCAATTTGCCCTGCTGCACGAATTTCTCGGCAGCGCTGAGGACCTTCTGTTTGTTGAAGCCAAACCCAAACGCCATAGCAGTGCGGACTCCAGCTCCGTGTCGTCGCTTGCCTGGAAACCTGCCGGCCCGACCGAATCTTGCGGGGCGGCATGGGGAATCTTGGGCCTAACCCCGGTTTTCGGGCGATGGTCTTCCGGACTAGGGTCATTGTACGGCTGGGTTGCGAGAACTGTATGGTTACCAAGGGTTACCGAAAGGGAGTGTACGAGTGGGTTACCAGAGGAATCGGGCTGGCCGGAGGGAGAATGGGCGTCCTCGCCTGTCAAAGGCGATCCCGCATATCAGCAAGTCAGCCACCGAGAACTGTTTTAGAGTGCAACGGTTTGCACATTGACCCAAGGCTGTTGTGGCCCGATTCAGCCCGCCCATTTTCCTGATCCTTTGCCCATTTGCATCGTAACTGTAAGTGTACCCGCCGGTGCTGGTTATGCGGTTCTCGTCGTCATAGACGTAGGTGTTGGTGCCATCGCTGGTCAGATTGCCTGCGCCGTCATAGCCAAGTCCGGCCACCCGGTTGTTGTTGTCAACCGCTGCGTTTAGCGGTTCGTAAGTATTCTTGCCACTCACCAGCCCACGATTGGTGAGATTCCCCCAGGGGTCTACTGTAAAGGTTTCTCCCCAGCTGGGGCCGCTGGTGTTGGCCTGAGTGATGCGGTTCAGATTATCGTAGAGAAAGTTCTGGGTGCGGTTACCATCCAGTCCGTTCACGATCTGGTAGACCAGCCCGTTGTCGGCAGTCGCAAGATGGAAGTCGTAGCTTCGGCTGAAGATGGTATGGCTGCCTGAGCCATTGGTGGCGGCGGACAACACGCTGGGGGGCTGGCCCAACCTTTCCCGTTGATTTGACTCCCAAGGGTGCCCCTTCATAGGATCCTTCTTCAAGGTTTAGCAAGCCCAGGGGGTCGATGAAGGTCATAAGATTTATTATCGACATAGGCATACGGATTCCAGATCTGCGGGCCCACCTAGCAACCAACCTCCAGCCCTTGCTACTGGGCATAGAATGCCACGCTGAACAAGCTCAGCACACACGCCACGACAGCAAGGGTCTTGGAGTCATCCTTGGCAAGTCCACCAATCGCAGCTGCTAGGGAGACCATAACGGAAAGGCCACCCCACATGCTCAACAGATTGCGAAACCCTGTGTTGGCAGTCCATAGCCCGCGCCCGTACAGGTACCGCACCAGGACGAAGATCAGAACTGAATCAACAACAGTGATGAGTATGGAGAGCAGACTCCAGCGGTTTCTTTGAATCGAGTGTTTCATTTTAGTTCGGGCCTCTAGTAAGCGGTCCTCGTCCTACAATTCAGGAGCCTCCGCCCACCTACTACTGGCACGCTGAGGCGCCTGGGTAGATTTGTGTGACATCAAGGATTAGGTGTGGCACAAACCAAGGGAACGGCGAGGGTGCCCACGGATTCACCGTGTCAATGTGGATATCCCCGGTTGTTGGTTGCCCGTCTTGTCCCGAGCTTTCGTTAACGTCTACGTGCGCCGAACAAAAGTGCCGTTTGTCCCTCAAATAGAGTTGCTTGGGATGA
>Ga0335082_10003061_pt1 | contig 18120 bp, 11 predicted proteins | sample Lox_Sample_41_FD_206718 | JGI IMG/M metagenome (GOLD analysis project Ga0335082, IMG submission 206718) | Soil microbial communities from Loxahatchee National Wildlife Refuge, Florida, United States - Lox_Sample_4.1 | ecosystem: Environmental > Terrestrial > Soil > Wetlands | place: USA... | reverse complement strand
AGCTCTCCACCGCGTTGAGGACGGTCTGGCAGAGATCGTAGGCGGTGGAGAAGGAGCCGGCCTGCAAGGACTCCTTCAGGCGCTCGATGCCGAACTCTCCGCCCTTGCCCTTGGCCTCGACCAGTCCTTTGGAAGGGATGACCACGGAGGCGCCGGGCTGCAGCACGCAGATCTGGGCGTCGTGGGTGGAGTGCGAGAACAGGCCCAGGGGGATGCCGTTGGCTTCCAGCAGGGTGACGCCCTCCTGGTCGCGCACCAGGCCGGAAGGATGCCCGGCGTTGAGGTACCAGAGCGTGCCCATGGGCTCGTCATAACAGCCCAGGAAGGTGGGAGCGCAGCGCACCCCGCCGGAGGCGTCGAGCACGGTGCGGTTCAGCCCCAGCAGCAGCTCGGTGAGCGCGTCCGACTGGTTGAGCATGTTGGGGCCCATGTACTGCGCGGCCTCGGCGCGGAAGCGGTCCTGCACGGCGGCGGCGATGTTGAGGGCCTGGTCGCGCTTGCCGGCGATGTCCATGAGCAGGAAGACCAGGCGCTGCGACTCCGTGGTCACGAAATCATAGAAGTCGCCGCCCAGACGCGCGGCGCGGTAGGCCGCCGCGATCTGCACGCTCTGCAGTTGCGGCACGATGGTGGGCGCGGGTTGGCGGAGCTGCTTGGAGGGCGCGCTGCCGCGGAACATTGTCTTCATGCTCATTGCGTGGTCCGGTGGGGAGGGCCTGAACGTTATCACATCGCGGCCTTCCCCTCAATGGGGCAATGGGCCGCGCGGCCGCGCGCGGTGTCTAAGCCAGGGGTGCGGGCTAGTCGCCGTAGGTGCGCTTCAGGTAGGCGGCGATCTCGTCCTGGAGCTGGGCGTAGCCGTCGTGGAGGGTGGCCCGCAGCGCCGACTCGGTGGAAGCGCCTTCGCCGATGCGCTGCAGGATGCGCTGCACGTCGCTCATGCCGTAGCTGTCGCGGATGTACTCCACCGCCGCCAGCGACTCGGCGTAGGCCACGGCCGCCTGCTGCGGGGAGAAGTTCAGAAAGGAGCCTTCGAGCTGGTTGAGCGGGATGTTGGTCTGGGTGGCGAAGACCCGGGCCAGCTCGCGCCCGTAGCCCGCCGAGCTGCGCGGCTCCACCGCCATGGCCACGCCCTCGTTCAGCCACACCGGGCAGCGGCCGTGCGTGATCTGGTTGATGAAGGAGTGGGCCAACTCATGCTTGAGCACGCGCGAGAGTTCCGAGTCCACCTCCTCCTTGCCCTCGATGGGGATGCGCAGCTTGCCGTCGTTGAGGGCGCCGGTCCAGGAGGGAGCCGCGGTCACGTCGAAGAAGGCCTGGTTGGTGTAGAGGGTGACGGAGATGGCGTCGCGGGGCTCGGCCCCCAGCGTGCTCACCAGCTCGCTGTAGTGGGCCTCCAGGGTCTCCAGGATCTGGTGGCGCAGCCGCGGCGAACTCTGGCCGCCCTCGAAGCGCAGGATGAAGTGCGAACTCTCCTGCTCGCCGAAGTTGCTTTCCACCGCCTGCTCGCGCTCGGCCTTGTCGAGCAGGCCCTGCACTGTGGCATTGGGCTGGAGGGCGAGCGCGCGCTTCCAGGCGGCGATGGCTTCCTTGGTGCGCCCGCTCTGAAAGTAGGCCACGCCCAGCACCGCCTGGGCATCGAAGGAGTCGGGGGCCAGGCGGACCGCCTTTTCGGCGTAGGGTACGGCCTCGGCGAAGCGCCGCAGCGCCAGCAGCACGTTGGCGTAGTTGGCCAGGATGACGGCGTTGTTGGGCTGGTAGCGCAGCGCCTGCTCCAAGTCGAGGCGGGCAGGCTCGGCGCGCCCATTCCCGGCCTCGAAGCTCCCGGCCACGAAGTAGGCGGCCGCCGCCAATTCGGGGTCGCCGGCCTTGTCGAGGGCGGCCAGCGCCGCCGGGTCCACCTTGCCGTCGTGGATCAGCTTGGCGCGCAGGTCCTCCCAGCCCTTGATCTGGGTCTGGGGCACGAGGGCGGGGAGGGACTCGCCGGGGCCCGCCGCGGGCACGCCCCCGGCGTCGATGTGGTCCACCAGGGACTTGGGGATGGCGAAGGTGTTGTCCCCGATCTGGTACTCGACGTGGTCGCCGGAGGTCCGCACCTTGTCGGCCACGATGCGGCGGCCGTTCTTCAAGTGGATGGTGTCCGCCGCCGATACGGCGACGGCCAGCAGCCCGAAGAGGATGACACGGAAGCGCACGAGGGCGCATTCTAGCAACAAAGTGGAGGCCGGCTGAAGTGCGAGAGTTGGTACCCAGAGCCCGCTCCCCGGTGGGGATGGCGGTGTTGGCCCTGGCGCTGCTGGCGGCAGCGCCGGGGGCGCCGGCCCAGGCCGCTGCCCCGGCGGGCTCCGCCCAGGAACTCTACCGCCGCCTCAGCAGCGTCGGCCTGGACGCCGCCCAGGTCTACAGCGTGCGCGACCTCTCCCTGGACCGCGAGGACATCCACCTCTCCTTCGACGACGGCACCCTGGCTTTCACCCAGGCGGTGGACGGCCGCATCACCGGGGCCTACTTCGAGGGCCACGGGGAGGTGCTGCTGACCCCGCCCGACCAGCCCGACCGCATCTCCATGACGCTGTTCACCGGCGCACCCATCCTCGACGAGCAGTTCACCAGCGCCTTCCTGCGCTTCAACGACGACACCGCCCGCGCCCTCGAAGCCGGCCTGCAGCCCCTCTCCGGCCAGGACGCCAGCGAGTTCGTGGCGCGCTGGGACCCCGCGGTGCACGTCCTGGCCCGCACCGACGCCCTGCGGCTGCTGGTGAGCTTCACCCGCGCGCCCAGCGAAGAGGCCCCCGCCGGCCGCTTCCTCCGCCTGCAACTGGCGGGCGTGCACTACGGCGCCTTCGACCTGAGCCTCGACAGCAACTACCCCGAGCAGATCTCGCTGGGACAGGTCACGATCGTGGAAGGGGTGCCGTACTACGACCTGTGGGCGGCGTTTCCCATGGCCTCGGCGCGTGCCGCCGCTTCCCGCCGCGCGCCGGCTCCTCCAACCGGGCCGCCGCTGCAGATCAGCAGCTACCGCATCGTGGCGCACGTGTCGCCGCCGCACGAGCTGGCGGCGGAAGCGCAGCTCGAGGCGCAGATGCGGCGCGGCGGAGATCGCGTCCTCATCTTCGAACTCTCCCGCGACCTGCAGGTGAGCGCGGTGACCGCCGGCGGCCGGCCCCTGGAGGTCATCCAGAACGAGCCGGTAGAGGGCAGCCAGCTCGCCCGCCGCGGCAACGACCTGCTGGCGGTGGCCTTTCCCGAGCCGCTGGCAGCGGGAGAGCGGCTCTTCCTGCGCTTCGTCTATGCCGGCCCCGTCCTCTCCGAGGCGGGCGGCGGCCTCATGTACGTGGGGGCGCGCGGCACCTGGTATCCCAACCTGGGTCCGGCCATGGCCGGCTTCGATCTGGAGTTCCACTATCCCAAGCCCTGGACGCTGCTGGCTACCGGCAAGCGCCTTTCCCTGCAGGACGACGCGGGCGAGCAGGTCGCGCACTGGATGACGGAGAAACCCATACCCATCGCCGGCTTCAACCTGGGCCAGTACGCCGGGGCGAAGGCGCGGGCGGGTGCGGTCACGGTGCAGGCCTTTGCCGCCCCGGGGCCCCCCGTTCCTGCTCCGGCCCAGGACGTAGTGGTCATCCCGCGCTGGTTCCCGGGCGGCTCGCCGCGCATGGAGAGCCCGGTGGTGCTGCCTCCTCCCGATCCCGCCGCCAAGGCCGAGGCGGTGGCGCGGCTCTCCGCCCAGGCGGTGGACTTCCTGGCCCCGCGCCTCGGTCCTTTTCCCTATGACTCGCTGGCCCTGACGGAGATGCCGGGAACCGCCAGCCAGGGCTGGCCGGGATTGGTCTTCCTCTCCCACTATGCCTACCTGGCCTCGCAGGAGCGCGGGCGCCGCGCTCGCGACGAGTACGACGCCATCCTCTACAGCAATCTCATGGAATGGCACGAGACCGCGCACGAGTGGTGGGGCGACGCCGTCCTGTGGAAGAGCTACCGCGACCAGTGGCTGATGGAAGCGCTGGCCAACTACTCCGCTCTGCTGCTGCTGGAGCGCAAGCATCCGGAGGACTTCCGGGCGGTGATGGAGCACTACCGCGCGGACCTGCTGCGCCCCGGTCCGCACGGCAAGCCCTACCTGGGGGCCGGGCCCGTCACCCTGGGCCAGCGCCTGAACTCGTGGTATTTCCCCGACGGCTACGACGTGGTCGCCTACGGACGCGGGACCTGGCTGCTGCACATGCTGCGCTACCTGCTGCGCGAGGAGGGGAAGGCCGGCCCCGGCAAGGCAGGCGCACCCGAAGGCGATCCCGATGCCGCCTTCTTCCGCGTCCTGCGGGGCTTGCAGGAGCGCTTCGCGGGCCAGTCCATCTCCAACGCCGACCTGCAGAAGGCCTTCGAGGAGGCGCTGCCGTCCTCGTCGCTCTACGAAGGCCGGCGCTCCCTGGACTGGTTCTTCGAGCAGTGGGTCAACGGCACCGCCGTGCCGCGGCTCAAGCTGGGCGAGGTCCGCATCACCCGCCGCCCGGAACAGACCGTGGCCACCGGGGTCGTCCTGCAGCAGGAGGCCCCGGCGGCGCTGGTGACCGGCGTGCCGCTGTATGCCGATACCGGCGGCGGCCGCCTGCTGTGGCTGGGGCGCGTTTTCGCCGACGGCCCCGAAACCAGCTTCCAGTTCCCCGTGCCCCCGGAGACCAGGAAGATCGTGCTCGATCCCTACCAGACCGTGCTCACCCGGCCGTGAGCGGCGCCATCCGCTATAATGCTGGAGAAGCGATTCTTCCCGCCTGCAACTCCCGCATCTCCGGAGAGGTGGCCGAGTGGCTGAAGGCGGCGGTTTGCTAAACCGTTATACGGGCCAAAACCTGTATCGAGGGTTCGAATCCCTCCCTCTCCGCCATTGCCCCCTTGCGAGGACGTAGCCGTCGCTCCCGCCCAGCATGGCGGGGAGCTTCGGGGCCCGCAGTCTAGCGGATGTCCGGCGCGGGTGGCGGCTGGACGCGCTGGGCCGGGTCGCCGAAGAGCATGTAAGTGCGCCGCGTGTCGGCATCCGCGACCCCAGCCTTGGCCGCGCGCAGAGCGTCGCCTATCCTCGTTCCCGGGTTGGCGAACAGGGTCCCTACCAGCTTCTGATCGAGCTGGACCTGCGGCCCGGGCTCCAGCAGCCCGGACGACGCCACCACCGCCACCGCGCCTCCTTGCGGGGCCAGCAGCAGCGACTCCGCCAGGCTCTGGGTGAAGACATCCTGGTAGAAGCCGTTGAGGCACTCCACGCTGAAGACCACCGGCAGGCGCGGTCCGTTGGCGAGGGCGGAGGCTGAAGCGCCATCGAGCAAGTCCTGCTCCGACCAGACCTCGACCGAGCCGTGGCCGATGTAGTTCACCAGCAGTTGCCCGCCGGCGAGCGCCGCCTGCACCTGCTGCCGCGCCGTGGCCGGGTCGAGAGCGCTGGTCGGCAGCAGAGTGGCGGCCAGGCCGGAAGGCAGCAGGGCCTGCACGGCCTGGGAATCCGAGGTGAAGTTCTCGGTGTCGTCGCGGTCGGCGATCAGCAGCGCCTGGTTCTTCCAGGGGCCGGGAGCCGGACTGGCGTCGTAGGCGACGATCTTGCCGATGAGCAGGGCGGCGTCCTGGGGGGTGCGCACGGGCAGACGCCCGGTCGAGATCTGGGGCAGGCCCTGGTCGTTGAAGTCGCTGAACCAGTCGTCGGAGGCGGTCATCAGCTCCTGGGTGGCCAGCAGCCGTGTGGGGACAAAGTCGAAGTTCCCCAGCCCCAGAAAATCGCGCGGGTCGATGGAGGCATCGCCCACCAGCAGCAGGTAGCGGGGCTTCACGCTCCAGTTGGCCAGGGCGGACGCCAGCAGGTCGCGCACCGCCTGCGGGCTGCGTTCCCCGAAGTTGAACTCGTCGTAGACGTCGTCGGTGAGCACGACCGCCACCTTGAGCCCCTGCGCGCGGCGCAATCGCACCAGCGGAGCAAGCTGCGACACAAACGCCGGGTGGGTCAGGATGATCATGTCCGCGCCGGGTTGCGCCGCGTGCCAGTGGGAAGGCTGATTGGAGACCAGCCCCGGCGCCTGGGAGATGCCGTCCTGCGCCACCACCAGCAGGGTATGGCGGGCCGCAGGCCCGCCGGGAACGCTGAAGCTCACCTGGTAGTCGCCGGCCGACCCCGCCGTCGCGCCCAGCAGCTCGGAGGGCCGCGCCGGATCGGTGAGATCGAGGACACGGGCCGGCAACGTGCGGAAACCATCGACGGTGACGGACTCGCCCGGCCAGGCGGTCAAGGTCAGTGCCTCCGATTCCGCCCGATAGAGGTGCGGATAGGTGATGCGCAGGAAGTCGACCAGGCTGAGGCAGCGGCCGCGCCCGGCGGCAGCAGCGTGATCTCGTTCTGCCGGCCGTGTTCCAGGATGAAGATGCGGTGCAGGCGGGCGGAGCCGGGGGCGGCATAGCATCCCTCGCCATGCCAGGGCGTGCCGAACATGCGGATGCCCTCCGACAGGACGCGCAGGATGACGCGGTCGTCGCTGAGCACCTCGACGCCGCTCCTGCCGGCCCACAACCGCGCCGTGGTGGTCTTGCCCGCTCCCGAGTGTCCGACGAACAGATGGGCCCCCGACCCGGAGTCCACCAGCCCGCAGCCGTGGACCTCCACCCCGGCGGCGCCGCTCAGGAGATGCGTCACCAGCAGTTCGTCCAGGGGATACTCCAGCGGGAACCAGTCCGCCGACCGCGCCAGGACCGCGCGGCTGAGCAGGAGCTGGGCGCGGGAGAAGCCGCGATCCACCAGGAGCCGCTTGTACGGCAGCGGGTCGAGCGCGGGCGAGGCGAGATCGAAGGCCAGGCCTTCCTGGGTCTCGCGGGCGGTCCACACGGCGCCGGAATCGAACAGGGGCGGGCCCGCCGCGGGAGCGAGGCGCTCCACCCAGCCGGCCTGGATCTCGAGGTCGCAGCGTGGCTGATCCACGGCAAAGGGCTCCAGCGCCGGCGCCAGGCGGGCCAGGCGGGACTCCGCCGCGCTCAGGCCGAGGGAGAGGCCGGCCACTTCGAAGCTGGAGCGCCATGCTTCGGGGCGGCTCGCCGTTGTCGGCGCTTCACTCTGGCTCGTTGCCTGCAGGATCACCACATGCTCCCGGACCTACGACCCGATGGTCTTGCACAAGAGCGAAAAGCAACTGCTGGCCGCCGGCCCCGAGGTCGTCGAGGTCTTGCAATTGCCCAGCACCGCCTCTTCCGGACGCAAGGATATCGCCGTCACCGTGGGCGGCTCATAGGTCTTCCTGGGATGCCCTGTTGTCTCCTCGGGTTCCGTCGTGCGTCCTGGCATCGGCGTTCTACCTTTCAGTCGTGCGCGTGCGCGCCACAGCCGCAGCCGCCGGCGGTCACGGGAGAGTTGTTGAGCACAGGCAGCAAGGGCGGCGGCGGCGCCCAGCCTTCCACGTCGACCTCACCCGCGCGGATGCGCTCGGCGGAAGCGCACAGCGCAGCATGGTGTTCCCCACCGGGACAGCACTCGCAGGCGCCGTGCTCGGGGACCTCGAGTCCCAGCGCCCAGGCGCGCAAGTGGGCCACCTGGCAGAGGAAGGTGACCGGCGTCTCGGGATCGCCGTTCTCCAGTTCGCCGTTGGCGGGGCACATCCCGCACAACGACTGCAGGCGGCAGCGGACGCACTTGCTCGGCCGCGTCCGCTTCTTCTCGCGCACCTTGGCCAGGAACCCTTCCCAGACCGCCTTCACCCCCTCAGGGCGGAAGTCGCGCGTCTCCTGCTGCGAGAGCAGGCAGACCGACATCTGGCCGTAGGGGTTGACGGCGAACGAGCTCATGCCGCCGCCGCAGACGTACACCCCGGGCTCAGCCTCCTCGGCCGCGGGCTGCGCCATCTCCCGCTCCGCCATGACGCGGTACTCGCGCACCATGTTCGGCCAGGCGAAATCGAGCGCCACCACCTCTTCCGGCTGCAGGCGGATGGCCAACGGGTTCTGGGAGCAATCGATGCGCGGATTCACCAGAGAATCGAACTTGAACTCCACCCCCAGCTCCTCCTCCGCGAAGCGCCGCATGGCCGGGACCTCGTGGCGGTTGATGCGGGTGGAGACGGTCTTCAGCTTCAGGGGAACGCCGCGCTCGCGCAGCAACTGGATGCCGCGGAGGCAGCGCGCGTGCGAGCCCGGCACCCCGGTCATGGCCTCATAGGTCTCCCGCGTCCGCCCGTAGAGGGTGATCTCCACCACGAAGGGGGGCCATTCCGCGAGGTGGTCGGCGATCTTCTCGTGGATGAGCGTGCCGTTGGTGAACAGGGTGATCAGGAAGCCCTTCTGCTTGGCGTAGGTGTAGATCTCGAGAAAGTCCGTGCGCGCGAAGATCTCCCCGCCGGTGTAGAGCAGCCAGAGGCACCCAAGATCGGAGCACTCATCCAGCAGGCGGAAGTGCTCGGCGGTGGTGAGTTCGCGCTCGCGGGCGGCGCGGTCCGCCATGGGCAGATTGTTGTAGCAGTGGAGGCACCCGAGCGGGCAGCGGCGCGTGACCTCGATGGAGACTTCCAGGGCCTCACGGCGGCCGGCAAAACGTTGGTGGATAGAACGGCTGAACTCGCCGTACGACTTCGAAATCATCCCTTCCCCTCCGCGGGTTCGCGGGGAGAGGGTGCTGGATCGGCGGGCGCCGGCGCGCATTGCACCAGGCCCAGTTGGCTCATCTCGCGCAGGAAGCGCTCCACGTCGGCACGCGCATCGCGGCCCGCCAGGTCATAGTCCTGCTCCAGGACGCCGGCCAGTTCGGCTGCGGTCTTTTCTGCGGCCAGGGCTTCCCAAAGCGTGGCGCCGCTGCCATTCAGGCTGTAGAGGCTGGTGAGATCACCCACGCCACGCCGCACCGGCACGATCAGCAGCTCCCCGCCGATCCCGCGCGCCACTACCGAACGGGAGCGGACAAAGCGGTCGGGGGGGACCTGCGTGACGGGCCTGGAAGTGCACGTTGAACTACGAGCCATGGGCCTCCTGCTGAAGAAGCCGGTCGAACAAAGTGCCCGCATTATAGCATCGGAACCCAGCGATCAGGGCGGTCGCTCGGGGCCCAGATTGCAATCCGGGAGGGTTCCGGCTAGCCTCTAGGCGGGAGCAGAGCTTGTCCGCGGAGGCGAGATGGCGGCAGCGACCTATCCCGCGCTTTACCAGGTCAACACGCGCGTCTGGCTGACGGAATTGGGCCGCGGCCTGGGCCGCCCCGCTACCCTCGACGACATCCCCGAGACTGATCTCGACCGCTTCGCTCAGCGCGGCTTCGACTGGCTGTGGTTCCTGAGCGTCTGGCAGACCGGCCCGGCGGGGCAGCAGGTGTCGCGCAGCCGCCCGGACTGGCGCCGGGAATTCCAGGAAGTCCTGCCCGACCTCCGCGACGAGGACATCGCCGGCTCGGGCTTCGCCGTCACCGGCTACAGCGTGCCCAGCGGCCTGGGCGGCGAGGCCGCTCTCGCCCGCCTGCGCCAGCGCCTGCGCCGGCGCGGCCTGCGGCTGATGCTCGACTTCGTCCCCAACCACACCGGGCTGGACCATCCCTGGGTGCAGACCCACCCCGAGTATTACGTCGCCGGAACCGCCGCCGACCTGGCGCGCGCGCCGCAGAACTATGTCCGTCTCCAGGGCCCGCGCGGGGAACTGATCCTGGCGCACGGGCGCGATCCCTACTTCGACGGCTGGCCCGACTCGCTGCAGCTCGACTACAGCAATCCCGCCACCCAGGAGGCGATGCTGGCAGAGCTGGTGAAGGTGGCGGGGCAGTGCGACGGGGTGCGCTGCGACATGGCCATGCTGCTGCTACCCGAGGTCTTCGAGCGCACCTGGGGCCGGCGGGCGGCGCCCTTCTGGCCGCGCGCCCTCCCGCGCGTGCGCGCGCAGTTCCCGGACTTTTGTTTCCTGGCGGAGGTCTACTGGGAGCTGGAATGGACGTTGCTCGAGCAGGGCTTCGATTTCGCCTACGACAAGCGGCTCTACGACCGGCTGCGCGCGGGCCAGGCGCGGCCGGTGCGCGAGCATCTCCACGCCGGGCTGGACTACCAGAATCACCTGGCGCGCTTCCTGGAGAACCACGACGAGCCTCGCGCCGCGGCCGTGTTCCCGGCGGGGATGCACGAGGCCGCGGCCACCATCACCTTCCTCACGCCCGGCCTCCGCTTCTTCCACCAGGGACAATTCGAGGGCCGGCGCACGCGCATCCCGACGCACCTCATCCGCGGTCCGGAAGAGCAGGTGAACGCCGTCCTGCGGCGTTTCTACGAAGACCTGCTGGCGGTGCTGCGGCGGCCGGAGGTGCGGGACGGGGAGTGGCGGTTGCTGGAGTGCGTGCCCGCCTGGGAGGGCAACGGCTCGCATGATGCCCTGATCGCCTTCGCCTGGCAGGGCGCGGGCGGCGAGCGCCTCTTGGTCTGCGTCAACTACGCCGCGCATCAGAGTCAGGGCTACGTGCGCCTCCCGCTCCCCGGGTTGGAGGGAAGGCGGTGGCGGCTGCAGGACCTGCTGAGCGAGGCGCGCTACGAGCGCGACGGGAGCGACCTCGCGGCCCGCGGGCTCTACCTGGATGTGCAGCCCTGGCAGCGCCACGCCTTCGCGATGATGGGGGAGTAGGCGGGTGGCGCCCGGAGGTGAGTTGCGGCCGAGCGGCTGCGCCCCGCCCGGCGGAGGCGTCGCCGGCTGCCGCCGCTCCGCCACGGCCGGAGGCGTTTCTAGGGCACCGGGCATGGCTTGACCTTCCAGATCTCGGTGGCGTACTCGGCGATGGTGCGGTCGCTGGAGAACTTCCCCGAGGCAGCCACGTTCAGGATGGCGGTGCGCGCCCAGGCCTCGGGATCGGCGTACAGCTCGCACAGCCGCTGGTCGGCTTCCAGGTAGAAAGCCAGGTCGGCGAGGTGCATGTAGAAGTCGTGCTCCAGGAGGACGGGGCGCAGGGGCTCGAAGACCCCGGGTTCGTTCCGGCTGAAGTGGTCGGAGAAGATCAGGTCGAGGGCGGCGTGGGTCTCGGGCTCGCGCTCGTAGTGCCAGCGCGGGCTGTACCAGGCGCGGCTGCCCGCTACCTGCTCGGCGGTGAGGCCGAAGAGAAAGAGGTTCTCTTCGCCGGCCTCCTCGGCCATCTCGATGGTGGCGCCGTCGCGGGTGCCCAGGGTCAGCGCCCCGTTCATCATGAACTTCATGTTGCTGGTGCCGCTGGCCTCGTAGCCGGCGGTGGAGATCTGGTTGGAGACGTCGCTGGCGGGGATCAGCCGCTCCGCCAGGGAGACGCAGTAGTCGGGCAGGAACAGCACCTTCAGGCGGCCGCGGGTGGCGGGATCGCTGTCGAGGGTCCCGGCCAGGTTGTGGACGAGCTTGATGATGAGCTTGGCCAGGCGATAGGCGGGCGCGGCCTTGCCGGCGAAGAAGAAGGTGCGCGGCTCGATCGCGAGCCCGGGATCCTGCCGCAGCCGGTTGTACCACACCACGATGCGCAGCGCGTTCAGCAGTTGCCGCTTGTACTCGTGGATGCGCTTGATCTGGCAGTCGAAGATGCTGTCGGGATCCACGCTGAGGCCGGAGGCCGCTTGCAGCCAGGCGGCGAACTGCCGCTTGGCCTCGCGCTTGGCCTTGAGGAAGGCGGCGCGGAAGCTCTTGTCGCCGGCCAGCGGCTTCAGCCGGGCGAGCTGCCCCAGGTCGCGGATCCAGCCCTCGCCGATGCCGTCGGTGATGACGCGGGAGAGCGCCGGATTGGCCAGCAGCAGCCAGCGCCGCGGGGTCACCCCGTTGGTCTTGTTGTTGAAGCGCTCCGGGTACATCTCGGCCAGGTCGCGGACGGTCATGGAGCGCAGCAGGTGGGAGTGGATCTCGGCCACGCCGTTGGTGCTGTGCGAGCCCACGATGGCCAGGTTGGCCATGCGCACCTTGCGCGGCGCGCTCTCCTCGACCAGGCTCACGCGCGACACTTTCTCGTCGTCGCCGGGGAAGCGCTGCCGGACCTCGTCGAGCAGCCGCCGGTTGATCTCGAAGATGATCTCCAGGTGGCGCGGGAGCATCAGCTCGAACCAGGCCAGCGGCCACTTCTCCAGGGCCTCGGGCAGCAGAGTGTGGTTGGTGTAGGCCAGGGTCCTGCGGGTGAGCTCCCAGGCCTGCTCCCAGTCCAGGTGCGCCTCGTCCACCAGGAGGCGCATCAGTTCGGGCACGGCCAGGGTGGGATGGGTGTCGTTGAGCTGGATGGCCACCTTCTCCGGCAGCGCCTCCCAGCCGTTGCCGGCGCGGCGGAAGCGGCGCACCAGGTCGGCCAGCGAGCAGGCGACCAGGAAGTACTCCTGCAGGAAGCGCAGCCCCTGCCCCATGCTGGTCGAGTCGTCGGGATAGAGCACGCGGGTCACGGAGTCGGCGGCCAGGCTCTCGGTCATGGCGGCCACGAAGTCGCCGCTGGAGAACTCCTGGAAGTCGAAGAGGTCGGGGGCCGCCGCCGCCCACAGCCGCAGCGTATTGATGGTCTTGCCGCCGTAGCCCACCACCGGGCGGTCGAAGGGGATGCCGAGCACGCTCGAAGGGCGCGCCGAGACCACGCGCAGGCTTCCGCCGTGCAATTCGAAGGAGCAGTTCAGTCTGATCTCCACCTGCTCGTCCAGGCGCTTGACCTCCCAGGGATCGGGATGCAGGAGCCAGTGGTCCGGCCGCTCCCGCTGCCAACCGTCCTGGATGGTCTGGTGGAAGATGCCGTACTCATAGCGCAGGCCGTAGCCCATGGCGGGGATGGCGAGCGTGGCCATGGAGTCGAGGAAGCAGGCGGCCAGGCGCCCCAGCCCGCCGTTCCCCAGGCCGGCGTCGGGTTCCTGCTCGACCACCTCCAGCCAGTCCAGGTTCTTCTGCTTGATGGCCTGCTTGACCACGGGATCGAGCAGCAGGTTGGTGAGGTTGTTGGCCAGCGAGCGCCCCAGGAGGAACTCCATGGAAAGGTAGTAGACGCGCTTGGCGTTCTTCTGGCGGTAGGTGCTCTCGGTGAGCAGCCAGCGCTGCGAGAGGAGGTCGCGCAGGGAGCGGGCGCAGGCCTCGTAGCGCTCGCGCGCGCCCGCCGCCTTCACGTCCACCACGTTGTCGAAGAGCAGGTGGCGCTCGTAGAGCGCGTTGGCCTCGCCCGAGAACTGCACCGGGCCGCAGCCGTACTGCCGGAGAAGCCGTGCCAGGCGCTCGGATTCCGGCGGCTGGGGAAACGCCGTCACCTTGGGCTTGTCCGCCGGACTCTGCTTGTGGAGCGTGTTCTTCGGGTTCATCGGAGTGCCCTCCGTGGGAAAGTGCGGCCGACACCAATCCCCGCGGCCCGCCCGGCCAGCAGCGGGGGACCGGCGCTCACACTTGCAGGTTAGGAGCCAGCAGGCATGCCGGCCAACTGGCAAAAGTCCTAGGGGCGCGCGACGGGACAGGCGGCAGGACGCTCAGGCCACCTTGTCATCTTTCTTCGCTGCCGTGGCCGCGGGCGCTTTGAGGAACGCGGACTCTTTGCCGATCTCCAGCGCCCGCTGAGGATCCAGGATGCCGAAGAGCTGGATGAGCTTGGCCACCAGCCCGGTCCAGCCGGTCTGATGGCTGGCGCCCAGCCCGGCGCCGTTGTCGCCGTGGAAGTATTCGTAGAACAGGATGTAGTCGCGCCAGTGCGGATCGCTCTGGAACTTCTCCGTGCCGCCGTAGACGGGCCGCCGGCCATGCTGGTCGCGGGTGAAGGTGCGGGTGAGCCGGCCGGAGATCTCCTTGCCCACCTCGAAAAGGTTCATCAACTTGCCGGAGCCCGTGGGGCACTCGATCTTGAAGTTGTCGCCGTAGTACAGATAGAAGTTCAGCAGCGCGCGGATGAGGAGCACGTTGACCGGCATCCAGACCGGGCCCCGCCAGTTGGAGTTGCCGCCGAACATGCCGGTGTTGGACTCCGCGGGCAGGTAATCCACGCGGTACTCCTGGCCGCCTACGTTCAGGACGAACGGGTGTTGCTCGTGGAACTTGGAGAGCGAGCGGATGCCGTAGGGGCCGAGGAACTCGTTCTCGTCGAGCATCCTGCTCAGGATGCGGCGCAGCCGTTCCGGGTTGAGCAGGGCCAGGATTCCGCGCTCAGCCACTCCGAAGTGCCCCGAGCCGGTGGGGTGGATGGTCTCCTTGAGTTCCGGGATCCGGCGCATGCGCTCCGCGATCAGGGCCATGGTTTGCGGGACCCGCTCCCGCATCGCGTTTTCGAAGACCGTGGTGGCGCACAGGGGCAGGAGCCCCACCATGGAGCGCACCTTCAGCCGCTGCGAGCTGCCGTCGGGGAGCCGCAGCAGATCGTAGTAGAAGCCGTCCTCCTCGTCCCACATGCCTTCCTGGCCCGGCCGGTTCATGGCCGCGGCGATGTACCAGAAGTGCTCGGCGAACTTGACGATCAGGGGTTCGTAACTGGGGTCGTGGACGGTGATTTCGAAGGCGAGTTCCAGCATGTTCTGGCTGAACAATGCCATCCAAGCCGTGCCATCCGCCTGCTCCAGGTTGCCGCCGGTGGGCAGCGGGGCACTGCGGTCGAAGACCCCGACGTTGTCCAGCCCCAGGAAGCCCCCTTCGAAGACGTTCTTGCCGAAGCGGTCCTTGCGGTTCACCCACCAGGTGAAGTTCAGCAGCAGCTTGTTGAAGGTGGCCTTGAGGAACTCCACGTCCACCTGGCCGCGCAAGGCTTGCTCGGTGCGGTGCAGAAAGAGAGTGGCAAAGGCATGGACCGGAGGATTGACGTCGCTGAAGTTCCACTCGTAGGCCGGCATCTGCCCGTTGGGATGCTGGTAGGCCGCGCGCAGCATCAGCTCCAACTGCTGCTTGGCGAAGTCGGGGTCCACGATGGAGAGCGGGAGGGTGTGGAAGGCCAGGTCCCAGGCCGCGTACCAGGGGTACTCCCACTTGTCGGGCATGGAGATGATGTCCCGGTTCAGCATGTGGAACCACTCCGAGTTCCGGGAACTCTTGTACCCGGTGTGCAAGGGGTTGGAGTGGTGCTCGTCCAGCCAGTTGTCGCCGTCGAAGAAGAAGAACTGCTTGCTCCACAGCATGCCGGCGATGGCCTGGCGCATGACCCTGGCCTCGTCTTCGCCCACCGAGGGCGGCGTGACCGACTTGTAAAATTCGTCGGCTTCCCGCAGACGCTCTGCGAAGATCTCGTCAAATTGCTTTCCGAAGGGTTTGCCCTTCTGTTCCGGAGAAGCTTTCGAGAGCCGCAGGCGGATCACCTTGCTCTGGCCGGCGCCGACCTTGATCGTGTAGTGTGCCGCGACCTTGGTGCCCTTCTTGTCGGGGTTCACCGCGGCGTGGTTGCCCTGCACCACGCAGTCGTGGATGCCATCCTTGACGTAGGGGCTCGCGTTCTTCAGGAAGAAGAGCCGCTGGTGGTTGGTTTCGTTCTCGGTGAAGAGCAGCGGCACCTCGCCTTCACAGGTAAAGATGTAGCTACCCAGCAGGGAGTGGGTCACCTTGACCGCGCTCGTGCCCGCCGCGGCCTCGATCTGCTTGAGGAGTGGTTTCTCGGCAGCCCGGTTGGATGCGGCGATCCACTTCGACCAGTCGTTGCGGAACCACAGCGTCGGCAACAGATGCAGTTCTGCCGCCTCCGGTCCCCGGTTGGCAGCCGTGATCCGCACCAGGATGTCTTCCGGCCCTTCCTTGGCGTACTCGACAAAGACATCGAAGTACCGGTCTTCATTGAAGACCCCGGTGTCGAGGAGTTCATACTCCATGTCATTCCGGGAACGCCCGCGGTTCGTCTCCACCAGGTCGGCGTAGGGGTAGGCGGCCTGCGGGTACTTGTAGAGGAACTTCATGAAGGAGTGGGTCGGCGTGCTGTCCAGGTAGAAGTAGTACTCCTTGACGTCTTCGCCGTGGTTGCCTTCGCTGTTGGTCAGGCCGAAGAGCCGCTCCTTGAGGATCGGGTCCTTGCCGTTCCACAGGGCCAGCGCGAAGCAGAGGTGCTGCTGGTCGTCGGAGATGCCGGCGATGCCGTCCTCGCCCCAGCGGTAGGCGCGCGAGCGGGCCTGGTCGTGGGTGAAGAAGTTCCAGGCGTCACCGTTCTCGCTGTAATCCTCGCGCACCGTGCCCCACTGGCGCTCGCTGAGATACGGTCCCCACTTCTTCCACTCCGGGTTCCCGAGGCGTGCCGCTTCCGTCGTCTTTTCTTCCGGGTGGCTCATGGCTTCTCTCCTGGGGGCCGCCTGCCTGGGCACGGGACGGCCTGCTAACATCAGGTCCCTGCAGCCACGCTAGCACCCTGGCCCTTGGGCCGGAACTAGCACTTTTCACAGTTACCCCGGCCGCGACCCGGTGAATACGCTTTAAGGGTAGGCCCCGGAAGCACTCCTCCCGAGGATGACCATGAGCAAGGCCAACTGTCCGTCCCTCTATCAGATCAACACGCGGGCGTGGCTCACGGAGCTATCGCGGCAATCGTCAACAAGCGCCACCCTGGATGACATCCCAGACGCCGAGCTGGATCGCCTGGCCGCGATGGGCTTTGACTGGGTCTGGTTCCTCAGCGTCTGGCAGACCGGCCTGGTCGGGCGAGAGATCTCACGCAAGAATCCGGAGTGGCGCAAGGAATTCCAGGAGACCCTGCCCGACCTCCGCGAGGAGGACATCGCCGGCTCAGGTTTCGCCATCACCGGGTACAGGGTGAATCCGCAGATGTGCGGAGATGCCGCGCTCGCCCGGCTCCGGCAGCGGCTGCAGCAGCGCGGGCTGCGCCTGATGCTCGACTTCGTCCCCAACCACACGGCTGTGGATCATCCCTGGGTGGCCGAGCACCCGGAGTACTACGTCCCCGGGAGCGAGGCGGACTTGGCGCGGGCGCCCCAGAACTACATCCGGGTCAAACGGCCCAAAGGCGACCTGATCCTGGCCCACGGCCGCGATCCCTACTTCCCGGGCTGGCCCGACACTCTGCAACTCGACTACAGCAATCCGGCGACGCAGGAAGCGATGGCGGCCGAACTCCTGAAAGTTGCCGGGCAATGCGACGGGGTGCGCTGCGACATGGCCATGCTGGTGCTGAAGGACATCTTCCCCCGCACCTGGGGCCGCCCCTGCGAGGACTTCTGGCCGCGGGTGACCCAGCGAGTGCGGCAGCGCTATCCCGACTTCTGCTTCATGGCCGAGGTATATTGGGACCTGGAATGGACGATGCAGCAGCAGGGCTTCGATTACGCCTACGACAAGCGGCTCTACGACCGGCTGCGCGAGGGCAACGCCCGCCCGGTCCGCGAGCACTTCCTGGCCGGGATGGACTACCAGAACAGGCTGGCCCGCTTTCTGGAAAACCATGACGAGCCGCGGGCGGCGGCCACGTTTCCCGCAGGAGAGCATGATGCGGCGGCCATCCTCACCTATCTCTCTCCCGGGTTGCGCTTCTTTCACCAGGGGCAATTCGAGGGGCGCATGAAACGCCTCTCGCCGCACCTGGTGCGCTGGCCGGAGGAACCGGTCGACTCAAGCCTGGTGCAGTTCTACGAGCGGCTGCTCGCAGCGCTGCGGCGACCCGTGGTTCGTGATGGCCAGTGGCAGCTGCTGGGATGCGCCCCCGCGTGGGAGGGCAACTCTTCCTCGGACGCGCTCATCGCCTTTGCCTGGCAGAAGCCGGGCAGCGAGCGCGTGCTGGTGACCGTGAACTATGCCGCTCACCAAAGCCAGGGCTACGTACGGCTTCCATTCCCCGGACTCGAGGGACGACGGTGGCGGCTGCGCGATCTCCTGAGCGATGCCCAGTACGATCGGGACGGTAGCGAGCTGCAGGCGCGAGGGCTCTACCTGGATGTCGCTCCCTGGCAGTACCACGCATTCGAGATTTGCGGGGTGTAGGGAATGGGAGACCCGGCCACGGAGACGCGTATTGAACCGCGCTGGCCCGTAGTACTGACGATTGCCGCTGTGCTCTTGCTGCTGAGTTTCTTGCCCGGTCGCGTAAGGGTGTTCCCACCTTGGGTCCCGTATCTTTTCGTGGCGGCTGTGATCCTGCCGATGGCTGCTCTCACGGTCAGCGCCGCCAAAGCCTGGTGGCTGCGCATCGAACGCGTCGTCACACTCCTCTTCATGGCCATCGTGGGTTTCAACGTCATCTTTGCCTTGCAACACCTGCTTTCCACGATGGTG
>Ga0335082_10003060_pt1 | contig 18121 bp, 14 predicted proteins | sample Lox_Sample_41_FD_206718 | JGI IMG/M metagenome (GOLD analysis project Ga0335082, IMG submission 206718) | Soil microbial communities from Loxahatchee National Wildlife Refuge, Florida, United States - Lox_Sample_4.1 | ecosystem: Environmental > Terrestrial > Soil > Wetlands | place: USA... | reverse complement strand
GAAGAGATTTTCTTCCTGACGAAGACGATCCAGGCCGCCATGTCGTGATCCTCAGCGATTCTTTCTGGCGCAGCCGTTTTCACGCCGACAGCGGTGTGATCGGCCGGGCAGTGAATCTCAATGGGCGTCCCTTCACGGTAGTTGGGGTGATGCCGGCAGGGTTCCAATTTCCCGTACTCGACAAGGCGCGCGACATGTGGGTCACCTGCTCACGCGAGGCGGAAACGGACGAGCCCAACGACACTCCTGTGGTTGCCCAACGGGGGAACCACTCATTCCAGGCGGTCGCACGCCTTAAGCCGGGCATAACGCTGGAGGCAGCCAACGCTGAAATCCGTTCCATTTCTCACGCGCTAGAGGTAGCGTACCCCGACAGCAACACCCACGAGGTCATGGGGGCGAGGCCGGAGTTGGACCGTCTGGTGGGCGACACGCGGACTCCCTTGCTGATCCTGTTCGGTGCGGTGGGCTTGGTACTGCTGATTGCCTGTGCCAACGTGGCCAATCTGCTGCTGGCCCGCGCCACCGGGAGGACTCGTGAGATCGCGATTCGCGCCGCCTTAGGAGCAACCCGCGCCCATATCATCCGCCAGTTGCTGGCCGAGTCGTTGGTATTAGCGCTGGGCGGGGCGTTCTTGGGGATTGGTGCCGCCAGCTTTGGCCTGTCCGCGATCTTGCGCTGGTACCCGGAAAATCTACCACGCGCGCAAGAAGTTGGTATTGATCCCCGCGTTTTGCTCTTCACCTTGGGCCTGGCAATTGCCACCGCGGTTCTTTTCGGGCTCTTTCCGGCGCTTCAGGCCGCCAATCCTCACGTCGCAGAGGCGATGCGCGAGGGTGGCAGGGGAAGCACCTCCGGCCGGGGGCACAATCGTCTTCGTTCCGGCTTGGTCGTCGCAGAAACGGCCTTGGGCGTGACGCTGCTGGTGGGTGCCGGCTTGTTGATTCGCAGCCTGGACCGCCTGACGCACGCCGATCTCGGTTTTAGTTCCGCAAACGTGATTACAGCAAATTTTGACCTGTCGGAAACGCGTTACAACTCCGATCAGCAGGACCGTTTCATCACAGAGTTTATCCGCCGGTTGCGCGGCTTGCCCGGCGTGAGCGCAGCGGCCGGTTCGATGCCGCTCCCCCTTCTCGACGACCGCTGGGCGATCTCGTTCAACCTAATCGATCATCCAGTTCCCAAGGCAGACCGGCAGAGCGCGGGCATTTACAACGTTGTGCCAGGGTTCTTCGAAGCCATGCAGATTCCTTTGGTGCGGGGCCGAACTTTTGATGAGCGTGATCAGCGCAACTCAACGCCGGTCATGGTTGTAACCGAAAAATTTGCCGAGAAGTATTTTCCCAACCAGGATCCGATCGGAAGACGCATTGAAATCGGCGCGGGAGAAGGTCCTTCGCGGGAACGCTACAAAACCCGCGAAATCGTCGGTGTTGTAGGAGATATTCGGACCAGCAAACTCGCCGACGGGGTACGTCCATCGTTCTATGTTCCTTTGCCGCAGCTCATGTGGGGCGCACCGACGCTGGTCATTCGCAGCAGTGAAACTTCCAGCACAGTCGTGGAGGAGATCCGAAAGGTGCTTTCCTCCATGGATCCGGAGATCGCGTTATACAGCGTTTCTAGCCTGGACGATTACCTGGCGCTCGATCTGGGGCGCGCTCGTTTCCAAACCATGCTGCTTGGCTTGTTTGCCAGCATTGCTCTTCTGCTGACCGCGGTTGGACTCTATGGAGTAATGGCTTACACGGTCGTACAGCGTACGCAGGAAATCGGGATTCGTGTTGCCTTGGGTGCCGCGCGCGGCGACGTGCTGCGTATGATCCTGCATGACAGCCTGCTCATGACCGGTATTGGGTTATTGATCGGCATTGCGGGAGCCCTGGGAATGACACGTCTGCTGTCGGGATTGCTCTATGAGGTAAAGCCCGCCGATCCGATCACCTTCATGCTCGTTGCCCTGACTTTAGGAGTTGTCAGCCTGCTGGCAGGTTATATTCCGGCCTGGCGGGCAGCGAGGGTGGATCCCATGGTCGCGTTGAGGTATGAGTAGGCGACGCCAGTTCAGTCAAAGACAACGGTCTTGTTTCCGTAGAGAAGAACGCGGTTCTCGATGTGCCAGCGCACGGCGCGCGAGAGCACTACTTTCTCCAGGTCGCGGCCTTTCTGCAACAAGTCGTCAAGCGAATCGCGGTGAGAGATGCGAACTACGTCCTGCTCGATGATCGGCCCGTCGTCGAGCGCCTCGGTTACGTAATGACTGGTGGCGCCAATCAGCTTCACTCCTCGGGTGAACGCCTGGTGGTACGGTTTTGCTCCCACAAAGGCAGGAAGGAATGAATGGTGGATGTTGATGATTCTTTGCGGAAATTGCTTGACGAACTGGTCTGACAACACTTGCATGTAGCGGGCGAGCACCAGGAAATCAAAGTTGTGCTGGGTGATCAACCGCAGCAGTTCCTGCTCGGCTCGAGGCTTGTTGTCCTTGGTGACGGGAAGCACAACATAGGGGATCCGGTAGAAGTCGGCAATCGTCTGGTTGTCGGGGTGATTGGAGATAATCAGCGGAATCTCGCATGCCAGTTCACCGCTCTTGTGGCGGTAGAGCAGGTCGACCAGGCAGTGATCGTACTTTGACGCCAGAATAATCATCTTCGAGCGGTAGTCCGAGCGGGCCAAGCGCCATTTCATGGAGAAACGCTCAGCGATGGGCGAGAAGTGCCTAGCGAAGTCTTCTAGGTGGATGGTGAAATCTTTGGGATCGAACTCCACCCGCATCAGGAACAGATTGGAGTCTTCGTCCGCGTGCTCGTCGGCGTGCAGGATGTTGCCGTCGTGGCGGAAGACAAAATCAGAAATGGCGGCGACCACGCCCTTTTGGTCGGGGCAGGAGATCAGCAACACGGCAGAGGCTTTCATGGAATAGTTGTGTCGGATGTCATTGCGCGGCGCCCGGACGGAAGTCCGGGGTTGCGGTGGCCCAAGGTCAGGCGCCCAACGGGCGCAATTGCAATTCGCAAACAGACTCCTTCTGCCGCCAGGGAGTTCCAGAAGACGTAGGGGTTACCTCCGGTGATCATCGCCTCACCTACTTCTTCAACTGCTTCACAATCTCCCTTGCCGCATTTGCCCCGGATCCTCCCGTCAACCCCGCGCCCGGATGGGTCCCCGATCCGCACAAATACAGATTCTTGATCGGCGTCTGGTAGCGTGCCCAATCGAGCAGCGGTCGCATGGTAAAGAACTGATCGAGCGCCAGTTCGCCGTGGAAGATGTGGCCGCCAGTGAGTCCGTAGGTGTCCTCCAGATCCTGCGGCGTGATGATCTGATGGGTAAGAATCAACTCCGGCAGGTTGGGCGCATACTGCGAGAGCGTCTTCACCACGGTGTCGCCCAGTGGAACCCGCTGGCTCTCCCAGTCGCTGTTTTTCAGCTTGAAGGGCGCGTACTGCGCGTAGATGGACATCACGTGCTTGCCATCCGGGGCGAGTGAAGGGTCTTCGATGGTCGGAATCACGACTTCGAGATACGGCTGCTTGGAGAAGTTGCCATACTTGGACTCGTCGAAAGCCCGCTCCAGATAATCGATCTCTGGCCCGATATGAATGCGGCCGCTCAGCGCTGCGCTGTCGCCGTTCAGGGCCGCGAATTTCGGCAGGCCTGACAACGCCAGATTCACTTTCGCCACCGTTCCCGGCATGCGGTAGTGCTGCAGCTTCATGGCAAAATCCGGTGAGAGGTGCACCGGGTCCACCAGTTTGAGCAGCGTGCGCTTCGGGTCAGCGTTGGAGACGATCGCCTTGGCGCTGATCTCTTCCCCGGTCGCGAGCACCACGCCGGTAGCCACACCGTTTCCAACGGACACTTCAATGACTTCGGCGTTGCTGCGAATCTCCGCGCCGGCCTGGGTTGCAGCCGCGGCCATCGCCTGGGTAATGGCACCTGCGCCACCTACCGCAAAAGTCGCCAGGCCGGAGGCATGCGCGTCACCGGCAGCGCGAATGAGCAGCACCAAGCTGGTGCCGGCGGACCATGGGCCGAGAAATGTCCCAAAGATTCCACGAGCCGCGATCGTGGCACGCAGCAGCTCAGTTTCAAAATATTCGGCCACCAGATCGGCCACCGCCATCGGTCCCCAGCGCAGCAGGCGGTACATATCAGCCTTGCCCAGCTTGCGAATGGTGCGGCCAGTCTGCAACATCCCCCACAAATCGCCTTTGCTGGGATGATCAATGTCGGGCGGCGCCAGCGCCAGGGCCTCGCCGATCACTTTGCTGATCTTGTTCAGCGTTTGCTGGAACTCGGGATAACGGCCGGCATCTTTCTGCGAAAACTTGCCGATTTCCTGCACCGACTTTTCGAGATTGCGGTAGAGCGTGAGGGCCCGGCCATCGGGCGACAAGGAGACCGTCGCGACATCGGGCTTGATGAACTTGAGCCCGTGCCGTTCCAGCTGCATGTCGCGGACGATGTCAGGCCGGAGCGGCCCGGCTGCGTGTGCCAGAATCGGGCAGCGGAACCCGGGATGAAACTCTTCGGTGATGGCGGCGCCACCCGGTTGCGGACGGCGCTCGAGCACCAGCGGCTTGTAGCCGGCCTTGGCCAGATAGAAAGCGGTGACCAGCCCGTTATGACCACCACCGATAATGACCACATCGCGTGTGCCGGGCATGTCAGGCTGCTCCCTTGAAGTCTTTCAGAATTTCGAGCGCGGCCAGGCGTCCGTTCGCGCCCATGATGCCGCCGCCGGGGTGTGTCGCCGACCCGCACATGTAGAGGTTCTTGATGGGCGTGCGGTACTGCGCCCATCCCGGCACTGGCCGCAGGAAGAAGAGTTGCTCAAGCGAGAGCTCGCCCTGGAAGATGTTGCCCTCGCTCAGTCCCCATTCGCGCTCCAGATCGAGCGGCGTCACTACCTGCTTGTACAGGATGATGTCCTTGATGTTGGGCGCGTACTCGGAGATGGTGTTGATCACGTTGTTGCCGAAAGCCTCTTTCTGGTCATCCCAGTTGAGGCCCGGGCGTAGCTTGTAGGGCGCGTACTGAACGAAGCAGGACATGATGTGCTTGCCCGGGGGCGCAACCGAGGGATCGGTGAGCGTGGGAATCACCATGTCAATGTACGGACGCCGGGAGAAGTTGCCGTACTTGGCGTCGTCGTAGGCTTTCTCCATGTACTCGACGCTGGGGGAAATCGAAATCGCTCCTCGCAGATGGGCCCCGGGACCCGGCATGCACTTGAAGTTCGGCAGCGCATCCAGCGCCAGATTCACTTTTCCGGAGGAGCCGCGGAATTTGTAGCGGTTGACCTCGTCAAGGAATTCACCGGGGAGATGCTCTTTGTCGATCAGGCGGACAAACGTCTGCCGCGGGTCGATGCTCGAAGAAACGATGTCGGCGTAAATCTCATCCCCGTTGGCCAGAACCACGCCTTTGGCCTTACCGCCCTTGACGATGATCTTCGCGATACCGGCCTGGGTGCGGATCTCTACGCCGGCTTCTCGCGCCGCGTCTCCAATCGAATTCGAAATCGCACCGGTGCCCCCGCGGGCGAATCCCCAGGAGCGAAACGCGCCATCGATCTCGCCCATGTAGTGATGCAGGAGAACGTACGCGGTTCCAGGTGAGCGCACTCCCAGGAATGTTCCGATGATGCCGGACGCCGACATCGTGGCCTTGAGCACATCGGTCTCGAACCACTGGTCGAGAAAGTCAATGGCGCTCATGGTCATCAACTGCACCTGGTTGTACTTGTCGCCGCTTTCGAGCCCCTGGAAGCGCTTGCCGATGAACAGCAGCTTCATCAGTTCGCGAGGATTCAGCGTGAAGGGATCGGGCGGCACCATGCCGAGAATCGGCTTCACGAACCGGCACATGGCCTGCATGGCCTTGCCGAATTCGTCGTAAGCTTCGGCGTCGACTTTCGAGTGCCGCGCAATCTCGCGGTGGGTGCGGCCGTGATCGTTCACGCGCCAGAGGTAATCGCCGCTGGGCATCGGCGTGAAAGTTCCGTCGAGCGGGAGAATTTCCAGGCCGTGGCGCGGCAGATCAAGGTCGCGGATGATCTCGGGGCGAAGCAACGACACGACGTAGGAGCAAACCGAGAACTTGAATCCGGGGAAGACTTCTTCGGTGCAGGCAGCTCCGCCCAGCACGTGGCGGCGCTCCAGCACGAGGACCTTCTTGCCGGCGCGGGCGAGGTAGGCGGCGTTGACCAGGCCATTGTGGCCTCCGCCGATCACGATAACATCGTATGAGTTCGCCATTAGCTCTTAGCCTTTAGCTTTCTGCTTTTCTTGGGAAAGCGAATGATACTAGGAAATGACGGCTGGAGCGGAGAAAATCAGAGGCCGCTGGGTAGAACGCACCACGCTAGGAGAATGCCGCGCATGACTAAGCAGACATTTTATCCGACAGATTGTGGATTTGTCTGCAATCTGGCTCTTTATAGTCCTGACCTTACCGCTTCTCAATCTCTGTCGGGCGTGGCTTTTCCATGAAAAGACTTGATCACGTCTCGAGCCTGCGATCCCGTTAGGGCCTTGAGATTGCTCCGATTCAAGATCTCTTCCTCATTCTCAGTTTGCGAGCGCAGTAACAGGATCTTGAAGACGTCCCTCTTGCCAACCAAATCCAGTTGGTGGGACGAGCAGTAGTTCTGGTAAGCTCCGGCCATCGCTTCCCAAACCTGTATTTGTCCCTCAGGATCGCGATCCTTCTCGAAGTCCTCGATCCACTTATCGAGGGATGATGGATCAACTTCAGCTAGTGTTGCCTGTATTCGCTTCACTCTTGCAAGTTGCTCGTCACTCAGGTGAGACTGACGACTTGTTTGTGGATGCAAATCAGCCGTACTTATCCACCGTATATCCTGTGATGGTGTTTTCTGAGCATAGTTCGGAAGAACGAGACAACGCAGCATCTCGAGCAGGGAAGCTGCAACCTTCATGTCCTAATTACATCACTGTTGTCAAGGAACGTACGCCTTGCCGGCAGGTTGTAGAACCGTTGTCGTCCCTCGCCCCGTCGGATAAAGCGCGGGGCTTCGGGATGACGCAGGGATTGAGGAGGGATCGCGGGTCGGTGTGGATGAACACGAACATGGGTGGTGAGATCCCTCCTTCCGCTGGATGAAACCGGGCTTCGGGATGACGCCAGAGATCGACCAGGGATATAATCCGCCGAGGAAGCCAACAAGAACGAGGACATCACCTTGCCCGTCGGAACTGCGTTTCACGAGAGAACGTTCGCACTCTGCCACAGCCTGAGCTACCGCGAGTGGTCTGGCTATTACACCGTCAGTGTCTACGAAGTGCACCACGAGCACGAGTACAACGCCATTCGCAACGCCTGCGCGCTGATCGACATCTCTCCGCTCTACAAGTATCTCGTCTCCGGCAAAGACGCCACTAAACTGGTGAACCGGGTCATCACTCGCGACATCAACAAAGTGGCGGTGGGGCAGGTGATTTACTGCTGCTGGTGCGACGAAGAGGGCAAGATCATCGACGATGGCACGGTCACGCGACTGGAAGAGAACAAATATCGCTGGACCGCAGCCGACCCCAGTCTGCGCTGGTTTCGCCAGAACGGCAACAACATGGATGTGCAAATCGAGGACATCTCAGAGAAAGTCGCTGCCCTCGCCCTGCAAGGACCGACTTCCGGCAAACTGCTGAAATCCATCACCGAAGCCGACATCGCCAACCTGAAATATTTCCGCAAAACGTCCGGCAAGATTGGCGGCGTGCCGGTGGACATCTCGCGCACCGGTTACACCGGCGACCTGGGCTACGAGATCTGGGTGCCCTGGAGCGATGCCGTCAAGGTCTGGGACACGCTCATGGATAAGGGCAAGCAGTTTGACATCCACGCCGCGGGAATGCTGGCGCTCGACGTGGCGCGAGTTGAAGCGGGTCTGCTTCTGATCGAAGTCGACTATACGAGCAGCAAGAAGGCGCTGATCCCATCGCAGAAGTATTCGCCGTTTGAGCTTGGCTTCGGCAAGATGGTGCATCTCTACAAAGAGAATTTTGTGGGGAAAGCCGCATTAGAACGCGATGCGAAACAGGGCGTCCCGCGCCAGTACGTCGGCCTGGAAATCGATTGGACGGAAGTCGAGCAGCGCTACGAGAAATTTGGCCTGACCCCGGCCGCTCCTGCGCAGGCGTCGCGCGTGGCCGTCCCTGTTTATTGCGGGGAGAAGCAGGTGGGCAAAGCTACGACCACGACCTGGTCTCCGGTACTGAAAAAGATGATCGCCCTGGCCAGCATCGATACCGATCACTCGAAGCTGGGCAATCGCGTTCAGATGGAGATCACGATCGAAGCGATGCGTCAAAGGGTGACCGCGAAAATTGTGCCCATGCCATTCTTCAATCCAAAAAGGAAGACGGCAGTGCCGGTGTAACTAACTTGTAGCTTGCGAAGCGCGCCTCTTTCCCGCCGAATAGATCCACGCCCCAATCGCCAGCAACACCACCGACCCGCCCACGACCTTCAACACGGCCAGCGGTTTGTTAGCATCATCCGGTTGCGGGATTACGGATGCCAAGATGGTGAATGTCGTGGTAGCGAATCCGACCACGGCTACCAGCCGGGCAACCGGCTTGCCTCCAGGGACACGAATCACCTCGGGCCCGGCAGGATCGCTTTGCAGCTTGATCATGGCAGCGAACACGAAGAGGTAAGGAATGAAGTATACGATCACCGTCATGCTCGCCATCACATCATAGGCGCCCTTCACATTTGTGCCGGCCTGTCCCATAAAAATGAAAAGCACGCCGATTACAAATTGCACGAGAAGTGCAACCCAGGGTGTCTTCCAGCGAGGGTGCAGTGACCCGAAAGCCTCCGGCAGGAAGCGGTCGATGCCGGCGACGAAGGGCAAGCGGGCGACGGCAGCTAGGTAGGCTCCACAAGCCCCGACATTGCTCAGTGCAATCAGAAACGCCGCCACGGGGACCACGCCGCCCCACCCCACGCGGCTGGCGGTCTTTGCGATTGCCTGCATCAGGCCTTGAAGATTGCTTACCTCTGCTGGCGGCAGCGCCAGCAGCACGCCGACAGTGCCCAGGATGTAACAAATCGCAACCGTCAGGCCCGCAACGAAAAGACCCCAAGGCAGAGTCCGTTTTGGGTTCTTGATTTCCTCTCCCATGAGCGAAGCCGTTTCGCAGCCGCCAAAGGCAAAGATCAAAAGCGACCAGAAAATAAAGCTGTTGAAATGGACGCTCGGCGTCATCGAGTGCACCGTAAAGGTTGTCGCCGATCCGTATCTGTGCCAGGCGACGGCTCCCATGACTATGACAATGCATGCGGGGATCCACATGGCGAGCGCTCCCACGTTGTGCAGCCATCTGCCAACATCGAGTCCGACCAGGTTGAGAAGGGTTGCCGCCGTCAATGTGACCAGCGAGAAAACGATGTAGAACGTGGCATTGCCCGACAGTCCCGCCCAGGCTTCATGGCGGATGTAAAGAGCATTGCTGGCCGCGAAGTAGAGCACTGCCGGGAAGTAAGGCAGGTTACTCGTCCAATAGGTCCAGGCTGACATGAAGCCGGAAAAATCTCCGAATGCCCGTTTGCTCCAGACGTAAAGCCCACCTTCGTTGGGATAACGCGACGATAGTTCAATCACGGACAGGGCCAGCGGTGTATAGAACGCCAGCCAGGCGCCTACCCAGATGACGATCGAGCTCGGCCCCGCGGCGGCCGCGGTTGCGATCCAGCGCAGGCTGATGCCGGTGACCACGTAAAACAGCACGAGATCGCGGAACCCCATGACCCGCTGCGGGCGGTTGGGGTCTTCCGCTTCGGCGATAGAAACACCTGGAGCGAAAAAAGCCGGCGCGGTTCGGTCTGCTCCCTCGTTAGGTTCTGCCACTCGGTCCCTGGTAGGCGCTCGTCACCACCCGGAGCGCGAAAAGAAGGCAGAGATAGCACTGTTGCGCGTCCGAGGCAAGTTCAATCTTGCTGGGGGTCAGGCCTGCGGGGTTGGCGGGAGATTGGTCCTTGGACGGTGGACCTCAGGCAAGGAATCCAGCGACTGGTAGCGGGAGTGTGCCGGTAATTTGGATTTCGAAGCTGGACTTTGCGAATGCAGCGCCCGTCGATACAAAAGCGTCGCCAGCTTTACCCGCTTGATTCCGCCATTGATCTCAAAACGTTCAAACAAGCGATTGAAATGTGCCTTGACGGTTCGCGGGTTCATTCTGAGTTGCCGGGCGATCTCTGTGTTGCTGCATCCCTGCAGCAGCAGTTCGGCAATCTGCTGCTCGCGTGGACTCAAATCGCTCCTTGGAACCCCCATTCTTGTATCCCCCAATACCGCGACCAACCATTCAAACCCCGCTATGGTAGCCGAATCTCGGCGGTCCGGTTAATTTTTGATGAATCTTCAGGGGAACATATATGACCAAAGGTCACTACTTCGCCGTGAACACCAGGAAGTAATCGACGTTGTCGCTTTTCACAAAGTCGTACCTGCCGATCTGTTGATAGCCCGCTTCGGAAGCTTCCTTCAGCACAACCTCAGGGCTCACTCCATGATTTTCCCCGTTGCCATCGCGATCGATCACGCCGACCTTGGCGCCGGGACGCAAGGCTGCGCGCAAGTTCCGCAGGAGCGTGACCGGCTTTTCCACCTCGTGGTAGGTCTTCAACAGCAGTACCGCGTCAACGGAGCTGGCGGGTAAGAGGGGGTCGTCGCTCCGGCTCAGGATGCTCCGAACGTTGTGCAGGCCTTCCTTCTCGCTCCGCTTTTCGATATAGCGAATGGCCTCAGGGTTGATGTCGACCGCATAAACATTGCCCGATTCTGTGACCCGCCGAGCCGCCCGCACCGTAAACCACCCGGAGCCGGCACCAATGTCGGCGACGCTGCGCCCCGGAGAGATTCCCAGGATGTCCATGACGCGGTTGATTTGCAAGCGCTCATCCCGTCCGGGTGAATCGAAGACCGAGAGGTCGCCCGTGTACGGAGTACTTGTCTTGCGCTGTTCAGTTTGTGCGGCGGTTCCACCATATGGTGGGGCAAAGCAAAGCAGCGCGGCAAGAACGGGTAGAAGGAAAACGACTCGACCGAACCTGCGGATACCTGCCACGGACAGATGGACTGTAAGCGGTCTGGCTTGGTTAGCAACCCAGGGGAGACTTCAGCGGCTTCATGCGGCGACGGGCGGCGTCATTGGCCAGCCGGTTGGCCTCTTTGTTGTTTTCCCGGCCGACATGAGAAATGGAGAAAGCGAGCGACCGCGCCAATTTGCGGCAGGTCCAGTTTAGAGAATACAAACGCGGGCTGCGACAGACGTATTCGCCCATCATTTGCTTCACGACAACTTCGGAGTCGGAGTAGACATGCAGGGCGCGGGCCTTCAGCAGCAGGGCGTATTGCAGGGCTTCGAGCAGGGCGAGATATTCTGCGACGTTGTTATCCTGCCAGCCGATCCACTTGGCGATCTTTACCCGGCCGCCAACTGCGCCCTCCACTACGACCCCAATACCCGAGGGACCCGGGTTTCCGAGAGAACCGCCGTCGACGTAAGCCACCAGGACTGACATTGCAAACTGAGTGTAAGAATCAAAATGCGACACCGAGGTGGTCGGCGTCAAGAGCTAAGATGGTTACAAGGGAACGTAGGCATGTCCGGGGGACACTGTGCAATGTCCTGTGGAAAACGTGTAGTCGAGCCCCCTAAAGGCCGTAAAGACCAAATCTGACAAGCGATTCAAAATCCACAGAATTCACAGCCTGATCACTTTGGTTGCACCGAAAAGCGGCGTTGACATTTGCCCCACAAACATTTAATTTCACGCGCGTCGACGGCTGAAAGGGTTGGCTCAAATTAAAACTTAGCCAGTCCAAAGTAGGCTGGGTGATGCGTAAGCCAGGGCAACTTGGCGGACGACCTGACCCGAAAAAACCGGCTGCTTTGCGAGGACGTAGCCGGGGCCAGGAGCTGTGAAAGCAGCGATCACATCAAGGGCCGTGATGGTGCATGACTCCACGCTGCCAACTCCCTCGCAGGAGTGGGCGGCTAGAGCATAACCAATATCACGGCCTTTCTTATTTGTTCTTCGATTTTGTGTCCGGCTTAACGTGCGCGGACAACCCGCTGTCTCCCTGACCCAGCAATCCATACACGGTTACGCCGTTGTGCGTGCCAACGTACACCTTGCCATTCACGATCAGCGGAGTGCCGAAATGGCTGGCCGTGCCGAGTTGGTCGCGATCGTTGGGCGCCTGGTCGGAGTTATAGAGTTCGTTGCTCAAGTCAGTGGCGTTGTAGGCGTGCAGCACGTCGTTGGGGTCGCTGTGCTCGATGGCCCAGACAACGCCGTTCTTGGTTCCGTTGGAAGAAACACTCGGGGAACTTCCCGGATAGGTGAAGGAGGTCGCGCTCTTCGAGATTGGTGTCGTCGAAAGCTTAGCGTTGGAAAACTTGAAGTGCAGCAGCCGGTTTCCCACCGGGCCGAAGTACACATTCCCGCCGAAGCATGCCGGCACCGACCACAAACCCCCGCTCAACGCTCCGCTCAGCTCCTGATAGAGCGCATCGTCATTGTTGGGATTGAACTTCCCCATGTTGTTGCGGTCCGCGATATAGATATTGCCGTCCTTGCCCGCCCCGATCGCGAGAGAGTGGGGATTGCCGCCAGAGTCCTTCTGCACGGGTACAATCATTGCCCCGCCGGAGCCGAAGTCCAGATCCTGGTTGGACTCCTGCACGGTATTGTGCATGGTGAAATAGTCGGCCACCGCCAGCTTTCTGCCCGTGGTGGAGAGTTTGAGGAAAGCGTTGCCGTAATCGCCGTTCTCCGGGAAGCCCTGGGAATCGAGCGTAGTGTCAAAGGTGCCGTTGCCGGAGAGAAAGAAGATATTCCTTCCGTCCGATGCCAAGCCCCCGCCCGCCTGCCAGATCGCTCCCTCGTTGCCGTTAGGCGTGACATCCAAAACACCGACCTGCTTTCCATTGCGTGTGTCATACGCGATGATCCAGCCGGTGTAGGGGCGCTGATCGCAGTGCGACGTCCAGGCTGTAACCAGCACGTGGTCGAGCAGCAGCAGCCCGGAGCGTTCCGCGTATTGCCGCGGGTCGAAAACCACAAAGCCGTTCTGGCTGTTATCGCCGGTGCCGGGATACTTGGCTTGTACGGTAACGGATCCCCCTCGCGCCTTGCCGGTGGTGATGTCAAGGGCGTGAATGCGCTGATAGTAGGTGGACCCGTTTTTGCTCATGGCCACCACGAAGATGGTGCCATTGGGACCTGCGCTGCGATCGATGACTGGAGTGGAGGTAATTCCGATTGCTGGAGTGATCTGGCCGCAGTTGTGCGTGTCGGAGGGCGTCTCCCCCGGGCCGAGCAGCGAAGTCTGCCACAACGGCGTGCCGTCGTCGGCGTCGAAGGCGTACACGCTGTCATTTTCCGTCACCACATACAACACGTTGTGAGTGCCCTGGCCCGGAATGGAAACCGCCGACAGGTAAAGAGGCTCCGCATCGATCACACCGTCCACCGGCGTGCTGAACAGCTTGCCGAAACTCGAAGATTGCACGTTGCTCAAGGTCAGGATGGATTCTTCGGGGTTCCACCCAGTGCGATAGATGTCATTGTGATAGGTGACTACATCGGTGGCCGAGGCCAACCCAGCCGTGCAGCACCAGATCAACGCAAACCGTCGGAACAACCTGACCCAGGAACTGATTCCGGCGAAAGCAAGTGGAAGGGTGAAAAGCGGTCTCATGAGTGCCTCCAAAGATGTTGAACTCAGGCGAGCGGCGCAAGAGAAACCACAGCCACATCTACAGAAAAACCCTGGGCGGAAGTGGTGTTCCGGGACGGGAGAAATCCAGGACTGGCGCCCCAATAGCCGAGAATCTTACCACAACTCCAGAGGCGGGTTTGCACTGCAAAACGGCTCCAGCTAAAATACCGTATGTCACCCTCCGCCAACTGCGAGGACGAGAACATGTTGAACCTTCCTGAACCCACCGTCCCGTTCATCCGCTAGTCGCGGATTTCCGGTTCTGTCTCACCATCTCGAATGGAAACGCCGTTGCCTTGCCTGTTTTCCGGGAGGCGAACGACGCAGAAAGCCTGCAAGGTGCATATGGATGCTGCATCCGAAGTCTCATCCCGTCCTGGCCTTTGGATCTCGCTGCGGGAGGCGGTTCGCGGCTCTCATCAGGACTATACCGATGGCTCGCTGAATCGGGCGATTCTCCTGCTCGCCGTTCCCATGGTGCTGGAGATGGTGCTGGAATCGCTCTTTGCAGTGGTCGACGTTTTCTGGGTCAGCCGACTCGGCGCCGATGCCGTTGCCACGGTCGGTGTCACGGAATCGCTGCTCAGCATTATCTTTGCCGTAGGCATGGGACTCAGCCTTTCCACCACCGCAATGGTCGCTCGCCGCATCGGGGAGAAGGACTCGGAAGGGGCGGCGGTGGCTGCGGTCCAGGCCATTTTGTTGGGGCTGGCCACGTCCGTAGTGATTGGTCTCCCATGTCTGGTGTGGGCTCCGGATTTGCTGCGCTTGATGGGGGCGTCGCCGGAACTCGTAGCCGTTGGGACCGGTTACACCCGGATCGCTCTGGGCGGTGGCGGTGTCGTACTGATGCTGTTTCTCAACAACGCCATCTTCCGCGGCGCTGGAGATGCCGCTATCGCAATGCGTTTGCTTTGGGTCTCCAACATTCTCAATCTGATTTTGGATCCCTGCCTGATTTTCGGGCTGGGGCCGTTTCCCAGGCTGGGCGTAACCGGCGCTGCCCTCGCCACCTTTACCGGCCGAAGCATCGGCGTGCTGTACCAGTTCTATCGCTTGCTGCGCGGGTCGGAACGCATCCGCATTCTCCGCCGGCAGATTCGTGTGAGCTGGGAGGTCCTGCTGCGGCTGGTGCGAGTATCGCTGACCGGCATCCTGCAGTTCGCCATCGCTCACACCAGTTGGATCGGGTTGGTCCGTATCGTGAGCGTATTCGGCGCCGTCGCACTGGCGGGTTACACCATCGCCATTCGCATCGTCATCTTCCTGATTCTGCCCTCCTGGGGACTCGCCAACGCGGCCGCCACTCTGGTAGGACAAAACTTAGGAGCCAAGAAGCCTGAGCGGGCGGAGTCCGCAGTCTGGAAGACCGGTTTCTACAACATGCTGTTCCTGGGATCGTTGGGTGTGTTCTTCATCTTCTTTGCAGAGCCCATCATCCGTCTCTTCACCCACGATCCCGCCGTCGTGCCGCTGGGCGCGGCCTGTCTGCGCATTATCAGCTACGGAAATGTCGGCTATGCCTATGGCATGGTGATGTTGCAAGCTTTCAATGGAGCAGGAGACACCGTGACCCCGACCATCGTGAATCTGTTCGGCTTCTGGTTGCTGGAGATTCCTCTGGCCTATTGGCTGGCGATCCCGCTGCGTCTGCGCTCCAACGGCGTCTTCTTTTCCATTGTCGTCGCTGAAGCCGCGATTGCCGCCGCGAGCGCGGTGCTGTTCAAGCGTGGCCGCTGGAAGGCACAACAAATATGATGGTCTGCGGAGGTTCAGTGGAAGATCGAATGCGGAGGATGGGCAAGATCAAATGGATATTCGCCCTTTACCTGGCGCTGACACTTCTTCTGCCGCTTTCTTCATTGGCACAGTCGCCCCCGGATCCAGTCGACGACTACGTTCGCTCCGAAATGCAGAGGCAGCACATTCCTGGCCTGTCTTTGCTTTTAGCGCGCGACGGCAAGACAGTGCGTGCCCAGGGCTACGGATTGGCCAATGTGGAACTCCAGGTTCCCGTCAAACCGGAGACTGTCTTCCAGTCAGGTTCCCTGGGAAAGCAATTCACAGCCACCGCCGTGATGATGCTGGTCGAGGAAGGGAAGATCAAGCTCGACGATCCCATCACCAACTATCTGCACGATACTCCTGCAACCTGGAAGCAGGTGACGGTTCGCCAGCTTCTGAGCCATACGGCAGGCTTCACCGACTATCCCGAGGATTTTGACTTTCGCAAGGACTACAGCGAGGTCCAACTGCTCAGGTTCGTGGGGCGTATCCCGCTGGCGTATCCGCCGGGCACGAGTTGGAGCTATGCCAACCTGGGATATCTCACGCTTGGCATCCTCATCCACAACGTAACCGGCGAGTTCTACGGGGATTTTCTTCAGGAACGGATCTTCAAGCCCCTGGGAATGGACACGACCCGAATCATCAGCGAGGCCGATATTGTCCCTAACCGCGCTGCCGGCTACCGGCTGGTGAAGGGAGAGTTGAAGAACCAGGAATGGGTCTCACCCTCCATGAACACCACTGCGGACGGCAGCTTGTATTTTTCCATCCTCGACCTGGCCAAGTGGGATGCTGCTCTCTACACCGAGAAGCTGCTGAAGCGCTCGAGCCTCGAGCAGATGTGGACGATCGCCAAACTCAAAAACGGCCACCCCAACTCCGGCCAGTATGGCTTTGCATGGTTCATTGAAAACAAGAACGGACGTCATGTTGTCCAGCACACCGGCTCGTGGCAGGGGTTCGAAGCCTACTTTGGCCGCTACCTGGACGACAAGCTGTCGGTCGCGATCCTTTCAAACCAGGACAGTGCCGAGCTGACGACGATTGCGGACCACGTGGCACAAACATACCTGGCGAAGCAACCTTAAGGGGAAGCAGCGCCAGGCCATCGGAGGAAGGGAAAGCAACTAACTCTTGAAGGCTTTGTAGCCGCGAGGAGTGAGCCGAACTACTCCCCGCACCTGCTCTTCCACATAGCCTTCGTTACGCAGTTCCGCGACCGCCATGCGAGCGGAAGAAGAATCGATCGTGGGCTTGGGCAGCTCCACGAACTGGTTCGGGTCCTGTTCGTAGTACTGAGCCAGAGTGACGAGCAAATCGTTTTGGACCATCTCCAGGTGCATAACCTCTGCTGATCCGAGTCGTTGTCATCGTACGACGGGAGCGGAAACCTGGGAATGGCTCGCACGTGCCAAGGGATGGCCCGTTGGTCATCCTTGTAAATAACTGTATTTAAAAGTGTTGCTTGCCTTTTTACCGGCGCACTGTCAGGACCGGGCAGGGCGCTCTGCTGACCACCTCGGACGCGGTAGACCAAGGTAAGTGCAAACTGTAGGCGACCCCGGCCGGTTTCTTGACTCCCATCACGATCAGGTCGGCGTTTCTCTCTCTCGCCACACGCAGAATCCCTTGCGCCGGCGGATCGAAGCCGACGACAAACTCCGGATTGCACCACGGCTCGGCCGGCATCAACTGCTCCAGACAGGCTTGTGCATCTTCTCTCGCCGCTTCCCTGTCTTCTTCGGCAGGAGGGGGAGAGATCACATGCAGAAAGGCCAACGTCGCCTGATTTTCCTCTGCCAGGGAGAGCGCATAAGGCAATGCCCGCAACGACGTGGCCGAAAAATCGGTGGCAAATATGATTTGTTTGAGCTGCCAGCTGTCCTTGCAACTGGCCGCCACCTCCGGTCCCACAGTCAGCACCGGGCACGCGGCATGGCGGTAGATTCTCTCGGCCCCGGACCCCAGCACCGCCTTCCTGAGCCCGCGATGTCCATGGGTGCCCGCCACTACCACGTCAATGTTCTGGCGCTGGATGATGCCCGAGATCGTGTCCCACAAGTCACCCCGCTGCAGGATTTCCTCGTGGGGAATGCCCTCGAGTGCAGTCGAAGAGGCAAACTCTGCCAGATTCTGTTGCTCCCGCTGCCAGAAGCGGTCCATGTCGACCGGGATCGGCTCCAAGGGCACGCTGAGGTAGGGTTCGTAGGGGGGCATGACATGGGCGACGAACACCTTCCCGTCGTACCACCGGGCCAGTTGCGTGGCAAAGGGAAGAGCCGTCCTCGATACCTGGGAGAAGTCAGTTGCGAACAGAATGTTGCTGAGAGTGATGCGAACAGTCGCCGGGGCAGCTTGCATGACACACCTCCTCACACCTGGGCTCGGCAGATTCCTCCAGACTCACTCATACGCCCGCCAGACACCGAAGGCAGTGACCGGAATCACTCAATCCTGTGCGCACTCCGAATAAGCTCCCCGGTTCTGTCTCTAGCACAAAGGCACGCCCCGGTCCCCGCCGAGCCCTCCGATCTCTTTCAAACTTAAGGGGCAAAGAAATT
>Ga0335082_10003058_pt1 | contig 18124 bp, 15 predicted proteins | sample Lox_Sample_41_FD_206718 | JGI IMG/M metagenome (GOLD analysis project Ga0335082, IMG submission 206718) | Soil microbial communities from Loxahatchee National Wildlife Refuge, Florida, United States - Lox_Sample_4.1 | ecosystem: Environmental > Terrestrial > Soil > Wetlands | place: USA... | reverse complement strand
CCCAAAGACTCAAGGCAGGTCACGTCTGGGTCTATCGCTCCGACATCCTTTCTGACGGCGGCGCCCCCGCGGGAGCGCTCGTCGACGTCAGCGATGAGCGACGCAAGAACCTGGGTACCGCCCTCTACAGCAGCGCTTCCCAGATCGCCATTCGCCTGCTGTCGCGGGACCGGGTGGAAGACCTCGAGGCATTGATTCGGCAGCGGATTCGGCAAGCCATCACTTATCGACAGCCCTTGGTTCACGACACCGATGCATACCGCGTGGTCTTTAGCGAAGCTGACTTCCTGCCCGGCCTGATCGTTGATCGCTACAACGACATTGTGGTCTTTCAGGTGCTTACTCAGGCCATGGACGCCGAACTGGTGCGCAGGGCGATTGTCTCTGAGGTGGATGAACAACTAAAGCCGCTGGCCATGGTCGAGCGGGTCGACAGCAAGATTCGCGACCTCGAGCAGCTCGCTTCCCGGGCTTCAGGCCTGGTTGAGGGCAGCAAGGATGCGACCTTAATCAGCATGAACGGTGTCCGCTTTCACTACCACGCCCTCGACGGACAAAAGACCGGAGCGTTTCTGGATCAGCGCGAGAATTACGCTGCGGCCGCTCAATACGCCCACGGCGAGGTCCTGGATGTGTTCTGTTACCAGGGAGGATTCGCGCTCCATCTCGTCAAGTCCTGCTCTAAGGTGACCGGAGTGGACAGCTCGCGCCCGGCCCTCGAAGCCGCCGAACGCAATGCGGCGCTCAACGGCTACGAGCTCGAATGGATCGAAGCCAACGCTTTCGACCTCTTACGCGATTACGCCGCCTCCGGCCAACAGTACGACACCATCGTTCTCGACCCGCCTGCTTTCGCCAAGAGCAAGCGCGACCTGGAAACGGCGCTTCGCGGCTACAAAGAGCTCAATCTCAGGGCCTTGAAGATGCTGCGCCCCGGCGGTGTCCTGGTTAGTTGCTCGTGCTCCTATCACGTGGGTCCGACCGACTTCTGGCAGGTTGTGGCCGAAGCGGCCCAGGATGTCCACAGGAATCTCCGTGTCGTGGAAAACCGGAGCCAGGCCCGGGACCATCCGGTTCTGTTGAATGTGCCGGAAACGCTCTACCTGAAGTGCCTGATTGCCATTGTAAATTACTGAAAATAAAATTGTTCTGTTGCTTGACAATAAAACACTAAGATTTTATGATTCTATTAAACTAACTAGGCATCCAATGGAAGTGACAGGAGCCGTAAACACACTTGAAGGAGGATTTTGCAATGACTGTATTGACCCGTTGGGACCCTTTCCGTGAGTTCACCACCCTGCAGGACCGCATGAACCGGTTGTTCCGCGATTCCTTCAGCGAAGGCCGGGAGGAAGCCCTGACCACCAGCACTTTTGCTCCCGCCGTGGACGTTTACGAGGACGAGCACAACGTCACGCTGAAGATTGAAGTGCCGGGAATCGACGAGAAGGACATTGACGTCCGGCTCGAGAACAACACCTTGACCGTGCACGGGGAACGTAAGTTCGAGAAGGAAGAGAAGGAAGAGAACTACCGCCGCGTGGAGCGCCAGTACGGTAGTTTCACCCGTTCCTTCACTCTCCCCAACACCGTGGACACCGAAGGCGTTACGGCGAGCTACGACAAAGGCATGCTGAAGATCAAGCTGGCCAAGAAGGCCGAAGCCAAGCCGAAGCAGATCAAGGTCAGCGTTGGCAGCGAGAAGACGCTCGAGGCCAAGGGCGCCAAGAGCGCCGCGTAATCGTGGGACCGACGGGCGACCTCGCCCGTCAGAGTTTGACGGGAGGCGGCAGAGGTGACGCCTCCCATTTTTTTTGGCCTTTAGCAATTAGCACTTGGCGGTTCAGTCTGGTGCGCCAGGCACGGACTGCTCCTGGCCAAATGCTAATTGCCAAGTGCTAATAGCTTTTATCTGGAGCACAATAAGAGTTCGTCAGGAGTACCTATGGCCATCCGTTGGGACAAATTAACCGTCAAGGCGCAGGAAGCCATCCAGCGTGCCAATGAGCTTGCGTCTGAGCACGGCAATCCCGAGCTCATGCCGCTGCATATTCTGGCTGCCCTTGCTGAGGACAAAGAAGGAATCGTTCCGCCGGTGCTGGAGAAAATTGGCATCGGTCCGCAGGCCGTGCTGCACGACACCTATCAGGAAATCGAGCGCCTACCCAAAGTGTCGGGCGGGGCTGCGCAGGCTAGCCTGTCTCAGGCCGCCAATCAGCTGTTGGAGCGGGCTCTCAAGGAAGCCGCCAATTTCAAGGATGAGTATGTTTCCACCGAACATCTGCTGCTGGCGGCTGCCCAGAAGAAGAATCCCGCGCAGGAAGTTCTGGCTCGCCACGGCGCCACCTACGATGCCATCCTCAAGGCGCTGGCCTCGGTGCGCGGCTCGCAGCAGGTGACCGACCAGAATCCCGAAGCCAAATATCAGGCCCTGGAACGCTACGCCCGGGACCTCACCGAGCAGGCCCGCCGCGGCAAACTGGATCCGGTAATCGGCCGCGACGAAGAGATCCGTCGCGTAGTGCAGGTGCTCTCCCGCCGCACCAAGAATAATCCCGTTTTGATCGGCGAACCTGGTGTCGGCAAGACGGCGATCGTGGAAGGCCTGGCGCAGCGCATCGTCTCCGGCGACGTCCCCGAAGTTCTGAAGAACAAGCGCGTGGTGGCCCTGGATTTGGGCGCTATGCTCGCCGGCGCCAAGTATCGCGGCGAGTTCGAGGATCGTCTGAAAGCCGTACTGAAGGAAATCGAAGACTCTGCGGGCCAGGTTATCCTGTTCATCGACGAGCTGCACACCCTGGTGGGGGCGGGAGCGGCCGAAGGCGCTATTGATGCCTCCAACATGTTGAAGCCTGCCCTGGCGCGCGGCGAACTGCGTGCCATTGGCGCAACCACCCTCAACGAGTACCGCAAGCACATTGAGAAAGACGCGGCTCTCGAGCGCCGCTTTCAGATCGTGTTTGTGGGTGAACCGAACGTCGAGGACACCATCGCCATCCTGCGCGGGCTGAAAGAGCGTTACGAGGTCCATCACGGAGTGCGCATCAAGGATTCGGCGATCGTAGCGGCGGCGACCTTGTCTCATCGCTATATTTCTGACCGTTTCCTGCCCGACAAGGCCATCGACTTGATTGATGAGGCCGCGGCCTCGTTGCGCATCCAGATCGATTCCATGCCGACCGAGATCGATCAACTGGAACGCCGTGCGACGCAGCTGGAAATCGAAAAGCAGGCGCTGAAGAAAGAAGACGATCCCAACTCGAAGGATCGCTTGAAGGCCATCGACAAAGAGCTGGCTGAGATTCGTGAGAAATCCACCGCGCTCAAAGCCAATTGGAAGAAGGAAAAAGAAGACATCGCCCGCTCGCGTTCGCTCAAAGAGAAGATCGAGCAATTGAAGACGGAAGAGCAGGCAGAAGAGCGTAAAGGCAATCTGCAGCGCGTCGCTGAGATTCGCTACGGGCTGCTGCGCCAGACTGAAGAGGAACTCAAGAAGCTTACGGACGCGGACAAGAGGGTCCGCGCCACACGAATGCTCAAGGAGGAAGTGGACGAAGAAGATGTCGCTCGCATCGTCTCCAAGTGGACCGGCATCCCCGTTTCGAAGATGCTGGAAGGCGAAGTCAAGAAGTTGATCAACATGGAAGACCGCTTGCGGCAGCGGGTGGTCGGCCAGGACGCGGCGCTGGAGCGGGTCTCCAATGCCATCCGCCGGTCGCGCGCCGGGCTGAGCGATCCCAAGCGGCCCATCGGGTCGTTCATCTTGCTGGGGCCCACCGGTGTGGGAAAGACCGAACTGGCGCGGGCATTGGCCGAGTTCCTCTTTGACGACGAACACTCCCTGGTCCGTATCGACATGTCGGAGTACATGGAGAAGCACGCGGTTTCCCGGCTCATCGGTGCGCCTCCCGGATACGTCGGCTATGAAGAGGGTGGACAGCTCACCGAGCAGGTGCGCCGGCGACCCTACGCGGTCATTTTGTTCGACGAGATCGAGAAGGCGCACCCGGACGTTTTCAACATCCTGCTGCAAATCATGGATGACGGCCGTCTGACTGACGGCAAAGGCCGCACCGTGGACTTCAAGAACACGGTGATTATCATGACCTCGAACATCGGGTCGGCTTTTCTGCAGGCGGAGGGCATGCGTACCGAAGCAGAGTTTGAAGAGGCTTCAAAACAGGTGATGAATGCCCTGCACGGGCACTTCAAACCGGAGTTCCTGAATCGGGTGGACGACGTCATCATCTTCCGCCCCCTGGGCAAAGAGCAGTTGGTCAAGATTGTCGACCTCCGGTTGGAGGACGTGCGGCGACTGCTGGCCGACCGCAAGATTTCGCTGGAACTCACCGATGCGGCGCGCGAGCTGTTGTTCACCGAAGGCTTCGACCCGAACTTCGGGGCGCGTCCGCTAAAGCGGGCTATCCAGAAACTGGTTCAGGATCCGCTGGCGCTGAAGATCCTCGACGGCGAAGTGCTGCACGGCGACCACGTGGTCGTCGATGCTGACAAGCGCGCGGGCAAGATGACCTTCCAGGTCAGCAAGCGCGTGGGCGAGAAAGAAAAAGCAAAGACGAAAGCCTAGTCAGCCACGGATTTACGCGGATTTTCACGGATAAGTCGAAAACAGGTTTATCCGTGATGATCCGTGGGAATCCGTGGCGCTGTTCCTGTAGCCCCGCTAGAATAGATGCCGTGGGGCGATTTACCGAACATTTCGACGTAGTCGTGGTCGGCGCTGGCCATGCCGGATGCGAGGCCGCGATAGCCTCCGCCCGCATGGGGCTGAAGACAGCCCTCTACACGCTGAACGTCGATCTGATCGCCCAAATGTCGTGCAATCCGGCGGTGGGTGGCATTGCCAAGGGACATCTCGTCCGCGAGGTGGACGCCCTCGGCGGCATCATGGGCGAAGTCACCGACGCGGTCGGCATCCAGTTTCGCTTGCTGAATACTTCGCGTGGCCCGGCCGTCTGGTCTCCCCGCGCCCAGTGCGACAAGCAAGCCTATCGCCTCAAAATGCGCGAAGTCCTCGAGTCCCAGCCCAATCTCAAGATTAAACAGGCGGAAGTGGCGGACCTGATCGTGGAACCCACCACCACCTGTCATCCCGAGCGAAGTGAGGCGCAGCCGAACGCAGTCGAGGAATCTGCTTTTGCCAGCGACCAACGACCAACGGCCAGCGGCCACATCTGCCGCGGCATTCGCCTGCGCGACGGCCGCACCGTCGGTGCCTCCGCGGTCATTATCACGACCGGGACCTTTCTCAATGGCCTGATTCATTGCGGCGAACAGCAATACCCAGCCGGCCGCTCCGGCGAGCCGCCTGCCGTTCTGCTCGGCGAGGCTCTGAAGAAGCTCGGCCTGCGCGGTTGCCGCCTGAAGACCGGCACTCCTCCTCGCCTCGATGGCCGCACCATCGACTGGTCGCGTTTTCAGGTCCAGCCAGGCGATCCAGATCCGACCCCCTTCAGCTTTCGCACCAAGCGTGTCGCTCACCATGACTCTCAAGTGCCCTGCTACATCGCCTGGACTACGCTGGAGACGCAGCGCATCATCCGCGAGAACGTGCACCGCTCGCCGATGTACAGCGGGCAGATTCAGTCCATCGGCCCACGCTACTGTCCGTCCATCGAAGACAAGATCGTCAAGTTCCCCGACAAGACCACGCACCAGCTTTTCCTCGAGCCTGAGGGACTGAACACCAATGAGATCTACGTTAATGGGATGAGCACTTCGCTGCCGGTCGAGGTGCAGCTGGCGATTCTGCAGTCGATTCCCGGCTTGGATACCGCCGAGATGATGCGTCCCGGCTATGCCATCGAATACGACTCGATCGATCCCACGGAACTGGAACGCACGCTGGAGACGAAGAAAATTGCAGGAATGTTCCTCGCCGGCCAGATCAACGGAACCAGTGGGTATGAAGAAGCTGCCTGCCAGGGGCTCATGGCGGGCATCAATGCGGTTTTGAAGGTCAAGAACGAGCCGCCGCTGATTCTCGACCGCACCGAGGCTTACACCGCGATCCTCATTGACGACCTGATTTCGAAGGGAACGAACGAACCTTATCGCATGTTCACCTCCCGCGCCGAGTTCCGCCTGCATTTGCGCATCGACAACGCCGATCGGAGACTGACCCCACACGGACGCCGGGTGGGCCTGATATCGGACACTGCATGGACAGATTTCCAGGCGAAGCAAGAACGCTTGCAGGCGATGAAGCAACTGCTCGAACGTGTCAAGCTGACCAACGGAATGTGTGAGCAGATATCTACCCTCTGTCATCCCGAGGGGAGTCGAACGCAGCCGAACGCAGTCGGGGGACCTGCTGTTTTGCCTGCCAGCGAGCTGTTTACCCCCGGTCAGACGCTAGCTCAGCTACTCAAGCGCCCGGAGATCACCATCGAGCAACTAGCACCCGTCCTGCGAGAACTGGCTCCAGAATTCTTTGCAGGAGAAACAATCCGTGTGAATCCGCGTGAATCCGTGGCGAAGCTTTCTTCTGAGATCCGCAACGAGCTGAAGTCGGTCGAAACCGAGATCAAGTACCAGGGCTACCTGCAGCAGCAACAACGTGCCATCGAGCGCCTGAAGAAAGCTGAGCAACGCTCCATTCCGGATTGGTTCGATTACCGCTCAGTGAGCGGCTTGTCCCGCGAGATGCAGGAAAAACTGGTGAAGATCCGTCCCCGGACCATCGCTCACGCCTCACGCATTCCCGGCGTGACTCCGGCCGCGGTATCGCTGGTGAATGTTTACATCGAAATCCAGGCGAGACGGCGCGAGGCCGCGGCCGCGGCCGCTCTGTAACCATCGATCACCCACAAGAGCGCACTCAGATCATGGAGGCAGACTTTGCCCGTCCTGCCCCCTGTGGTCTAATACAGCGTGCTCAACGCCCGGCACTATTTTCCCGGCCTCTCCGACAAGGTTTTTCTCGATGCCGCCTGCGTGTCGCTGGCGCCGCAACCGGCGGCCGATGCGATTCGCAAGTTTCTTGATCTGGCTCTCCTCTGCCCACTGGACTCTTCCACGCATCACCACATTTTCATGGACGAAATGCGGGCCGCGGCCCGTCCTGCCGCAGCCCGCCTGATCAATGCCAGTCCGGACCAGATCGCCCTGGTCGAGAGCACGACTCATGGGCTCTCGCTGGCGGCCAACGCCATACCGCTCGAAGCGGGCGATCGGGTCCTGCTCTCCGACTTGGAATTTCTCGAAGTGGCCATTCCCTGGATACAGAGGAAGAAAGACGGCATCGAGATTGACGTCGTGCCCAACCGCAACGGCGAAGTCCCGGTCGAAGACCTGGCGGCTCGCGTCACACCTCGCACAAAAGTGGTTGCGATCAGCACGGTCCAGTGGACCAACGGCTACCGCTGCGATCTCGCGTTGCTCAGCAAGTTGTGCCGCGAGCGCGGGATCTGGCTGGTGGTCGATGCCATCCAGCAGCTCGGGGCTGTTCCCATCGACGTGCAACAGACGCCGGTGGACATTCTGGCCTGCGGCGGACACAAGTGGCTTAACGCTCCCTTCGGTTGCGGGTTTCTTTATGTCAGCCGCAACGCGCTGCCCCGGCTGCGTCCCTCGTTGGCCGGCTATTTGTCAGTGGAGGATCCGCCCGGGGGCTGGGGAGAGTATTTCCAGACACCAACCATCACGCCGGTGAAGGATTACAAGTTCGTCTCCTCGGCGCGCCGCTATGAGGGTGGGGGAACGGCGAATTATCCCGGGGCGGTCGGGTTGGCTGCATCGCTGAACCTGATTCACCAACTCGGCCAGCAAAAGGTTGCCGATCACATCTTCGCGCTCACCGAGCAGCTGCTTGCCGGGCTCGACAGGCTGGCCGTCACCGTCGTTACTCCGCGTGCCCGGGAGAACCGTTCCGGCATCGTGACCTTCTCCGCCGGCTCGGCCGAGCAGAATGTGAAGCTGATGCAGGCCCTTCAGGAGGAACGGATTCTGGTGTCGGTCCGCTATACGTCGCAGGTGGGCGGAGTGCGCGTCTCCTGCCACTTCTACAACTCAGCGGAAGACATCGACAAACTCTTGAGCGCGCTGAAGGCCCACCTCTAAGGTAAAAGTCCGAAAGCGTCCAACTCCAGCCTCGGACTGTTCTATGCTGATCTAAGCTATGGCCATGACCTCCTATACCGAAATCGAGAGCCCGGTCGGGCCGCTGCTGCTCGTCGCCGACGAAGCTGGCCTGCGGCAAATCCATTTCGTAAACGGTCGTCATCCGGCCCGGCCCGAATCCTCATGGGAGGAGAATCGCGGTCCCCTGAAAGCGACAATTCGCCAGCTGCGAGCCTACTTCGCGGGAGAGTTGGAAGAATTCGACTTACCGTTGGCTCCCGAAGGAACGTCTTTTCAGCTCAAAGTCTGGAAGCGGCTCTGTGGTATTCCCTACGGGGAAACGATCTCCTACGGTGAGCTGGCGCGGCAAATCGGCAATCCGAATGCGTCGCGTGCGGTGGGCCTGGCCAACGGCTCCAATCCCATCCCGATCATCATTCCCTGCCATCGGGTGATCGGCAGCAATGGCAAGCTGACCGGCTACGGCGGCGGCCTGCCGATCAAGGAAAAGCTGCTGGCCCTAGAGAGAAAGCAGCTTCGATTGCTTTGAGTTCGGCAACGCTGATCGGCGGCATGACTCAGCGATTCATTCGCCGGGTCAGGTCCCGCAGGATGTAGTCGTGCTCGGAGGCGACTCCTAATCTCTCGAAATATCGCCAATACCATACTGGATGCAGGTGGGAAGTTATAACCGTCGTCCGCGTCAGACGAGTGCCGCTCCCTTCCGGACGCAGTTCGTAGGTTGCGCTTTCAAACCCAAGCCAGTGCCGCCCGGGCATGTTCGTGCGATCAATAGTCAGGCCCATTACCCGTGGGGCGACCATTCGGTGATCGTCTCCTCGATGAATCCGTGATCGAAGTAGCAGGTACGCTTCGCTCCGGTGCCCGGGTGATCCAAAGTACAGCGCTGCGGGATGGGGAGACCAAAATACATCAGCAGTGGCTTCCTGACATCAATACTGTCTATCGATTGGATGTTCAGCCAGACTTCCTCAGGCTGTGCCGGCAGAAAAATGCTGTCGGTCACAATTTCGTGTCGCGCGCTCTCCAGAGATGACAACTCTGTACGGTGCCCCGCAAGGATCAGTGCGGGAGTCAAAGACAAGAGCATGACAGTACTTGTGATCTGATGTCGAACGCGCTCCAGAACATACCTTCGAAATAAATAACCCGCACATGTGCCTATACCAAGCGACGCGGCCAGCAAGGGGAACGCCAGTACGGCGCAGAGTAGCCCCTCGTATTGACCAACGACAAGGGTTCCAAGTCCCAGCAACGATGCCAACAACCCCGCGAGGGCGACAATTGCCCATGCGGTATCAAGCTTGCGGGTCACAAGCGCGATGCCAAAACCGGCACAGAAGGGCACAAGACAAAACATAACTTCTCCCATGCCGGAAGTCCTTGGGATGTTGGCCAGGAAAAAGCCCAACAGTCCGACGCACGCGCCGGTCAATGTACCCACAAGGAGGGCAATCAAGATAGGGCGCCGGTTTTTCATCAGGAAGAAACTACCGCTCTTACCATGCGAAGACAAGCCCTGACACGTGGCTTACGTATCAGTTACCATATGAGAGAACGATGTGGGTTGGTTCTGCGATTCTTCTAGTTTTGATGACGCCATGAAGAAATCCCTTACCGTAGTCGGCTATTTCCTCGTCGCTTTATCCCTTTTGAGTTCAGCCCAGGAACCCGTGAACCCGGTCCTGCGTCCACCCAAGGGCAACCAGGTGGCCATCGTGGTGTTTGAAGACCTTGAGTGTCCGGACTGCCGCCGCGCCGCGCCCCTGCTCAACGAGGCTGCCAAGACCTACAAGATCCCTCTCATCACGCACGATTTTCCGCTGCCCTTCCACAAGTGGTCCTTCGAGGCGGCCATCATCGCGCGCTATTTTGACTCCCACTCCAAGCCTCTCGGCCACGAATATCGCACCTACATCTTTGAGCACCAGCCGGAGATCACTCCGGAAAACCTCCGCGCTTTTTCGGAGAAGTTTGCCTCCGACCACAAAGTGGATCTGCCTTTCGTCGTCGATCCCCAGGGCAAGCTGGCGGCCGCGGTCACGGCTGATCGTGACCTGGGGAAGTCCATCCATCTCGAACATACGCCCACCATCTTCGTTGTCAGCAACAAGACCCAGGGAAAGCCATTTGTTGAGGTAGTGGACCGGACCCAGTTGTTTCAGTTGATTGACGCGATGAAAGCGGAATAGAAATCTCGGTGTGGGGACGGCCGCCCTCGGCCGTCCGGACCGAGCGAAGCTTGGCAGCCTTCACCCTCTTTCGAAAGCGTGCTTCTTTTCCAGCTCTTCGAGCGCAACCCGCATATCAGACTCGAACTTCTCTCTTTGATCCATGAGGGCGGGCAGCGCCGTGGCAAACTCCCCTTCGAGGCGCAGCAAATTCTTTTCCTCCAGACTGCGGGCTACCTCCAACAAATGGCTGGTCGTGGTCTCCACGTACATCGCCTCGGTGGAATCGGCGATCCATACTGTTCCGCCAAGCAACCTTGCCTGCCAGTACACCTTGCGGGTCAGCAGAAGTGCCATTTGTTCGTCGCTGGCCTTGCCGAACACCCATTGGTTGCGTTTGAAGTCCCAATGACGGCTGGAAAAGTTGACCGGTACGAGCTTGCCGGATTTCAAGAACTCCAGCTGTCTTCGGTCGACTTCTTTGCGCAGGCAGTTGATGACCGGTCCTTCGGCGTGGCTGGGCTCGAGCGAGGGCATGACCTCTCTCACCGTGGCTGAGAGATTCACGGCGGCCGGCGCGTGCAACCCATCGGAGCCCGCCAGGCGGATATCCGCGTGCAGAACGAAAAAATCTGCCCCGGACGTGGATCTGTGAAATGGCCACTCCAGATGGAAGGACAGAGGCAGCCCGGTCAGGGTCACGTAGGTCGATTTCTGAGCTTCAGGAGTAGCGCTTGCTGGCACCATGGGGACCTCGACATTTTAGCGAACCCAGAGGTTTTTGTGTTCCGGCCTGATGTGTTTCGCGGCTCGGCCTTCTTTGCGATCTTTGCGAACACTTTGCGCCTTTGCGGTCAAGAGCTGTCATCGCAGAGTACGCACAGACCCCCCGAAGGGCGCCAAGAAAATCACTACTGCCGTCCTCAGAAACTAGGACACTACCGATGCGACCGCAGTCTGGGTCAGAATTTCCCACTTGCGGTGCTTTGATGGGCCCTCTGGTCCGGACTCAGTTCGCGGTTGCGCCCCGGCCTGCGGCATTCCATCCCACGTTAATTTTCTTGATTCTTAACTACGAAGGTGCCAAAACGGAGAAGGGCAGCTTGTCGCTGCCCTTTGTTAATCGCGAGATGTGTCTTACTTCCCGGCAGTGGCTGCGCGGCTGCGTCCACCCGGAGCGGCCTGGGCTGCCGACCACAAGCTGGGCACCTTGGCGAGGAGTTCTTCGATGCTTCTCCCGGTATCAACATTGCCATCCACATAGGGATGGCGCTCGCCGTCGGTGTGCAGGACCAGCACGCGAATCTCGCCGCTGGCCTTCTTGGCGGCGTACGGAAGGTGGTGACGATCGTTCCGGCTCAACGTCCCTCCCAAAATGAGAAGGTCAAATGTCCCCTTGCGCAGGGCCTCCTCCACGCCCTTCCTGCCTACTGCTGTCTCCAGGCGATGCCCCGCCTTCTGAATGGAAACCGATTGTGCCGCAAGTGTTTCAGGATCGCCCTCGCCGTAGAGAACCTTGAGCTGGGATGACGCTTTCGCTGCGTTTGCCATAGGACCGAGCCACCCTTTCGACTGCCCTCTCACGGTAGCAACCGTCAGGGCTTTGTTGAACGTCACCGAAGACCAAGCCCGACCGGAGGACACCGCTGCCTGCTTAAGCGCGGCCAGCGCCGGGGTGGCCACGAATCCCTGCATCAGCCTCATTCTGCTCGCGTTGTCGACTCCGGCGACGTACAATAGGCGCGTTAATTTAGTGTTCACAAAGTTAATCCGAAATCGGAGGGCGTCCCCATGCGCATACTCGGAATTTGCTGGCTCTTCCTGGTTCAGTGCATGCTAGCCAACCCGGTTTTTGCGCAGCAGGGCGACTCGGATCCCCGCCCCGGGTCCGCGTTTTGCACCTTTGACGATGGCAAGGAAGTCAGCGTTCGTTACAACCCTGTGGTCAAGGACGAACCGCACAATGGGAGAGTATGGCTTCCGGGGGGATACTCGATCACACTTTTTACGCAAGCGCCTCTGGCGCTGAATAACTCGCCGATCGCCATCGGAGCCTACTCCGTTTACGTCATTCCAGACAAGAAGGAATGGACCCTCATTGTCAACAAGAACGTCACCGAGGGCGCGCCCTACAACGACCGCGACGATGTGGCGCGCAGCCCGATGGAGCTGGGTGAAGTCGATTCTCCGCCGAAGACCCTGAAAGTCTCCCTGGCGCACAGTGCACCCACGAAATGCGGTATCCGGCTCTACTACGGCAAAGTCGGCGCCTTTGCGGACTTCACGGAACAACAGTAGACTTGCCCAGCCGGGCGCTCTTAAGCGCCATTCCTACTGGATGGTGTGGTTGGGGAGCATTTGCGAAACACCACTTTCACTCCGGAGCGCCAGCGTTCATCAATGGCGGTCAGCGTCCACTCGATCTCCGGTGAAAGATAGCGAAGCAGTGCATCGGTCGCAGGATGCACGCGAAGCGCCGGCGCCACCAGAAATAGAAGCGGCTTGTCTCTAAGCAGTTCTCGGCCAGAGAAGTACCCAAAGTCGTGAAATTCACCGCGTTCCTGGTGCCACGCTACCCGCGACCAGTAATCGAGTCCCTGTAAAGGCAAATGAATGTCCTCATCCGCTTTTAATTCGACCACCGCCAGCCGGCCTTCCCGCGTGACTGTTAGTACGTCAATCATGGCGCGGTCGGAAGCGGGGAAGGCCGGAACCTGCGAATAGAAGCAGCCTGCATCGAGCCGCTCATCGACAGCGTCGACACATCTCTCTACCAGCGACTCCAGCCAGCGCTCGGGATGCAGCCGCCACAACGGATGGTCGCGTGGGCCTTCGGGATGGCGCACTTCGCCAATGCTGCGCACCAGCAACCGGAATCGTTCGAGGTTCTTCTCCGTCAGGACGGTCTCCTCCGATCCCAATCCGAACACGATCTCCGTCGCGGTTTCTAGGGAGCCTGAATCGTGGGCGAGGCGTGCGCGGGCGAACTCCAGGCCATGGCAGCGGAAAGCGATCTCGGCGGTCGAGAGCACAGCAATTTCAGCCTCCGCCATCAGGGCGTGGACCTGAGAGATCGGGCCGGCGAAGCGCTCTCGCACATTTGATAGATTCACGGCCCGAACCAGTCGCGTCGACACATTCCCCCCGTCGGATACGTCCAACTCGCGAAGGTTGTCTTCGCGCTCTTCCAGTTCGTAAAGCTGCCACCCCGCCGCTTCCCGGTGCAGATGGGACATTCGTTCCCGAACCAGTGCGGCACAGCCGTTTGGCACGAACAGCTTGAGGCCGCGAACCACCTGCCTGCCCGCCTGCGATTGCCGGCAGGCATCGAGCCAGAGAATCCCGAAGGTCAGCGCCGCGTCAATAGTGGCCTGTGTCTCTTCGGCGTTCACGCCCAGCACCGCGTAGGCTGTCTGTCCCCGGCGCAGCAGTCCCCGGGCATAGTTCGGACCAAAGGAGTGCTCGAGGTCCATGGATGTGCTGAGGCGCGCGACCTTGAATTCCGGAAATCGCCTGTGCAGCACGCGTTCCAAACGCCGTTGATAGGCGAGCCGCGCGGCCCTCCTTGCGGTCGGCGCCCGCCGGTCCCGCTCCCCGCAGATCTCCAGCTTGCTGGGTTTGGTCTGACCCATGCGCTGCACAGTCAGGCGCAGAGTCTCGTTCTTGACTTCCGCCTCGAGCACCCGCCGCACCACATTCCTCTCCGCCGACCAGACGTGCAGCAGGCACTTGTTGTGCTCTCCGGAGATGGAGTACTTCGACTCGGCCAGGTCAAAGATGACCGATCCGTCTTCGACGATGGCCGCGTCTCGCGCGCTGTGAAGAAAGTCCTCCAAAGTGTGGATCAGCGAATCCGGAGTCATGGCGCGATCGTGGGTCGTCCGCGTACCCGCCGTCTGTGACGGTTGAACAAAGAGCTGTGGGATAATAGAGGTCTCCCCAGAGTCGTTCCCATCTCAGGGGCATCTAATCAACGTGGACAAGAATAAGTTCTTTTTCGAGCATTACGGCCTCACGGAACGCGATCTGGAACGTTACCTGGCTGCGGCCCTCTCGGCAGGCGGCGAGTACGCGGACCTTTACTTCGAATATCTTTCTTCAACTTCCTTGTTGGTGGACGAATCCATGGTGAAGTCCGCTTCGCAGGGAATTTCTGCGGGATGCGGAGTGCGGGTCATCACCGGTGAGCGCACCGGATATGCCTACACCGATGATCTGTCGCCGGAGCGCATCCTTCATGCCGCCCGCACGGCCGCCCTCATTGCCAGTGGCCCCGCGAAAACGCCCAGCGTTGGTTTTCAGGAGAAGCCGGCACGCAGTCTGTATCCGGTGACCTTGCCCTCGGTGGATGCGGAGATTACCGCAAAGGTTGAACTGGTCATGCGGGGAGATGCCGCCGCCCGCGCCTATGATCCACGGGTCAAGGAAGTTCGCGCCAGCTACGCCGACGAGTTGCGCAATATCCTGGTGGTTGGATCCGACGGGACCTTTGCGGAAGACTCGCAGCCTCTGGCACGGCTGAACGTATCCTGCATCGCCAAGACCGATGGCAATTCTGCCCGGGGTAGCGCCGGCGGCGGCGGTCGCGTAGCGCTGGATTTCTTTTTCGGAGAGAAGACTCCCGAATACTTCGCTAAAGAAGCTGCCCGGCAAGCGGTGCTGCAACTTGATGCCCGCGAGGCGCCTGCCGGCGAGATGGAAGTTGTGCTCGGTCCGGGCTGGCCAGGGGTACTGCTGCACGAGGCTGTCGGCCACGGCCTGGAAGCCGATTTCAATCGCAAGCAGACTTCGGCGTTCGCCGGCCTCATCGGCAAGCGCGTGGCCAGCGAGAAGTGCACGGTCGTCGACAACGGCACCATGCCCTGGCGTCGTGGCTCGCTGAACGTAGACGATGAGGGGAACACCACGCAAGACACCGTGCTGATTGAGAAGGGAATTCTCAAGGGCTATTTGAGCGACAAGCTCTCCGCCAAGCTGATGGGCATGGCCAACACCGGCAACGGACGCCGCGAGAGTTACGAACACATCCCCATGCCGCGCATGACAAACACTTACATGTTGGCGGGCCAGGACAACCCTGACGACATCCTGCGCTCCGTCAAGAAGGGAATCTATGCGGTGAACTTCGGCGGTGGCCAGGTGGACATCACCAACGGCAAGTTTGTTTTTTCTGCCTCCGAGGCCTATTTGATCGAAGACGGTAAAGTTACCGCCCCGATCAAGGGCGCGACCCTGATCGGCAACGGTCCGGATGTGCTTACACGCGTGTCGATGGTCGGCAATGATTTGAAACTTGACGAAGGCATCGGCACCTGCGGCAAGGACGGCCAGGCAGTGCCCGTCGGGGTGGGTATTCCGACCATCAAAGTCGATCGCTTGACCGTCGGTGGCACCGCCAGAAAAGATACTGGCGGATTTATGCAATAAGCGCAGCCACGGATTCGCACGGATTTTCACGGAGCTTTCTAGTGTTGTCATTCCGAGCCGTCCGTAGGCGCGCCAGCGCCGAGGGCGTGTCGAGGAACCTGCTTTTGGAAATCATATGCCTTCTACCCAACTGGAAACTGGAAACCAGAAACTAGCAACTGATTTTAGGGAACTCGCCCAGGACATCGTCCGTCAAGCCATGGCAGGCGGTGCGACCGCAGCGGAATGTGTAGTTCGCGAGGGCGATGAATTTTCAACGCTGGTCCGCCTGGGGCAAGTCGAAACCTTGAAAGAGGCTGGTTCGAAGGCAGTCGGCGTGCGGGTATTCAACGGCAAACGCGCCGCCAGCACCTACTCCAGCGATTTTTCGCGGGAGGGCCTCGACCGCATGGTGCGGTCCGCCCTTGAGCTGGCCAAGATCACATCCGAAGATCCTTTCGGCGGAATTCCCGAAGCATCTCAACTTGGATCGTTGACTGGAGACCTCGATCTCTACTCCGCTGACGTGTATTCGCTACCCGGCGAAGAGCGCATCAATTACGCCCGCCGCGCCGAGAAGGCCGCGCTCGACTACGATCCGCGCATCAAGAACTCCGAAGGAGGATCGTTCGACGCCGCCACCGGCCACAAGGTTCTGGCGAACTCTCACGGATTTGTCGGCGAGTATCAACGATCGTATTGTTCCATCGCGGCCGTCCCTATCGCCCAAAGCGAGAACGGCGCCATGCAGCGGGATTACTGGTTCTCGGTGGCGCGCAACCTGGGACGGTTGGAGTCTCCTGAGCAGGTGGGCAAAGTAGCTGCCCAGCGGACCATCCGCCGCCTGGGGGCGCGCAAGGTGAAGACGGCCCACGTTCCGGTCGTGTTCGATCCGCTAGTGGCGGTTTCGATGCTCGACCACATCTTCGAAGGCGTGAACGGCGACTCGGTTTACCGCGGCGCGTCATTCCTTGCAGGCAAGCTGGGTGAAAAGATCGCCGCTGATCGTGTCACCGTCATTGATGATGGCACCATGGTCGGTGGCTTCGGAACATCTCCCTTCGATGGCGAAGGCATTCCGACCAGACGGACCGTGGTGATCGAAAACGGCGTGCTGAAGTCTTACCTGCTGAACACTTACACCGCTAAGAAACTTGGCCTGCAGACCACCGCCAATGCTTCCCGAGGTCTTGCCGGAACGCCGGGGATCGGGCCGGGGAATTACTTTCTGCAGCCCGGCACAAAGACTCCGCAACAGATCATCTCCGAGATCAAAGACGGCTTGTACGTCACCGAATTTCTCGGCCACGGCGCCAATCTGGTCACGGGTGACTACTCGCGCGGGGCTTCCGGGATGTGGATCTCCGGCGGGGAACTTGCCTATCCGGTCGAAGAAATCACGGTCGCGGGAAATCTGAAAGACATTTTCAAGAACATCGCCGAGATCGGGAACGACCTGGAATTCCGTGGCGCCATGGCCTGCCCCACGATCCGGATCGAAGGGCTGACCGTGGGGGGAGAGTAACTCCAAGAAACTTTGTCATGCCGAACCGTCCGGGACCGCGCGGAGCTGCACGCGGCTCGGAATGACAAGATCAAATCCAACCATCTACAATCGCCAACATGGGCGGCTTGCTCCAGCCAACTCCTCTGACCGAACCCCAGCACGAATCCAATATGCGGCCGATTCTCATCGGCGTAGCGCTGGTTGTGATCGTGGTTGGGCTCATTGTCCTGTTGAGTGGTGGAAAGCCACCGGCCCCGTCCGAGCCACATCCCTACGCCGCCAACGTAAAACTCTCTGACCTCAAGATGAGCACGGCGCAGAACTTTGTCGGCGCCAGCGTTACCTACATCGACGGCACGGTGACGAACACGGGCGACCAAACCGTTATCCACGCCATGGTTCACGTGAATTTCAAAAATTCGATGGACCAGGTCGCTCAGGCCGAAGACGTTCCGCTGCGCGTGCTGCAAACCAGCGGGCCTTATCCTGACGCAGTGGACCTGACCACTTCTCCTCTGTCCCCTCGCCAGAGCAAGACGTTTCGTCTGACCTTCGAACACGTCAGCGCCGACTGGAACCAAGCCTATCCCGCACTGCAGGTCACCGACGTGACCGTGAGATAAACCCTTTTCGCCGCAGATTAACGCAGATCAACGCGGATGGACCCTTTTCTTATCTCGTGAACCATGAAGATCCGTGGCCTAGGTCTTAATCCGTGTTCATCCGTGCCAATCCGTGGCCTAGGTTTTGTATTTACAATGCTTCCATGCCTGAGACCAAGACATTCCGGCTGACGGAGTCGGTAAAAGCCGCGGGTTGAGCTTCCAAGCTGAGTCCGGCGGCGCTGGACACGGTGCTTGGGAAATTAGCCCGGCAACACGACCCGAACGTACTAGTCGGCTTCGATCATGCCGACGACGCCGGAGTGTACTTGATC
>Ga0335082_10003057_pt1 | contig 18127 bp, 14 predicted proteins | sample Lox_Sample_41_FD_206718 | JGI IMG/M metagenome (GOLD analysis project Ga0335082, IMG submission 206718) | Soil microbial communities from Loxahatchee National Wildlife Refuge, Florida, United States - Lox_Sample_4.1 | ecosystem: Environmental > Terrestrial > Soil > Wetlands | place: USA... | reverse complement strand
CCGCGGCGACGGTCAGCATGACCCGACCGGGCTCGAAGCCGGCCCGCACGACGGCGAGGGCGCGCCCCTCCCAGGTGCGGTGAAACCCTGATGTGTAGGAGTCGAGGGGCTTCGGGTCGGCGCTGCCGAAGCCCGCCAGGCGGCCCGCCCCTTCCACCTGCGCGCGAAGACCGACACCGCTGCGTGGCAAAACCCTCCCCGCACCGTCCGCGAGCACGACCTCGACGAACGCGAGGTCGTGGCCGTCGCCCACGAGCCGGTTGCGGTCGGACCGCAGCTGCAAGCCGACGTCGGGACCGGCGGAGACCAGGCTCGCGCGTCCCACCTCGGTTCCTGCGGACGTGCGGGCGATGGCGATGAGCTCGCCGGGTCGATACCGCACGTGGAAGCGCGCGATGCAGTCGCGGTCGCGACCCGCAGGGCGAGTCCCGAGCGAGCGGCCGTCGAGCCGAAGCTCGACCGTGTCCGCACGGGAGAAGACGAGGACCTCGGTGGTCGTGCCCTCGTGACCGGGCCACGACCAGCTCGGGATGGCGTCGGTGGTGCGCCACGGGGACCGCATCGGCTTTTGCGCGACGCGATCCAAGGGTCGGACGACGATCGCCGGCTCGGCGCGCAGGCCCCACGCCGTCCGAGCATGGAGGGCCATCGCTCCGGGTACGCCGGTGAGGTCGACGGCGCCGCCACCCGAGCTCACGAACGGGTAGGGCTTCAGGTGGGGCGCGCGATCGGCGCCGTACGACCAGGCCGCGATGCCCGCCTCACCCAGGTAGTCCCAGCCGGTCCACATGAAGTCGCCGATGAGGTACGGAAGCGCCTCGACCTGCCGCCAGTTGCGGACGATGTCGGGCGGCAGCGTCTCGCTCCCCACCACGACCCGCAACGGGTGACGCTTGCCGTCGGCGCGGTAGGCGCCGGACGCGTAGTTGTATCCCGCCACGTCGAGGACTTCGAAGAGGTCCCGAGTGGCACGGTCGACGAATCGCAGGCGCGCCACGTGGTTCATCACGGGCCCGACACGGCTCATCACCGCGTTGAAGAACGCGCTGCCGACGTCCGTCAGCTCGCGGCGGGTCCTGGCGCTGCGCTTCTTCTCCTTCTTTGTCGTCGTCGTCGTCTTCTTCTTCGACGCGCCTTCGGTGTCGAACACGCCGATGCCGACTCTTGCGAGGCCGTTGAGCATCGGGTTGACCGCGGCGGTCACCGGGCGCGTCGGATCGAGCGCTCGGCAGTGCTCGGCCATCGCGCGGCCGACGTCGACGCCTTCGGCGCTGGCCGTCTCGCTGTTCTCGTTGCCGATCGAATACATGATCACGCAAGCATGGTTACGGCTCTTCGCGACCATGCTCGCGAGGTCGGCCCGCCACCAGTCGTGGAAGTCGCGCGCGTAGTCGTGCGCCGTCTTGGGGACGAACCACACGTCGGTCAGCTCGTCGACGACGTACAGCCCCACTTCGTCGCACGCATCGAGCAGGTCGCGGCCCATCGGCGTGTGGCCGCTGCGGATGGCGTTGAAGCCCGCCTCCTCGAGGATGCGGGCCCGGCGCAGCTCGGCGGCGCGGAACGTGGCCGCGCCGAGCACACCGCTGTCGTGGTGGACACAGGCGCCTCGGAGCTTCGTCGACACGCCGTTGATGCGCAGCCCATGGCGCGCGTCCACGCTGACCGTGCGCAAGCCGACCCGCTGCCGGTGCTCGTCGAGGACGCCGGTCTCGTCGGCGAGTCGTACGATCAGGTCGTACAGGAAGGGGGATTCGGACGACCACGGCTTCGGACCCGAGATGCGAAGCTCCGCGTCGACGCGTGTCACCACGCCGGTCGCGGCGGGAGCCGAAGTCGTCGAGCGTGCGACGGGCTGCCCGGCCGCAAGCAGCTCCACGTCGATCTGCACGGCACCGTCGGCGCCCGGCGGCGCCCGGTCCACGAACACCTCCACGATCACGAGCGCCGGGTCCTCGAGTGTGACGGTCCGGAAGCGGATCCCGTCCCGGCCGATGCGCGTGTGCCGGTCCACATCGAGCCAGACACGGCGGTACAGACCGGATCCGGAGTACCACCGGCTGTTGGGCTCGTCCGTCGTGTCGACGCGGACGACGACCTCGTTGTCCGCGCCGTGGACGAGCTCGCCGTCGAGCTCGACGTGGAATTCGGCGTAGCCGGAAGGCCGGCCGCCGACGCGACGGCCGTTCAGGTCGACCGAGCTGCGGTGGTACGCGCCTTCGAAGAACAGCGCCACCCGGCGGTCGCGCCATGCCTGCGGCGCGAAGAACCTCTTCCGGTACGTGTAGACGCCACCGGGATACCAGCCCGTGTTCGCGCCGTTCCGGGCGCACGGGTCTCGAGGCTCGTGGATCATCGCATCGTGCGGCAAGGTCACCGGCGCCGCCGGTCGCTCGCCGCTCTCGACGGTCCAGCCGCGGTTGAAGTCGTATCGAGGCATGCTGCTCCCGCGTTCTCGGGCTCCAGAGGCTCGGGTACACCCACGGCCGAGTGCAAGTCGTCGCGCTAGCGTCCGCCGCTCGCAAGCCGAGCGAAGCTCGGCGCGCAGCGAGCCGGCGAGCCGTCCGGCGCGCAGCGAGGCGAAGCCGAGCGGAGATCGCACGGGCTTGCGAGCGAAGTTCAGAACGTGAAGATCGGCCTCGTCGGATATCCGGGCAGCGGGAAGTCCACCGTGTTCGGCGCGCTCACCGGGCGCTCCGTCGACACCGGCTTCGGCTCGAAGGAGAACCTCGGCGTCGTGAAGGTGCACGACCCGCGCGTCGACGCGCTGGCGAGACTCTACTCGCCGAAGAAGGTCACCTACGCCGAGATCACCTTCAACGACCTGCCGGGCGGTCACGGCGACTCGCTCGACCGCAAGGCGCTGCTCGCGATGAAAAGCGTCGACGCGCTCTGCCAGGTGCTGCGCGCCTTCCCCGACGCCGCCGGCGACGCGGGCGAACCGCTGCGCGAGCTCTCGGGACTCGAGACGGAGACGATCCTCGCCGACCTCGAGGTCGTGGAGGGCCGCGTCGCGCGCGTGCGCAAGGACCGCGGCAGCCCGCGCGAGCTCGCGCTGCTCGAGCGCGTGCAAGCGGCGCTCGAGGCGGAGATGCCGGTGCGCCGCATCGAGGTCTCCGACGAGGAGCGGCGCATGCTCTCGGGCTTCCAGCTGCTGACGCAGAAGCCGCTGCTGCTCGTGCTGAACGTGGCCGAGGACGCAGTCGCGGAGCCCGCGCCCGCCGCGATCGCGGAGGCGGCCGTGCAGCGCGGACTCGGCCTCGTCGTGCTCTCGGCCAAGGTCGAGATGGACATCGCGCTGATGCCCGCCACGGAGCAGCAGGAGTTCTGCGAGTCGCTCGGCCTCTCCGAGCCTGCGAGCCGGCGCTTCGTGCGCGCGGCCTTCGAGCTCCAGGGACTCATCTCGATGCTGACCGCCGGCGAGGACGAGTGCCGCGCCTGGCCCGTCCCGCGCGGCACGCTCGCTCCGAAGGCCGCGGGCAAGATCCACTCCGACATCGAGCGCGGCTTCATCCGCGCCGAGGTGACGCGCTGGGAGGACCTCGTCGAGCTCGGCTCCGAGGCGCGCTGCCGCGAGGCCGGCAAGCTGCGCGTCGAGGGCCGCGACTACGTGGTCGAGGACGGGGACGTCGTGCACTTCCGCTTCAACGTGTAGCGACGCCTCGCTGCGTCGCGCGTGCTCGGCGGATGCGCCAACCCTGCGGTGAGCGGGCTCACGCGGCGGCACGCACCGGCCGCCGATTCCGGGAGATCGAATTTCCCGGAGGTGCGCAACATGCAGGCCCTCTTCCTGTGGCCCGCCCAGCCGTTGCTCTCGCTCTTCGTGCTGTGGCTGGTGTCGGCCGTCTTCCTGTGGGCGGCGCGCGACGCGATGGTGCGTCTGCTCGGGAGCCTCGGCGGCTTCCTCGGCGACGGCTGTCAGGACCTCGCCGCCTGGTGTCGCGAGGCCGCGGCGGATCTCCGCAAGCAGAGCCGCGCCGCGCTGCTCGCGGCCGCGCGCGTCGAGACGCAGGGCAAGCTCGAGCGCGAGCTCCAGAAGGTGGACTCGAGCTTCGCCGACCAGCTCGGCGACTACGCGAAGCTCCACCGCCGGCTCGACGAGCTGCTGCACGGCCTCGAGGACGACTACAAGGCCTGCGGCGAGGCGCCGCCGCAGGTGCCCGGCTGGTCGGCCGCCGTCGAGGCGCTCGCGAAGATCCCCGCCGCCGGCGACCCGAACGTGCAGAAGGTCTTCGAGAGCATCCGCAAGTCGTCGCACGACGCCGAGAAGAAGGCGCTCTCGCTCTATCGAGATGACACCGCGCGGCGCCACAAGACGCTCGGCGGCATGGCGCCGCACTGGAAAGACGTGCGCCGGCTGATGGCGCGCATGTGCGACGCCGTCGCGAAGGCGCTCGAGAGCACGCAGCGCATCCGAGGCTACGCCGAGGAGTTCGAGAAGTTCCGCAAGGACCAGGAGGGCGCGGCGCGCGCGCTCACCTGGTCGGCCGCGAAGTTCTTCGCCGTGTCGCTGATCGTGCTCGGCGTCGCGCTCGGCGGCGCCTTCGTGAACTTCCAGCTGATCGCGCTGCCGATGTCGGAGCTGGTGCCGGCGGGCGCGCGCGTCGGCGGCGTGCCGGTCGCCATGGTCTCGGCGCTCGTGATCGTCCTGATGGAGACGGCGCTCGGCATCTTCGTGATGGACATGCTCGGCGTCACCGACCTGATGCCGCGCCTCCACGCGATTCCCGCGGCGCGGCGCCGTTTGATCCTCAGGGCCGCGCTCGGCGGCCTCTTCTTCCTCGCCTGCGTCGAGAGCTCGCTCGCCGTGCTGCGCGAGCACCTCGCGGAGGCCGACGCCGCGCTGAAGCTCGCGCTGGCGGGCGACGAGAGCCGCGTGGTGACCGAGGCGAGCGCCTCGTGGATCCCCGTCGCGGGACAGGCCGCCCTCGGCTTCGTGCTGCCCTGGATCCTCGCGATGGTCGCGATCCCGCTCGAGATGCTGCTCGACAGCGCGCGCCACGTGCTGGCGTCGCTCGCGGTGCTCGCGCTCGAAGGCGCGGGCTCCGCGCTCCGCGTGCTCGCGCACGTGGCGAGGTGGCTGTGCGCGATGCTCGAGAGCGCCTACGACGTCTACATCGGCATCCCGCTGCGGATCGAGCAGGCGCTGCGAGGCCGCCACGGCGCGCGCGACTTCGGCCGCGCGAGCGGCGAGCGGCGCGGCGAGGTGACCGCGTCATGAGGCGCGCGCTCGCCCTGCTCGCGCTGCTGCCGTGCGCGGCGTGCAGCGACGGCGCCGAGTACCGCCAGGCCGTCGCCGTGCTGATGGACGTCTCGGGCACCTACATCGATCAGCGTCCCGAGGTGGCGCGCATCGTGAAGCGTGAGGTGCTGCCGGCGCTGCTCCCGGGCGACGCGCTGCTGCTCGTGCGCATCGACAGCCGCAGCTACGAGAAGGAGAACCTCGAGGCGCTGGTCACGCTCGATCCGCGTCCCTCGAAGGCGAACGCCGAGAAGCTGGCGCTGGCGTCGCGGGTGGACGCGTTCGCAGCCGGCAGCACGCGCTCGGAGTACACGGACATCCGCGGCGCGCTGATGCTGGCCGCCGAGTACCTGCACGAGATTCCGGCCGGCAGCCGTGTGATGCTGGTCTTCAGCGACATGAACGAGGACCTGCCCAACGGCACCACGCGCGAGCTCGAGGCGAAGGAGTTCGCGGACATCGACGTGGTGGCCGTCAACGTGAAGCGCCTCTCCGCCGACAACGCGGATCCGCAGCTCTTCCGTGGCCGCATGGCGAGCTGGCAGCAGCGCGTGCTCTCGCACGGCGCCGTGGGCTGGCGCGAGGTGCTCGACGAGGCGCAGCTGCCGGTGCAGCTCGCACAGCTGCGCTGAGCGGGCGCGCGGCGGTCAGCGCGCCAGCAGCGCCACGATCTGAGCGAGCAGCGTGGTGAACTCGATCGGCTTGGCGAGAAAGGCGTCGAAGCCCGCCGCCAGCGCCGCGCGCCGGTGCTCCGCACTCGCGAAGCCCGACGCGACGATGGCGGGAGTGCGCGTGCCGCGATCGCGGTCGAGCGCGCGCAGCCGTTCGATCAGCGCGAGCCCGCTCTCGTGCGGCAGGCCGAGGTCGCTGATGACGAGCGCCGGGCGCTCGCTCTCGAGCCACGCGAGCGCCTCGGCCACGCTGCCCGCGGCCAGCACGCGCGCGCCGTGGCTTCGCAGCAGCACCTCGATCGCGTCGCGCGTGTCCGCGTGATCCTCGACGAGCAGCAAGGTCGAGCCGCCGAGCCGCGGCGTCCCGGACCGGCGCATCTTCTCCGCCCCCGCGCCACCCTGCGCCGCACGCGAACCCGGCTGCTGGAGCGGGAAGCGCGCATGGAAGATGGCGCCCTTCCCCTCGCCGTCGCTGTGCGCGTCGATCGATCCGCCGTGCGCCTCGACGAGATGCTTCGCGATCGCGAGCCCGAGGCCGAGCCCGCCGTGCTCGCGCAAAGCCGAGCCGTCGCCCTGCCGGAAGCGCTCGAAGATGTGCGGCAGCAGCGCCGCCGGGATGCCGCGGCCGGTGTCGCGGACCCACAGGTCGAGGCGGGCCTCGTTCGCGGCGATCTCGACCTCGACCGCGCCGCCCGCCGGCGTGTGGCGGATCGCGTTCGCGAGCAGGTTGCTCACCACCTGGCGGATGCGCGCGGGATCGACCATCGCGATGACGGGGAGCAGCGGCTCGTGGCGGAGCGCCACGCCCGCCGACTCGGCCTGCGCGCGCTGGTCGTTCACCGTGTCGCGCACCAGGGTCGCGACGTCGGTCGCCACCGGCTCGAGCATCAGCTTGCCGGCGACGATGCGCGAGACGTCGAGCAGGTCCGAGACGAGCACCGTCTGCTGGCGAAGGTTCCGCTCGATCGTGTCGAGCGCGCGGGTGCGCTGCGCGCCGTCGAGCGATTCGCCGCGCAGCAGCTCCACCCAGCTCAGCGCGGCGGTGAGCGGCGAGCGCAGCTCGTGGGAGACGACGGCCAGGAACTCGTCCTTGGCGCGCGAGGCGCCCTGCGCGATCTCGCGCTCGGATTCGGCGCGCAGCAGGCGCTCGCGCGCCTGCTCGGACTGGCGGCGCACGGTCACGTCGCGAAACACCAGCACGACGCCCATCAGTGCACCGGACGCGTCGCGGATCGGAGCGCCGCTGTCGTCGATCGGCCGCTCGGAGCCCTCGCGCGCGATCAGCAGCGTGTGATTCGCGAGCCCGACGACTCCGCCCTCGCGGATCACCTTCGAGACCGGGCTCTCGACCGCGTCGCGCGAGAACTCGTTCACGATGCGGAACACCTGGTCGAGCGGCAGGTCGCGCGAGTCCGCGCGCCGCCATCCGGTCAACGCCTCGGCCACCGGATTCATGTAGGTCACGCGCCCGGCGACGTCGGTCGCGATCACCGCGTCGCCGATGCTCTCGAGCGTGACGCGCAGGCGCTGCTCGCTCTCGAGCGCGGACCGCTGCGCCGCGGCGCGCGCTCCGATCGTCCGGTTGATCGACACGACGAGAGCCCCGAAGACGCCGATGCTCAGCGCTCCGAGCGCGAGCGCGTAGCGGGGCGTGTCGCGCAGTGACTCGTCCCGCACGGCGAGGCGCTGCCGCAGCAGCTCGCTCTCCTGGGTGCGGATCTCGCCGATCAGCTCCCGGATCTCGTCCATGGCGCGCCGCCCCTCTTCGCTGGGCAGCACGTCGGTATCCGGACCCGCCTTCCGCGCGTGCTCGAGCGTGCGAGCCATCGACCCGAGCCTCCGCGTCAGCAGCGGATCGAGCTGCGCGATTCGCGCCTGCTGCTCGGCATTGTCGGCTGTCTGGCGGCGCAGCGCCTCGAAGCTCTCCCTCACGCGCGGCAGCGCGGCGTGGTAGGGCTTCAGATGTTCGGGATCATCCGTCAGGAGATAGCCGCGCTGACTCGCTTCGGCGTCGGCAAGCGCTCCGAGCAACGCATCGCTCTCGAGCAGCACCTGGAAGGTGTGCTGCACCCACGAGACGGAGACTGCGGACGAGCGCGCCTCGAGCCAGGCGATCCAGCCCGCGGCGACGAGTGCGAGGCCTGTGAGCGCGAAGAGCAGGCTCTGCCAGCCGCTCAGGTGATATCGGCGGCCGATCGGTTCGCGCGCGGCCATGAGAACTTCACTCTATCGGTGGGCCTCTCGCACTGTCCATCGGTGGCGCTGTCGCTCCGTCGTTGCGACCGCCCGGTGCGTGGGGCTGTGTAGATCTTGCAAACGGCCGGGTGCGTTGCTGCGCGCAACGCGCTCGGCGCGCGTGCTGACTGGCACGCAACGTGCTGTGTGAGGGGATCAGCATGGAGGAGCCAGCGATGATCGGAACGATTCTCCTCGTCCTGTTGGTCCTGCTCCTGATCGGAGCGGTCCCTGCGTGGCCCTACAGCTCGGGCTGGGGCTACGGCCCGAGCGGCGCGCTCGGCGTCGTCCTGATCGTGGTCCTCGTCCTCGTCCTGACGGGCCGGTTCTGACGGCGGCGACTCAGCGTCGTGTCGGGCGCGCCAGGTACCAGCGCGTGCTCGCGACCGTCTCGTAGCCCATGCGCTGGTATACCGGGTAGCCCATCGCGCTCGCCTGCAGCGCCGCGACGCGCATGCCGCGGTCGAAGCCGGCGTTGCCGGCCGCGCGCGTGGCGATCTCCGCGAGTCCGCGGCGCCGCGCGTCCGGCACCGTGCCGACCCAGTAGATGCCGGCGACGCCGTGCGAGCAGAGCGCCATCGCGCACGCGGCGGGGCGACCGTCCTGCCACGCGAGCGACCAGACGAGGTGCGGCGCCAGCATGCGGTCCGCGCGCGAGAGCAGCGACGCCGTCTCCGCGGGCGGTAGCCCGGCCGGCGCCCAGGCCGCCTGACTCACCACCACCACGTCGCGGATCTGCGACTCGTCGCGCACGAGCTCGACGCGCACGCCGCGCGGCGGCGCCGGATCCGGCAGCCGCTTGCGCAGCACCATCCACGGCGACGGCACCGGCGAGACGGGCAGGAGCTTCGCGGACTCGGCGGCGGCCTCGAGGTCGGCATCCGGCGCTCCGCGCACCCACAGCGTGAAGAGTCGGCCTTCGCCCTCGAAGTGCGCGCGAGCGCGCGCGAGCACCTCAGCCGCGGGAACGGCGGGGTCGAGGCGCGCCGCCGCGTTCGAGAGACCGACCGGAAAATTCGTGCTGCCGTGGGCGATCAGCAGGCCGTCGCCCTCGTAGAGACGCGCGCCGCGCTGCCAGCGCGTCGCCTCGCGCAGCGACTCGACGAGATTCGCGTCGAGCGCGGCGAAGTCGGGCGGCAGCTCTCGCGACTCAGACACGCGCGGCGAGGAGCGTCCACTCACCCGGGACTCCCTTCAGCGCGTGGCGGCCGCGCTCCCCGAACTCGAGCCGCGAGCCGACCACGAGATCGCGCACCGTGCTCGTCAGCCAGATCTCGCCGGGAGCCGCCAGCGCCGCGACGCGCGCGCCGATGTGCACCGCCAGCCCCGCCATCTTTTCGCCGAACACCTCGCATTCTCCCGTGTGGACGCCCTGGCGCAGCGCGAGGCCGAGCGGACGCGCGGCGTCGCGCAGCGCCGCGGCGCAGTGGATCGCGCGCGCCGGGCCGTCGAAGCTCGCGAGGTGGCCGTCGCCCGCGGAGTCCACCACGCGTCCGCGAAAGCGCGCCACCTGCTCGCGCACGAGCCGGTCGTGGCGCACGAGCAGCTCGCGCCACGAGGCATCGCCCTCCGCAGCGGCGCGCTCGGTCGCGCCGACCACGTCGCAGAAGAGCACCGTCGCGAGCACGCGGTCGGCGGACGCGGACGCGCACGAGCCGGTCACGAAGCGCTCGATCTCCGACAGGATCGGCTCGGTGTCGCCGACGAAGACGAAGTGGTCCTTGCCGGGCACCAGCACGAGCCGCGCGTTCGGGATGGTCCTGGCGATCTCGCGACTCCCCTCCGCGGAGATCGCGCTGTCGCCCTCGCGGTGCATCACGAGCGTCGGCACGCGGATCGCCGGCAGCACGGCGCGCACGTCGGTCTCGAAGGCGATCTCGAGCAGCATGCGGGCGCGCCCGGGGCTCGCGGCCATGCGCTCGAGCCGCGCGAAGCGCTCGCGGAAGCCCGGATCCTTCGCGGCTCCGGGCGCGAGGAAGTCCGCGGACTGCCCCGTGCCCCAGGACTCCGACACCATGGCGAGGAAGCCCTCGTAGTCCTCCTGGGTGCGGCCCCAGGGCGTGGCATCGTCCTGGCGGAAGCGCGCGAAGGTGTTGACCAGCCCGAGCGAGGTGCAGCGCTCGGGGAAGCTCGCGGCGAAGAGCATGCACATGGGGCCGCCCTCGGAGACACCGAGCAGCGACGCACGCTCGATGCCCGCGGCATCCATCACCGCGCGCACGTCGTCCATGCGCTCCTCGAGCGTCGGCATGCGGGGCACGGGATCGGACATGCCGACGCCGCGCCGGTCGAGCAGCACGAGGCGCGAGAAGCCGGCCAGCCGGCGCAGGAAGGCCGCGCACAGCGGCTCCTCCCAGATGGACTCGACGTGGGAGACCCAGCCCGGCACGTACAGCAGCGCGGTGTCGCCCTCGCCCACGACCTGGTAGGCGATGTGGAGATCGCCGCTCTTCGCGTAGCGCGTCCTGCCGGACAAGATGCGACCTCCGAGCGCGTCGGCAGCAAGGCAGTCTAGCCGCCGCGCTCGCGGCGCGACGCATCGCGAGCCCTATGCTGGCCGCGCGGAGAGGAGACCGTTGCTCGAGATCTTCGTCGACGCCGACGCCTGCCCCGTGAAGGACGAGATCTATCGGGTCGCGAGCCGTCACGGCGTGCCCGTCGCCGTGGTCGCGAACTCGCGCATCTACGTGCCGCCGGGCCTCGGCGCGGAGCTCGTGTGGGTCTCGGATGGCCCCGACGCCGCCGACGACTGGATCGCTGCGGCGGTGCGGCCGGGCGACGTGGTGGTGACGGCCGACGTGCCGCTCGCCGCGCGCTGCCTGCGGGCGGGGGCCCGCGTGCTCGGTTCGAACGGTCACCCCTTCGACGAGGATTCGATCGGCGGCGCGCTCGCCACGCGCGACCTGAAGGCCAGCCTGCGCGAGGCGGGCATCGCGTCGGGCGGCCCCCCGCCGCTCACGGCGAAGGACCGTTCGCGCTTCCTCTCGAAGCTCGACGAGCTCGTCCAGCGCGGACTGCGCGAGCAGAGCGCGGGCTCGCGCTGAGAGAGGCTCAGGAGACCGCCACCGCCTCGCCGCGTCCGACCGCGTCTGCGGCCGCCGCCGCGCCCGACACCGCGCGCGGGAGCAGCGTCTGCTTCAGCTCCTCGAGCTCGCGGCGCGCCGCCTCGTGGCGCACCTCGTCGCGGATCGCGCGCAGGCGCCGCCGCGTGCCGTCGTCGCCGCCGATCTCGCGATCGAGCGTGCTCTCGGTGGCGAGCCTCGCGATGTGCTCGCGCACGCTCTCGAGCGCGCGCATGTCGGCGTCGACCGAGAGCCCCTCGAGCGCCTCGGTGAGCCGCCGGCGCGCCTGTGCGTTGGCGAGCGTCGCCAGCATGCGGCCCTTCTCGCGCATCAGGTTGCGGATCTCCTCGCGGAAGCGCACCAGGTTGTTCTTGGCCTCCTCGGCCTCCTGGCGCACGCCGTCCTGCTCGCGCTCGGCGCGCTCGAGCTCGTCCATCAGGAGCTGCTTCTGCTCGATCAGCGAGACGCTGAGGTCGTCCTGGCCGCGGCGGATCGCCTGCTTCACGTCGTCGTGGAGCCTCGCGAGATCGACGCGGCGCTCGTGGATCTCGGCCTCGAGCTTGTTTCGCATGTAGAGGATGCCGGCCACGGCCTCCTTCAGGTCGCGGTACTGGCGCGTGCGCTCGTCGATCGCCGTCTCGTACACGGCGGCGGGGTTCTGGCGCTCGCCGCGGCGCACGAAGCTGCCGAAGCTCGCGCGCACGAGGTAGACGAAGCGCGCCCACAGTCCGGACGGTCGCTCGCGGGTGATGCTGGTCATGACGGGTTCTCCTTCATTCGTCCTCGCTCCAGTCCTCGGAGCGCAGGCCGAGCTCGCGGATCTTCTGCTGGAGGCTCTGGCGCACCATGCCGATCGACTCGGCGGCGCGCGAGATGTTCCCGCCGTGCGCGCGCAGCGCGCGCAGCAGGAAGTCGCGCTCGAAGCCCTCGACGGCGCGGCGCTTGGCCTCGGAGAAGGGCACGGCGCCCTCGGCGCCGGCCGGCAGCGCGCCGCCGCCGCCGGCGGGCGGCGCCGCGACACCAGACGGAGTCGAGACCGCGGCGGCGCCGATCGGATCGCCGAGCCGCAGGTCGGCCACGTCGATCGCGGCTCCGGAGGCCAGCACGGATGCCTGCTCGATCGCGTTGCGGAGCTCGCGCACGTTGCCCGGCCAGCGCTGGCGCGCGAGCTGCGCGAGGGCGGCCTCGGAGAGGCGCTGCTTCTCGCGGCCGAGGCGCTGGTTCACCTGCTCGAGGAAGCGGAGAGCCAGCGCCGGGACGTCGCCGATCCGCTCGCGCAGCGGCGGCAGCTCGATCTCGACCACGCGCAGGCGGTAGTAGAGGTCCTCGCGGAAGCGGCCCTGGCGCACCTCCTCCTCGAGGTTCCGGTGCGTCGCGGCGACGACGCGCACGTCGACCTGGATCGGCTTCGCGCCGCCGACGCGCTCGAACGAGCGCTCCTGCAGGACGCGCAGCACCTTCGCCTGCGTCTCGGGCGGCATGTCGCCGATCTCGTCGAGGAAGATCGTGCCGCCGTCGGCCACCTCGAAGCGGCCCTGGCGACGCGCGTCGGCGCCGGTGAAGGCGCCCTTCTCGTGGCCGAAGAGCTCGCTCTCGACCAACTCGCGGCTGATGGCCGCGCAGTTCACCGCGACGAAGGGCCGGTTCCTGCGCTGGCTGCGGTTGTGGAGCGCCTGCGCGACGAGCTCCTTGCCGGTGCCGCTCTCGCCGCGCACGAGCACCGTGAGGTCCGTCTCCGCGACCTTGCGGATCGTCTCGAACACGCGCCGCATCGCCGCGCCCGAGCCGATCAGGTTCTCGAAGGCGTACTCGCGCTGCACGCGGTCGAGCAGCTCGCGGTGATCGCGCGCCATGCGCGTGCGCTCGAGCGCGCGCTGCACGACGAGTCGGATCTCCTCGTTGTCGAACGGCTTGGGGACGTAGTCCTCCGCGCCGGCCTTCATCGCCTCGACCGCGATCTTCTCCGAGCCGTGCGCGGTGATCATCACCACCACGGTCTCCGGGCGCAGGCGCTTGCTCTCGCGCAGCACGTCCAGGCCGGACGGGCCGTGTCCGAGCGCGAGGTCGGTCAGCACGAGGTCGAAGCTCTGCTCCGAGAGCTTCGAGATCGCCTCGTCGCCCGAGCTCGCGAGCGACACCTCGTAGCCCGCGCGGCCGAGCAGTCCGGAGAGCGCGAGCTGGATCGCGCGTTCGTCCTCGACGACCAGGATGCGGGCCTTCACGCGTGCGCCTCCTCTGCCGCGCGGAGCCTCGGGAAGACGGCCACGAACTCGGCGCCACCGCCCGGCCGCGACGCGGCCTCGATCGAGCCGCCGTGCGCCTCGACGAGCTTCTTCACGATCGGCAGCCCGAGGCCCGTGCCGTTCGGCTTCGAGGTGTAGAAGGGATTCCAGATGCGGGCGAGCGCGTCGGCGTCGAGGCCGGGGCCGTCGTCCGCGACGCGCAGCCACACCTCGGTGCCGGCCAGGTTCTCGCCGACGCCGACCGCGACGTGTCCGCCCTTCCCGTTCCCGTCGTCGACGGCCTCGATCGCGTTCGACACCAGATTGATGACGACGCGGCGGAGCTTCTCGGCGTCGCCGCGGATCTCGCCCTCCCCGCTCGTCTCCCGCACGAGCTCGATTCCGCTTCGCGCGATGCGGTCGCGGAAGGTCTCGAGCGCCGAGTCGACCACATCGGCGAGCCGCACCGCGCCCGTGCGCAGCTCCTCGTCGCGCGCGAAGCGGAGCAGATGCGAGACCGAGCGCTCGACGCGCCCGAGCTCTTCGAGCGCCACGCGCGCGTACTCGACGTTCTCCGGCGCGCCCGGGTCCTCCTCCATCTGCTGCACCAGGCTCTTCGCGGCCGTGATCGGGTTGCGGATCTCGTGCGCGACGCGTGCGGAGAGCGCCTGCATCGAGTGCGCGTGCTCGCTCTCGAGCGCCTGCCGCTCGCCCGAGAGGTGCGCGTGGACGCGCCGGTCGACCTCCTCCTGGAGGTACTGCTCCCGCATTCGTGGCTCGAGCCAGAGTCGATAGGCGCGCTTCACGTGCCTGGCGCCGCCGCAGAGCAGCACCACGATCCCGATCGGCGTCAGGAAGATCAGCAGCAGCACGGTCACGACGCTGAACTTCAGCAGGTCGCCAACCTCGTCCGCGCGGCGCGTCGCGACGCGCTCGGCGTCGCGCAGCGCGCGCTCCGCGGGCGAGAGCAGCGCGTCGCGCACGTCCGCCTCGTCGTCGAGCTCGCGGCGGCGCCGGCGCTCGGCGCGCCGCTCCCTGCGCTCCATGCGGCGCTGCGAGCGCGGGTGCGAGCAGCCGCTCACGACCGCACCGCGCGCTTCGGGATCGCAACGGTGAACTCGGCGCCGGCGCCCGGCGTCGACTGCGCCTCGATCGAGCCGCCGTGGGCATCGACGAGCTTCTTCGAGATCGCGAGGCCGAGCCCGGTGCCGCCCTCCTTCGAGGTGTAGAAGGGGCTGAAGATCTTCGACAGCGACTCGGGCGCGATGCCGGGGCCGTTGTCGCGCACGCGCACCCAGCACTCGGTGCCGGCCAGGTTCTCGCCCGCCGTGACCTCGATCCGCGGCTTCTGCACGCCGGCGCCTTCGAGCGCGTCGAGCGCGTTCGCGAGCAGGTTGATCAGCACGCGGCGGAGCTTCTCGGCGTCGCCGCGGAGCGCGCAGTCCACACCGACCTGCACGTCGAGCGCGACACCGCGAGAGGTCGCGCGCTCGCGCAAGGTCGCGACCGCGGAGGAGATCACGTCGGCGAGGCGCAGATCCGCCATGCGCATCTCCTCCTCGCGCGCGAAGCGGAGCAGATGCGCAACCGAGCGCTCGACCCGGTCGAGCTCCTCGAGCGCGACCTTCGCGTACTCGACGTTCTCGGCCGACGAGGGGTCCTCGCCCATCTGCTGCACCAGGCTCTTGGCCGCCGTGATCGGGTTGCGGATCTCGTGCGCGATCGAGGCCGAGAGCTCTTCGAGCGAGCGCACGTGGCGCTCTTCCAGGTTGCGGCGCTCGCGCGGCGCGCTGTGCTGCACCTGTCGCTCGACCTCGCGCGCGATGTAGTGGCGGCGCAGGTCGGGCGCGACGAGCGCGCCGAAGAAGTGGCTCGCGAGCCCGATCCCCCAGGCGAGCGCGACGATGAAAGCCGCCTTGAAGCCGGCCACGAAGAGCAGGAAGAAGCAGACGGCGCCGTAGGCGACTGCGTGCGAGAGGAAGCCGACCTGCGCGTTGGCGCGCCGTCGCGCCTGCTCGAAGGCGCGCTCCTCGGGCGTCAGGGCCTCGTCGCGCTCGTCGTCTTCCTCGCGGTCCTGCTCGTTGTCCGAGCGCGAGCGGTGCGCGTGGCGATGGCGCATCGAGGGGCTCCCTTCCGGGATGGGCGCGGGGCGATTATGAGCGGGCCTCATCCATATGCCTACGCCGGTCATGCGGAGCCGGAGAGCAAGGCCTGTGCCCGCAGACCGGTCGTGAGGAATTCCGCGGACTTGCGCGGTCGCGGCCGGCCGGGCGCAGTGCCCGCACTGCAGTGAGTTGCGGCGCAGTGCAGTCCGCGAGCTGCACCTCGGTGAGGGTCGCGGCCCGCGCGGACGCCGGTATGGTCTGCCGCCTCCGAGGAGGTTCCGTGGCCGCGCTCGAGACCGTCGTCATCGTAGGGGGATCGCTGGCCGGGATCCGCTGCGCCGAGGCGCTGCGCCGGCAGGGCTACGACGGCCGCCTCGTGCTCGTCGGCGACGAGCCGCACCGACCCTACGACCGACCGCCGCTCTCGAAGGAGGTGCTGCGCGGTGAGCGCGCACCGGAGCAGCTCGCGCTCACGAAGCCCGAGGCCTTCGATGCGCTGCGCCTCGACCTGCGCCTCGGCGTGCGCGCGGAGTCGCTCGATCTCGCCTCGCGCTCCGTTCGCCTCGCAGGCGGCGAGGCACTCCGCTTCGATGGTCTCGTCATCGCGACGGGCGCGCGCGCGCGTGCGCTGCCCGGCGCGCCGCCGCTCCGCGGCATCCATGTGCTGCGCACGCTCGACGACGCGCTCGCGATCCGCGCCGATCTCGAGGCGCGGCCACGCGTGGCGGTCGTCGGCGCGGGCTTCATCGGGGCGGAGGTCGCGGCGTCGTGTCGCGCGCGCGGCCTCGACGTGACCTTGATCGAGGCGCTGCCGCATCCGATGGCGCGCGTGCTGAACCGCGAGGTGGGGCTGCTCTGCGCGGCGGCGCACCGCGACGCGGGCGTCGACGTGCGCCTCGGCGTCGGCGTCGCGGCGCTCGAAGGCGGTGCGCGCGTCGAGCGCGTGCGCCTCCAGGACGGCAGCGCGGTCGCGGCCGACCTCGTCGTGGTCGGGATCGGCGCACTGCCCGAGACGCGCTGGCTCGAGACGTCGGGGCTCGAGCTCCACGACGGCGTGCTCTGCGACGCGACCCTGTGTGTGGCGCCCGGCGTGGTCGCGGCGGGCGACGTCGCGCGTTGGCTGCACCCGGGCTACGGCGAGCGCATCCGCATCGAGCACTGGACCAACGCGGTCGAGCAGGCCGACGCCGCCGCCATGCGCCTCCTCGCGGGACCCGAGCACGCGACGCCCTTCGCCTCCGTGCCCTTCGTGTGGTCGGATCAGTATGAGCTGAAGATCCAGGCCACCGGTCTCATCCGACCCGACGACGAGATGTTCGTCGGCCACGGCTCGCTCGCCGAGCGCCGCTTCGTCGCCTACTTCGGCCGCAAGGGCCGCCTCACCGGCGCGCTCGCGATCAACCGCGTGCGCCCGCTGATGGCGACGCGAAGGATGCTGCGCGAGGGCGTGTCGTTCGAGGACGCGATCGCGAGCGCGAAGGCGGCGGGGTAGGTTGGCGGCGAGCGCGAGCGGAAGGGAACCATCTCAGCGCGGCTTCGAGCAAGCTCGATCAGCTCACTGCGCGGGACTCCAGGTACATCCGCACCACCCGCACGACCCCATGCTCGAGCGCTTCCTCGGCGCGCAGGAAGCCGGCCCACACGACCTCGCGTCGGTCGACCTCGATCGTCGGCTCCTCCTCGCAGTGGAGCTCGAAGAAGTGAGCGTGGTCCTCGGCGGGGCCGACCACGTCGACGATCTCACCGACGTAGCGGAGCGACGCGGCGTCGGGCGCGAGGCCGACCTCCTCGCGCAGCTCGCGCAGCGCCGCGTCGAGGGGTGTCTCGCCGCGCGCGAGGCCGCCGGAGGGCAGCGTGAGGCTCCGCCGGTACGAGTTGCGGACCACGAGCAAGCGTCCCGCGTGCCACACCGCCACGTAGGAGCCCTCGAGGCGCGGCCGCCCGATGCGCCAGTAGAGGACGCGCAGGCGGAAGGCGCAGCGATAGGCGATGCGCCAGAGCGCGTCGCGATCCATGGGGCGCCGAGCGTAAGACAGGGCCGCCTCCGGTGGTCACGAGCCCCCGCTCGCGACCCTTGGCAGCGCCTTTCCGCCCACCGGAGGCGGCCCCGACAACGCGTCCGCGCAGGCGGAGCCGAAACGCCAACCTCAGAAAATCGGAATCACAAGCCGGCACCGAGCCAGCCAGCGCGCGGGAGATTCCACCGACTCCGAAAACGGAGCTGTGACGGAGATCACCGACTTGCGGCCGGCGCCCCGCCGCGGCGCGCGTAGACGTCGAGAGGACAGCCTGCCGTCGCTGCTGGAATTCCGCGGTGAAGCGAGTCGGATCGAGCTCGCCGAGGCTCGTGCGCTGCGCGAACGCGACGTCCTGCTCCTCGGCGATCTGCCAGAAGGCATCGGGCGCGCTCGGCGCGTAGATCGCGATCGCGTCCGCCTGCCACGCCACGCGCGGCGCCGCCTGCGCGATCACGCGCGCGCGCTCGCCGACACAGGCGCGGAGCGCCTCGCGCGCGGCCGACGACTCGCGGGTGCTCGGGTCGCGTAGGAACTCGCGCGTGTGGAGGAGCGTGCGCAGGTCTCGCATCGGC
>Ga0335082_10003056_pt1 | contig 18132 bp, 15 predicted proteins | sample Lox_Sample_41_FD_206718 | JGI IMG/M metagenome (GOLD analysis project Ga0335082, IMG submission 206718) | Soil microbial communities from Loxahatchee National Wildlife Refuge, Florida, United States - Lox_Sample_4.1 | ecosystem: Environmental > Terrestrial > Soil > Wetlands | place: USA... | reverse complement strand
GACATCCCGGTGGACGAGGACGAGCGCGCGGCCAGGTACCGGACCACCCTGGCCCGCCGCCGGATGCTGGTGGTGCTGGACAACGCGCGCGACGCGGCCCAGGTCCGGCCGCTGCTGCCGGGCTCCGCGTCGTCCGCGGTGCTGGTCACGACGCGGAACCGGATGCCCGACCTGGCCAGCACCAAGCTGGTCGACCTGAACGTGCTCGACGACGACGAGGCGCTGAAGCTGTTCGTCAAGGTGGTGGGCGAGGCGCGGGCCGCGGCCGAACCCGAGGCCACCGCCGAGCTGCTCGACGCGTGCGCCGGCCTGCCGCTGGCCATCAGGATCTGCGCGGCCCGGCTGGTCACCCGCAGCGGCTGGACCATCCGGGCCATGGCCGGGCGGCTCACCGACCAGCACCGCAGGCTGGACGAGATGCGCGCCGGCGACCTCGCCGTCCGGGCCAGCTTCGAGGTGAGCTTCACCAGCCTGCCCCCCAGCACCGACAAGCAGGGCATCGACCCGGCCGTCGCGTTCCGCCTGCTCGGCCTGTGGCAGGGGCCCTCGATCTCGGCCGCCGCCGCGGCCGCCCTGTTCGGCGTCCCGGAGTACTCGGCCGAAGACGCCCTCGAGGTGCTGGTCGACACGCACCTGCTGGAATCGGTGGCCACGGACCGGTACCGCTTCCACGACCTGCTCCGGGTCTACGCGGCCGAACGGGCCGAGGCCGACCTGCTCGCGGCCGAGCGGGACGTCGCGCTCACCCGCCTGCTCACCTGGTACATGCGTACGGCCGACGCCGCCGCCACCGCCGTCTCGCCGCACCGCTACAACATCGTGCTCGACCCCGCCGGCACCGACCCGCCGCCGCTCGCCTTCGCCGGCGTCGATGACGCGCTGGCCTGGTACGACAGCGAGCGCGCCAATCTGATCGCCGCCACCCGCCAGGCGGCCGCGTCCGGTCTGCACGACATCGCCTGGCGGCTGCCCGCCCCCTTGTTCAGCATGTTCAACCGCCGCGGTAACTGGGCCGAGTGCATCGCAACCCACCAGGTCGCGCTGGACAGTTCCCGCCAGGCGGGAAACCGGCCAGGCGAGGCGTGGGTGCTGAACAACCTCGGCGATGCCCTCGGGGTTACCCGCGATCCCGAAGGCGCTGGCTACCTGGAACGCTCGCTTGCGATCCGGCGCGAGACAGGCGACCGGATAGGAGAGGCACAGGCGGCCAACAATCTCGCCGACGCCTACCAGGCGCTCGGGCGGACGGAGGAGGCCGTCGAGTTGTACCGGCGCGCGCTGGAGCTGAACCGCGAGATCGGCTACCGCTACGGCGAAGGCGTGGCGCTGGTCAACCTGGGTTCGACGCTGCTCGACTTCGACCGTGCCCCCGAGGCCATTGGCTTCCTCCTGGAAGCGCAGCGGATCTTTGCCGAGCTCGACCATCTGGAGGGCGCCGGCTACGCCCTGCATATCCTGGGACGTTGCTACCTATCGCTGCGACGGGACGCCGAGGCGCTGGAATGCCTGTCGCAAGCGGTGGCCAGTTACCTGGCCACCGGTAACCGGCGCAGGCAGGCGGCCACGCTGAGGTCCCTCGGCACCGCGCAGAACCGTGTCGGCCGTGCGGCCGAGGGTCGTGAATCCCTGGCCCAGGCGGCCGCCATCTTCACCGAACTCGGCGACATCGCTCAGGCCGAGGAGGTCGGCGCCGAGCAGGCAGAATCGGGCATTTCCTGAGATTCCGGTAACGATCATGGCAGGCCGATACGATGCTGGGCGTCTGCCCCGCACTTCCTTCGGGGGCCTGAGGAAACGAGAGGGTAATCATGGGGACTGCAGTCGTGGCCGAGGACTTGCCGGACGCCGATGAGCTCGACGAGCTCTACCGGCTGGACGCGAGCGAGCCGGAACCCGAAGACGAAGACGAAGGTGACGACGACGGCGAGGATGACGGCGAGGGTGACGGCGACGGCGAAGACGACGACGACGGGGAATTCAAGCCTGGCGAAATGCCGCACGAGTGAGTGATCGGGAACCGGGCGGGTGCGGATCGAGAATCCGCACCCGCCCGCGTTCTCGGCTACACTTCGAACGCGCATCGCACGTTTAGTTAAGGAGACAGCACCGTGCCCGAGGTCAAGATCGCCGCCGAGGCTCGCACCGAGTTCGGCAAGGGCGCTGCGCGCCGCAGCCGCCGCGAGGGCAAGGTGCCGGCCGTGCTCTACGGTCACGGGACCGACACCCGCCACCTGAGCCTGCCCGGGCACGCCCTCATGCTCGCGCTGAAGACGCCGAACGTGCTGCTGCGCCTGGAAGGCCTGACGAACGGCAGCGAGATCGCCCTGCCCAAGGCGGTGCAGCGGGACCCGGTCCGGGGCTTCCTCGAGCACGTTGACCTGATCCTGGTCCGCAGCGGCGAGAAGGTCACCGTCGAGGTGCCGATCCGGCTCAGGGGCGATATCGCCCCCGGCGACACGATGCTCAACCAGCTGCTGGTGCAGATCCCGGTCGAGGCCGACGCGACGAACATCCCGCAGGGCATCGAGGTGGACGTCGAGGGCATGGAGCTCGGCCAGGCGGTGCACGCCAGCGACCTGAAGCTGCCGGCCGGTGTCACCCTGCAGGTCGAGCCGGACACGCTGGTGCTGGCCGTCATCGCGCAGCAGGTGGCCGAGGAGCCCGAGGAAGAGGAAGAGGCCGTCGAGGGGGCGCCGGAGGCGCCGGAGGCTCTGGCCGGCTCAGACGCCGGGGGCAGGAGCAGCGACGAGGAGCAGGCCGGCTGACCGCAGAACGCTGGATCGTCGCCGGGCTCGGCAACCCGGGGCCGGAGTACGCGGGCAACAGGCACAACGTCGGGCAGATGGTGACGGCGCTGCTGGCCGAACGGGTCGGCGCGCGGTTCAAGGCGCACCGGACGGGCAGCGACATCGCCGAGGGGCGGCTGGCCGAGGTCCCGGTCACGCTGGCCCGGCCGCGTTCCTACATGAACCTGTCCGGCCGGCCGGTCGCCGCGCTGACCGCGTTCTACAAGGTCCCGCCGGACCGGCTCGTGGTCATCCACGATGAGCTGGACATCCCGTTCGGCACGCTGCGGCTCAAGCTCGGCGGCGGCGCGGGAGGTCATAACGGGCTGCGCTCGGTTACCCAGGCGCTCGGCACGCCGGACTACTACCGGGTCAGGTTCGGTATCGGCAGGCCGCCGGGCCGGATGGACCCGGCCGTCTACGTGCTCCACGATTTTTCCGCCGCCGAGCGCAAGGACCTGCCCTTCTTCATCGACCGCGCCGCCGACGCCACCGAAGCGCTGATCAAAGAAGGCCTGGACGCCACGCAGAACACCTACCACGAGGAGTTGCCCGGATGACCGGCGACGATCACGTGCTCGCCCGCGACCTGGCCGGCCAGGCGGGCCAGCGGCTGCTCGAACTGCGCGCCCAGGGTGGCGACCCGGACGTGCTGCGCAAGGCCGGCGACCGGCTGTCGCACGAGTTCCTCACCGCCGCGCTGGCCGCCCTGCGGCCCGGCGACGTGGTGCTCTCCGAGGAGGGCGCCGACAACCCCGCGCGGCTCGGTGCGCGCCGGGTCTGGATCGTCGATCCGCTGGACGGCACCCGGGAGTTCGGTGAGCCGGGCCGCACCGACTGGGCCGTCCACGTGGCCCTGTGGGAACGCGCGAACTCCGGCGAGGGGGGCGAGCTCACCGCCGGCGCCGTCGCCCTCCCGGCCCAGGATATTGTCCTGTCCACGGCTGAGCCGCCGGCTCCGCTGCCCGAGGACGCGGCGTCCGGCCGGATCCGCATCGTGGTGAGCCGCAGCAGGCCACCCAGCTTCGTTCGGAATATTTCCGGTCTTATTAATGCTGAATTGATTCCCCTGGGGTCAGCCGGAGCTAAGGTGGCGGCCGTGGTCTGCGGCGAGGTCGACGCGTACGTGCACGGCGGCGGGTTCTACGAGTGGGACACCGCCGCGCCGGTCGCGGTCGCCCGCGCGGCCGGCCTGCACGCGTCCCGGATCGACGGGTCGGCCCTCGCGTATAACCAGCCCGGCCTGCTGATGCCGGATATCCTGGTCTGTCGGCCCGCGGTCGCGGGCACGCTCCTGCAAGCGATCCGGGAAGTCACCAATGCGTCTGCGTCCTGACTACCAGATGTCCCAGCTCGACGTGCTCGAGGCCGAGGCCATCCACATCATGCGCGAGGTCGCCGCCGAGTTCGAGCGGCCTGCCCTGCTGTTCTCCGGTGGCAAGGACTCGATCGTGATGCTGGCGCTGGCCGAGAAGGCGTTCTGGCCGGCCCGCATCCCGTTCCCGGTGATGCACGTGGATACCGGGCACAACTTCGGTGAGGTGCTGGAGTTCCGTGACCGGCGCGTCGCCGAGCTCGGCGTCCGGCTGGTGGTGGCGTCGGTGCAGGAGTCCATCGACGCCGGCCGGGTCACCGAGGAGACCGGCAGGCACGCCAGCCGGAACCGGCTGCAGACGGTGACCCTGCTCGACGCGATCGAGGAGCACAGGTTCGACGCGTTGTTCGGCGGCGCGCGGCGGGATGAGGAGAAGGCCAGGGCGAAGGAGCGGGTGTTCTCGTTCCGTGACGAGTTCGGCCAGTGGGATCCCAAGAACCAGCGGCCCGAGCTGTGGAGCCTGTACAACACCCGGCTGCGCCGCGGCGAGCACATCCGCGTGTTCCCGCTGTCCAACTGGACCGAGCTCGACGTCTGGGCCTACATCGAGCGGGAGAAGCTGGACATCCCGTCCATCTACTTCGCCCACGAGCGGCCGGTGTTCGAGCGGGACGGCCTGCTGCTGGCGGACAACCCCTTCATCACCAGGGGCGAGGACGAGCCGCTGTTCACGGCCACGGTCCGGTACCGGACGGTCGGCGACATGACCTGTACGGGGGCGGTCTCCTCGTCGGCCAGGACGGTGACCGAGGTGATCACCGAGGTGGCGGCGACGAGGATCACCGAGCGCGGCCAGACCCGGGCCGACGACCGGACCAGCGAGGCGGCGATGGAAGACCGCAAGCGCGAGGGGTACTTCTGATGGATATTTTGCGGTTCGCGACCGCAGGCTCGGTCGACGACGGCAAGTCGACGCTGATCGGCCGGCTGCTCTACGACTCCAAGTCGATCTTCGCCGACCAGCTCGAGGCGGTCGAGCGGACCAGCCGGGACCGGGGCGAGGACTATACCAACCTGGCCCTGCTCACCGACGGGCTACGGGCCGAGCGCGAGCAGGGCATCACCATCGACGTCGCCTACCGGTACTTCGCGACGCCGCGGCGGAAGTTCATCATCGCCGACACCCCCGGTCACATCCAGTACACCCGCAACATGGTCACCGGGGGCTCCACGGCCGACCTCGCGGTGGTGCTGGTGGACGCCCGCAACGGGCTGACCGAGCAGTCCCGGCGGCACGCGTTCCTCACCACGCTGCTCCGGGTGCCGCACATGGTGCTCGCGGTGAACAAGATGGACCTGGTCGACTACCAGGCCGAGGTGTTCGAGGAGATCTGCGAGGAGTTCTCCGCCTTCGCGACCCGGCTGGACATCGGCGACCTGAGCTTCATCCCGATCTCCGCGCTTCACGGCGACAACGTGGTGGACCGTTCGGCCAACATGGCGTGGTACGACGGGCCTTCGCTGCTGCACCACCTGGAGCACGTGCACATCGCGTCGGACCGCAACCTGATCGACGTCAGGTTCCCGGTGCAGTACGTCATCCGGCCGCACGCCGCCACCGACGCGGCCCTGCACGACTACCGCGGCTACGCCGGCCAGGTGGCCGGCGGGGTGCTCAAGCCGGGCGACGAGGTGCTGCACCTGCCGTCGGGATTTTCCACCCGGGTGCGCCGGATCGAGGCGGCCGGGACGGAGATCGCCGAGGCGTTCGCGCCGATGTCGGTGACGCTGCTGCTCGACGACGACGTGGACATCTCCCGCGGCGACATGATCTGCCGGCCGAACAACCGGCCCGCCGCCGCCCAGGACATCGAGGCGATGGTCTGCTGGATGTCGTCGGAGACGGCGCTGGCGCGGCGCAGCCGGCTGGTCGTCAAGCACACCTCGCGGACGGTGAAGGCGATCGTCACCGACCTGCACTACCGCATCGACGTGAACACGCTGCACCGCGACGAGTCGGCCACCAAACTCGGGCTGAACGAGATCGGCCGGGTCAGGCTGCGCCTCACCCAGCCCATCTTCTGCGACCTCTACGCCAGGAACCGCACCACCGGCGGCCTCATCCTGATCGACGAGGGCACCAACGCCACGGTGGGCGCCGCTATGATCACCGAGGCCGGCTGACCGCCGGCTCCGGCCACCGGTGATACAGGCCTGCCCTCGCGGGCAGGAATCGCCATGAAATAGCGGGGTATGGGCTGAATTGCGGCTTATCGACCTGACCGGGGAGCGATTGTGAGCGCTGGCGAGAACCCTTCGACCCCATTTCATGAGCTAGGCGACTTCGTGGCGCTGCCGCGGGTGACGGCGCTGCGGCTGGCCCCGGACGGGACCTGGCTGGCCGCGGCGGTGCAGACCCTGAGCGCGGACAAGAAGAAGTACCTGACCAGCATCTGGAGGATCGACGCGGCCGGCGGCCCGGCCCGCCGGCTGACCAGGTCCGCCGAGGGCGAGGGCAGCCCCCGATTCCTGCCGGACGGATCGCTGCTGTTCATCTCCTGGCGTGCCGACCCGGCCGCGAAGAAGGACCCGGACGCCGGCGACGTCGCCGCGCTGTGGCTGCTGCCCGCGGCCGGCGGCGAGGCCCGGGTGGTGGCCGCGCTGCCGGGCGGCGTCACCGCGGCCGAGGTGGCCAGGGACACCGGCGGGATCGTGGTCGGCGCTCCCGTGCTGCCCGCAGCGGGGGGCCAGGGGGGATCAGGGTTTCGTCCCCCCGTGGCTGGCACAGCGGGCAACGGCGACAGCGCCGCGGACGACACGAGGCTGCGCCAGGAACGCAAGGACGCCGGGATCACCGCCATCTTGCACGAGTCCGCGCCGGTCCGGTTCTGGGATCACGACCTGGGGCCCGACCAGCCCCGGCTGTTCGCCGTCGATCCCGACCAGGTACAGGAAACGGAGATCGGGTGGGCCGGCGGGGACAGGGAGCCCGCGCTGGCCGACGACACCGTCGTCGAATCGGCCGAGGGGGCCGAACGGGCCGAACGGGCGGCGAATTCCGCCCGGCTGCGCGACCTGACGCCCGAGCCGGGACGGGCGCTGGACGGCGAGCCGTTCGAGCTGACGCCGGACGGGACCTCGGTGATCACCGGGTGGTGGCGGTGGGAGCCAGCCGGCGAGTCGCGCTGCGAGCTGGTCGCGATCGACGTGGCCAGCGGCAAGCGACGGGTGCTGCTGTCGGTACCCGACTACGATTTCGAGAACCCGCGGGTCTCGCCCGACGGGCGGATCATCGCCTGCCTGCGGCAGCGCCACGCCACCAGCCGCCGGCCGATCGACCTCACCGTGGTCCTGCTCGACGCCGACGCGGCGGACGCGGCGGACACCTCCGGAGCCGGCCGGGACCTGCTGGCCGGCTGGGATCGCTGGCCGAACGGACTGGCCTGGGCGCACGATTCGAGCGCGCTGTACCTCACCGCCGATGACGGCGGCCGGTGCCCGGTGTTCCGGGTCGACGCCGGCAGCGGCGAGGTCGTCCGGGTGACCGCCGACGACGGCGCGTACACCGACCTGAACCCCAGCCCGGACGGCCGGTACCTGTACGCGCTGCGGGCCGCCGTGGACTCGCCGCCCACCCCGGTGCGCATCGACCTGAACCCTCAAGCCACCGGAGCCGGACCCGGCGCGCTCGACTGCCCCGGCGTCCCGGTCACGCTGCCGGGCCGGCTCGAGGAGGTCACCGCCGCCGCGGACGACGGCCAGCCGGTCCGGGCCTGGCTCGTGCTGCCCGAGGGCGCCGCGGCCGAAGGCCTAGGCAAATCAGGCGCCGCGGCGGACCAGCCCGCACCGCTCCTGCTCTGGGTGCACGGCGGCCCGATGAGCAGCTGGAACAGCTGGTCGTGGCGGTGGAATCCGTGGCTGATGGCCGCCCGCGGCTACGCCGTGCTGCTGCCGGACCCGGCACTGTCCACCGGATACGGGCTCGGCTTCATCGCCCGCGCGCACCGCGAGTGGGGCGCCCGGCCGTACGCCGACATCATGGCGGTCACCGACGCCGCGCTGGCCCGCCCGGACCTCGACGCGGACCGGATCGCCATGATGGGCGGCTCCTACGGCGGCTACATGGCGAACTGGATGGCCGGCCACACCGACCGCTTCCGGGCGATCGTGAGCCACGCCGGGCTGTGGGCGCTGGACCAGATGTTCGGCACCACCGACCACCCGATGTACTGGCGGCCGCACTTCGGCGACCCGCTGACCGACCCCGAGATGTACGAGATGAATTCACCGCACCGCCACGTGGCCCAGATCCGCACGCCCATGCTGGTCATCCACGGGAACAAGGACTACCGGGTGCCGGTCGGCGAGGCGCTGCGGCTGTGGTCGGACCTGCACTGGCACGGCGCCGAGGCCAAGTTCCTCTACTTCCCGGACGAGAACCACTGGATCCTGACCCCCGGCCACGCGCGGATCTGGTACGAGACCGTCCTCGCCTTCCTGGCCCAGCACGTCCTCGGCCAGGAATGGCAGCGCCCCCGCCTCCTCTAAGGTGGGTGGATGGCCCGTGCCGAACTGGACAAGCGACCCGGTGATGTCGCGGCGATGTTCGACGCCATCGCCGGGCGTTACGACCTGCTGAACGACCTGCTGTCCATGGGCCAGGTCCGGCTCTGGCGACGGGCCGTGGCGCGGATCACCGGGGCCCGCCCGGGGGAGCGGGTGCTCGACCTGGCGGCCGGCACCGGGACCTCCTCGCTGACCTTCACCGCCACCGGCGCGGACTGCGTGGCCTGCGACTTCTCCATCGGGATGCTCCGGGCGGGCCGGGCCCGGCTTGCCGGGCCCGGGGGGGTACGGGGGGGCGGGCAGCCCTCTGGTGAGCAGGAGGGCTCTGGGGGGGATCGTTCCCCCGGACGACTGAGCTTCGTGGCCGGCGACGCGATGCGGCTGCCGTTCCGCGACGGGGCCTTCGACGCGGCGACGATCTCGTTCGGGCTGCGGAACGTGGCCGACCCGGTCGCGGGCCTGGCCGAGATGCGCCGGGTGACCAGGCCGGGCGGGCGGCTCGTGGTATGCGAGTTCAGCGCGATCACGATCGCCCCGGCCGATATGCTTTACCGGCGTTACCTGCTCCATGTCCTGCCCGCGATCGCCCGGCGGGCGGCCCGTAGCCCGGAAGCCTACGAGTACCTGGCCGAGTCGATCGTGGACTGGCCGGCCCAGCGCGAGCTGGCCGGCCTGATCAAGACGGCCGGCTGGTCGGCGGTGCGATGGCGGAACCTGAGCCTGGGCGCGGTGGCCGTGCACGTCGCCCGGCGTGCCTGACCCGGGGACGCTGCCCCCGCACCAAGCCGCGACCGGCTAGGTCTAAACTAATGGCCAAGAATTTGTGAAGCGGTTCACAAGAACACCAGGATCTGATCAAGTGACCGAGCACGCTCCCCCCGCCCCGAAAAAGCCACCCGAAGCCGAAGCCGACGCCATCGTCGTGGGCGCCGGTCCCGCCGGCGCTACCACCGCCTTCTACCTGGCACAATCCGGGCTAGACGTGCTGCTGCTCGAGAAGTCGCGGTTCCCGCGGGAGAAGGTGTGCGGCGACGGGCTGACCCCGCGCGCGGTCAAGACCCTGGTCGGCATGGGCATCAGCGTCAGCGAGCAGGACGGCTGGGTACGCAACAAGGGCCTGCGGGTGATCGGCGCGGGCAAGCGGCTGGAGCTGCCCTGGCCCGAGCTGGCCAGCTATCCCGGCTACGGCCTGGTCCGCACCCGGCTCGACCTTGACGAGACGCTCGCCCGCCGGGCCCAGCAGGCTGGCGCGCGGCTGCTCGAGGGCGTCACGGTGACCGGCCCGGTCCGCGACGAGCGCGGCGGGCGGATCACCGGTGTCGTGGCCAAGGCCGCGGACGGCGGGGGCGAGCGCACCTACCGGGCCCGGGTGGTGGTCGCGGCGGACGGCAACTCCTCGCGCCTGTCCGTGGCCATGGGACTGCGTAAACGCGACGACCGGCCGCTCGGCGTCGCGGTCAGGACGTACTACCGGACGCGCCGGCACGACGACGACTACCTGGAGTCCTGGCTCGACCTGTGGGACGGCGACCGGCTGCTGCCCGGCTACGGCTGGATCTTCGGCATGGGCGACGGGACCTCCAACGTCGGGCTGGGGTTGCTGAACACCAGCGTCGCCTTCGGCAACACCGACTATCACGCCCTGCTGCGCAAGTGGCTCAAGGGCATGCCGGCCGAGTGGGGCTTCACCGAGGAGAACCGGACCCAGCCGATCCGCGGCGCGGCCCTGCCGATGGGCTTCAACCGCACCCCGCACTACCATCAGGGCCTGCTGCTGGTCGGCGACGCCGGCGGCATGGTGAACCCGTTCAACGGCGAGGGCATCGCGTACGCGATGGAGTCGGGCGAGATCCTGGCCCGCACGATCGTGCAGGCGCTGGCCCGGTCGCGCCCGGTGGAGACGGAACGGGTGCTGGCCGGCTACCCGCACGCGCTCAGCCAGGCCTACGGCGGCTACTACGCGCTCGGCCGCACGTTCGTCAAGCTGATCGGCAAGCCGACGCTGATGCGCATCGCGACCAAGCACAGCATGGGCCGTCCGGCCCTGATGCGATTCGCCCTCAAGCTGCTGGCCAACCTGACCGATCCGCGGGGCGACGCATCAGACCGGCTGGTCAACGGCCTGTCCAGGCTCGCGCCTAACCCTGAGTGAGGGTCCATGCCGGTGATCCCTAGGATAGGCAGTTGGCATCCGGCCTGTGGAGGGAGGAAACCACGATGAGGCTGTATCTTCCGATCTTCGTGCTGGCCGTGCTGGCGGCCGGTTTTGCCGTCTTTTCCGTCACGTTCGGCGCCATCGCCGGGCCCAAGCGGTGGAACCGGGCCAAGCTGGAGAGCTACGAGTGCGGCATCGAGCCGACGCCCATGCCGCCGCGGGGGGGCAAGGTTCCGGTCAAGTACTACCTGACCGCGATGTTGTTCATCGTGTTCGACATCGAGATCATCTTCCTGTATCCCTGGGCGGTCGCCTTCAACAAGCTCGGCGCCTTCGGCCTGATCGAGATGGTCACCTTCGTCTTCACTGTGCTGGTCGCGTACGCCTACGTCTGGCGGCGCGGCGGCCTGGAATGGGATTAGCGATGGGTGTTGAAGAAAAGCTGCCCAGCGGGGTGCTGCTGACCTCGGTGGAGAAGCTGGCGGGCTGGGCGCGGGCGCGCTCGGTCTGGCCGGCCACCTTCGGCCTGGCCTGCTGCGCCATCGAGCTATTCCAGACCGGCGGGCCAAAGCACGACCTGGCCAGGTTCGGTATGGAGCGGGCCTCGAACACCCCGCGGCAGGCCGACCTGATGATCGTGGCCGGCCGGGTCAGCCAGAAGATGGCCCCGGTGCTCAGGCAGATCTACGACCAGATGTCCGACCCCAAGTGGGTCATCTCGATGGGAGTCTGCGCGTCCAGCGGCGGCATGTTCAACAACTATGCCATCGTGCAGGGCGTCGACCACATAGTGCCAGTGGACATCTACCTGCCCGGCTGCCCGCCGCGGCCGGAAATGCTGCTCGACTCCATCGTCAAGCTGCACGACAAGATCATGAACATGAAGCTCGGCAAGAACCGGGACCGCGAGATCACCGAGCTGGAGAACGCCCGGCTCGGCCTGGCCCCGCTGCACCTGATCACCCCTGAGGGGTCACAGCTGTGAGCGGTCCGGAAGAGACACATAAGGCGGGGTCCACCCCCCCGTTCCCCCCCGGCCCCCCCGCGGCCGGGGAAGAAGACGAGAACCTCCCGGCCCGGCTGGGCGAGGAGCGGCTGGCCGAGCCGGTCGTCCGCACCGGCCTGTTCGGCGTGCAGGACACCCCGGACACCTCGGGTTACGGCCTGCTCCGGGTGCACCGTGCCCCCGTCCTGGCCAGCCCGCGCCCGTACGGCTCCTACTTCGACGACGTCGCCGACGAGCTGGGCCGCGCGCTCGAGTCGGCCGGGATCGGCTTCTCCGACGCGATCGAGCGCGTGGTCGCGGACCGTGGCGAGCTGACCTTCTACGTGCGCCGGGAGCGCCTGCCCGAGGTGGCCGCGAAGTTCCGCGACGACCCCGCGCTCCGCTTCGAGCTGTGCACCGGGGTGTCCGGGGTGCACTACCCGGACGACAGCGGCCGTGAGCTGCACGCGGTCTACCACCTGCTGTCGATCACGCACAATCGCCGGGTCCGGCTCGAGGTGACCACGCCGGACGCCGACCGGCACATCCCGTCGCTGGTCGGCGTGTACCCCGCCAACAACTGGCACGAGCGGGAGACCTGGGACCTGTTCGGCATCATCTTCGACGGCCACCCGGGGCTGACCAGGATCCAGATGCCGGACGACTGGAAGGGCCACCCGCAGCGCAAGGACTACCCGCTCGGCGGCATCCCGGTGGAGTACCGCGGCGCGAAGATCCCGGCTCCGGACGAGCGGAGGCACTACTCATGACGCAGACGCCGCACGCAGCGGCCGGGGCGGGCGACGCCGAAGCCGCCGAGGGCCGCGTCTACACGGTCTCCGGCGAGGACTGGGACGAGGTCGTCTCCGCCGCCATCCAGTCGGAGGACTTCGAGGCCGGCGAGCGGATCGTCATCAACATGGGCCCGCAGCACCCGTCCACGCACGGCGTGCTCCGCCTGGTCCTGACCCTGGAGGGCGAGACCGTCGTCGAGGTGCGCCCGGCCATCGGCTACCTGCATACCGGCATCGAGAAGAACATGGAGTACCGCACCTGGACGCAGGGCGTCACGTTCTGCACCAGGGCGGACTACCTGATGCCGATCTTCAACGAGGCCGCGTACTGCTTCGCGGTGGAGCGCCTGCTCGGCATCGAGGACAAGATCCCCGAGCGTGCCCAGATCATCAGGGTGCTGCTGATGGAGCTCAACCGGATCACCTCCCACCTGGGCGGGATCGCCCCGATGGGGCTGGAGCTGGGCGCGACCACGATCTACACGCAGGGCGCGCGGCTGCGGGAACGCGGCCTCGACCTGCTGGAACTGATCACCGGCCTGCGGATGAACCACGCCTTCATCAGGCCCGGCGGGGTGGCGCAGGACCTGCCGCCCGGAGCGCTGGAGGCGATCCGCGCCTTCCTGGATACCGCGCCCGGGCTCGTGCACGACCTGCGCACGCTGATCGACGCCAACCCGATCTTCATCGGCCGTAACAAGGGCATCGCCTACCTGGACCTGGCGGGCTGCATGGCACTCGGCGTGACCGGTCCGATACTGAGGTCGACCGGGCTGCCCTGGGACCTGCGCAAGTCCCAGCCGTACTGCGGCTACGAGACCTACGACTTCGACGTGCCCGTGCTCGACACCTGCGACGCCTACGGCCGGTACCTGATCAGGATGGACGAGATCACGCAGTCGCTGCGGATCATCCGGCAGTGTGTCGACCGGCTGGCCGAGCGCGGGTCGCCCGGCCCGGACCAGGACCCGGTCATGATCAGGGACGCTAAGATCGGCTGGCCGGCCCGGCTGTCGCTCGGCCCGGACGGCCTCGGCCCCTCGCCCGAGCACATCAAGCACATCATGGGCCAGTCCATGGAGGCGCTCATCCACCACTTCAAGCTGGTCACCGAGGGGTTCCGGGTGCCGGCCGGCCAGGCTTACGCGGTGGTCGAGTCCCCCCGCGGCGAACTTGGCGCGCACGTGGTGAGCGACGGCGGGACCCGGCCGTACCGGGTGCACCTCCGCGATCCGTCGTTCAACCACCTGCAGATGGTCGCCGCGGTGTGCGAGGGCGGCCAGGTGGCCGACCTGATCCCGGCGATCGCGAGCATCGACCCCGTGATGGGAGGCGTGGACAGGTAATGCCGTTCAGCGACGAAGTGCTGGCGCGCCTGGACGTCGACGCGGCGCAGATCATTGCCCTGTACCCGCGGGCGAGGTCGGCGCTGCTTCCGCTGCTCCACCTCGTCCAGTCCGAGGAAGGCTACGTCTCCGAGGCCGGCATCGAGTACTGCGCGGCCAAGCTCGGGCTGACCGAGGCCGACGTCACCGGGGTGGTCAGCTTCTACACCATGTACAAGCGCCGCCCGGTCGGCGAGTACCACGTCGGCGTGTGCACCAACACGCTGTGCGGAGTGCTGGGCGGTAACCAGATCCTGGCCGAACTCCACGATCACCTCGGCGTGGGCGACGAGACCACGCCCGACGGCCGGGTCAGCCTGGAGCACCTGGAGTGCAACGCTGCCTGCGTGTACGCGCCGGTGATGATGGTGAACTGGGAGTTCTTCGACAACATGACGCCGGCCTCGGCCCGCCAGCTCGCCGACGACCTGCGCGCCGGGAACCCGGTGACCCCGACCCGGGGTCCGGGACGGCTGGTCACCTGGCGCGAGGCAGCCCGGATCCTGGCCGGCTTCAACGACGACCAGGCCACGCAGGGCCCGGCCGCGGGACCGGCCGACCTGGTCGGCCTGAATATCGCCAAGGAGCGCGGCTGGACCGCGCCCGAGCCGGGCTCCGCCAGCAACCACGGGGCAGGCCGCCGAGGCGCGAGCGACCACGCGAAGGAGTCGCGGTGACCGACACCCTGACCCCGGTGCTGACCGCGCACTGGGACCAGCCTGACATCTTCACCATCGACGGGTACCGGCGGGCGGGCGGCTGGCAGGCGCTGCCGAAGGCGCTCGGCATGACGCGTGACGAGGTCATCACGGTCGTGCGGAACGCCGGGCTGCGCGGTCGCGGCGGGGCCGGCTTCGTGACCGGCGTGAAGTGGAACTTCCTGCCGAAGGGCGACACCAAGCCGCACTACCTGGTGGTCAACGCGGACGAATCCGAACCGGGTGCCTGCAAGGACGTCCCGCTGATGATGGCCAACCCGCACCTGCTCATCGAGGGCGCGGCCATCGCCTCGTACGCGATCGGGGCCGGCCACGCGTTCATCTACGTGCGGGGCGAGGTCCTGCACGTGATCCGGCGGCTGCGCCACGCGGTGCAGGAGGCGCGCGCGGCCGGGTACCTCGGCCAGAACGTCCTCGGCTCCGGGTTCGACGTGGAGGTCATCATCCACGCCGGGGCGGGCGCGTACATCTGCGGTGAGGAGACCGCGCTGCTGGACTCGCTGGAGGGCAAGCGCGGGTTGCCGCGGAACAAGCCGCCGTTCCCGGCCGTGGCCGGCGTGTACGCCCTCCCGACGAACGTGAACAACGTGGAGTCGATCGCCGTCGTTCCGTCGATCGTGCTGAACGGCGCCGACTGGTTCGGCGACCTCGGCACGGAAAAGTCCAAGGGCTTCGGGATCTTCAACCTCTCCGGTCACGTGAGCACGCCGGGGACGTACGAGGCTCCGCTCGGCATCACGCTGCGCGAACTGCTCGAGCTGTCTGGCGGGATGCGGGGCGGACGCCGGCTCAAGTTCTGGACCGCTGGCGGCTCGTCGGCGGGGATACTCACCGACCAGCACCTCGACGTACCGCTGGACTTCGAGTCGGTCGCGGCCGCCGGATCCCAGCTCGGCACCAGGTCGGTGCAGATCTTCGACGACACCACGTGCGTGGTCGGCGCGGTGCTCCGCTGGACCGAGTTCTATCAGCATGAGTCGTGCGGGAAATGCACGCCGTGCCGTGAGGGCACGTTCTGGCTGGTCCGCATCCTGGACCGGCTGGAACATGGCGACGGGACCGCGGAAGACGTCGAGAAGCTGCTGGACATCTGCGACAACATCAACGGCCGCGCGTTCTGCGCGCTCGGCGACAGCGCGACGCCCCCGATCACCTCCGCCGTCCGCTACTTCACCGACGAGTTCGTCCAGCACCACAAGGAGGGCGGCTGTCCGTTCGACCCGGCGGCTTCTACGGTCTGGAGCCAGGCATGACGGTGGAGACCACGCCGGGCACGGTGACCGTCACCATCGACGGGTTCGAGATCGCGGTGCCCAAGGGCACCTGGATCATCCGGGCCGCCGAACTGCTCGGCATCGCGATCCCGCGGTTCTGCGACCACCCGCTGCTCGAACCGATCGGCGCCTGCCGCCAGTGCCTGGTCATGGTGGAAGGCCAGCGCAAGCCGCTGGCCTCGTGCATCACCGCGTGCACCGAGGGCATGGTGGTGCACACCCAGCTCACCTCCGCGGTCGCGGACAAGGCGCAGCGGGGCGTGATGGAGTTGCTGCTCATCAACCACCCGCTCGACTGCCCGATGTGCGACAAGGGCGGCGAGTGCCCGCTGCAGAACCAGGCCATGTCCAACGGCCAGGGGGAGACCAGGTTCACCGAGGAGAAGCGGACCTTCGCCAAGCCGGTGCCGATCTCCACCCAGGTGCTGCTCGACCGCGAGCGCTGCATCTCCTGTACCAGGTGCACCAGGACGTCCGAGGAGATCGCCGGCGATCCGTTCATCGAGTTCATCGGGCGTGGCCCCAGCCAGTTCATCGGCACCGCGGAGGGCAAGCCGTTCAACTCCTACTTCTCCGGCAACACCGTGCAGGTGTGCCCGGTCGGCGCGCTGACCGGCGCCGCGTACCGGTTCCGGTCCCGGCCGTTCGACCTGATGTCGGTGCCGGGCGTGTGCGAGCACTGCGCGGCCGGCTGCCGGCAGCGCACCGACGTCAGGCGCGGCCGGGTACTGCGGCGGCTGGCCGGCGAGGATCCGGCCGTCAACGAGGAGTGGAACTGCGACAAGGGCCGGTGGGCGTTCACCTACGCGACCCAGCCGGACCGGCTGACCACGCCGCTGGTCCGGGACGAGAACGGGGTGCTCGTCCCGGCGTCCTGGCCGCACGCGCTGGCGGTGGCCGCGGCCGGCCTGCTGGCCGCGCGCGACGCGGATCCCGCGGCTGGCGCCACGGCCGGGGCCGCGGCAAGCGGCGTCGGCGTGCTGACCGGCGGGCGGCTGACCCTCGAGGACGCTTACGCCTACGCCAAGTTCGCCCGGGTGGCCCTGGACACCAACGACATCGACATGCGGGCCCGTCCTCACTCGGCCGAGGAGGAGCAGTTCCTGGCCGCGTGCGTGGCCGGCCGCGGTATCGGCGTCAGCTACGCCGACCTGGAGCAGGCCCCGGCCGTGCTGCTGGCCGGCTTCGAGCCCGAGGACGAGTCGCCCATCGTCTTCCTCCGGCTGCGCAAGGCGGTCCGGCGCCGCGGACTGCCGGTGTTCTCGGTCGCGGCGCTGGCCAGCCCCGGCCTGGTCAAGCTGTCCGGCACGCTGCTGACCGCCACGCCGGGGGACGAGGCCAGCGTGCTGACCACCCTGGCGGCGGGTTCCTCCGATCCGGTGCTCGCGCAGGCCGCCGACGCGCTCGGCGAGCCGGGCGCGGTGATCCTGGTCGGCGAGCGGCTCGCGGCGGTGCCCGGTGCGCTCGCCGCGGTGGCCATCCTGGCGGCCGCGTCGGGCGCCCGGATCGCCTGGGTGCCGCGCCGGGCCGGTGAGCGGGGCGCCGTCGAGGCCGGCGCGCTGCCCGGGCTGCTGCCCGTCGGCCGGCCGGTGACCGACCCGGCGGCGCGCGCCGAGGTGGCCAGGACGTGGGGCAAGGGCTCGCTGCCCGCCCAGCCCGGACGCGATGCCACCGCGATCCTCGCCGCGGCGGCGGACGGCGACCTTGGCGCCCTGGTGGTGGCGGGCGTCGACCCGGCGGACCTGCCCGACCCGCGGGCCGCGCTGGCCGCGATCGAGATGGCGCCGTTCGTGGTCAGCCTCGAGCTGCGGGCGAGCGCCGTCACCGACCGCGCCGACGTGGTCTTCCCGGTCGCCGCGGTCGCGGAGAAGGCCGGCACGTTCGTGAACTGGGAGGGGCGGGGCGGCACGTTCGGCGCCGCGCTGCGGGTCCCGGAGGTCCGCACCGACCTGTACGTGCTCGGCGCGATCGCCGACCGGATGGACGTGCACCTGGGCCTGCCCGACGCGGAGGCCGCGCGCGCCGAGCTCGGCACGCTCGGCACCTGGCGCGGCGAGCGTCCCGAGGCGCCCTCAGGGGGGTCTGGGGGGATGACATCCCCCCAGGAGCAGGGGGGGTCTGGGGGGGATCGTCCCCCCGGGGCTAGCACCGTG
>Ga0335082_10003054_pt1 | contig 18145 bp, 16 predicted proteins | sample Lox_Sample_41_FD_206718 | JGI IMG/M metagenome (GOLD analysis project Ga0335082, IMG submission 206718) | Soil microbial communities from Loxahatchee National Wildlife Refuge, Florida, United States - Lox_Sample_4.1 | ecosystem: Environmental > Terrestrial > Soil > Wetlands | place: USA... | reverse complement strand
CGCGGGAAATATATTTATGAGCAAAGAAAATCTTTTCTTTCTGAAGTGCTTCCGCTGGTAAAAAAATATTATACAAGAATTGCAGGCCTGGAAGAACCACTGGATCTATCCTATAACAGTCAATTGACTCATTCATCTTTTGAAAATCTTCTTCAGCAATTCCGGGAAAAAGATTTGTTATGGCAACGTACCAATGCAGGCATTCACAAAGATGATATCGAGACAAGATTAAACGATCAGCCTTTCAAACAATCAGCTTCGCAGGGACAAAGAAAAAGTCTTCTCTTCGCACTGAAACTGGCAGAACATGAAACACTCATGCATGCAAAAGGTTTCGCCCCCATTTTATTATTGGATGACGTATTCGAAAAATTGGATGCGTCACGTATGCATAATCTGCTTCATTGGGTGTGTATTGAGAATAAAGGACAGATATTCATAACTGACACGCATGAAGAAAGAATCAAACAACATGCAGAAACACTCGGTGTGAGTTATCAGCTGGTGGGGTTGTAAAAACAGAAAATAAAATGTGAAGAGTTTTCATATCCCTCTCTTCCCAACAAAACCTATATTTGAATTATGAGCGAATATTCTTTAGGGGATGCCATGCGGCAGTTTCTTAATCAAAGCAGACTGAAAGGATCAATACTTGGCCTCCAAATTACCGATGTATGGGCGCAGATCATGGGAAAGACTATTGCCAGGTATACAGATAAAATTGAAATACACGGACAGACGCTTTATATCACGACAAATGTTGCTCCGTTAAAACAGGAATTACTTTATAAAAAAGAAAAAATCATTGAACTGGTTAATGAAGCCCTGGGAGAAAAACTGATCAAAGAAGTTGTGATCAAATAAAAATTTTCAGCTCATCCTTACTCTCGGATCAATCACTCCATATAGCCAGTCGGCCAGGATATTGATGACAATAAAAAAGGAAGAAGTGATGAGCACCGATCCCATAACAATGGGAAAATCCAGTTTAGACAATGCATCCACTGTTATTTTTCCGATTCCCTTCCATCCAAAAATATATTCCACAAAAAAAGCGCCTGCCAGCAATTCTGCAAACCATCCTGTAATCGCTGTGATGACAGGGTTCAACGCATTCCGCAATGCATGTCTCCAAATCACCTTTCTTTTACTGACTCCTTTCGCATAAGCAGTACGGATATAATCCTGATCCAGCACGTCGAGAAGAGAACCACGGGTAAGCTGTGCAATAATTGACATAGGTCTTATTCCAAGTGTTATGGCCGGAAGTATCAGGTTTTGCAATTTCAACTGGCGTCCTGCAAATGGATCCGTATCAAAAAGACTTCCCGTCATATGCAAGCCTGTATAGCTGCTCAGCACAAACCCAAACAAATAAGCAATTACAATTCCCATAAAAAATGAAGGAGCTGAAATTCCCAATACACTCGTGAAAATTGCAGAAGTATCCAGCCAACTGTCTTTTTTTACTGCAGCTAAAACACCCAGCGAAATCCCAAAAATAGTTGCAATGACCATAGCAGCAACTGCAAGAAGGATGGTTCCCGGAAGAGCTTCCATCAATACATCCCATACCTCTTTTTTAGTCTGATATGATCGACGGAGATAAGGAAATTTTAAAGTCAGTTTTGTATGACCGCCTATAAAAACTCCTTTCAAAGCCCTGGCTTGAATTTCTTCATCAGTATATATACTAACTGGTGAAACATCATTCAGGTATAACAAAAATTGTTTCCACCTGGGCTGATCGAGATTTAATTCTTTACGGATATTTTCCTGTGTGGCTGCATCTGCCCGTTGACCTATGATCAATCTTGAAGGATCACCAAATCCCTGGAACAAAAAAAACACAACGACAATGATCCCAAGCATGACCAGCAATCCATAAAATATTTTTCTTAGCAGGTATTTGAACATAACCTGGGATTTGTTTTCGTGAAATGTCAAACGTGAGACCTGAAATGTCAGACCTGAATCGCAAATTTTTAATTACTACAAACGTATGCCTCGCACTTCATACTTCATATCTCATCTCTCTTGTACTCTCAAACTACTTATTCCCCTGATTGCATTTTCAAAATCAGCCGCGCTCCATTTATTCAGAATGGTTCCATCTCTCAGCAGAAATAATGTTGGATTTGCTCTTGCTGCAGTTTTGATGGCAGTAACATCACATTTGAGAATTGTTATTTCATTACCGAGATTATTACTGCGCATATATGCTTCCACCTGATCAGTATTGGCTGTGACAAAGCTGAGTGGAATATTTTTCATTTTTACAAGAGAATAAATAATACTGAACTCCTTGTTCCAGGATGGGTCCGTGTCCGGCATTTCCTTTGCAAATACCAATATTTTGTAGCCTGACTGTTCGAGGATAGCCTGCGTAGTATCATTTCCGGAAATACTGGTCAGGGAAAAATCTTTAATTGCAGGCTCCGCATTTCCCTTCCGGATCAGTTTGTCATATCTTTTCACAAATTTGTATGAATCTCCAAAATCAGCAGGGAATTTATCGGCAGTGAATTCGATCTGCCTGCCATCTTTTTCATAGACAAATGAAATTACCGTACTATCCGGTATTGAGCCTGGCGGCACTTTCATTGCTGCCATAATATTTGTGCCTGGGCGATATGGAAGGCAATCAACTACAGGAAGATACTGCAAAACATACCATTGAATTGAAAATGAAAATATCACGGCAAGAATGAATATAACGCTATTGTATAAATCCGGCAGTATCGGTTTTATCTTTCGCCGATTGAAAAATAAAAAAAACACCAGGACAAGCAGTACTAAATCTTTTGCGAAAGATTCTCCTGCCGTCAATGGGATGCAGTTTCCAAAACAACCACATTCTCTTATTTTGCCTGATAAGAATGCATAACCGGTAAGAAAAGTAAAAAAAATGATTAATAAGACCAGCAGCCAGCTGAATAATTTCATGTGCCATCCAAGCAATATTGCAATGCCGGCGATAATTTCAAAGACAATCATCAGGATGGAAAAGACCAATGTAAAATTGTCGAGCCAATGAATATTCCATACCTCAAAAAACTCCTGCATTTTGTAACTCAGTCCTAAGGGATCGTTGGCCTTGATCAAACCTGAAAAAATAAACAGTACACCAACAATGAAGCGGCAGATATTAATGATAAGCTTCATCATATGAGTTTTGATATGGATAAAGGGTTGCGAATTATTTTCATTTCAAATTCATTTTGCATGTTTCCCTTCTTCAATCAATATTAATGCAAATAATGCATAATTGATAATATCAATAAAATTGGATTCAATACCTTCACTGATCAGTGTTATTCCATCATTGGCCAATATCTGCCGGATGCGCAGTAGTTTCATCAGTATCAAATCCACGAAACTTTCCTGGCTCATATCGCGCCAGGCTTCCCCATAATCATGATTTTTATCGAACATAACCTGTCTGGCAACTTCAATTTCTTTATCAAACCATTTACTCACGGTGTATTCCTGAAGATCTTCCATGGATTCATTTTTAATTTCGGACTGAATAAGACCAATGACCCCATAATTCACAATCGCTCTGAATTCGCTGGAAACGTCATCTCCTATCCGCTGAACACCTATTTGCTGAATATTACGAATACGCTGAGCTTTGATAAATATCTGATCAACGATCGAAATAGTTCTCAATACCCGCCATGATGTGCCATAATCCCTCGTTTTATTGATGAAAATTTCTTTGCAGGATTGAACCGCAAGGTCATATTGCAGAGTGGTTTTATTCATGGCGCGAATGTACGACTTAGGATTTTAGATAAGAAAGCTGTTCAGAGATTTTAAATTGTTCCAAGATAGTAAATTTGTCAATGAGGGCGATCGAGAAAATTTGACTGATAAATGTGAATTTATCTTTCAAAATTAAAGAATCACTGTATCAAACAAAGAAGTCTGCATGTTTTCACTGAATTGTAAAGGGAAATTATTGATTGCTGAACAACCATTGGTGATGGGTATTATTAATATCACGCCAGATTCATTTTATTCATCCAGCCGTTTCATAAACAAGGGCGATATTTTAAAACAGGCTGCAAAAATGTTAGAAGAAGGCGCCGCGATCCTTGATATCGGAGGGCAGAGTACGAGGCCCGGAGCCGAACAATTAAGTATAGACGAAGAAGCAGGACGCGTGATTCCGGCGATCGAATTGATCCATCAACAATTTCCTGAAGCCATTCTTTCAGTCGATTCTTATCATTCACAAATCGTGATACAGGCAGTGTCTGCAGGGGCATCCATAGTAAACGATATCACTGCGGGAAACGGCGATGAACTCATGTTCGAAACAGTAAGCAGGTTGAATGTCCCTTATATATGCATGCACATGAAAGGCGATCCCCGGAATATGCAGCGGAATCCGGTATACGATAATGTAATTACAGAACTGTTGGATTTTTTCATCCGCAAGAAAAATGAATGCAATAAAGCAGGGATCAAAGACATTATTTTGGATCCAGGTTTTGGATTTGGAAAGACAATCCATCATAATTTCGAAATATTAAATCATTTCGACTCTTTTAAAATATTAGATTGTCCATTGATGATTGGTGTTTCCCGCAAATCCACTATTTACAAAACACTGGGCGTTTCTGTTCAGGAGGCATTGAATGGAACAACGGTATTAAATACAATCGGTTTGTTGAAAGGTGCCGGTATTTTAAGAGTACACGACGTAAAAGAAGCAAGAGAAGCTGTGAAGTTGATTTCGACTATTGGTAATAGTTATTAGACCATAGATAATGGACGATAGACCATGAACTATGTTTTTCAATTGTCTATGGTCCATCGTCCATTATCTATCATCTACTTCTTTCCTGGCGATGTTTGCATTTTATTCTGCTTTGGAGCCATATTAATTTGTGGAGTTGGGCGAACGGGCGGCGCCGGCGCATCAGCCACATCCTCTACTTCGATATCGAACATTAAATTTTCAAAAGGCTTGCTGCCGGGACCTGGCTGCTGATCATATGCCAGGAATGAAGGAACATATAAAGTGCCCTTGCCCCCTTTTTTAAATAATTTCAAACCATCGTCCCATCCCTGAATTACAGATCTCCTACCCAGTACAAATTTGATCGGCTGATTATTAGGAGGCGTCATATGATCTTCAAACACTTTACCTGAAGGAAATAATTTACCCTTGTATAACACGGATACCAACTTTCCTGAATCGACTGCAGGCCCATCTCCTACAGATTTAACTTCCACATAAGTTCCCTTGGCTGTTTTCTGTGCATTAATTTTATTACTGGCGATATAATCTTCTATTTGTTTTATTTTTTCCTGTTTCAATGCATTATATTCTTTTGCCTGATCCTCCCTTGCAGCCTCCAGAGAAGGGAAGATATCCAGCACCTTAAAGGCGAGAATAATTTTGTCTTTTTTCTTGATAAAAGGAGGTAACTGTACCTGCTGACCGAATTTGTGCTGAATACTATCCACTAATTGAATAACCACTGCACTATCTCCCTTACGGAGAAAAAGAAATATTTCTCCTGCACTATAGTTGGGACCAATACTGTCAACAGGAGGATAAACAGGAATTCCGTCTCCGGAATTGTATAAAACTGAATCATGAACTGTTTGAACAAATCTGATTTTTAAAAATTGTCCTTTTTTAGCTGTTTGTCCCTTACCATCAGAAATAATTTTATAAAGGAGTCCGCTTTTCGTTTTTTTTATGCCCTGATTGTTGCAGGCAATCATGAATAAGAAAACAGGAAGGATAAATAAAAGAGCCTTGTTTTTTTTCATTTTGTAATTATTGTAATTGTAAAGCATTTTCTTTCATAGCCCTGATAAAACGCTGAACTGTTTGTTCCAGCGTATCACTGCTTCTTCCACCTGCCGCATTAAAGTGTCCGCCACCTTCAAAATAAGTCCTGGCAAAAACATTCACATCAAAATCACCCTTACTGCGAAATGAGCATTTAATCTCATCATCACGGTCAATAATAAGCGCTGCCAGCTTAATGCCCTGAATTGTGAGCGGATAATTTACCAGGCCTTCTGTGTCTCCAGTCTTTATCTGGTATTTTACAAGATCTTTCCAGGGGACACTGATGAGTGCAGTATTGTACTCATAAAAAATATCCATCCGGCTTTGAAGAACATAACCGGTAAATCGCAAACGGTTTTCCAGGAAATTATCAAAAAGGCATTCATGAACCCTGGTATGTTCCAGTCCCCTGTCCTTCAAATCCGCCACCATTCGATGAACAGATGCAGTTGCAGAAGAAAAACGAAAGGATCCCGTATCAGCCATGACACCGGCGTATAAACATTCTGATATGGGAATATTTATTTTATCAGAATGGCAGGAAGCCACAATAAAATCATATACCATCTCAGAGGTAGAACTCTTGGAAGTATCGCTCCAGCCATAATTGAAATTTTCAGTTTGAGGCTGTTGATGATGATCGATCAGAATTTTTGTTGCCGAAAGTTCCGAGAGTTTTGCCGCCATCCTTTTTGTTCTTACCAAAGTATTGAAATCAAGACAGAATATCCATTCGGCTTCCGACAAAAGAAAATTCGCTTTTTCAGAATTTAATTCGTAATCGATCACTTGATCGCAACCCTTCATCCACTTGAGCCAATCAGCCCAATTGGTTGGAGAAACAACCGATACTGTATGACCAAGCTCCTGCAAAAAATGATACATCCCCAGGGATGAGCCCATCGCATCTGCATCCGGTTTCTGGTGCATGACGATAACTATCTTTTTTGGCGATTGAAGCGTTGGGAATATTTGCTGTACCGGTTTCATCTAAAATGGGTGCAAAGTTGCACAATAAAAGGGCAAATGCCAAATAAGATGATAGATGGTATAGACGATAGACCATGTCTACTACATGTCTACTAATTATTGCCCATGGTCTCTAGTATCTGGAAGACTGCTAATCACTTTTACCATATACTTTCATCTTTCATCTGTCAATTGTCATCTCTCATTCAAAATTCATACCTTTGCCCGCCAAAAGACTGGAACCATGAATAATCGCACATTTACCATGATCAAACCGGATGCTTTCTCGAGAGGATATGCGGGAGCGATCATTGACAGAATTATCAAAGACGGGTTTAGGATTGTTGCAATGAAGATGACTAAATTATCGTCCGAAAAAGCAGGCGAATTCTACGCAATTCATAAGGCAAGACCTTTTTATGGGGAATTAGTTGAGTTCATGAGCAGCGGCCCCATTATTGCTGCAATTCTTGAAAAAGAAAATGCAGTAGCAGATTTTCGACAATTGATTGGAGCTACAGATCCAGCCAAAGCAGATGAAGGCACCATCCGGAAACTATATGCCGCATCTGTGGGAGAAAATGCCATTCACGGAAGTGATAGCGATGAAAACGCAAAAATAGAATCTGATTTTTTCTTTAGCGGGCTGGAGCTGTTTTGAGACCTGAGATGTGAAACGTGAAATTTAGATTCTTACTACAAATTTCCCCCTTTCATATTTGTCGTTTCACTTTTCACGATCCACTATTATCTATTCACCATCCACTATCTCACCATTCATTTTTCACCGGCGATACAAAATATCCTTTTTTTCTTAGTAAACTAATCAATCCCTGATCTCCGGGTAAATGCCCCGCTCCCACTGCAATCAATAATGATTTTCCGGGAAGCATTGAATCCAGTGAATCTGCCCATCTTCGATTACGACCGTACAATAATAAATCGAGATAATTCCCCACTGTTGCATCTCCATTCCGCGTCAGGTCATCAATTTTTTCAAGATCCTGCTTGCGATATACATCGGCCAGCTCGGCTGTCATCTTTTTATAAATATCCATACTGTCAATATAATTTACAAGGTCGCGCGCCTGTTTTTCATATGGAATACTATCAAATAAACCCGCCTGAAATTCTGCAGTTTCCAATCCGCCGATTTTTTTCTGCTGGATATGCGCTTCTTTCATTATAATCAATTCCATTCCATTCGTGGTTTTACAATCGAGGTCTTGCTCTTCAATCAGGCTGCTTATTAGTAAAGGTTTAAATCTTTCAAGCATGGAGAAGGGCAGAACCGGTCCCTGTTTTTCAAAATAATCCTTCACTTTTTGGTAATCATCTTTTCCCAAAAGATCGGAAAGTTTTTTACTGTCATTCATTCGCATAAATTGAAGAGACTTCATCATCCCGCTCATATCGTCGAGGTTGATCTCAAAATATACTTCATCACAGTTCCCGATCACTTTTTTCAGACTATTACTCAACTTGGCATCTTCAGCACATAGAATATGCATTGTCCCGAATATATAAGAAGGCTTTTCTAAATTCTTCCCGCTGATTTTCCAAAGCAGGGTATGTTCCAAAGGCGTCTGATTTTGGGAAAAACAAAGGCACACGGATATCGACCCTAAAAGAAACAAAATAATTTTTTTCATCTGCCAATAATAAACAATTCCATTATAAGGGAATTAAAATTTATTTTATCAGCAATAGAAGCGGATAAACAAAGCAGAAATTCATTTTTAGGAGGAATAAAAGCAGAAGATGACTGTTTTGAGCGATATATTAAAAAAAAAATGAGCTAAACCAGGTCAAATAAGGTTTTTTTCAGGCCCGGAAAAGAAATATCTGCTGAACTATTTCGTTATTAAGAATAGCTCTTAACAAAAATTCAACATCATGAAAATCAGTACTTTATTCAAATCATTAGGCATCGTATCCATTTCAATGATCATTGTTATTGCCAGCTGTAAAAAAGACAATAGCAATAATAACAACAACAATAATGGAGGAAATAATAATAGCGATGACAGCTCCGCGATAGTATTCTCCGGCACATCAGCCACTGCTGATAATGCATATAACGATGTATTGCAGGTTGTGCTGGAAGGTAGCTTCGATAATAATATAGCATACAAAGCTTCTTCTTCGGAAGGAACGGTTGAAACAAACGGCTCACACGCTGCAACATCAGTCAATGGCGTTTCTACATTTACATGTGCATCTTATATTCTTTCACCTGCAGACCTTACCACTTTTCCTAAAACTTTGACTGTTGATTTTGGCAACGGATGTACCAGCGGTGATGGTATTACAAGAAAAGGGAAAATTGTTTATGTTCTTTCGGGAAAAATTCTGACGCCCGGAACAACGGCATCTGCAACATTTCAGAATTATTCAGTCAATGGATACCAGTTGGAAGGAACTTATTCAATTACGAATACTTCCACTATAGCAGGAATTTCATTCGTGACAAGTGTGACCGGAGGAAAGATTACTTTCCCGGATGCAAGTTTTTATAATTATGCGGGAAATAAAACGATCAAAATGACAGCCGGAATGACAACTCCATCAGATCTTTCCGATGATGTGTATAGCATCGCAGGTAGCAATACTTTCAGTTCTTCAGCCGGAAATACTTTATCGGACAGCATCACAACTCTTCTTACAAAAGCCTATGCCTGCAAATTTGTTTCGGCCGGAGTTATATCCTTTATCTACAACAATAATATAAGCGGAACATTGGATTTCGGAAGCGGAACCTGCGATAGCACAGTCACTATAAAAGTAGGACCAACATCAAAAGACATTATATTGTATTAATAAAAAAAATTGCAGATTTATAATCTCTTCAAATAGATTATAAATCTGCAATTATATTTCAATTCTTTATTCCGTCAGTCCGGAACTCACATGCTGTTGTAACTCTTGCAATTTTTCTTTACTGTACACCAGACGAGTAATCACTACAAATAATACCGGCACGATAAATATTGCCAGTGAAGTAGCAGCTAACATACCACCCAACACCGTCCATCCGATAGTAGATCTGGCCACGGCTGCAGCTCCTGTTGCGAGTGCCAGTGGCAAAACTCCCAGTATGAATGCGAAAGATGTCATCAGGATTGGTCGCAATCTCAATTTTACCGCAGCTAAAGTAGATTCTATAATTGGCATCCCCCTGTCCACTCTCTCTTTTGCAAATTCCACAATCAGGATCGCATTCTTTGCCGACAAACCAATCAATGTGATCATCCCTATCTGTGCATACACATTATTTACGAGATGGGAGATAATTGTTAATGTAAGGATCGCCCCAAACAATCCGACCGGCACTGCCAGCAAAACTGAAAAGGGAACCTGCCAGCTTTCATATAAAGCTGCCAGGAAAAGAAACACAAAAGAGATCGACAACAAAAAAATGATCAGCGTACTGCTTCCGGCTTTTATTTCCTGTCGACTTAAGCCGGCAAATTCATATCCATATCCGGCCGGCAATGTTTTATCTGCAACGTCTTCCAGAGCCTGAATCGCCTGTCCGCTGCTATATCCTGGTTTAGAATCACCATTTATTTCAGCGGTACGGAAAAGATTGAAATGACTGATCAATGGTGCACTTTCCACATATCTATAACTGATCAATGAGCTCAATGGAAGCATGATACCCTCGCTATTACGAACATAATACTGATTTAAGTCACCGATATCTCCACGATAAGAAGTATCCGCCTGCGCAACGACATGGAAATTTCTTCCGTAAATGGTAATGTCATTGATATAAGAACTGCCAAGATAAGTTTGAATCGTATTGTATACATCACTTAGTGATACTCCTAATTTTTTACATTTCTCTCTGTCAACATCTAAACGGTATCCCGGCGTACGGGCTGTAAAAAAAGTAAATGCTCTTGCTATTTCAGGGCGTTTATTTGCTTCAGCAATAAAATTCCGGACCACTCTTTCAAAGCCATTGATATCATCAGTACTTTCTTTTTGTTGCAATTCGAAAGTAAATCCGCCTGTTGAACCCAGACCCGGAATAGCTGGCGGAGAAATTACCAGGATAGTCGCTTCCTTGATGGAAGCAAACTCTTTTTGTAAAGTTGCTGAGATACTTTGTAAACTCAATGATGGATCTTCACGATCACTCCATGGCTGGAGAGATGTAAAAATCGTTCCGCTATTTGCCTTGGTTGCAAATGTAATTGCATTCAATCCACCCAATGCAGCGAAATGTCTGATCCCTTTTGTCTCCCCGATTATCTTCATCATTTTATTCAGCGTTTCAAGACTGCGGGCAGTAGAAGAAGCTTCCGGCAATTCATAGGTGATATACAAACGACCTTCATCTTCCTGAGGAATAAATCCAGTAGGCTTGCTCTTGAACAAAAAGAAAGCGCCAACACAAATACAGATTAATAAAATGATGACTAAAGGAGATTTTTTTATCCACCGGCCGACACTTGAGGTGTAAGAATTATTCATTCTGTCAAACAGCGAATTGAATTTGTAGAAAAACCAGTTGAACCCCCTTGATTTTGCATCCAGGTGCATTGGTTTCAACAACAGTGAACACAAAGCAGGCGTAAGCGACAAGGCAATAAATGCCGAGATCAGTACAGATATGGCAATGGTGATGGCAAACTGCTGGTATAATCGACCAACTATTCCCGGAATAAAACCAACCGGCACAAACACAGCAGCAAGAATAAGTGCAATGGCAACCACAGGACCAGAAATATCTTTCATCGCTTTTTCAGTCGCCTCCTTAGCAGATATCTTTTCCACATCAATATAATGCTGAACAGCTTCCACAACAACAATCGCATCATCCACCACGATTCCGATTGCCAATACAAAACCAAATAAGGTTAATGTATTGATTGTAAAATTCAATGGTATAAAAAATACAAATGTTCCTATTATGGAAACCGGAATGGCCAATATAGGGATCAATGTCGCTCTCCAACTCTGAAGAAAAAGAAAAACAACAAGGACTACCAATGCCAATGCTATCGATAATGTTTTTACAACTTCGCTGATGGAAACCTGTACCACAGAAACGGATTCGAATGGTACTACGTAGTTGATATCCTTTGGAAAAGATTTTTTCAATTGATCCATGGCATCATATACGCCTTGTGCAGTTGCCAATGCATTACTTCCGGGAGCCTGATAGATGAGAAGATAAGAAGCTCTCTTTCCATCAACAAAAGAATTGGCGGCATAACTGAATTTACCAAGCTGAACTCTGGCAACATCACTTAAATAAACCATGGAACCGTTTGCAGGGTTACTGCGGATGATTACCTTATTGAACTGGTCTTCGGTCGATAAACGACTATTGGCTACTACTGTATACTCAAAAGCCTGCACATTATTTTGAGGAGGCGCTCCTACAGAGCCGGCGGCAATCTGGATATTTTGTTCCTGTAAAGCATTTACAATATCCGTTGCAGTCAATCCCAATTGTGCAAGTTTATCCGGCTTCAGCCAGATACGCATACTGAAATCATCTGCCCTCGTGAATACATCGCCTACTCCCTTCACACGCAATAAAACATCTCTTACAAAAATATTTGTGTAATTGTCAAGAAATGTGACAGCATGAGTTCCATTCGGTGAATAAATAGCAACAAGCATCAGGATGCTTGGGTTTCTTTTGCGTGTAACGACCCCAAGTCTCTTTAATTCATCGGGCAATTGTGGTGTGGCAATGCCAACCCTGTTTTGAACATCCAACATTCCTATATTGACATTTGCACTTACATCATATGTTACAGTAATAGTGCTTTGGCCGTTGTTCGTGCTATTACTCTGCATGTATTCCATGCCTGGAGTACCATTCACCTGTGATTCAATGGGCGTTGTTACGGTTTGCTCTACTGTTTGTGCATCAGCACCAATAAAATTGCTGGTGACAGTTACAGTGGGAGGCGTAATATCCGGGTATTGACTCACCGGTAAATTCAGAAGCGCAAGTGTACCAACCATTACAATGACGATGGAGATCACGATAGCTGTCACAGGTCTCTTAATAAATGTATCCGCAATCATGTGATATTAATTTCAGTATTAGACGTAAAACGTCAAACGTGAGACGTGAATGTTCAATTATGAATAGTGAGATGTGAGTCCCGAGTCAGTAGTCGGTAATAATATATAACGTGATTCTCAATTTCACATTACAGATCTGACGACTCACGATTGACCATTCACCTTTCACGATTTATGTTTCATAAATTATTATCATTTTTCATTTTCCTTTCGCCGAATCCTGTTTCCTTACTGGCTGCGCGGGGCCGATTTGCACCATGGATCCTTCTCTTAATTTTTGCATTCCGTCTATGACGATTTGTTGATCCGCCTCTAATCCACTTCGTATTACGATTTTGTCATCGATTCGGGGACCGAGAACTATTTTATGCTGTGATACTTTATTACTATCTCCAACCACAAAAACAAAAAATTCACCCATTTGTTCCGTCACAGCCTTGTATGGAATCAATATGGTTTGAGATGTATTATTCAGCACACGAACATTGCAGGTCATCCCAACCTTTAATTCTTTTTTTGGATTTGGAAAAACAAGTCTTGTTTTGATTGTCCCGGTTTGTGGATCAACTGCACGGTCAATCAGGTAAATCGAGCCCGGGTAAGGATAATTTGACTGATCGGCGAGCACTATTGTAAAAGTGGAATCATTCTTTACATTTTTTTGTTGCAGTAATTGCATAAAGCGCGGCAATTGTTTTTCATCCAGTGCGAAATCAACAGCAATTGGATCATCAGATGAAATAGTATTTAATATTGTCTGCCCCGGAGACACTGATGCGCCTATCTTCACCTGGGAAATACCAATCGTTCCGCTGAATGGAGCATAGATCGTTGAATATCGAAGATTGGTTTCAACAGAACTAACATTTGCCTTGGCCGCTTCTACCTGTTTTTTAGCTGCTTCAAGATCTGCCAATGAATGTTCATAAGTCTGGCGCGCAATCGCATCCTGCTTTGAGAGCTCTTCATAACGGTCTGCATCTTGTTTTGCCTTTGCCATATTGGCTTCTGCAACATTGAGATTTGCAACCGATGCTTCGTATGCCCCACGATATTGCTGCTGGTCGATCGAGTATAATTTTTCTCCTTTTTTTACATCCTGGCCTTCCTTAAAAAATATTCCCGTTACATATCCCGACACCTGCGAACGAACTTCTACTTCGTTTAATGCTGTTACGGTTGCAGGATATATATCATGATATTTTGCACTCCCAAATTGAACACGATACACATTCACTGCCACAGGAGGCGGAGCTTTTTGCTGCCCGGGATTGCCGGCTCCGCATGACTCTAAAAAAATAATCCCTGTTAAACTAAAACCAATCCAGTAAATAATATATTTCATATCGACTAACTTTTCATGTTAATATTGAAGTATACCCAATGATCGCTCCACATCAATTTTATTGGTTAAAACCTGAAAGGCTGCATCCAGATAATTAATCTGAGCCGAAAACAAATCATTGTTGGCTGTGATCACATCAAGATAAGTTTTTACGCCAGACCGATATTGAAGCTGAATGATATTGTACACTTCTTTGGCCAATTCCAGGTTCTCTTTTTGCACAAAATAATTAGCCAGGTTAGATTTGTAATTCGCCAATACCTGTATATGCTGTGCAACGATAGAATCCTTCACAGCAATAAAATCATAATCAAGCCTTCGCAATTCCAATTGGGCAATTCTTATTTGTTGTGATCTTTTTGTCCCCTGAAATATGGGGAATGATAAACTGACGCCTGCATATGCATTTGGAAAATTATCATTATACATTTTGACAAAATCATTACTGAAATAATTAAGATTATATTGTCCAAATGCAGAAAGTGATGGTAAAAACCCCCATTTATAATATCTTAAATTGGCTTCCAAAAGCTTTCTTTGTGTTTTTAACAACTGGTATTCGATCCTATTATCGAAATTGACCTGCGAGGTAGTATCAATTGCCAGTACTTCCTGCACCAGTTTCGCGCTATCGTAGTACAGGTCTAGTTCTTCGTTTGCCGGATAACTCATCAGAAGTTTCAGCGAAGCATACTTACTTTTTAATTGCTCTTCTGAATTTTTTCTTTGCGCTTTTGCATTATTCAGTGTGATGGTAGCACGTTGATAATCGGTTTTATCGACCACTCCGCCTTTGTATTGATTATATGCATCCTTTGCACTTCTTTCAAGCAATAAAATATCCTGGTCAATTAGTTCAATTTGCTTTTTGGAAAGTAAGACATCGTAAAAAGCCTTGCTCACATTTGCAACCAGATCAATCTTATTACTGATTGTAAACTGCTTGAATTGCGTGCGTACGTCCTTTGCACTGGTCCGGGCGAGTAAAACATCACGGTCAAAAATGGTTTGTGTCAGCGAAAACTGTGCTGTTGAACTATTGTATGTGCCCGTTTTAACAATTTGACTTCCAAATGGAATTTCTTGTAAGATGAAGCTGTTTTGGTAATTCGCATATAAATTGAGCTGTGGAAGCCAGTCTGCCAGTTTACTCTTGATTTCCCTGTCTGCTACCAGTTCATCGATCTGGGATTGGTTAATTGCGGGCTGTTTTTTCAACGCATATTGAATACAGTTTTGCAAAGTAGCCTCCCCCAGCAGTGAATCTCCGGTTTGGGCTATTGCAATATTCAATGCCAGTAACAAAAATACAAGCAAAGACAAAAAAAACTTTCTTTTCATATAAATCAATAATCAATTTTTACTCAAAGGCATTACAATGAATTCCCTCAGGAAAAATTTTCCCTGTTCTGTACAAGCAATCTATGCATTAGGTGAAGGGTAGAATAATAAGACTGCAAAAATAGTATTTCAGCTCAAACCAAACACTTGTTTAATTAATTTTCCATGAATGGAGGATTGAGCAGTTCAAAGGATGATTCCCAAGAAGGGATTATTCTGATCTGCTTATTTTTGATAATAAATCCACTGATATGTCCACACATACTATTTTGGGTGCAGGAGGCATTATCGCAAATAGTCTCATGAAAGAGCTTATTTCCAATCAGGAAAAAGTAAAACTGGTTTCCCGGAATTCAAAAACAATCAAAGAGGCCGAATGGTTCAGTGCGGATATCACTGACCGAAAGCAAACAATCGAAGCCATTCGAGGATCTTCGATCGTTTATTTATGTATCGGATTGAAATATGATTTTTCTGTTTGGCGGGAACAATGGCCCAGGATAATCAATAATGTGATAGATGCCTGCAAGGAAACCGGATCAAAACTCATTTTTTTCGATAACGTTTATATGTATGGAAAAGTAGCCGGATGGATGACCGAAGAAACTCCCTACAACCCTTGCAGCAAAAAAGGTGATCTGAGAGCGAGAATTGCAACCCAGATTATGAGTGAGGTGAGAAAGGAAAATATAACAGCTACCATTGCCCGTGCTGCTGATTTCTATGGACCTGAAGCAGACAAAACCAGTATTCCCAACCTGCTTGTATTTTCGAATCTTGCAAAAAATAAAAGTGCCCAGTGGCTGGTGAATGATTCAGTCAAACATTCCTTCACTTATACACCTGATACAGCCAAAGCACTGTATATACTTGCAAAAGATGATCGCTCATGGAATCAGATCTGGCATTTACCAACTGCTGCCAGTCCGCTGACCGGAAAAGAATTTATTGAAAGGGCGGCAGAAAAAATGCATGCAAAATCAAATCATGTCATATTGCGTAAATGGATGATCAGGCTGGGAGGATTATTTGACAGGACGACTGCAGAGTTATACGAAATGTCTTACCAATATCAATTTGATTATTTATTCGATTCTTCCAAATTTCAAAATGCATATCATTTTCAGCCCACATCATATGATGAAGGTATTTCAGCGATTGCTTCTTCATACAAAAAATAAAAACCGGGAACACGAAACAAAATGTTTCATGTTCCCGGTTCAAAGATTTTCAGGAATGGCCTATGCTTTATCTTCTTTTTTCCCGGTCACTTTGCCCCATAATCCCTGAGCTTTTTCCTTTAATTCATCCATTTTTTCTCCTGCTTCCTCTTTTAATTTACCTGATTTCAGATCATTTAAAACTCCTTCTGCTTTTTGCTTGAGTTCATCCGTGAGCTGAAGGCCTTTATCCTTTAGTTCGCCAAATTTTTCACCTACTTCATGTTGTATTTTTCCTGATTTTAAATCATCCCACACTTCCCCAGCTTTTTGTTTCATTTCATCTGTCAGGTGAATGCCCTTCTCTTTTAGCTCGTTTAGTTTTTCAGCTGCCTGTTGCTTTAAATCGTTGGCTTTATCCGCCGTGGATTGATTTTCCGCCATAAAATAAAAGTTTAATGATTAGGAATAATGGAATATACGCCAAATAGAAATCAAGGCAAAATTCATTCCACCAATTAACAATTAGATAAATCTGTTCAGGAGTTGAGATTGCACTTCTTAGATTTGAATATCGGCCAGTAATTGTTCCAGATATAATTGATCCTTTTCATCAAATTGATTCAGCTGCTCGCTATCCACATCCAGAACGGCCACTACCTGGCCTTTTCTGATAATTGGTATTACAATTTCAGATTTGGATAAACTGCTGCAGGCAATATGACCCGGAAAAGCTTCCACATCCGGTACAATAATCGTTTGCGCCTTCTCCCAGCTTGTACCACAAACTCCTTTACCCTTTCGGATACGCGTACACGCTACGGGACCCTGAAATGGTCCCAGCACCAATTCATCTTTTTTTACAAGGTAGAATCCTATCCATAACCATCCGAATTGTTCTTTCAGGGCAGCAACAATATTGGCCAGATTAGCGATGACATCTTCTTCTCCATCAATCAATGCCCTGATCTGTGGTAAGATTGTTTTATAATTTTCCGATTTGGTACCTTGTGCAATAACGAGGTCTTCTGCCATAGCAAGAGTTTGAAAAACAAAATTAAGCCAGAATCAAATAGGATGTCCTGTATATTCGATTCCAAGCCCGGGCAAACCGGATATTATGACTTTGCCGTTGTCAAATTTTAAGCCGGTAGCTATATCTTCAGCGAGTAAAAGCGGTCCATCCATATCAACATAATCCAATAGAGGAAGCAGATGCGCGATTGCAGCACTTCCAATCGTGCTTTCGTTCATGCTTCCAACCATCACTTTCATGTTAAGCTGTTTTGTTTTCTGAATCATCCTTCGGGCCGGTGTAATGCCGCCGCATTTGGTAAGTTTGATATTTATTCCATGAAAATATCCACGGCATTTTTCCACATCCGATTCATGCACACAGGACTCATCAGCAATCAAAGGAACAGGAGATCGTTCGTGTAACACTTTCATTCCTTCAAA
>Ga0335082_10003053_pt1 | contig 18149 bp, 20 predicted proteins | sample Lox_Sample_41_FD_206718 | JGI IMG/M metagenome (GOLD analysis project Ga0335082, IMG submission 206718) | Soil microbial communities from Loxahatchee National Wildlife Refuge, Florida, United States - Lox_Sample_4.1 | ecosystem: Environmental > Terrestrial > Soil > Wetlands | place: USA... | reverse complement strand
TCCCAGAGATCGTTGTCGGGAAGATCGAGCAGCTCGTTCAGGGCTTTCGCATCGTCTTCCCTGAAATCCCTTTCGAGAAAAGCCTGTAAAACCAAGTCCAATTCGAGCAGGCCCCGCCGGCACTTCCACCTCAGCCTGCGCTGCGCGACGGCGTCCACGGTCACACGGCGCGGCGGACCATCAGTTCCTTGATCTTGCCGATCGCGCGCGTCGGGTTGAGGCTCTTCGGGCAGACGTCGACGCAGTTCATGATGGTGTGGCAGCGGAACAGCCGGTACGGGTCCTCGAGGTTGTCGAGCCGCGCGCTGGTCTCCTGGTCGCGCGTGTCGGCGATGAAGCGGTAGGCCTGCAGCAGGCCCGCGGGGCCGACGAACTTGTCCGGGTTCCACCAGAACGACGGGCAGGAGGTCGAGCAGCAGGCGCACAGGATGCACTCGTACAGGCCGTTCAGCTCCTCGCGCTCCTCGGGCGACTGCAGGCGCTCGCGCTCCGGCGGCGCGTCGTGATTGATCACGTAGGGCTGGATCGAGTGGTACTGCTTGAAGAACTGCGTCATGTCGACGATGAGGTCGCGGATCACGGGCAGCCCGGGCAGCGGCCGCAGCGTGACCTGCTCGGGCAGGTCGACGATCTTGGTGATGCAGGCCAGGCCGTTCTTGCCGTTGATGTTCATCGCGTCCGAGCCGCAGACGCCCTCGCGGCAGGAGCGGCGGAACGCGAACGTGTCGTCCATCTCCTTCACGCGCACCAGCGCGTCGAGGAGCATGTTGTCCGAATGCTCCAGCTTGACGTCGTAGTCCTTCATGTAGGGCTTCTCGTCCCTGTCCGGATCGAAGCGGTAGATCGAGAGTCTCATCGGTAGGTCCGCGCTTTCGGTTCAGTAGGTTCGAACCTTCGGTTCGAAGGTCTCGACCGTCATCGGCTTCAGGTGCACCGGCTTGTAGGCGAGGCGGTTGCCTTCCTTGTACCAGAGCGAGTGCTTCAGCCAGTTCTTGTCGTCGCGCCCGGGGAAGTCGGCGCGCGCCTGCGCGCCGCGGCTCTCCTTGCGCGCCTCGGCCGAGACGATCGTGGCGAGCGCCGCCTCGACCAGGTTGTCCAGCTCCAGCGCCTCGACGCGCGCCGTGTTGAACACCTTGGACTTGTCCGAGATGAACGTTCTTCCCGCCCTTTCGGCGATGACCTTCACCTTCTTCACCCCTTCGATCAGATCCTCCGGGAAGCGGAACACGCCGCAGTGCGCCTGCATCGTGCGGCGCAGGTCGGTGAGCACGTCCACCACGCGCTCGCCCGCCGCGTTCGAGTCCAGGCGCGCGAGGCGCGAGCGCGACAACTCGCCCGCGTCCTTCGGCAGAGCGCGGTGCGGGGTCGGCTGCGCGCGGATGTCCTTGATGACCTGCTCGCCGGCGGCCTTGCCGAACACGACGAGGTCGAGCAGCGAGTTGGTGCCGAGACGGTTCGCGCCGTGCACCGAGACGCAGGAGCACTCGCCCACCGCGTAGAAGCCCGGCACGATGCTCTCCAGGTTGTTGCCCTCGGGCGCCACCACGTGGCCGGTGTACTTGGTCGGGATGCCGCCCATCTGGTAGTGCACCGTGGGCACCACCGGGATCGGGTCGCGGATCGGGTCGGCGTTCGCGAACTTGATCGAGATCTCGCGGATGCCCGGCAGGCGCAGCATGATGTCCTCGGGCTTGAGGTGGCTGAGCTTGAGCAGCACGTGGTCCTTGTGCGGGCCGCAGCCGCGCCCTTCCTTGATCTCGGTGGTCATCGCGCGCGACACGACGTCGCGGCTGGCGAGGTCCTTGGCGTTGGGCGCGTAGCGCTCCATGAAGCGCTCGCCGTCCTTGTTGACGAGGAAGCCGCCCTCGCCGCGCACGCCCTCGGTAATGAGCACGCCCGCGCCGTAGACCCCGGTGGGATGGAACTGGTAGAACTCCATGTCCTCGAGCGGCAGCCCCGCGCGCGCCACCATGCCGAGGCCGTCGCCGGTGTTGATGAAGGCGTTGGTGCTCGCGAAGAAGATCCGGCCCGCGCCGCCGGTGGCGAAGATCGTCGCCTTCGCCTGCAGGATCGAGACTTCCCCCGTCTCCATCTCGAGCGCGGTCACGCCGATCACCGCGCCGTCCTGCGGGTCGCGGATCAGGTCCAGCGCCATCCACTCCACGAAGAACTGCGTGTTCGAGCGCACGTTCTGCTGGTAGAGGGTGTGCAGCATCGCGTGGCCGGTGCGGTCGGCGGCCGCGCAGGCGCGCATCGCCATCTTCGCGCTGCCGTAATTCTGCGTGTGGCCGCCGAACGGGCGCTGGTAGATCTTGCCGTTCTCGAGGCGGTCGAACGGCATGCCCATGTGCTCGAGCTCGACCACGACCTCGTTCGCGCGGCGGCACATGTACTCGATCGCGTCCTGGTCGCCGAGATAGTCCGACCCCTTCACGGTGTCGTACATGTGCCAGTGCCAGTTGTCCTCGGTGGAGTTGGCGAGCGGCGCCGCGATGCCGCCCTGCGCGGCCACCGTGTGCGAGCGCGTGGGGAACACCTTGGAGAGCACCGCCACCTTGAGGTCGGCGCGCGCGAGCTCCAGCGCCGCGCGCATGCCCGAGCCGCCGGCGCCCACCACGATCGCGTCGAACCGGCGCACCGGCATCATCGCCATAGGATCTGGATCGTCCAGCCGAGGTAGGCGGCGATCGTGAGCAGCGCCGCGATCTGCATGCCGAGGCGCAGGCCGTCAGGCTTGATGTAGTCCATGAGGATGTCGCGCACGCCGACCCAGGCGTGCCAGGCGAGGCTCGCCATGAACAGCAGCGTCGCGACGCGCATCCAGCCCTGCGCGAAGAGGTCGCGCCACACGGCGTAGGTGATGTTCTTGTTCGATATCAGGACGACGACGGCGATGACCGAGAACACGGCCATGATCACCGCCGTAACCCGCTGCGCGAGCCAGTCGCGCAGCCCGTAGTGCGCGCCGGTGACGATGCGGCGGGTCATCGCGCTGTCACCAGAGCTTCCATGCGAGCAGCGCGGTCAGCGGAAGGCTGAACGCGTAGACGAGCCAGGCAGAGGCGCGCGCGGCGGCCTTCTCGACCCCCTTGTCCAGGTCGAGCAGCAGGTAGCGGATGCCGGCGCAGAAGTGATGGCAGTACGCCCAGACCAGGCCGAGCAGCGCGAGCTTCACGGGCCAGAGCCCCGTGTAGTGCTTGATCCTCTCGAACGCCGCCTCCGACGAAAGGCTGCGGTCCAGCATCCAGAGCAGCCACACCAGCGCGAGGAACAGCAGCGCACCGCTGATCCGGTGCAGGATCGACACCCAGCCCATCACGGGGAGCCGGATTTCGAAGATCAGCGCTTGCAGGTTGAGGTACTTCGGCCGCCGCTTCCGGGGCGGCGGCCTGAGCGCTGCTTCGGACATGATAAGGAGATTATATCGCCGCTGCGGTGCGGTAGAATTCAGGCCGGTTCCAAGCGTCGCTCTCTCCGGAGTTCCCCATGTCCAAAGCCCCCATTCGAGTCGCCGTCACCGGCGCCGCGGGCCAGATCGGCTACGCGATCCTGTTTCGCATTGCGAGCGGCGAGATGCTCGGCAAGGACCAGCCGGTGGTCCTGCAGCTGCTCGAGATCCCGGACGAGAAGGCCCAGAAGGCGCTCAAGGGCGTCATGATGGAGCTCGACGACTGCGCGTTTCCCCTGCTGCACGGCATGATCCCCGCCTCGGACCCGATGGTGGCGTTCAAGGACGCCGGCGTCGCCCTGCTGGTCGGCGCCCGGCCGCGCGGCCCGGGCATGGAGCGCAAGGACCTGCTCGAGGCCAACGGCAAGATCTTCGGGCCGCAGGGCAAGGCGCTCGACAAGGTCGCCGATCGAAACGTCAAGGTGCTGGTCGTCGGCAACCCGGCCAACACCAACTGCCTGATCGCGATGAAGAACGCGCCGAGCCTGAAGCCCACGCAGTTCACCGCGATGATGCGCCTGGATCACAATCGGGCGACCTCGCAGATCGCCGCCAAGATCGGCAAGCCGAACGCCGCAGTGAAGAAGGTGACGGTCTGGGGCAACCATTCGGCCACGCAGTACCCGGACATCTTCAGCGCCGAGTGCGAGGGCAAGAAGGTCTGGCCGATGATCAACGACCAGCAGTGGCTCGAGGCGAGCTTCATCCCCACCGTGCAAAAGCGCGGCGCGGCGATCATCGAGGCGCGCGGCCTGTCCTCGGCGGCGAGCGCGGCGAACGCCGCGGTCGACCACGTGCGCGACTGGGTGCTCGGCAGCGAGGCCGGCTCCTGGATCAGCATGGGCGTGCCCTCCGACGGCAGCTATGGGATCCCCGAGGGCGTGCTGTACGGCTATCCGGTGACCTGCAAGGGCGGCAGATACGAGATCGTGAAGGGGCTCGAGGTGAGCGAGTTCGCGCGCAAGCGCATGGATGCAACGCTGAAGGAACTGCACGAGGAGCGCGACGGCGTCAAGCACCTCCTGGGATGACCTGAGCCCATGGCATCTCCCGGTTCGGCGTTCAGGAAGGCGGTTGAGGAGGAAAGGCCGCTTCAAGCCGTCGGCACGATTTGCGCCTACCACGCGCTGCTCGCCAAGCGCAGCGGATACAAGGCGATCTACCTCTCGGGCGGCGGCGTCGCCGCAGGCTCGCTCGGAATGCCCGATCTCGGGATCTCCGGGCTCGAGGACGTGCTCATCGACGTGCGGCGCATCACGGACGTCTGCGACCTGCCGCTGCTCGTGGACGTCGACACCGGCTTCGGCTCGAGCGCCTTCAACGTTGCGCGCACCACGCGCTCGCTCATCAAGGCGGGCGCCGCGGCGATGCACATCGAGGACCAGGTGGGCGCCAAGCGCTGCGGCCACCGTCCCAACAAGGAGCTCGTGTCCGCCGCGGAGATGTGCGACCGCATCAAGGCCGCGGTCGACGGCCGCAGCGACCCCTCCTTCGTCATCATGGCGCGCAGCGACGCGATCGCGAACGAAGGTTTCGAGTCGGCTTTGGCCCGCATGATGAAATATGCAGAAGCCGGAGCCGACATGATCTTCCCGGAGGCGGTTACTGATTTGAGTTCGTACAAGAAAATAACATCGGCAATCAAGGTACCCGTACTCGCCAACATCACCGAGTTCGGCAAGACGCCGCTGTTCACCGTCGCGGAGCTGCGCTCGGCGGGCGTGGCGATCGCGCTCTATCCGCTTTCGGCGTTCCGCGCCATGAACAAGGCTGCGCTCGCCGTCTACCAGGCGCTGCGCAAGGACGGAACGCAGAAGGGCGCGGTCGGCTCGATGCAGACCCGCGAGGAGCTCTACGATTTCCTCGGCTACCACGACTACGAGCGCAAGCTCGACGAGCTGTTCGCTAGGGAGAAGCCCGCATGAGCGAGACTGCCGCACCGAAGGCGAAGAAATCCGTCGCGCTGTCCGGCGTGACGGCCGGCAACACGGCGCTGTGCACCGTGGGGCGCACCGGCAACGACCTGCACTACCGCGGCTACGACATCCTCGATTTCGCCGACCAGGCCGAGTTCGAGGAAATCGCCTACCTGCTGGTGCACGAGAAGCTTCCGACGAGGACGGAACTGGAAGGCTACAAGAAGAAGCTGAGGGGCCTCAGGTCGCTCCCGGATCCCCTGAAGAAAGCCTTGGAACAGCTGCCGAAAACCGCGCACCCGATGGACGTCATGCGCACGGGCTGCTCGGTGCTCGGCACCCTGGAGCAGGAGAAGCCCACTCACCCGATCGAGGGCGCGCGCGACATCGCCGACCGTCTGATGGCCTGCTTCGGATCGATGCTGCTGTATTGGTATCACTTTGCCAACAACGGCAAGAGGATCGAGGTCGAGTCGGAGGATGACTCGATCGGGGGACATTATTTAAGGCTTTTGCATGGCAAGAAACCAAGTCAGGAATGGGTGCGGGCCATGCATACGTCGCTCATTCTTTACGCGGAGCACGAGTTCAACGCGAGCACGTTCACCTGCCGCGTCGTGACCGGCACCGGCTCGGACATGTACTCGGCGATCACGGCCGGCATCGGCGCGCTGCGCGGCCCGAAGCACGGCGGCGCGAACGAGGTCTCCGACGAGATCCAGAAGCGCTACAAGTCGGCCGACGCAGCCGAGGCCGACATCCACAAGCGCATGGCCAACAAGGAAATCGTCATCGGCTTCGGCCACCCGGTCTACACCATCGGCGACCCGCGCAACAAGGTCATCAAGGCGGTCGCCGAGCGGCTGTCGAAGACCGCGGGCGACATGACGCAGTTCCAGGTCGCCGACCGCATCGAGGCGGTAATGTGGAAGGAGAAGAAGATGTTCGCCAACCTCGACTGGTTCAGCGCCGTCTCCTACAGCAAGATGGGCGTGCCGACGCTGCACTTCACGCCGCTGTTCGTGATCTCGCGCACCAGCGGCTGGGCGGCGCACGTCATCGAGCAGCGCATCGACGGCAAGATCATCCGCCCGAGCGCGAACTACACCGGCCCCGAGAACCGGACCTGGGTGCCGCTCAAGGACAGGGGCTGAGACCGATGGCCAGGCACGACAACGACTACGAATCCGAGCACACGCGGTTCATGCGCGAGTACCTGCAGCGGCACCCCGAGGAGGTCGAGTCGCAGCGCAAGGGCCGCGCGGTCTGGTGGGACCACGAGGGCGACGGCCGCACGCCGCCGCTGCCCGACCGCCACGCGCCCAAGGCGGGCGGCAACGAATACCTTTTCGAGCCGCTTTCCGAAACGCAAGGGGACGAAGAATAGTGTCGTCGCACATCTCGAATGTCCGGCCGAAGCCGGACAAGGTCCTCGACACGATCGCCGCCTACGCGAGGGATTACGCGATCCGGAGCGAGGCAGCGTATGCGACGGCCCGCTATTGCCTGATGGACACGCTGGGCTGCGGCTTCGAGGCGCTCGAGTACCCGGCGTGCACCAAGCTCCTCGGGCCGATCGTCAAGGGCACGGTGGTGCCGAACGGCGCCAGGGTGCCCGGCACGCAGTTCCAGCTCGATCCCGTGCAGGCCGCCTTCAACATCGGCGCGATGATCCGCTGGCTGGACTTCAACGACACCTGGCTCGCCGCCGAGTGGGGCCATCCCTCCGACAACCTGGGGGGAATCCTCGCCGTTGCGGATTTTTTGAGCCGAAACAACAAGAGAGTGGTCGTACGCGACGTGCTCGCGGCCATGATCAAGGCGCACGAGATCCAGGGCGTGCTGGCGCTCGAGAATTCCTTCAATCGCGTCGGCCTCGACCACGTCGTGCTCGTGAAGGTGGCCTCGACAGCCGTTGTTTCGAGTCTTTTGAATTTGAGCAAAGAAGAAACAATCAACGCAATCTCGCAAGCCTGGGTGGACGGGCAGAGCCTGCGCACCTACCGGCACGCGCCGAACACCGGCTCGCGCAAGAGCTGGGCGGCGGGCGACGCGACCGCGCGCGCGGTGCGCCTCGCGCTCATCTCGCAGACCGGCGAGATGGGCTATCCCTCGGTGCTCACCGCGAAGGGCTGGGGCTTCTACGACGTGCTGTTCAAGGGCAAGCCGTTCAAGTTCCAGCGCCCGTTCGGCAGCTACGTGATGGAGAACGTCCTCTTCAAGATCTCCTTCCCCGCGGAATTCCACGCGCAAACCGCGGCGGAGTGCGCGATGCAGCTGCATCCCACGGTCAAGAATAGAATTTCCGAAATCAAGAAGATAAAAATCAGGACCCATGAAGCGGCGATCCGCATCATCGACAAGAAAGGGCCGCTCAGCAACCCGGCCGACCGCGACCACTGCATCCAGTACATGGTCGCGGTGCCGCTGATCTTCGGACGGCTCACCGCGGCCGACTACGAGGACGCGGTCGCGAAGGACCCGCGCATCGATGCGCTGCGCGCGAAAATGGTCTGCGTGGAAGACAGGAAGTTCTCGCGCGACTACCACGCCCCGGACAAGCGCTCGATCGCCAACGCCCTCACGGTCGAGTTCAAGGACGGCACGAAGCTCGAGGAAGTGGTCTGCGAGTACCCGATCGGCCACAAGCGCCGCCGCAAGGAGGGCATGCCGGTGCTGGTCGAGAAGTTCCGCACCAACCTCGCGCGCCGCTTCCCGGCCAAGCAATCGCAGGCGATCCTGCATTTGTGCCTGGACCCGCAGCGGCTGGACAATACGCCCGTGCACGAATTCGTCGACCTGATGGTCATCTAGCGGAGCCCCCGATGCGCGTTCTCGCCGCCCTGCTCTTGTCCTGCCTTGGTCTCGCCGCCGCGCTTGCGCAGGACGCGCCGCGGCGCAAGTCGGGGCTCTGGGAGATCAGCATGAGCTCGCCGCAGATGCCGGCGCCGATGGTGTCGCGCCAGTGCGTCGACGAGAAGACCGACGATTTCGCGCGCCGGCCTTCCCAGGGCCGCGAGCAGTGCAGCAAGCAGAGCGTGCGCCGCGAGGGCGGCAACGTGGTCGTCGAGACGGTCTGCGTGATCGAGGGCAGCACCGCGACGACGCGCGGCGTGTTCGGCGGCGACTTCACCACCTCCTACAAGGGCGACATGGTGACGAAGTTCTCCCCGCCCCTGCACGGCCAGGCGGAATCGAAGATGAGCTTCCAGGCGCGCCATCTGGGGCCCTGCGCGCCCGGCCAGAAATGACCCGCGCCGAAATCCAGGAACGCATCGCCGCGCTGTCGGAGGAGATCCGCAGCTACCCTACGCCGATCGCGCGCTGCGACGAGCAGCTGACCGCGCTGATTGAGGAGAGGTCGCTTTTGCTTCTGCAAATGAATTCTTTCCCCGTCAAGAGCGAGCCCTGCCCGCCGCTCGCTCTCTGGATCAACGACGGGGGCCGCGCGTCTTGAGGCGCCTTGCCGGCGCGCTGCTGCTCGCACTGGCGCTCGTTCCCGCCCGGGCCGCCGAGGGCTGGGAGAAGTTCTTCGAGCTCTCGTTCGGCGACCTGCGCGCCGAGGCTGCCGAGGCGCGCAAGGCCGGCCAGCGCGGCCTGGTCGTCATGTACCACTTCGAGGAATGCCCCTATTGCGCGCGCATGAAGCGCGAGGTGCTCTCGCGCGCCGACGTGCAGGCGGCGTATCGCCGGCAGTTCCGCGCCATCGCCGTGGACACGCGCGGCTCGCAGGAGGTCATCGGCTTCGACGGCCGCGCGCTGCCCGAGGGCGAGTTCGCGCGCGCCGCGGGCGTGCGCGCCACGCCCACCTTCCAGTTCTATTCCCCGGACGGCGCCCTGCTCTACACCCAGAGCGGCGCGCTGTACGATCCGGCGGAGTTCGTCCTGCTCGGCGACTATGTCGCGAGCGGCGCCCACCGCAGCGCATCGTTCGCGGAGTACAAGCTCACCAGGCTGAAACAACGAGGAAGCTGACATGGCCCACCACAACCTGCACGACACGCTGCAACCCCTGAAGGGCGGCAAGTTCTACTCGCTTCCCCGGCTGGGCAAGTCCCTGGGGATCCGGACGGAACGGCTGCCGGTCTCGATCCGCATCGTGCTCGAGTCGGTGCTGCGCAACTGCGACGGCAAGAAGGTCACCGAGGAGCACGTGCGCCAGCTCGCCGGCTGGAAGCCGAGCGCGCCGCGCACCGACGAGATCCCGTTCGTGCTCGCGCGCATCGTGCTGCAGGACTTCACGGGCGTGCCGCTGCTCTGCGACCTCGCGGCGATGCGCGGCGTGGCGCAGAAGATGGGCAAGAACCCCAAGCTGATCGAGCCGCTGGTGCCGGTGGACCTGGTGGTCGACCACTCGGTGCAGATCGACCACTACGGCGCGAAAAACGCGCTCGACCTCAACATGAAGCTGGAGTTCAAGCGCAACGAGGAGCGCTACCAGTTCATGAAGTGGGGCATGCAGGCCTTCGATACCTTCAAAGTCGTGCCGCCGGGCATCGGCATCGTGCACCAGGTGAACCTGGAGTACCTCGCGCGCGGCGTGCACCGGAAGGACGGCGTCTACTATCCGGACACGCTCGTCGGCACCGACAGCCACACCACGATGATCAACGGCATCGGCGTCGTCGGCTGGGGCGTGGGCGGCATCGAGGCCGAGGCCGGCATGCTCGGTCAGCCGGTCTACTTCCTCACGCCGGATGTCGTCGGCGTGAACCTGAAAGGCAAGCTGCATCCGGCATGCACCGCGACCGATCTGGTGCTGACGGTCACGGAAATGCTGCGCAAAGCGAAGGTCGTGGGCAAGTTCGTCGAGTTCTACGGCGAGGGCACGAAGTCGCTGTCGGTCACCGACCGCGCCACGATCGCCAACATGGCGCCGGAATACGGCGCGACGATGGGCTTTTTTCCGGTCGACGAGAAGACGATCGCCTACTTCGAGGGCACCGGGCGCACCGACGCCGAGATCGCCGCGTTCAAGGCCTATTACAAGGCGCAGCAGATGTTCGGCGTGCCGAAGGCCGGCGACATCGACTACAGCCAGGACCTCGAGCTCGATCTATCCAGCGTGCTGCCCTCGCTCGCGGGACCGAAGCGGCCGCAGGACCGCATCAACCTGGACAACGTGAAGAACAGGTTCACGGAGCTTTTCTCCAGGCCGGTCGGTGAAAACGGCTTCAATAAGAGCAATTCCGATTTGCACAAGAGATTCAAGACATATGACGGCACCGAGATCGGCAGCGGCGACGTGCTGATCGCCGCGATCACCTCGTGCACCAACACGTCCAACCCGGGCGTGCTGCTCGCCGCGGGCCTGCTCGCGAAGAAGGCGGTGGAGCTCGGCCTCAAGGTCAAGCCGCACATCAAGACCTCGCTCGCGCCGGGCTCGCGCGTGGTCACCGAGTACCTCACCAAGTCGGGCCTGCTGCCCTACCTCGAGAAGCTCGGCTTCAGCGTCGCCGCCTACGGCTGCACCACCTGCATCGGCAACGCAGGGCCGCTCGCGCAGCCGATCGAGGAGGCGGTGGTCAAGAACGACCTCGTCTGCGCCGCGGTGCTCTCGGGCAACCGCAATTTCGAGGCGCGCATCCATCCGAACATCCGCGCCAACTTCCTCGCCTCGCCGCCGCTGGTGGTGGCGTACGCGATCGCCGGAACAGTCCTGCGCGACTTCAAGAACGAGCCCCTTGGGAAGTCGAAGGACGGGCAGGACGTCTATATCGGGCACATCTGGCCGAAGGCCGAGGAGGTGCAGGCGCTCATGAAGCTGGCGATGGACGCGCCGACGTTCCGCCGGCTCTACGCCAACCTCGCCGACGCGAACCCGCTGTTCAAGAAGATCGCCGCGCCCACCGGCCAGGTCTACAGCTGGCCTGCGTCGACCTACATCGCCGAGCCGCCGTTCTTCAAGGATTTCTCGATGCAGCCGGGGGCGACCGGGAACATCAGCGGCGCGCGCGTGCTCGGCGTGTTCGGCGACTCGGTCACCACCGACCACATCTCCCCGGCCGGCTCGATCAAGCCGACCTCGCCCGCGGGCATCTACCTGCAGGAGAACGACGTCTCGGTCGCCGATTTCAACAGCTACGGCGCGCGCCGCGGCAACCACGAGGTGATGATGCGCGGCACCTTCGCCAACGTGCGCATCAAGAACCTGATGCTGCCCGGGACCGAAGGCGGAATGACTCTCTATCGAAATGAAAAATTGCCCATTTATGACGCTGCGATGCGATACATCGCCGACGGCACGCCGACCGTGATCTTCGGCGGCGAGGAGTACGGCACCGGATCCTCGCGGGACTGGGCCGCCAAGGGCACGCAGCTGCTCGGCGTCAAGGCGGTGATCGTGCGCAGCTTCGAGCGCATCCACCGCTCCAACCTCGTCGGCATGGGCGTGCTGCCGCTGCAGTTCACGGGCTCCGACACCGCGCAGTCGCTCGGCATCACGGGGGACGAGCAGATCTCGATCTCGGGCCTCGACAACATCCGGCCGCAGCAGGAATTGACGGTTTCAATTCGCTTTTCAGATGGAAATACAAAGACCATCAAGGTGAAAAGCAGGATCGATACGGCGATCGAGGTGGACTACTACAAGCACGGCGGCATCCTGCCCTACGTGCTGCGCGAGCTCGTCTCCAAGGCCGGGACCGCATCCAAGGCGGCGTAGCGCCGCCGTCCGCTCAGATGGTGCGGTGCCGGCGCGCGATCACGCGCAGCAGCGCGCCGACCGCGCAGTGCAGGCCGATGCGCGACAGCCACTGGCGGTTGCGCGCCATCAGCGGGTAGATGCGGTCGAGCAGCGGGCGCAGGCGCGGGTCGCCCCAGAAGCGCGCCGCGCCCGCGAGCCCGGCCGAGGCGTACACCGCCTCGAAGGCGTCCAGGCCCGTCAGCCAGCGGCCCTCGGGGTCGCGTGCGTGCAGGCGGGTCATCATGTCCTTGCGCGAGATGCCCTCCTTCGCGGCGCCGCTGTCGTCGAAGTCCGGCGCCGAGCAGTCGATGAGCTTGAGGCGCCCGCGCCAGTCCAGCTCCTCGATCACGTGCATCTCCTCCGCGCACATGGGGCAGGACTTGTCGTAGTAGACCGTCAGGGGTACGCAGAATTTGGTGGTTGTGTTCATCGCGGCAGTATCCCCGCACGGTCGGCAAATCCCGTGGCGGCGGTATGACGAGCTTCAGGCAGCTTTCAGCAGCGCCTGCACCTTCGCCCCCAGTTTGACCAGCTTCTTCAGCGCCGGGTTCTCCATGCCGAGCATCTGGTCGGCCCAGCCCGAGAGCGCCTCCATCAGCGCCAGGGTCTCGCGCAGTCGCTTCTGCACCACGGCGTCCTCCTTCGCGAAGGCCGGGCCGGCGACGCAATCGCGCAGGAAGCCGACCGTCGGGTCGAACTCGCGTTCCTTCCGCTCGCGGATGATCACGCGCAGCAGGTCCCAGGGGTCCTGCAGCGTCTCGTAGTGGTCGCGCCGGTCGCCCATCAGGTGCACGACCTTGACAAGGTCCCAGTTCTGCAGCTCGCGCAGGCTGGTGCTCACGTTGGAGCGCGCCACGCGCAGCGCGGCGGCGATGTCCTCGGCGTTGAGCGGCCGGCCCGACAGGAACAGCAGCGCGTGGATCTGCGCCACGGTGCGGTTGACGCCCCAGCGCGCGGCCATCTCGCCCCAGTGCAGGACGAAGCGCTCGGTGACGCCGGAATCGGGGGCCATCGGTCGGTTCTCCCTCCGCCCGGCGTGCGCCGGACTTGACGGCAGTTTAGGTCCGTCGTACATTTCTGTCAACACAGAAATAACAGAAAGGACTAGTCATGAAAGTCCTCGTCCTCGGCGGCACCGGCTTCGTCGGCCGCCACGCCGCGCTCGCGGCGCGCCTGCGCGGGCACACGGTCCTCATCGGCACGCGATCCCCGAAGCGCGCGCTCGCCAAGCTGCCGCCGTCCCTGCGCGACTGCGACCTGCGCGAGACCCATCTGGAATCCCTCACCACCTGCCACGTCTGGAAGCCCCTGCTCGCCGGCGTCGACGCCGTGCTGAACGCCGTTGGAATCCTGCGCGAGCGCGGCGCCGAGACCTACGAGCGCGTGCACCAGATGGCGCCGGGCGCGCTCGCGCTCGCCTGCGGGCGCCTGGGCGTGCGCCTCGTGCACGTCTCGGCGCTCGGCCTGCGTCGCGAGTCGCGCAATCCCTATCTGCGCTCCAGGCTGCAGGGCGAGCGCGCGATCGCGGAGAGCGACGCCGACTACAGCCTCGTGCGCCCCTCCCTGCTCGAGGGCGAGGGCGGCTTCGGCAGCGACTGGCTGCGCCGCGCCGCGCGCCTGCCCCTGCATGCGTACCCGGCGGACGCGCGCGGACGCTTCGCGGCGCTGCAGGTGCGCGAGCTCGGCGAGGCGCTCGCCGCGCTCTGCGAGCGGCGCGGCCGGAACGACTTGAGGGAAGTGGAACTGGGCGGAACCGCGCGGCGCACGATGGCCGAGCACCTGGACGCCTTACGGGGCGCCCGGGACGGCGAGATCGGCGGCCATCCTGCGCTGCGCGTGCCCATCCCCGCGCCGCTCGCACGCCTCGCGGCCGCCGCGTGCGACCTGCTGCACGTCTTGCCGCTTTCGGCGGCGACCCTGGAGCTGATGCGCCAGGACAACCTGCCCGCAACCAACCTGCTGCCGGCCCTGCTCGGGCGTGCGCCGGCGCCGGTCGGGAGGGAGCCCGCCTACGCGTTCGCCGCGATCCCGGCCGGGCACGAAACGCCGGTGCCCCCCAGCCCGCAATAGCCATTCGGGTTCTTGCCGAGGTACTGCTGGTGGTAGTCCTCGGCGTAGTAGAAGTCCGCGGCGGGTTCAATTTCCGTTGTGATCGATGAAAAGCCCTTGCCCTTGAGAGCAGATTCAAAAGCGCTCCTGGATGAAAGAGCCTTCTTCATCTGCTCGTCTCCATACGTGTAAATCGCAGAACGATACTGCGTGCCGGAATCGTTGCCCTGGCGCATGCCCTGCGTCGGGTCGTGGCCCTCCCAGAACGCCTTGAGCAGCGCCTCGTAGCCCACCTTTTTCGGGTCGAACACGACCAGCACCACCTCGGCGTGGTTGGTGAAGCCGGAGCACACCTCCTCGTAGGTAGGGTTCTTCGTAGCGCCGCCCGCGTAGCCGACCGCGGTGCTGTAGACGCCCGGAATCTTCCAGAACAGGCGCTCGGCGCCCCAGAAGCAGCCCATGCCGAAGACGGCGCGCTGCATGCCCTCCGGAAACGGCGGCACGATGCGATTGCCGTTGATGAAATGCGTCTCCGGCACGTCGATCGCCTCGGCGCGGCCGGGCAGCGTCGATCCGGCGGGAAGCAGCGACTTCATCTTCTTCATGAAAGCGAACATGGGCGGGTCTCCGAAGCGAGAACGTCAGGGGGCGAACGCTAGAATAGCACCATGAAAATCTGCATTTACGGCGCGGGCGCGGTCGGCGGCCTGGTCGCCGGCCGCCTCGCGCAGGCGGGCCACGACGTCTCTGTCGTGGCTCGGGGCGCCCACCTTACGGCGATCCTCGCGCACGGGCTGCGGATCGCTTCCGCCGGCAGGGAAACGGCAGTGCGACTGAAGGCCAACAACGATCCCGAGAAGCTCGGCCCGCAGGACTACGTGTTCGTGGCGGTGAAGGGCCAGAACCTGCCCGAGGTCGCCGCGGGCATCGGGCCGCTGCTGGGAGAGCACACGAGCATCGTCACGGCGATGAACGGCGTGCCCTGGTGGTTCTTCGACCGCCTTGCCTTCGGCAAGGGCAAGCTGCACCTCGAGACGCTCGACCCGCACGGCGCGCTCTCGAAGGCGATGCCGACCGCGCGGATCGTCGGCTGCGTCGTCCACCTGGCAGCCTCGATGCCCGAGCCCGGCCTGATCGCGCACGGCCTGGGCCAGCGCCTGATCCTGGGCGAGCCGGGCGGCGGCAACACCGAGCGCACACACGCCATCGTCGCCGCGCTGAAGGGCGCCGGCTTCGAGGCCGAGGAGTCGCCCAGCATCGAGAAGGACTTCTGGGTCAAGCTGCTCGGCAACGTGAGCTTCAATCCCGTGGCCGCGCTCACGCTCGCGGGCGCCGACCGCCTGATCGCCGACGCGCGCGTCAAGGCCTACATGGTCCAGATCATGCGCGAGGTGCTCGCCATCGGGCGCGCCGTCGGCGTCGACGCCGACATCGACCCGGAAGCGCGCATCGACATGGCGCGCCGCCTCGGCAAGTTCAAGCCCTCCACGCTGCAGGACATGGAGGCCGGCAAGCGCCTGGAGATCGACGGCCTGCTCACCGGCACGCTCGAAGTCGCGAAGAAGGCGGGCGTGCCCGCGCCGTTCACCGAGAGCCTCGACGGCCTGATCCGCCTGCGCGCGCAGTCGACCGGACAATATCCGTGACCTCGTCCCATCGGCTGTGCGTCGCGCCGATGATGGACTGGACCGACCGGCACTGCCGCTTCTTCTTGCGGCAGGTGTCCGGCGCCGCCTTTCTTTATACCGAGATGATCACCACGGGGGCGCTGCTGCACGGCGACGTGGAGCGGCACCTCGCCTTCAGCGCCGAGGAGCACCCGGTGGGCGCGCAGCTGGGCGGCAGCGAGCCCGAGGAACTGGCGAAGTGCGCGAAGCTGGTCGAGGGCTACGGCTACGACGAGATCAACCTCAACATCGGCTGCCCGAGCGAGCGGGTGCAGCGCGGCGCCTTCGGCGCCTGCCTGATGGCCGAGCCGGAACTCGTCGCCGACTGTGTGCGGGCTATGCGTGAAACCGTGAGGATTCCCGTGACCGTCAAGCACCGGCTGGGATTGAACCGCAGCGAGAATTTTTCTTTCGTAGAAACATTCGTCGAAAAGGTTTCGGCCGCCGGCTGCGCGACTTTCATCGTCCATGCCCGGAATGCGGTCCTCAAGGGGCTCTCGCCAAAGGAAAACCGGGAAGTTCCTCCGCTCAAATACGACTGGGTCGTGCGCCTGAAGCGCGACTTTCCGTCCCTGGAAATCGTGCTGAACGGCGGCCTCACGCGCGCTGCGCCCTGCCCTGGCGTGGACGGCATCATGCTCGGCAGGGCCGCCTATCACGATCCCTGGGTGATGGCGGATGCCGGCAAGACGCGAAGGGGCGTCGTAGAAGCCATGTTCGCTTACAGCAAGAAGATGCTCTTGAAGCAAAACAACCTGCGGAACATCAGCCGCCACATGCTCGGCCTCTACCACGGCCATCGCCGCGCGCGGCTGTGGCGGCGCATGCTGTCGGATCCGGAGCGCCTTTCGCAGAACGACCCGGCGCTGCTGCTGGACGCGATGGAGGCGGTAGAATCGGTCGAACATCCGTCCACGGAGCAGGCCCATGAGCGCAGTCCTCAAGTCGAAACCCGTTAAGGAGCGCGTCAGCGGCGAGGAATGGGCGCTGCGCGTCGACCTCGCGGCGGCCTACCAGCTCGCGGCCCACTTCAAGTGGACCGACCTGATCTACACGCACTTCTCGGCGCGGCTGCCCGGCCACGAGGAATTCCTCATCAACCCCTATGGCCTGATGTTCGAGGAGGTTACCGCCTCGAACCTCATCAAGATCGGCCGCGATGGCAAGACGCTCGACGACCCGCTCGGCCTCGGCTACAACGAGGCGGGCTTCGTCATCCACGGCTGCGTGCACGAGGCGCGCCCGGAGGCGCAGTGCGTGATCCACACGCACACGCGCGCCGGCGTCGCGGTGTCGGCGATGAAGTGCGGCCTGCTGCCGATCAGCCAGCACGCGATGCGCGTGCAGCGCTCGGTGACCTACCACGACTACGAAGGCATCGCGGTGGACATGGACGAGCGCACGCGCATGGCGAAGGACCTCGGCAAGACCTCCAAGGCGATGATCCTGCGCAATCACGGCCTGCTCACGCTGGGCGAGTCGGTGCGCGAGGCCTTCGAGCTGATGTACTACCTCGACTGCGCCTGCCAGATCCAGGCGGATGCCTGCGCGGGCGGCCTGGAGAACGTGCTGCAGATGAGCAAGCAGGCGGCCGACGCCGCGGCAAGCCAGTTCGAGCGCACGGACCGCCCGTCCACGCACAAGGACTGGCCCGCCCTGCTGCGCCTGCTCGACCGCAAGGGCAGCAATTACGCGTCCTAGGACGCGTCCTGCGCTCGCGGGCTAGGCTTTCGCGGCGGCCGCGCGGCTGCCCGGCAGGTTGAGCAGCGTCGCGATCATGAGCGCCGCGGACAGCACCACGGTGTAGAACACCATCGCCGGCCGCCCGCCGTCGAGCAGCCAGCCGAAGAACACCGGCGTGAGCATCGAGCCCACGTCCAGCCCCGAGTAGACGAAGCCGTAGACCTTTCCGGTCGAGCCGGGCGGCGTGGTGCCGCGCACGATGAGGTCGCGCGAAGGCCCGGTCAGCCCGCCCGCGAAGCCCGTCGTCGCGAGCAGCGCGGGCAGCGCGGCCGCCGGCAGCCATGCCGACGCGAGCACGAACATCAGCCCCGCGCTCAGGCCGACGCCGGCGATCGCGATCAGGTCGTGCCGCTGCCAGCGCGTCGCGGCGAAGCCGCCGACGAAGATCCCGGCCGAGGCGCCGAGCAGGTAGGCCGTGAGCGCCGCCGAGGCGAGCGCCGCGCTCGTGCCGTAGAGCGCGATCATCGTGGCGATGCCGAAGCTCTGCATGGCGATGAAGCCGATCGCGGCGAGGATGAAGTAGCCGAAGCACATCAGCACCGGCGCCGAGGCGAGCACGCCCAGGTCGCTCGCGAATCCGCTGCCGGCCGGGCGCCGGGCGTCCGCCGGCTCCACGTATAGCACGCCGCGCTGCGCGGCGA
>Ga0335082_10003052_pt1 | contig 18150 bp, 16 predicted proteins | sample Lox_Sample_41_FD_206718 | JGI IMG/M metagenome (GOLD analysis project Ga0335082, IMG submission 206718) | Soil microbial communities from Loxahatchee National Wildlife Refuge, Florida, United States - Lox_Sample_4.1 | ecosystem: Environmental > Terrestrial > Soil > Wetlands | place: USA... | reverse complement strand
GAGGCGGCGGCGGAGAGGCAAGGCGATGCAGCAGGTCGGCGGCGCGGCTGCGCTCGTGCTCGGCGTCTCGCAGACGCTCTATCTGCTCGTGATGACCGCGCTCGGCGCGCGGCTCCTGGCGCTGGCGCGCCGCACGCGGCGCCTGCCGGAGGCGCTGCTCGGCGCGCACTTCGTGCTCTGCTGCGCGCTCGGCTACTCGCTGCTCGGCGCCGGGCTCGTCGCCGGGCTCCAGCCGGGGCTCCTGCCCCGCGCGGCGATGGTGATCCTGATCGGCGTCGGGCAGGCCGCGACAGCGAGCGGCGTCTTCGCCGGTGTGCTCTTCAACTACTGGGTGTTCCGCCGCGGCGAGCTCTGGGCGGCGGCACTGGTCGCACTCGCCGCGGCGGCGCTCGGGGCGAGCTATCTGGGCTACGGGCTCTCCGGCGGGTTCGCGCACGGCCGCGTCGGCGGCTTCTGGTTCTGGCTCGGCTACGGGAGCTACGCCGCGGCCGGGATCTGGGTGCTCCTCGAGCCGCTCCGCTTTCGGGTCGCGCTGCGCCGGCGCGCCGCCCTCGGTCTGGTCGAGCCGCTCGTCGCCGACCGCTTCCTGCTCTACGGAGTGGGGTCGGCGTTCCGCCTCGCGATGCTGGCGGTCGGGGCGGTGGCGATGTGCCTCGCCGAAGAGGCCTCGCAGCAGATCGTCCCGTATGTTGCGCCGATCTTCCTGGTGGTCGCGATGGCCGGGCTCGGCGTGGCGGCGTCGTATGGGCTCGCGTTCTTTCCGCCGCGCCGCTACGCGCGCTTCGTGGAACGGCGGTATCGTCGCTCGCCGAGCTGATGGCGTTCCCGAACTCTCGCATGCTCCTCGCTTCGATCACCGGTGCGCACCGCTGGCTCTTCCGAGCCAGCGGGGGGCGGCTCGGTGGCCGCGCCGGCGCGCTGCGCTTCCTCCTGCTCCACCACGTGGGCCGCAAGTCGGGGCGCCGCTTCGCGACGCCGCTGCTCTACGTCGCGGACGCCGGGCGCTGGCTCGTCGTCGCCTCCAACGCAGGCGACGATCGCCACCCGGCGTGGTGGCGCAACCTCTGCGCGCAGCCCCTTGCGGAGATCGAGACCGATGGGGAGCGCGTCGCCGTGCTCGCGCGCACCGCGGCCGGCGCCGAGCGCGCCGCGCTCTGGGAGAAGCTCACCACCGCCTATCCTCCCTACGCCGAGTACCAGCGGCGGACGCGGCGCGAGATCCCCGTCGTGGTGCTCGAGCGGGCGGCCTGACCGCCGGCGCCCGGCCGGGAGCTACCTTCTCCGCCCATGAGCCGAAGGCCCGCTGCGACATGAGCCGAAGGCCCGCTGCGACATGAGCTGGAAGCCCGAGCTCGAGGAGATCACCGCGCGCGCCGAGCTCGCGAAGCAGATGGGCGGCGCCGAGCGCGTGGCGCGGGCACGCGCGGCCGGGCGCGGCACGATCCGCGAGCGCATCGATCGGCTCCTCGATCCGGGCTCCTTCCACGAGACCGGAGTCCTCGCGGGCAAGGCGGTCTACGACGAGGCGGGCCGGCTCACCTCGTTCACGCCCTCGAACTTCGTGTGCGGGCGCGGGCGCATCGAAGGTCGCCCGGTGGTGGTCGGCGGCGACGACTTCACGGTGCGCGGCGGCGCCGCCGACGGAGCGATCGGAAACAAGATGGGCTGGGCGGAGCGCGCCGCGCGAGAGCTCCGGCTCCCGCTGGTGCGCCTCGTCGACGGAACCGGCGGCGGCGGCTCGGTCAAGACCAACGCCGCGCTGCGCCGCTCGTACGTGCCCGCGATTCCCGACTGGGAGGTCTCGGTCGAGCTGCTCTCCTCGGTCCCGGTGGTTGCGGCGGCGCTCGGGCCGGTAGCGGGGCTCGGCGCCGCGCGGGTGGCCGCGTCGCACTTCTCGGTGATGGTGCGCGGCACGAGCCAGGTGTTCGTCGCCGGCCCCCCGGTGGTGCGCAGGGCCTTCGATCGCGAGATCGACAAAGAGGCGCTCGGCGGCGCGCACATCCACGCGCGCGGCAGCGGCGCGGTCGACAACGAGGCGGCGAGCGAGGACGACGCGCTCGCGCAGCTGCGCCGCTTCCTCTCCTACCTGCCGACCTCGGTGTGGGAGATGCCGCCGCGCGCGGCGCCGGCCGACGACCCGGAACGGCGCGAGGAGGAGCTGCTCTCCTTGGTGCCGCGCGACCGCCGCAAGCCCCACGACGCCCGCCGTCTCGCCGAGCTCGTGCTCGACCGCGGCTCGCTCTTCGAAATCGGGCGCTGGTTCGGCCGCCCGCTCGTGACGGCGCTCGGGCGCCTCGACGGGATCCCGGTCGGCGTCCTCGCGAACGACCCGCGCCAGCGCGCCGGAGCGATCGACGCCGATGGAGCCGAGAAGTGGGCGCGCTTCGTCGACCTCTGCGACACCTTCCATCTGCCGGTGGTGAGCTTCGTCGACAATCCGGGCTTCGAGATCGGCGTCGAGGCGGAGCGCCGCGGCACGATCCGAGCCGGAGTCCGCGCGCTCGCCGCCGTCTACCAGGCGAGCGTGCCGTGGTGCTCGGTAATCGTGCGGCGCGTCTTCGGCGTGGCCGGCGCCGGTCACGGCAAACACCACGGCCTGAACCTGCGCTACGCCTGGCCGTCCGCCGAGTGGGGCTCGCTCCCGATCGAGGGCGGTGTCGAGGCCGCCTATCGCCGGCGCATCGAGGCCTCCGCGGAGCCCGACAAGCTGCGCGCCGAGCTCGAGGCGCAGCTCGCCTCGCTGCGCTCGCCGCTGCTCACGGCGGAGGCGTTCGGCATCGAGGAGATCATCGATCCGCGCGACACCCGCCCGCTCCTCGTCGAGTGGGTGCGCCGCGCCTTCGAGCTCCTGCCGAGCGCGCTCGGTCCGAAGGCGCGGGGGATGCGCGTCTAGCGGCGGCGCGGCTTCTGCGTGCGCCGGGGGCGACGAGCGGTAGCCTCACGACGAGGGGAGTGGACACGGAGGAGATCGGCGATGCTCGACCATCTCGGCCTGAGCGTTTCGGACTACCGCAAGAGCAAGAGCTTCTTCGAAGGCGCCCTCGCCCCGCTCGGCTACGCGCTGGTGATGGAGTTCGGCGGCACCACCGCCGGGCTCGGGGCCGCCGGCAAGCCCGACTTCTGGATCTCGCAGGGCAAGGCCGGCGGTCCGGTGCACGTCGCGTTCTCGACCTCGAGCCGCGCCACCGTCGACGCATTCTACAAGGCCGCGCTCGCGGCGGGCGGGCGCGACAACGGGAGGCCCGGCCTGCGACCCGAGTACCATCCGAGCTACTACGGGGCGTTCGTGCTCGACCCGGACGGCAACAACGTCGAGGCGGTCTGCCACCAGCCGGCGTAGCGGCTGTTCGCGCTGAGGGAACCGGGAGTCGCGGGTGAGGGACGCTGCGCTGGTCGCGCTCGCTTGCTGGACGACGCTCGCGGCGGCCGTCGCCCCGGCCACCGCGCAGACCGAGGGCGAGACGCCCCCGGTCGGCGCGGCGGGTCCCCCGCTCCGCCCGCCGGACCCTGGCCTGTTCCGGATCCTCGGCGTCGTGGTCGGCCCGCAGGGCTTCGCTCCGATCACCAAGGCGCTCGGCGATGCGAAGCTGGTGACGCGCAGCACCGGGACGCGCGTGATCTGCTACGTGGGCCCCGATTCGACACGCGTCGTCTTCGAGGAATCCGCCACCGGCTGGGGCTACACGCTCTACGCCTTCGTCATGCCTCCGCTCGAGCTCGTGACCTCGAACGCCTGCACCCCGCTCTTCCGCCTGAACCAAACGACGCCGAACGGGGTCGGCTTGCACACCGGCCAGCGGCGCGACGAGCTGATCGACCTCCTCGGCCAACCGCAGACCGGTCAGTCGCAGCGCCTGCTCTGGCTGTTCGCGTCCGAGGCCGACGTCGTTCCCGGCTCCGATCCGCGGCTCCCGCCGGACGTCGCGCGCGTCGCGATCAGGACCAAGATCTCGATCCGCATGAAGCACTCGAAGGCGGTGCGGATCACCGTCTTCGCGCACCAGAGCCCGCTGCGGGCGGGCGCAGCCGCCCCCCATTGAGAGGAGCGAAGCTCGCTGGCCCGCGCGGTCAGCCGCCGCGCCGCGCGCGCCACTCCTCGCGCAAGAGCGCCCAGCGCTCGTGGTCGCGCCAGCGGCCGCCGATCTTGAGGTAGCGCGGCGAGTAGCCCTCGCGGCGGAAGCCGAGCGATTCGGCGAGCGCGATGGAGCGGCGGTTCGCGGGCTGGATGTTGGCCTCGACGCGGTGGAGCCGAAGCGGTCCGAAGGCGCGGTCCAGCGCCAGCGCGACCGCCTCCCGCATGTAGCCCTGGCCCGCGAAGCGCGCGTTCGCGTAGTAGCCGAGGTAGGCGCCCTGGAAGCTCCCGCGCACGATCTCGTTGAGATTGACGACTCCGGCGATGGCGCCGTCCTCGATCCGGCAGGCGAGGAAGCCGACGTGCCCGCTCCCGCGCTGCCGGCGCAGGGCGGCGGCGTAGGCCACCGCGGTCGCCGCGGGAGCCACCCAGCCCCGGTGCAGGCTGCGGCTCGCCCGGACCATTGCCAGGAACTCGTGGCGGTCGCGCCAGGTGGGCGCGCGCAGCGAGACGCGGGGGGTCATGCGGGGCTTCCTGGCTCCAGCACCGCGGCGCCGCGCAGGCGGTCGCACTTGAGATCGATGAGCGCCTGGTTCGCTTCCTCGAGAGGGTACAACGCCGTGTGGGTCCGGATCGGGATCGCGGCGGCGAGCCGCAGCAGCTCGCGGCCGTCCGCGCGCGTGTTGGCGGTGACCGAGGTGAGCGCGCGCTCTTGGAAGAGGTGCTCCTGGTAGTCGAGCGCGGGGATCTCCGAGAGGTGGATGCCCGCGACCGCCAGCGTCGCGCCGCGGTCCAGGCGGGCGAGGGCAACGGGAACGAGCTCGCCCGCAGGCGCGAACAGGATCGCGGCGTCGAGGAGGGCGGGTGGCGCGTCGTGGCTTCCGCCCACCCATGCGGCGCCGAGCTCGCGGGCCAGCTCGCCGTGGAGCGCCGCGCGCGAGAAGACGTACACCTCGCAGCCGGCGTGGCGCGCCAGCTGGATCACGATGTGCGCGGATCCGCCGAAGCCCCAGAGCCCGAGCCGCTGGCCCGCCCGCGCGCGCGAGCGCACGAAGGCCCGGTAGCCGATGATGCCCGCGCACAGGAGCGGCGCCGCGTCGCGCGCGGCCAGCGACGCGGGGAGCGGGTAGACGAATTCGGCTGGGGCGACCGCGAGCTCCGCGTAGCCGCCATCGGCGTGCCAGCCGGTGAAGCGGGGCCACTCGCAGAGGTTCTCGTCGCCGCGCGCGCAGAAGCGGCAGCGGCCGCAGCTGCTCCGCAGCCAGGCGATCCCCACGCGGTCGCCGACGGCGAGCGAGGCGACGCCGGGTCCGCGCCGCTCGACCCGCCCGACCACCTGATGGCCGGGCACCAGCTCTGCTCGCTGCGGGGCGAGCTCGCCCTCGACGACGTGCAGATCCGTACGGCACACGCCGCAGGCCTCGACGCGCACCAGCACCTCCCCCGCGCCGGGCTCGGGAGCTTTGCGGTCGACCAGAGCGAGCGGCTTGGTCTCCACGGGAGCGGGCCGCCGCAGCAGCATCGCGCGCACGACGCGCCCTCAGGTGGAGCGCTGCGGCCGCATCACGGCCTCCGCTTCCAGGATCCCGAGACCCGAGCGCAGGCGGCCGAGCAGCGCATGGACGTCGGCGTGCAGCTCGCCCGCGTGCATGGCGCGCGCGACGTGCGTCGGGCGCACCGGACGGCCGAGCAGGCGCTCGAGCCGGCCGTGCACGGCGAAGAGCGGCTTGGCGGGCAGGTTGCGGAGCGCGCGCTCGTCGTCCGTGGCCGGGAGCTCGCTGCGGAAGAAGCGCTCGATGCGCGAGTCGTCGGCGCGCAGGCGCAGGCTCCGCCGGATCGCGTCGGGCACGAGTAGGTAGCTCTCGATGTGGCGGCGTCCCCAGGTGAAGAACTCGAGGCCCGGGGCGTCGGCGGCGCTCGGGAGGGCCTCGTCGCGACCGTCGCGATCGAGCACGCAGAGGCCCTGCTCGGTGGCGTCGCGCTCGCGCGCCGCGCGGAAGTGCTCGAGGGCGCGGGCCGGCTGGCGCCCACCCAGGATCACGGTGACCGGGGGCAGCGCGCGCGCGAGCGGCGGAGAGACCGCGCGCGCCCACGCCTCGAGGAGGCCCTGGTCCCGCGGTCCCTCGACGTAGAGCAGGAAGGCACCGCGCTCCCCGGAACGCGATGACCTGGCGGGGATCCTGGACACCTGTGAGGCCTCAGCCGCCGGAGGTCCGCAGCGCGTGACGGTCGTTCGGGTCCAGACGGGTTCGCGGCGCGAATCTAGCCTTCCCGGTCGAGGACGACGAGCGCCTCGACGTGGGGCGTTTGCGGGAAGAGATCGAAGCCGCACACGCGCGCCACGCGGAAGGCATGCGGCACCACCGCCGCCAAGTCGCGCGCCAGGGTGGCCGGATCGCAGGAGAGGTACGCGATGCGCCGCGCCGGCAGCGCGGCGAGGCGCTCGGACGGGCCTCGGCCGAGCCCGCCTCGCGGCGGGTCGAGCAGGATCGCGTCGGGCGCCAATCCTGGCTCGGCGAGCCAGCTCTCCACGCGCGCCTCGATCACGCGAACGCGTCGATCCGCGACGTTGCGGGCCAGATCGCGCGCCGCGAGCGGATCGCCTTCGACGGCGACGACGCGTTCGAAGCGGCTCGCGAGGCCGAGCGTGAAGAAGCCGGCGCCGGCGAACAGCTCGAGGGCGAGCGCGCCCGCGCCGACCGCTCCGACGACGGTGCTCCAGAGCGGATCGAGCAGCAGGGCGTTGGCCTGTGCGAAGACGCCGAGCGACGCCGAGAACCGCTCGGCGCCGGCGCGGAGCTCGATGCGCGCCGCCCGGGCGGGATCCGCGAGCGAGGCGCTGCGCAGCTCGCCGCCCTCGCCGAGCGCGAGCTCCCATTCGCCGTCGACGGCGGGCGGATCCGCAGCCAGGGCGCCAAGCGCGCGGTCGAGCTCCGGCACGAGCAGCGGACAGCGCGCGATGGGGCACACCTCGTGCGAACGACGGCGGCGGAAGCCGACCCGTCCGCCCGCGACGAGCAGGCGGGCCCGGCTTCTGTATCCGTAGGCCCGCGGCGAGGCGACGAACTCGATCTCCGGGAGCCTCTCGAGCCGGGCGATGCGCGCGAGCGCGTCGCGCACGATCGCGCGTTTTGCCTCGAGCTGCGCCGCGTAGCGGACGTGTTGCCAGGAGCATCCGCCGCAGTCGCCGAACACGGGGCACTCGGGCGCCACGCGGTCGGGGCCACCCTCGAGCAGCGCGTCGATCTCGCCGCGCGCGAAGCGGGCGCGCTCCTCGATGATCCGCACGCGAAGGCGATCGCCCGGCGCCGACAGGGGTACGAAGACGACGCGGCCGTCGGGCGCGCGGCCGACGCCGTCCCCACCCGTCGCGAGCGAACCGATCGAGAGTTCGATCACGCCGCCCGACGGCCGCCCGGCGGAGCCCTCGACCGTCGGCATGGGCGCGATTCTAGCTGGTGAGCTTCGTTCGGTGCTCCGCAGACTTCGCCTCTCTCCCGGCGCGAGCCCCGCCCTATACTCCGCCGCCCATGCGGAGCTGGCTCGGCGTCGTCGCACTTCTCGGTGCACTCCTGCTCGCGCGCGCGGCCGACGCGCAGATGGCGCACGGGATGGTTTTCGGGCCGCGCCCGCTGCACCTGCGCGTGGCGCAGGCCGACGTCGTGGCGATCGGGACGATCGCCGCGATCGAGCCGGGGCGGATCGCGGTCCGCAACGCCGTGGCGCTGCGCGGGGCGCCCGGCGCGAGCTTCGAGGTCAAGCGCTCCCCCTCGAACCCGCCGCCGCTGGCGGTCGGCCAGCAGGCGGTGCTGCTCCTGCGCGGCGCCCGCTCGCCCTACGTCCAGGTGGACGACGCCAAGGAGCTGGTCGCGCTGCGCGACGCGGCGAGCGCGCGCGTCTGGAGCGAGGCGCTGGGGGAGCTCCTCGAGGCGCAATCGGACCCGCTGCGGCTGCTCGCCGTCTACCTCGCCTGGCTCGACGGGGACGACCCCGCGCTGCGCGGGGCCGCGGGTGCGGCGCTCGTCGACGCGCGCTCCAAGCTGCCCGAGCCGACCGCCGCGCAGGCGCTCGCCCGCGCGCGCGTCGCGCTCGACGCCACGCAGCCGATCGAGCTGCGCCGCGTGTCGGCGCGGGTCGCGACCGGAGACCCGGCCGGAACCGCGGCCCTGCTCGCGGGGACACCCGACGCGCTCGGCGATCCAGGGCTCGTCGCGATCGTCCTCGGCGCGGGCGCGCTGCGGAAGTCGCCCGGGCTCGACGACGCGCTCGCGCGCGCGCTCGCGAGCGAGGATGTCGAGGTGCGGCGCGCCGCCCTCCGAGCCTCCGAGGGCGCGTGGTCGGACCGCGTCGAGGCCCGCGTGCGCGAGCTCTCGGAGAGCGAACCCGACCCGAGCCTTCGCCAGGACGCCAAGCAGGCGCTGCGGGCGCACGAGGCGAAGTCGCGTTGAACGAGGCGGCGGGGGCCTTCCCGGGCCTCCGTCGGGGCGGCCCGGCATTGCGCCTCTCCGGAGCGACGCGATGCCCGTCTCGATCTCGCCGCCGCGCCTCCCGTTGGCGCACCGGCGCTCCATCCCTTGGACCAGATCTTGGATCAGATCTTGGACCAGATCCCTTGGAACGGTCCGCGAGATGAATCTGATGACGCGCTCGCTTCGCGTCCTTCGCAGGCGTTTCGCGGCCGCCGCCGATGCGCGTTGCCACGCGGAACCGTCGGGACTCTGCGTCCCGCGTCGGCGAGGACCTCGTCGGCGACGGTTCGAAGCGTCGCCTGCGTCGGTCTCCGGTTCTTGTTGGTGGAAGCTCCCGGGTCCGGGAAGGCTTCCCCCACCTGAACCCGCAACCGCCGGCACCGAGGTCCCGGCGTCGCTGGGCGCCACGATCAGCCGGCGAAAGCGGGACCTCGCATCTCCTGCGCCCGACGCCGAGGACCACGGTCACTGTACGCCCGCCGCGCTCGAGAGATCAAGTCGAATCTCGGCGCGCGGCCGCGCGCTCACTCGGGGCCGCCCCGCCAGTAGCGACCGCGCGCCGGAATCTGCCAGAAGTGGGGATCGGGAACCCCGAAGGGCTCGCGCGCCTGGGGAGGCGGCAGCCAGGCGGTCAGGAAGCCGTCGCGACCGAACCCGTGATACACACATCCGCTGTCTAGCCCGCGCAAACCGTCGGCGACGTGCAGGCCCTGCAGCGCCCAGTGTCCGTAGACCACCCCGTAGTCCTGGCGCTCGGCGGCCCAGCGCCGGTGCCAGGCATCCTCGGGCCGGGCCGGCGGGCGGCTCGACCAGCGGCCCTTGGCGTCGACGCTGCGGCAGCGCGTGACGCGCGCCAGCACGTCGGCGTCGTCGTCCGCCTCCGGCTCCGACGCGAGCAGGCGCGCGGCCTCGTCGCGCGAGCGGCGCAGGCGCGCCTCTACGCGCCGCGCGCGGGCCTCGAGCTCCGCGAGGCTCCAGCCCGGAGCGACCGCCGCGTGCACCATCGCGAAGCGCTGCGCCCCGAGCCGACCGCTCTCGACCAGCGGCCAGGCGCGGATCCAGTCGATCCAGCGCTCGCGCTCTCCGGCTTCGAGCAGCTCCTGGAAGGTGTCGTCGGGGGCGGGCGGCCGCTGGCCGAATGCGACGCGGAGCAGCGACAGCTCGTGGTTCCCCAGCACCAGGCGCGCGCGGCCCGCGTCCGCGAGCGCGCGCACGCGCTCGAGCGCGCGGCGGCTCGCCGGGCCGCGGTTCACCACGTCGCCGACCAGCCAGAGCTCGAATGCCTCGCCGAAGGCGCGGGCGGCCCGCTCGACCAGCTCGTCGAGCTCGTCGGCGCAGCCCTGCACGTCGCCCACGAACACCTTCTGCACGGAGCGAGCGTAGCGGGCCTCAGCTAGATTGGACGGCGGCGGGAGGCGTCGATGGATTGGAATCTCGCGGACCTCTTCGAGCTGGTCGCCGACACCGTTCCGGATCGACTGGCGCTCGCGCACGGCGTCGACGGGCCCACGCGCAGCTGGCGGGAGTTCGACTGCAACGCCAACGCGCTGGCGGCGCACCTCGCCCGCGAGCACCGGCCCGGCGACAAGCTGGCGCTCTACGCCTACAACCGGCCCGAGTTCGTCGAGAGCCTGTCGGGCGCGCTGAAGGCGCGGCTCGTGCCGGTGAACGTCAACTACCGCTACCGCGAGGAGGAGCTGGTCTATCTGCTCGACAACGCGGACGCCACGGCGGTGGTCTACGAGGCAGAGTTCGCCGACCGCGTCGGCAAGGTGCGCGATCGCCTGCCGAGGGTGCGCGAGTGGATCGAGATCGAAGACGGGGGCGCGGGCAACGGCTTCGCGATTCCCTATCGGGAGATCGTCGGCGCCGGCAGCGACCGCCGCCTCGACGTCCGGCGCAGCCCGACAGACCTGCTCTTCATGTACACGGGCGGAACCACCGGCATGCCGAAGGGCGTGATGTGGGAGCACCGCGCGCTCTACGCCGCGCTCGGAGGCGGCGGGAACGCCGTGATCGGCGAGAAGGCGAGCGAGAGCGTGGAGCAGCAGCGCAGCCGCGTTGCGGAGCCGGCGCGCGCACAGAGGCTGCTTCCCGCCTGCCCGCTCATGCACGGCACCGGCCTCTTCACGGCGATCAACGCGCTCGGCGGCGGGGGCGCCATCGTCACGCTGCAGGGCCGGAGCCTCGATGCTGAAGAGCTCTGGTCGACGGTGGAGGCGCGCGGAGCGAACGCGACCGCGATCGTGGGCGACGCCTTCGCGAAGCCGATGCTGCGCGCGCTCCAGGAGAACCCGAGGCGCTGGGACCTCTCGAAGTTCTTCCTGGTGGTGTCGTCGGGGGTGATCTTCAGCCCGCAGGTGAAGCGCGGTTTGCTCGAGCAGCTGCCGCACCTCCTGCTCTACGACTCGTTCGGCTCGAGCGAGGCGGTCGGGTTCGGCACGGAGCTCACGACCAAGGACAGCAGCGTCCAGCTCGCGAAGTTCCGCATCGGCCCGAATTGCAAGGTGTTCGCGCCCGACGGGCGCGAGGTCGCCCCCGGCAGCGACGAGCCCGGCTTCATCGCGCGCGCCGGGCCGATCCCGCTCGGCTACTACAAGGACGAGAAGAAGACGGCGGAGACCTTCAAGACCTACCAGGGCCGCCGCTGGTCGATCCCCGGCGACTGGTGCACGGTGAACTCCGACGGAACGCTCAACCTGCTCGGCCGCGGGTCGGTGTGCATCAACACCGCCGGCGAAAAGGTCTACCCCGAGGAGATCGAAGAGGCGCTGAAGACGCACGCGAGCGTCGCCGACGCGATCGTAGTCGGGGTGCCCGACGAGAAATGGGGGGAGGCGGTAACGGGGGTGGTGTTGCTCGAGGCGGGGCGCCGTGCGTCCGAGGAGGAGCTCCGCCGGCACGTGCGCGAGCGCCTCGCGGGCTACAAGACGCCCAAGCGCATCGTCTTCGCCGAGGTGGTGCTCCGCGCACCCAACGGCAAGGCCGACTACAAGGGCGCGAAGCGCTTGGCGATGGAGGTCCGCGAGGCCTGACCGGCTCCCGCCCGCCAGCCCCCGCCGACCCCCCAAGGGGGCCCTCATTTCAGTCGGCGTCAGGTCGCTCCGCTAGAATGCGAGGCCGTCGCAGCGGACCGGCAGGCCCGCTTCGGGGGATCCTTGGATCGACGCATCATCCTCTGCGATGGAGCGGAGCTCGCTCGGCTCTGGTGCCGCATCGGCGCCGGCGACAACGAAGAGCTGACCTGGGTGCCACGTGACGACGAGTCGCGCGCCCGGCCGCCCGGGTTTCGCGCGCTCGCGGGCGGCCTCACCCCCGAAGCGATCCTGAAGCTCAACCCCAAGGAAGGCGACGTCTTCGGGATCGTCTCCGAGGAGATCGGCTTCGTGCGCACCGCGGTCGCGGTGATCGCGGAGGCGGTGCCCGCGAGCTCGGTGCTCGTGCTCTCGGACCAGATCGCCGAGGACGAGATTCCCCCGCATCGCTGCATCCGCCTCGGGCGGCTGCGCTCGCTGATCCGCGACGACTTCGACGAGGAGTTCGACCACGTCGGCAATCTCCGCCGCGTCGTCGAGATGCGCGACCTGCTCGGCGGGCGCGAGAAGCTCGCGATCTTGCTGCAGCCCGACCCGGACCCCGACGGCATCGCGTGCGGCTACGCGCTGCGCGCGCTCCTCGGGCGCAAGAGCCCCACCGCCCCGCTCGTCTCGTTCGGCGCCGTCAAGCGGCCCGAGAACCGCGCGATGGTCCAGGCGCTCGGCATCGAGGTGCGCACCCTCCAGCCCGCGGAGCTCGACGAGTTCGACGGGCTCGCGCTCGTCGACGTGCAGCCGACCGTGTTCGGGGAGAACCCGCCGCCGCGGGTGCTGTCGGTCGACGTCGTGATCGACCACCACCCGGAGCGCACGGGCTACGACGCCGTGATCCGGGACCTGCGCCCGAGCTACGGGGCCACCTCGACGATCCTCACCGAGTACGTGCGCGCCGCGGGGATCGAGGTGCGGCCGCGGCTCGCGACCGCGCTGCTCTACGGCATCAAGAGCGACACGCAGCTGCTCGGCCGCGAGACCAGTCGCCACGACATCAAGAGCTTCGCGTTCCTGCACGCGTGCCACAGCCCGGCTCTCTTGCGGCGCATCGAGCGGCCCGCGCTTCCGGTCGGCGGGCTGCGAGCGATGGGCCGCGCGCTCGCATCGACCCGGGTCGAAGAGGGGATCCACATCCTCGTGTTGGGACGCGTGCGCGAGGACGTGATCCCGCAGGTGGCCGACCTCGGGCTCCAGGCTGAAGGCGCCGAGTGGGCAGTCGCGGCCGGGATCGTGGGCGCGGACCTGGTGTTCTCGGTGCGCAACGTCGGCTACGTGCGCGCCGCCGGCGAGGTGGTGCGCGCGGTCGTCGAGGGCCTCGGGGTCGGCGGCGGCCACCGCTCGATGGCCAAGGGCATGATCCCGCTGCAGGCGTTCCGGCAGGTCTACGGGAAGACGGATCGGGACACGATCCGCGAGGCGCTGCACAGCGCCTTCGTCCGCGCGATCCGCCGCGAGGGCGAGTAGACGTCCCCGATTCTGGGGATGGAGTTCGGGCGCGCGCGAGCGTAGGATCGCCGCATGCGCCGGGTCCCCTCCCTCCGGGTCTCCTTCTGGCTGGCGCTCGCGGGCTCGCTCCTCGGCCCGACCGACGACGTGGAAGCGCGCACGATCGAGGACCGCGGATACGACTGCCGGGTGATCGCGAGCACGCGCCAGTTCCCGCGCGGACTCCTGACCGGGCAGCCCATGGTGAACGCTTCCGGGCAGGTGGCCTTCCTGGTGAGCGTGCCGGGCGCCGTCTACACGGAGACGCAGATCCGAATCGGCCGTGGCGACGCGCTCGCCAATGGAACCCCGATCTCGACCGTCGTCGCTCGCGCCAGCGGCGACCCGGACCCGACGATCTTCTTCGACATCCTGGATTCTCCCGCCATCGAGGATTCGGGAAGCGCGATCTTCTTCGGCGCTCAGCGCTCTCCGCCCGGCCAGGGCATCTACCGAGCCTCCGCGTCCCCGCCGTCGTCCCAGCCGATCCTCGTCTACGCCGACCAGAACATCGATCCGCTGAGCCCCTTCGTGGGCTTCAACGTTCCTCTCTGGCAACCCTTGCCGGGCGCGATCGGATCCATCCTCTTCGTGGCGTTCGGACCCTCCGGCGAGGGGATCTACCGCGACACGCTCCTGCTCGGTCCGACGCGCGGCTCGGGACCCAGCGGCGCCTACGTGCTGCCGCCTGCGCTGATCGATCCCTACGGCATCGAGACCGCCTGGCTCGCCTCGATCGGCAACACGACGCCGACCGCCGCCGTGTTCCTGAACGACGTCATCGTGGACCAGTCGGAGAACGGCGCAGGCGGGTTCACGAGCCTCTCGATCAACGGCCATCCGACGGCCTTCGTGTCGTACGAGCGCAGCGGTTTCGCTCCCTCGCCCGGCTGGAAGCTCGTCGTGGCCACGACGAGCTCGCGTGCTACCTACGTGGACGCCGACGTCGATCCCTTCCAGGCCAACATGGGAACGCGCGGGAGCGCGGTGAACCTGCGGGGCGAGGTCGCCTTCGTCGCGTATCCGACGGGTCGGGGAGAGGAGCTCCTCGTGGCGGACGGCGGCGACGTCATCCACCGCGTTGTCTGCCGGGGCCTGCTCGCGCTGGTCGGGAGCGTCGACTTCTTCAGGTACCAGATCTCGCCGCGCGCGATCAACTCGCGCGGGCAGATCGCCTTCTGGGCCCAGACCGGGTTCATCGACCCCCAGACGCAGGAGTTCGAGACCTTCCTCATGGTCACGCCGGAGCCCGACGAGGCCGCGCTCGCGCTCTTCGCGCTCGTTGTCCTGCGCGCGCTCAGCGCCCCTTGGTCAGGTCCGTCGAGGACTCGAGCCGCTTGAGGTCGGCGTCGGGGGGCGGCGTCGACACCAGGTCCCACGATTCGCGCCGCCAGCTGCCCTCCTCGGCGAGATTCGCGAAGGCGGCGCCCACCGAGTCGATCACGCGCACCGGGCGCGCGGGATCGTCGGGCCACTTCGGGTAGTCCGGGCGGTCCTCGCTCCAGCGCCCCGCGAAGATGCCGATGTCGATCGGCTCCTCCTTCTTGCTGTACGAGACGTAGTAGAGTGGCGAAAGCGTCTGGAGGTCCACGTACATGAGGAGCCGGCTCTCGCCGCGATAGCCGGGATCTCCCTTGACGCGCGCCTCGAGCACGAGCGCGCGCCGCAGGTCCCAGCGGTCGCTGGCGAACGAAAGGCCCCACGGACCGAACTCGCGATTCGGCTCGTCCGGGTACATCGCGCCCGCGACGTTGATCGGCGCGAGCACGTCCTGCAGGCCGACCACCCGGTACGACCACAACACCGGGCGAATCTCGAGCCCCTCGAAGCCGCTGCGCTTGGTCTGGATCGTGCCGCCGCCCACGCCGCTCGGGCTGCCCCCCGCAGCCACCCCGCCGCCCATCGAGCCCCCGGTGCCGACCACCATCTGCTTGGCGGGAACGACGCCCACGGCGAACGACGGCATGTGGAGGCCCTCGATGTCGGCGGCCGGGATGCGGCGCACGCGCCGCCATTCGGGCAAAAACGCGACCAGGTCGTCGCTGCGCTTGGCCTTCACCATGTTCTCGTCGTTGCGGTACTGGCGCCAGGCGTAGTCGCGCGCGTTGAAGGGCGTGAGCAGCTTCCCCCCGGCGACCCAGTGATTGCCCTTCGCGAAGGGCATCGCGTAGCCGCTGTCTGGGCGGTCGGCGCGATGCGAGACGTTCATCTTGAAGATCTCGCCCTCGAAGGGCTCCGCCCGACCCACGCGCCCGAGCAGGTCCGTCACGCGGAATTTCCCGCGGAAGCCTGCGCCCTCGTAGCGGAGCGCGACGTTCCAGGCCCAGAGCAGCCCCGCCTGCGGATCGGCGGGGCCGATCGCGTCGGGCGGAAACGGCTGCCCGGCGGTGTAATTGGCGAGCCCCCCGTCGGCGTCGAGCTTCGCCTGGCCGCGGAACTTCTGCGTGGCGTCCGCGTAGAAGGCGGGCGCGGAGTAGTCGCGGAAGCAGGGACCGATCTCGAGCCGCATCCCCTCGTAGAAGAAGCGGTCGCGGTACTGCCAGAGCTCCTTGGGGATGAAGTGGCGAAGGACCTCGAGGCGCGCGATCTCGAAGCTGTCGCCGGTCTGGAACGGCACCTGCGGCGGCGCGTCGTCTCCTGGCGCGGTGCGCAGCCCGCCCTTCGGCTGGCAGGCGCCGGTGGCGGGCAGCGACCAGGGCCCCGGCTTGGCGTCCTCGGCGCGCGCCGGAGCGGCGGCGAGCGCGAGCAAGAGGGCGAGGGTCGACGCGCGGGCGCGGGTCATCGGGTTCTCCAGGCTCAGAGCGGATCGCTGCGCCAGGCGACGCCGGCGTCGCGGAGCTCGTCGAGGAAGGCGCGGGGGTCGAACGCCGCGGCCGTCGTCATGACACCGGCTCGTTTCGCACGGCCGTCCAGCAGCCACTGCGCCCCGCGCACCGCGATCACGGCGGTGGTGCCGTAGCTGTCGTATCCGCTCGCCGTCACGCGCGCCCCGCGCCCACCGGGCGCCCGCACGCGCGCCTGCACCCACCAGGCCTGGTCGCGGCGCTCGTCTCCGGGCCCCGCGGCCGACGCGTCGATGCGGCGCAGCGCCAGGGCGCGCAGCGGGCCGCGCAGCAGCGCGCCGGCCGCGCGCGCGATCCCAGGCAGCAGCGCAGCCGCCGCCGACGGGACCACGAGGTACGTGCGCACGTTGCGGACGCTCGGCGCGAAGCCCGGGGCCGAGAGCACCTCGCCGCCGGGAAAGGAGAGCCCGACGCGGTCGCGGTCCTCGTCCGGGAAGTGGAAGCGCGCGCGCGCCGCGAACGGCGGCTCCTCGCGGCGGCGCCCATTCACGACGGCGAGCGAGGGCTTGCCGAGCACGTCGAGCGCCGACTTCTTGGTGCCGCGGCTCGTGCCGAACCCCTCGACCCGGTTCGCGACCTCGACGGTCTCGGCGCCGGGAGTCTCCTCGACTGCGATGCGCGCGCAGCAGTCGCCGATCGCGTACTCAAAGGCGTGGGCGAGGATCGCGGTCGAACCGCGCGCCTCGGCCTCGTCCGAGAGCAGGTCGATCATGCGCGCCATCCAGAGCTGCTCGCCGGTGGTGTCGAGGTAGTGCGCGCCCGCCGCGATGGCGGCTCGCAGCACCGGCTCGCCGAGCTGCGCGAACGGGCCCGCGCAGTTGATCACCGCCCCGACGCCGTCCATCGCTCCGGCCAGGGTCTCGGCGCGCGCCGCGTCGGCCGAGCGCAGCTCGGCGCCGCCGATCGCCTCCGCCAGATCCTCCAAGGCCGCGCGGTTGCGCCCGCCGAGCAGGATCTCGACTCCGCGGCGCCGCGCCTCGTCGACGACGAGCCGCCCGGTGAAGCCCGTGGCGCCATACACTAGAACGCGTCGATTCGCCGTCATGTCAGGCGGAGCAGCTCGTGGGACTCGACCATGCGCTCGCGGATCGCGATGCCCGCCGGGCAGCGCCCGAGGCACGGGGCGGCGCACCCCGCGCACACCGCGGCGTTCTTCCCGAGCGCCGCGTACTGGGCCATGCCGCGCTTCTCCCAGCCGTAGTCCTCGAAGTACATGCGGAAGCGGAAGACGTCGTTGATGGCGAGGCCGTCCGAGCAGTGCTCGAGGCACGCGCCGCAGTGCGGAGGACAGTAGCTGCCGGCGATCGCGTCGTCGTAGCGGCGCAGAAGCGCGTGGTCCTGCGGCGCGAGCTCGCTCCCCGACGCGTACAGGTACTCGTCCACGTGCTGCGGCTCGTAGAAGGACACCACGAGGCACGAGACCTCCGGGTTCGAGAGCACCCACTTGAAGGCGGCCTGGCTGTAGGCGGTGGCGGCGTCCCGGAATCCCGAAAGCCCGTTGTGCTTGGCGCCCTTCAGCGTCTTCATCGCCACCACGCCCATGTCGCGCTCGCGGCGCGCGCGGGCGATCACCTCCCCGAGGCTCGGCCAGATGCCGTGGTGGTAGGCGAGCATCATCACATCGAAGCGACCCGATTCGATGGCGCGATTGGCGACCTGCACCAGGTTCGGTGTATGCGACGAGAAGCCGAGGAAGCGGACCTTGCCCTCCTGCTTGAGCCGGTCGAAGGCTTCGTGCAAATTCGGGTCCATCAGGCGATCGATCTCGTCGCACGAGTGGACGTGCGCGAGGTCGACGCGATCGGTGCCGAGCCGCCGCAGGCTCCCCTCGAGCGCCTCCTTGTATTTCGCGACCGGCGTGCCGAACGGCAGGTGGCCTTGCGGCGTGCAGAACTTGGTCGCGATGAAGAGGCCGTCGCGCCGGCCCTGGATGGCGCGGCCGATGGCGTTCTCGCTTCCCGCGCCCGAGTAGTCCGGCGCCGTGTCGAGATAGGTGACGCCGCGCTCGATCGCCTCGCGCACGATCGCCTCGCCCTTCTCGCCCTTGAGCGCTCCGGTCCCGAGCGAGATGTCGGAGATCCGCGCCTCCGTGCGCCCGAGGCGACGGTAGGCGCGGACGCGCGCGCCCTTCCACTCCTCGGGCCAACGGGGGCTCGTGTTCTCGACTGTCCCGCCGAAGATCTCGCGGGCCT
>Ga0335082_10003051_pt1 | contig 18161 bp, 14 predicted proteins | sample Lox_Sample_41_FD_206718 | JGI IMG/M metagenome (GOLD analysis project Ga0335082, IMG submission 206718) | Soil microbial communities from Loxahatchee National Wildlife Refuge, Florida, United States - Lox_Sample_4.1 | ecosystem: Environmental > Terrestrial > Soil > Wetlands | place: USA... | reverse complement strand
TCACCCTTCCGGAAGGCGCGCACCGCGCCCAGAAGGGCCGTAAGGTGCTGAAGCGCTTCAAGGTCATCGATCTGGTCCTGCGATAGCGGCCGCGCGAGGGGCGCCGATGGACGGTTAGCGGCGCGGTCGCGACGCCGCCCCTCACGGATCGGAGCGGGCCCGTCTTGACAGCGCACGGCCGCGTGCTTAACGGCCCACTCGTCGAGGGAGTTGGCAGCGCGCCGCGGTTTGGGCTCGCTCGCGTCAATGCTATAGGAATGGCAGGTACCGGGAGCGCGACCCCACAGGGGTGATTGAGGCGGGTTGAAATCGGGCCGGGCCGACCGCCGAGGCCCGCATGCTGGCACCGCCAACCGGCGGCCTTTCAGCTACGTTCACACATCAACAGAGGAGGGAGTTCCACATGGCAGCGCGAATGCGGCCGCTACACGACCGGGTCATCGTCAAGCGGATCGAAGAGGAAGAGCGGACCAAGGGCGGCATCATCATTCCGGACACCGCCAAGGAGAAGCCCCAGGAAGGGCGCGTGGTCGCCGTCGGTCCAGGCCGCCTCGACGATGGTAAGATCATCAAGCTCGACGTCAAAGCGGGCGACCGGATCCTGTTCACCAAGTACGCCGGCACCGAGATCAAACTCGACGGCGAGGAACATGTGATCATGCGCGAGGACGACATCCTCGGCGTGATCGAATCCTGAAGCGATCAGATCCAGACGAGGAAGGAGAGCATCAAAAATGGCTGCAAAGATCGTCAAGTTCAGCGAAGAGGCCCGCAACCGCATTCTGCGCGGCGTCGGCCTGCTCGCCGACGCCGTGACCGTGACGCTCGGCCCCAAGGGTCGCAACGTCGTGATCGAGAAATCCTGGGGCGCCCCGACCGTCACCAAGGACGGCGTGACGGTGGCCAAGGAGATCCAGCTCGAGGATAAGTTCGAAAACATGGGCGCCCAGATGGTGAAGGAGGTCGCGTCGAAGACCTCCGACGTCGCCGGTGACGGCACCACGACGGCCACCGTGTTGGCGCGCGCCCTCTTCACCGAAGGCGCCAAGATGGTCGCCGCCGGGCATGACCCGATGTCGATCAAGCGCGGCGTGGACAAGGCGGTGGCGAAGATCACGCAGGCCCTGAAGGACATGTCCAAGCCCACCAAGGGGCGTGACGAGATCGCGCAGGTCGGCACGGTGTCGGCCAACGGCGACAAGGCGATCGGCGATATCATCGCCGAGGCGATGGACAAGGTTGGCAAAGAGGGTGTGATCACGGTGGAGGAGGCGAAGAGCCTGGAGACGACGCTCGACGTCGTCGAGGGCATGCAGTTCGATCGCGGGTACCTGTCGCCCTACTTCGTCACCGACCCCGAACGGATGGAGACGGTCCTCGAGGATCCATTCATCCTGATCCACGAGAAGAAGATCAGCGCCATGAAGGATCTGCTCCCGATCCTGGAGCAGATCGCCAAGTCCGGGAAACCGCTACTACTGATCGCCGAGGACATCGAAGGCGAGGCGCTGGCGACGCTGGTGGTGAACAAGATCCGTGGCACCCTGCACGCTGCCGCTGTCAAGGCACCGGGCTTCGGCGACCGCCGCAAGGCCATGCTCGAGGACATCGCCGTGCTCACTGGCGGCCGCATGATCGCCGAGGAGCTCGGCCTCAAGCTCGAGAACGTCGCGTTGAAGGACCTGGGCCGCTGCAAGCGCGTGGTCATCGACAAGGACAACACCACGATCATCGACGGCTCGGGCAAGAAGCCGGACATCGAGGGGCGGATCAAACAGATCCGCGCCCAGATCGAAGAGACCACCTCGGACTACGACCGCGAAAAGCTGCAGGAGCGGCTCGCCAAGTTGGTCGGCGGCGTCGCCGTCATCAAGGTCGGCGCAGCCACTGAGGTGGAGATGAAGGAGAAGAAGGCGCGGGTCGAGGACGCCATGCACGCGACGCGCGCCGCGGTCGAGGAAGGCATCGTCCCGGGTGGCGGCGTCGCCCTGGTACGCACCGTGGCCGCGCTCGACGATCTCAGAGTGCCCGACGAAGAGAAGATCGGCATACAGATCGTGCGCCGCGCCGTCCAGGAGCCATGCAAGCGGATCGCGATGAACGCCGGCACGGACGGCTCGGTCATCCTCGACAAGGTGAAGAACGGCAAGGGCGCATTCGGGTTCAACGCCGCGACCGAGGAGTTCGAGGACCTGCTCAAGGCGGGGATCATCGATCCCACCAAGGTCGTCCGCACGGCGCTGCAAAACGCCGCCTCGGTGGCGGGTCTGTTGCTGACCACGGAAGCGATGGTGGCCGAGAAGCCCGAGGACAAGAAGGCGGCCGCGCCGGCACCGGGCGGCTACGACGACATGTAGAGCACCCAGGGCGGATCGGCATCCCGCCCGTCATCGTGTCGCGAAGGGGCGGCCCCGTAGGGGGCCGCCCCTTCGTGCTTTCGGCGACGCAGCGTTCCGGCTCGCAACGCTGAACGCCCCTCGCTGGAATGTTCTCCGGCCGTGTGGCAGTCTTCGGATGCTGACAGGATGGAGGCGGTGGGAAACATGGACTGGGGTCAGCACCCCGCAACACATCGACCCGTCTCGCGGTCGTCGTCCGGTCGGGCGTGAGCAGCATGGCGCAGCAGAAGTACACGGCCAAGGACATCACCGTCCTCGAGGGGCTTGAGCCGGTACGCAAGCGGCCCGGCATGTACATCGGCGGGGTCGACAGCACCGGCCTGCACCATCTCGTCTGGGAGCTGCTCGACAACGCCGTGGACGAAGCGATGAACGGTCACTGTGACCGCATCACCGTGACCCTCCACAAGGATGGCGAGACCGTCACCGTCAGCGACAACGGACGCGGCATTCCGGTCGACATGCACCCCAAGCACCGTCGCCCGGCGCTCGAGCTGATCCTCACCACATTGCATGCCGGCGGCAAGTTCGAGAACCGCAACTACTACCACGCCGGCGGTCTGCACGGCGTCGGGGCCTCGGTGGTGACCGCGCTCTCGTCGTCGATGGTGGTGCGCGTGAAACGCGACGGTTTCCTCTGGGAGCAGTCGTTCGGACGCGGCGTGGCGACCAGCAAGCTGAAGAAGGCCGGCCCGGCACGCGGCAGCGGCACGACCATCACCTTCACCGCCGACCGCCAGATCTTCCCTGCGACCCGCTTCAAGCCCGAGGTCATCCGCGAGCGGCTCGAATCGCGCGCCTACCTCCATCGCGGCCTGGTGCTGGTGTTCGAGAACCAGATCGACGGGCAGAACGAGACCTTCCAGCATGACCAGGGCATCGCCGAGTACATCACCCGTCTGGTCGCCGAGCGCGGCAAGCCCGCGATCGCCGAGCCGTTCTATGCCGAGCGCCGCGACGGTCTGATCGTCGAGTGCGCGCTGGCCTGGACCGAGGCCACCGACGAGCACGTGCTGTCATTCGTCAACGGCATCCCCACCGGCTCGGGCGGGGCCCATGAGGCGGGACTGCGCAACGGCGTCACCAAAGCACTGCGCAACTATCTCAACGTGCAGAACCTGACGCCGAAGGGCCTGACCATCAACGCCGAGGACATCCGCGAGGGCCTGATCGGCATTCTCTCCCTCTACATCCAGGACCCGCAGTTCCAAGGCCAGACCAAGGACCGGCTGAACAACCCCGAGGTGAGTGCGCCGATCGACACCTTCGTGCGCACGGCGCTCGAAAACCATCTGCTGCAGAACCGCTCCCAGGCGAACGCCATCGCCGACCGCGTCATCCTGGCGGCGCGCGCCCGCAGCGCCTCGCGCGCCGCGGCGGAGCAGGTGCAGCGCAAGACGGCGGTGTCGCACCGGTTGAACCTGCCCGGCAAGCTCGCCGACTGCAGCTCGACCGACCCGCGGGCGAGCGAGCTGTTCATCGTCGAGGGCGACTCCGCCGGCGGCTCCGCCAAGCAGGCGCGGGCACGCGAGTTCCAAGCCGTGCTGCCGCTGCGCGGCAAGGTGCTCAACGCCGAGCAGGCGTCGCTCAACAAGGTGCTCGCCAACCGCGAGCTGAACGACATCATCTCTGCCCTCGGCTGCGGAACCGGGAAGAGCTTCGATCCGTCCAAGCTGCGCTACCACAAGGTGTGCCTCCTGATGGATGCCGACTCCGACGGCCATCACATCTGCACCCTGCTGCTGACGTTCTTCTACCGCCACATGCGCGCGCTCATCGACCACGGGCACGTGTTCATCGCGCAGCCCCCGCTCTACAAGATCGAGATCGGCAAGCAGATCCGGTGGGCGCTCAGCGATGCCGAGCGCGACCGCGTCCTCGGCACGGCCAACGGCAAGCAGGCGGTGGTACAGCGCTTCAAGGGCCTCGGCGAGATGAACCCGCCGACGCTGAAGGAGACCACGCTCGACCCCAAGCGGCGCACCCTGCTGCGCGTCGCCATCGCCGACGACGGTGCCACCGAGCAGACCATCCAGATGCTGATGGGCAAAGACGTCGAGCCGCGCTTCAAGCTGATCATGGAGCGCGCACCGAAGATCGACGACGTCGACGTCTGACGCTCCCGACATGGCGAGCGGCCTCCAGCATTGCCCGAGCTGCGACGAGGAGTATGTCGCCGGCGTCGCCGCGTGTGTCGAGTGCGGCGGGCCCCTGCAGCCCGGACCGCTGGCTCGCCTCGAGCGCGGCGCGCGCACCGCGGACAGCGAGCGGACCACCGCCGGCCCGCCGCGGCCGGACCGCCTGCTCGCCGAGCTCCCCGGACTCCAAGCCGACCACGCGGTGCGCGCCCTGCTCCTCGAGGGCGTCGCCTGCGGCGTGGAGTGCCGCGGCGTCAGGAAGGTCTACGTCCCCGGTCAGCCGCCCGCCGAACCGTTTGCGGTAACACTCCCAGTCACCGTCTACGTCAGCGACGCGCAGTACGAGACCGCGCAGGACATCGTCGCGTCGTTCCAGACCGACGACATGATCGGCGATCAGTGGACCGACGGCGAGGCCGAGCCCGACGAAGCCGCGCTCATCGAGGTCGAGCCGACGGGCATGCCCGTCGATGAGAACCAGCACGTGCTCGCCAGCGAGGCCCTCGCCGACGACGAGCCGACCCCCGAAAGCACCTCGCTGCGCACCGTCGTGGTGATCGTCGTCGTCGCCGTCGTCCTGCTCTTCCTGTTCGGCCGCTGACCCGGGCAGCGATCCGGACGCGAGCCGACGGCCTCTAGGCCAGCTGCTCCAGCAACGCGGTCGCTTCCTTCAGATCGGCGGTCGCGAAACCCTCGGTGAACCAATCGCACATTGTGGCGAGCAAGTGGCGTGCTTGCGTGGCTTGCCGTCGCTTCGAGAGCAGCCGCGCCAGGCTGATCGTCGCTCGCAGCTCGAACGACTTGGCGCCCTGACGGCGGTTCAGATCGAGCGCGCGGCGAAAGCAGGCTTCGGCTTCCGTGGCGGCGTCGCCGTCACTGGCCAGGTCGCCACTGCCAGCGGCGCGGAGCGCCAGTTCGCCGCGCAGCCGGTGCAGCTCCGCCTCGTAGAACGACTCGCCGCTCCGTTCTGCGAGGGCGAGGCCGCCGACCACGAACTGCAGAGCCTCCTCGGTGCGCCCAGCGCGGTCGTAGACGAGTGACAGGAGCGCGATGAAATAGGAGCTGGCGAGCTCCTGCCCCGCGCTGGCCAGCGTCGCCATCGCTTGCTGCAGCGCCGGAATGTCGCTGCCGGTCGCGTCCGACACCGCCCAAGTCTGCAACATGACGCCCATGCCGTACCAGAGCGGGAAACTCTGTTCGGTGGCGAGCTCGATGACCTCTCGCGCCCACTGCTGAGCGGCGTCCGCTTCCCCACGCAACTGATGGAGACCGGCGGCGAAGGCGATCGCCCAGGCAAGCGTGAATGGATGTGCGAGGCGGCGGGCCACCGCCACGGCCTCGTTGATGCGCGCGACCGCCTGGTCGGGAAACCCCAACGCCCAGAGCGTGAGGCTCAGCCAGATGAGGCAGGTCACTTTCGGATCCGATCCGTAGGTGAGGGCCAACGACCGCTGGGGATTCACGTCCGATCGGGCGATCACCCGCTCCAGGTGCGTGCGGGCCGTCTGCAGATCGCCCATCCACAGACTGGTGGCACCGGTCGCCCAGTCGGCCAGGAGAAGCATCTCAGGGTCCCGCGTCGTCTCTGCCATTCGCAGCAGCGATTGGGCCAACTCCCGCGCTGTGCGCAGCTCGTCGCGCACTAAGTGAAACCGCCACAAGCCGTGCAAGACGGGGAATGTTTGCGGTGTTTCGCCCACCTCCTGGCACAGCTCCCGCGCGCGCGCATAGGTCGCCTCGACCTCCGGCGCAGCGTAGCCCTTGACGAGCTGCAGCGGGACCGCGAGCGCCACGTGGAGCTCGAGCTCCTGCTGGAGCCGAAGCGGGCTGATCGGCAGGTCACGGATCAGCTCGACCGCCTTGGTGAGATGATTGATCGCTTCGAGATTTGCCGAACGCTCCGCCGCGCGCTGACCAGCGCGCTCCCAGTATTTCACCGCCCGCTCGGTCAGACCGGCCTCGGTACAATGATGCGCCAGCAGCTCGGGCTGAGCGGCGACCGTCTGCGGAAAGCGGACCTCCAGCGTGCTGGCGATGCTGCTGTGATACTGCTGCCGCGTGGTCTTGAGGAGCGACTGATACGCTGCCTCCTGGATGAGCGCGTGTTTGAAGCTGTAGGTCGCCTGTGGCGGGGTCCCGCGTTGATAGAGCAGCTCCGCTTCCACGAGCTGCGCGAGCGCATGCTGCAGATCCGGTTCGCCTTTCGTATACAGCGCGGCGATCAGCTCGTAGGAGAAGTCGCGACCCAGGGTCGCGCTGATGTGCGCCACCTCCTTGACCGGCCCGAGGCGGTCGAGCCGCGTCGTCAGCGAGTCTTGCAACGTCGACGGGATGGCAAGGGACGGCAGCGATCCCTGCAACGCGTAGCAATCCCCGGTGTCCTCGAGCAGGCCGGACTCGAGCACCATTTTGGTGAGCTCCTCGACGAACAACGGCACGCCGTCCGTCTTCGCCACCAACTGCTCGACCACCTCGGAGGGCAGCGACTTGCCGCCGGCGATGCTGGTGACCATGCTGATCACTTGTTTGCGGGTCACCCGGTTGAGGGTCAGGTGCGAGAGCTGCGAGCGGCGGCTCCACGGCGGCTGAAACGTGGGCCGGAACGTGAAGACGAGCAGCACCGGCGCGGTAGGAGCCTGCTCGACGAGACTGCCGAGGTACTCGAGGGTGGACGGATCGATCCAGTGCAGATCCTCCACGACCATGATCAAGGGCTGCAGCCTGGTCAGCGCGAAGAACCACGCCGCGAGCGCTTCCAGGGTCTTGCGGCGTTGGGCCTCCGGGCTGAGCAGCGGCGGCGCATACCGGTCGGGGAGTGGCAGCGACAGCAGGGCGGCGAAGAGCGGGACGGTTTGCTCCAACGAGAGCTCCGCGAGTTGCTGCGCACGCTCCAGCTTCGCCAGCTTGTCGTCGGCGGAGTCCTCGGGTGCGAAGAGCAGCCCCTGCTCGAGGAGACCGATAATCGGATAGAGTGCCGAGTTCTCGTGGTACGCCGAGCACCGGCACTCGAGCCAGGTGTGCGGCTCGTCTGCGAGGCGATCACGCAGCACCTGCAGCATGCGCGATTTGCCCATGCCGGCATCCCCCGACACGAAGATCACTTGCCCCGTTCCGTCCTGCACCTGCTCCCAGCGGTCGAGCAACAGCCCGACCTCCTGCTGACGCCCGACGAGCGGAGTCAGGCCGGCGGCCGCCGCCAGCTCCAAGCGGCTGCGCACGCCGCTCCAACGCACGGCGCGAAACACCGGCACGGGCTCGGGAACGCCCTTCAGCGCGTGGCGCCCGAGGTCCTCGAGAACGAATGCCCCGGTGACCAGCCGGCGCGTCACGTCGCTGATGGCCACCGTATCCAGCGGCGCAATCTCCTGGAGTCGCGCCGCCAAGTTCGGCGTTTCGCCGACGATCGCCTGTTTGTCACGCGACGCGCCGGCCCCCAGGTCGCCGATGACGACCAGACCCGTGTGCACGCCGATGCGCAGTTCGAGTGTACGCGCCCGCGCGGCGGTCACGCGCTCCTGCACGCGCGCGTTGAGGATCGGCAGCTCATCGACCAGGGCTAGCGCCGCGCTCACCGCCCTGACCGGGTCGTCCTCGTGCGCCCGCGGATACCCGAAGTAGGCCAGCAACCCGTCGCCAAGATACTTGGCGATCTGACCGTCAAATCGCTCGATCACCGCGTTGGCGGCTTCGTAGTAGGCTCGCATCACCTCGCGGAGGTCCTCTGGATCGAGTTCATGCGAGAGTGCCGTCGAACCGGCCAGATCGCAGAACATCACCGTGAGCTGACGCCGCTCAGCCTCACCCACTGCCGTGCTGGCGCCCGAGGGCAGCGCCTCGGCTGGCACATCGGACACGGTGGCCCGTTCCTGAACCGTCGAGCCGCTCGGCGATGTCGCCACCGGAGCCCGAGCAGCCGACGCGGCGTGCGGCTCGCCGGGCTCGAGCTGGGTACCGCAGGCCGAGCAGAATTTCGCCCCCCGCGCCACCTCGCGGCCGCACTCCGAGCAGAACCGCGCGAGTTGCAGGCCGCAGCCTCCGCAGAACCTCGCTGCAGGGTCGTTGCTGTGCTGGCACTGCGGACAAAGCATGAGGCTCAGGACCCGGGCGCGTCCCCCTCGATTTCCACGCTGTCTCTAATCTCGAACATGCGCAAGCGTCAAATTATGTGGTTGCATGGATGCCACAGTCTGCCGTCGAAACGTTGGACGGTGGTGAACAGTGCGCCCAAGCCGACCGTTCGGGGGCGGCCCTCCCCTCCGGGTGGGTCGCACGCCCGACCCGGCCGGTAGTGACGCGGTCCGCCTACGGCAGGTACTGGTCGGCCTCGGCGCGGTAGCCGACACAGCGCGCGGGGTCGAACAACGCGGTCCGGCACTGACTCGACGCGGTGCACGACGCGCCCTCGTTCGGGCCGCTGTTACACACCCCGGGGAAGCTCGCGCTCGCCACACGGGGCAGCACGCCGAGGCCGTTGGCGAGGCGCTGGCGGAACTCGAAGAGGCCCAGCCCGCATTCCTGTCCCGTGCCGCAATCCGCATCCGTCTGGCAGGGCGTGCTGGTCGCCGCCCCCTGTCCGCCGACGCAGACGCTGCCGGCGACGCAGCTGCCGCCGGGACAGTGGCCCGGCCGCGTGCACGGCATGCCCTGGCGCAGGCCCGCGCTGCAGGTGAAGTACGCGGGGGTGCGAGACGTACACGGACCGGCGGCACCGCTCGTATCCGGGCAGTCGACCTGGCCGACATCTTCCTGCGGGCTGGGCTCACAGGCCTGGTTGGCGTTCGTCCCGCCGGCGCAGGCGTAGCCCCAGAGCAGACGCCGGCGGAAGTAGAGGACCGAATCGCCTTTGTCGGCGGTGCCGAACACCGTCACCTCGTTCGGGCGGAAGCTGGACGGGAACGGGTGGAACTGCGGCGCGGGCGTGAATCCGGTCCCGATGTTGGTGACGGACTGAAGGAACTGCGAGCTCGGGATGCGAATCGGGGCGTTGGGGCTGGCAAACGCTGAAACCGAGGAGCTGCCGAGCAGCTGGCGTGTATCGTACGAGCCGCCGGTCACGCGCAGGATGTTGCTCCACGTCACCGGCATGCTGACATCGCCGTTCGTGCACACCGTGAAGCGCACGGCCGACGCGGTGGCACCGCATTTCGGCGCGACGCCGACGTCGCGGCCGCAGACCTCTCGGTAGTCGTTCGACTGGGGGAGCGCCACGAGCTCGGGACATGGCGGGGACACGCTGAGCGCGGACGCTTGGGTGGCGACCGGCGCCAGCGAGTCGATGCAGCCGAGCAGTGGCGTGCGCTGCTCGCTGCCCAGGACCTCTGCGCAACTGCGGCCGCCCAGCTCGGCCGGCGCCTGCTGCCCGTCCGGCGTCACCGCGATCGTCAGCGGCCCGGCCGCCTCGATCTCGGGAAACTGGAAGCCGACCTGCGTGGCGCCGGGCACGCTGGCGACGACCAAGCGGGCCGATGCGGCGCTCAGGCAGCGGGACGGGCGTGGGCAGAAGAACTCGGCGACGCTGCAGCGCTTCGGCTCGAGACGCTCGCAGGTCTGCGGCGAGGCGATCACGACCTGGCTCGGCGGAGCGTTGGGCGGCTTGAAGATCAACGTCACTTGGACGGCGGGCTCGCCGGCGCGGGCTCCGGCCGTCGACTTGAGGCGGTCCGTATCGGGCAGCGAGAGCGTCACCAGGTCCGCGGCCGCCGAGCGCACGATGGCGCGATTGATGCGGCCCAAGGTCCCTTGGAACGACACCGGTTCCTCCGGCAGGTTGTTGCAGCCCGCGGTGACGGGCGCGGGCTGTAACGCCATCCCCAGGGCAAGCATCGCAACCCAGTCCAGCGTTCGCGTCTGGTGCGCCATCGGCCCTCCAGCGCTGCGCACAGTGCCCGCTCGTCGAGCCGGCAGGCAGCGGCACCTGCTAACCACGGACTTGCCGCGTCCGTCAATCCCCGAGTGAACGCGCGCGGGCCACCACCGCGCGGGTCGTGTCGTGCGCGCACCGTGCCGCCTCCGCCAGCGGACGCGCGTGGTGCTCGGGAGCAATCATCTCGACCGACAGCGGCGCCTCGACGCCCATGTCGTCCAGCACCCGCACGAACCCGACCAGGTCGAAGGTTCCCTCGCCCGGCAACCGGCGCCGCAGCGTGTCCTCGAAGGGGGCGCCGTTCGGCGGGTCGGCATCGTCGAGCTGAACCGCGACGATCCGGTCGGCGGGAACGGCCCGCAGTTGCGGCGCTCCGCCTCCACCGCGAAAGTAGTGCCACGCATCGACCAGAATACCGCCGTTCGGCCGCCCGGCGCGGCGCGCAATCTCCCAGGCCATGCGGGCGTCGGGAATGCTCGTCCAGGGCAGGAACTCGATGGCCACCAGGAGGCCGTGCGCGGCCGCCCGGTCGCACACGCCGGCGAAGCGCTCGGCGACGACCTCGAGCGGCGGGAGATCACCGGCTGGATTGACGTCGCCAACGTTCATGTGCCGCGCGCCCAGCGCGTCGGCGACGGCGTAGATGCGCTCCTCCAGCTGCCGGGTCCACGTGCCCGGTCCGTCGTCGCGGGCCCACCCGTAGAGGAACTCGACCTCGGCGACCGCGACGCCGTGCGCGTCGAGCACGGCCCGCATCCCGGCCTCCGAGAGCCCGGCAGCCCGGCACGCCGCATAGTCGTCCGCCAGGACGCCGATACCGGCGAAGCCGGCCGCCCCCGCCGCGGCGACGCGTTCGGCGAAGGAGAACCGCACTGGCGCTCCGACCCCGGCACCGGCGAGGGTGAAGTGGCTGGCGATGAGGTCGTTTCGACCGAAGCGGCGGTGCATGCGCATCCCCTCCTTCAGGCGTCGGGTTCCGCCGCCGCGAGCCGGCGCAGCACCACCTCGCGCAGCAGCGGCTTGTGCACCTGCTGCGATGCCGCGGTGCGCGGGAGCTCGGCGAGGAAACAGACGTGGCGCGGCTTCTTGTAGCCGGCCAGGTGCTGGCGCAGAAAGGCGACGACGTCCGCCGCCGTGAGGCGCGCGCCGTCACGCAGCACGATCGCCGCGACCACCGCCTCGCCCCAATGCGGGTCCGGGATGCCGACGACGCTCGCCTCGCGGATCTCGGCGTGGGTGAGCAGCACGCGCTCGATCTCGACCGGAAAGATGCTCTCGCCGCCGCTGCGAATCACTTCCTTGCGGCGCCCGACGATGGAGAGAAACCCTTCGGTATCGACCGCCCCGAGGTCGCCGGTGTGCACCCAGCCGTCGCGCTTGGTGCGCGCGGTCTCCTCGGGATTGCGCCAATAGGCCTGCATGGTGAACTCGCTGCGCACGGCGATCTCCCCGACCTCGCCGGGCGCCACGTCGGCCCCGTCCTCGTCGACCAGCCGCACGTCCACGTCGAGATAGGGGCGGCCGACGGTCTCCGGCTTCCGCGGCGCGTCGCGCGGGCGCAGGATGCTCACCGGCCCCGCCTCGGTCGAGCCGTAGAGGATCACCATCTCGCGGCAGCGGAAGCGGTCCATGATCCGCTCCACCTGGGCTGCGGTGAGCGGCGCCGTGCCGCTGCCGATCAGGCGCAGCGAGCTGAGATCGAAGCGCTCGAAGTCGGGCAGCGCCAGCAGCGAGTTGAAGACGGTCGGGACGGCGTAGAAGTAGGTCACGCGCTCGCGCTCGATCGCTTCGAGCAACGTCCGCGGCTCGGGCTTGGCGAGAATGACCACGCTCGCACCGGTGTGCCAGAACCCCAGCGGCAGCGCCCACCCGCCCATGTGAAACATCGGGAACATGCTCAACCCGATATCGTCCTCGGTGAACCCGAGCTGCAGATGCGCGGTCATCGCCTGCAGATAGTAGCTGCGGTGCGAGAGCAGCGTGCCCTTCGGCGACCCGGTGGTCCCGCTGGTGTAGAGCAGGACGTGCGGGTCCTCTTCGTCGACCGCGACCGCGACGTCGTCGGGGGCTTCGGCGTCCGCCAGCGCCGCGAGGGACAGGCGGTCAGCCGGCGCGTCGGCGTCGAGCACGATGACGCGCTGCACCGACGCCAAGCCGCCGGCCGTGCGCAGGCCGTCGACCAGCGCCGAGAACTCCCCCGCGACGATGAACGTCTCCGCCGCGGCATGCGTGACGACGAAGTCGACTTCCGCCGCGGCGAAACGGGCGTTGACGGGGACGACGATGGCGCCGAGCGCGAGCGCGGCGAAGTAGACGACCGGGTACTCGGCTCGGTTCGCCGCCATGACGGCGAGCCGGTCGCCGCGCCGCACGCCGAGCCGCCGCAGCGCGCGCGCGAGCTGGTTCGAGCGGGCGTGGAACGCGGCGTACGTCGCCCGCTCCGCCCCGAGCACGTACGCCGTCTTGTCGCCGCGCACGCTTGCGTGACGGCGCAGGATGTCGCCCAGCAGCAGCATGCCGACGCTATTTGAGCTCGATCAGGATCTCGCGGTAGCGCTGCTGGCCGATGTTGATCGCGGTCTCGATGCCGCCCCGGGCGATGTAGCGCGTCTTCCCAGCGGCGACGTCGCCTTCGATGTAGTTGCGATAGGCACCGCCGCTGTCCGGTTCGGGTATCGCCGCGATGCGGTCGCCCTCGATCTGCACCAGCACGTAGTCGAGGTCGTGCCGGTGCGTGGCGGAGCGGGCGCCCGGCGCCAGATCCATCTCCCAGATCCGCACGCGCTCGTTTTCCCACAGCAGCCGCGTCGCCACCGGGCCGAGCTCGCGTTCGGACTTGTTCATGCGCGTCCTCCCTTCCGTCTCACCGGCGCTCAGTATCGCTCCACGCGATCGACGACGCCGGTGAGAGCCTCGCCGGCGCGGTAGCGGCGCAGGTTGTCGGTGAAGCACCCGACGAGCAGGTCGGCCGCGCCCGGCATCTGCCACGAGATGTGCGGGCTGAGGCGCACGCGCGGGTGCGTGTACAGCCAATGTCCCTCTGGCAACGGCTCGGGCTCGACGGCATCGAGGGACGCCATCGCCACCCGGCCGTCGTCGAGCGCGGCGCGCAACGCCTCCTGATCGACCAGGGCGCCGCGCGCGATGTTGACCAGGTGGGCGCCGGGCTTCATGCGGGCAAAGACCGCGGGGCCAATGAGATGCCGCGTGGCGGGAGTGGCCGGCGCCGCGATCACGACGTGATCGGACGCCTCGACCACCTCGAGCAGCGAGCCCATCACCTCCACGCCGGCGACGGCCGACGCAGCGCCGGAGCGCCGGTGCGCCCGCACCCGCATGCCGAACGGGACGGCGCGCTCGGCCACCGCCGTCCCGATCGCCCCCAACCCGATCAGCCCCAGCCCTCTCCCGCTCAGCCCGCCGCGCATGCCGCGGCTCCAACCCTCGGGAGGGGGGCGGTGAATCCACGCCTCGGGCAACCCCTTCTCGAACGCCAACATCACCGCCAGCACCCACTCCGCGATCGGCACGGCGCTGCCACCGCGCGAGCAGGTCAGCATCTGATCCGAGATCAGCTCGAACGGGAACGCGTCGACACCCGTTCCGAGCAGGTGAATCCAGCGCACGCCACGGGCGAGCACGTCGCCCAGGTTCGGGCTGGCCCACGGGTAGGTGAGGAGCACCTCGCCCTCGACGCCCGCCGGTAGCGGGCCTTCGCCGGCGATCGGCACCACCTCGACCTCCGGCGCGGCCGCCGCCACCAGAGCCGCCAACGCCGGCCGGATCTGCGACAGGACCTTCATGCCCGACCGCTGTGCATGCCGCTCACACCGCGCCGCGGGCGGCCTGCGTTCCCGGCGGACCGGAGTCCGAACGCGCCTGGTCGCGCGCGTATTGCTCCAGGTTCGCCATGGCGCGGCGGAAGAGACCGCCGGCGACCCGGGCGGCGAACGGACCGCCGAGGCGTGCGACCAGGCGCGGCGCGTACGCCAGCGTCCAGCGCACGCCGGTGCCGGTGGGCGCGTCGCGGAGGTCGAACGACTCCACCTGCGCGACCGCAAACGGCACCGAGCTGCGGATCACCGTGTACGCCCAGCGCTCGTCGAGGTCCCAGGCGATCATCTCCTCGACCCAGTGCGATCGACCCACGTGCGCCTGGCGAATCGTCCCGACCCCGTACGGCGGCGGGCTCGCATAGCACGCCGTGTGGACCCCCGGGAACCAGGTGGGCCAGGTCTGCGGCGCCGCCAGGATGGCGAAGACCGCGGCGCGCGGCGCCGCCACCGTGGCGTCGAAGACGTGCACGACCGGCGCCCGGTCCAAAAAGCCGACGCCTTCCTTGCGCAGCGTGAACCACATCGTCGCTTCGTCCGTGGACTTGCCTGATGCGTACACCGCACGCCAAGCTGGGTGCAATGACTCGTCAGGGAGGGAGGTCACCCGACATGGATCGCACACCCCCGACGGCCGCAGACGGCCCGCGCCTCGCGTTCGTGCACATCGACGACGTGCCGTGGACCGAAGTCATCGCCCAGCAGCACGGCGAGCGCCGCGTGTCGGTACACGAGAAGTTCCTCGAGTGGAACGCGCAGCGCATGGTCGTACTCGGCCGCTACGATCCGCACGTGGTGATCGAGCGGCACGGGCACGCCAGCGATCATCTCGTCTACGTGCTCGAAGGCGAGCTGACGGTCGGCGACCGGGTCTGCCCGCCCGGCACCCTCATCGTCCTCGAGGTCGGCGCCAAGTTCGGGCCGCTCATCGCCGGCGCCCAGGGCGCCTTGCTGCTCGAGACCTGGGCGGGCGATCCCAGACCCGTGCCGGGGAACAAGGACGAGTACTACGCGCTGCTGAGGGAACGCGGCATCGTCCGCCTCCCCAATCCCCCCTTCACCAAGCCCGACACCGCCCCCAAGCAGCGTGACGACGGCAAGGACCTCTATTCCTGATTGACGCGCGAGGCGCCATGCATAGACCGGTGGGCGTATGCCGCGCGTGATCTTTACCGGCGCCAACCTCCTGGACGGCGAGCACGGCCCGCGGCCCGGCGCCAGCGTCGTCGTCGCCGGCGAGCACATCGCGGCCGTGACGCAGGGCCGGGTCGACGGGATCACGAACGCCGACCACGTCGTCGAGCTCGGCGGCCGCACCCTCATGCCGGGCATGATCACCTGCCACTTCCACTCCACTTACCACGAGCTCGGCGCCTCCCCGGCGCCGCTCGGCCTCGACCAGCCGCCTGCCTACCTGGCGGTGCGCGCCGCCCGCAACCTCGAGACCGCCCTGCGCTGCGGCTTCACCGGCGCAGTCAGCGCGGGCGCGGCGCACGACATCGACGCCGCGATGAAGCGCGCCATCACCGACGGCCTGGTGGCCGGTCCGCGCTTCGTGCCCGGCAGCCGCGACCTGTCGACCACCGGGCACGCCAACGACTCGACCCCGTGGTACTGGGACCTGCACGCCGCGCCGGCGATCCGCCGCTGCGACGGCCCCGACGATTTCCGCCGCGGCGTGCGCGAAGAAATCAAACGCGGCGCCGAAATCATCAAGCTGTTCGTCACCGGCGGGCACGGCACCACCGCACCAAAGGAAGCCGTGGAGATGACTCCAGCCGAGCTGCACGCGGCGGTGGACGCGGCGCACGAGCGCGGCCGCCGCATCCGCGGCCACGTGGTGAACAAGCGCGCCATCCTGATGGCGATCGAGGCTGGGCTCGACGTCATCGACCACGCGGACGAGATGGACACCGAGTGCATCGAGCGCCTCGTCCGAGCCGGCACCTTCGTCGTCCCGAGCCTCTTCTTCCCCTACAGCCTGATGGCGCGGCCCGGGCCGACCCTCGGCTTCACCGACGCCATGCGCACCGATTTCGAGCGCATGTGCCGCATCCTCCCGCAGGCCAACGCCGCCGGCGTCAAGCTGCTGATCGGCGACGACTACGGCGCGGTGGGATTCCCGCACGGGCGCTATGCCGGCGAGCTCGTCCTGTACGTACGCGACGCGGGCATTCCGGCCCTCGATGTGCTGCGCTGGGCGACACGCTACGGGGCCGAGCTCATGGGCCTGGCCGACCGAACCGGAACCATCGAGCCGGGCAAGCTTGCCGACCTGCTGGTGGTCGACGGCGACCCCATCGCCGACATCGCCATCCTGGAGGATCCGGCCAGGCTGCTGGCCGTCATGAAGGGCGGCGTACTCGTCAAGGACGCGCTGCCGCGTGCAGGCAAGGGGTGAGCCGATGTGGAGGACGGATGCCGTCTGATGTCGATCGCGGGCCGGGACTCGCCGTGGTGGGAACCGGCTTCGGGTGTCTCACCCATGTTCGCGCCGCGCGCGCTGCCGGCCTCGTCGTGCGCGCGCTGGTCGGCCGCGACCGGCAGCGCACGGCGGAGCGGGCTCGGCGCTTCGATGTGCCCCAGGCGTGCACCTCGTTGGCCGACGCGCTCGCCGTCGATGGGATCGACGCCGTGGCGGTCGCCACTCCGCCGCATGCGCACGCGCCGATCGTGCTCGAAGCCCTCGCCGGCCGCCGGCATGTCCTCTGCGAGAAGCCCTTTGCCCGCGACGCCGCGGAGGCGCGGACCATGCTGGCCGCCGCGACGGCGGCCGGGGTCGTCCACCTGCTCGGCACCGAGTTCCGCTTCGCGCCCGCGCAGGCCGTGGTGGCGCGCGCCGTGGCCCAGGGTGCGATCGGCGTGCCGCGCAGCGCGACGCTCATGCTGCACATTCCCCTGCTCGCCGATCCGGCCGGCGAGATCCCCGACTGGTGGGCCGACCGCACCCAGGGCGGGGGCTGGCTCGGCGCGCACGGCTCGCATCTGGTCGATCAGGTACGCAGCACGCTGGGCGAGTTCGAAGGCGTGAGCGCGGGGCTGCAGTGTGTCTCCGAGCGCGCGATGACGGCGGAGGACACCTACACGGTCCATTTCCGCCTCCGCAACGGCGTGCACGGCGTGCTGCAGAGCTCGGCTGCTGCCTGGGGACGCTTCTTCGCGTGCACGCAGTTCGCCGGCAGCGGCGGGACCCTGTGGCTGGAAGGCGACGAAGTGTGGCTCGCCGACCGCGCCGGGACCCGCGCGCTAGCGGTGCCACCCGATCTCGCCGTGCGCCCACCCGAGCCTCCGCCCATGGAGGGACTTGGCACCGCGTACGACATGATGCACATGTCCGGCATCGACTTCGGCCCCTACGCCCGGCTGTACGAGCGCTTCCGCGACCTGATCCTCGGCCGACCGATTCCCGCCGACCCAGTGCCCGCGACCTTCGCCGACGGGGTCGCGGGCATGGCCGTCCTCGACGCGATTCGGCAGTCCGCGACAGAGGGCAGCTGGGTCAACGTGTCGGCGCGGTAGGGCCGCGACCCCCCCCAACGCGCCGACCGGCCTTGCGCGCTTTCGCAAAAGGGCGTTTGTATACTGCGTGTATAATCAGCCGCTGTCCGACGTCTGGGTCATCGGATGTCCGAATTGCGATTTGTTGCAGCGGCTCCCAGCCCTGGCCCCGGGCGCTTCGGCGCGATGCCCGCGTTGCGACGAGGAGGTGTGGCGCCACCGCCAGGATTCGCTGAACCGCACCCTGGCGCTGACGCTGGCCGCCGCGGTGCTGTACGTCGTCGCCAATGCGGTACCGATGCTCGGGCTCACCGTGGTCGGCCGTGAGGCGTTCACCACGGTCATCGGCGGCGCGGTCCACCTCTGGAACAACGAACAGCGAATGGTCGGGGCGCTGGTGCTCTTCACCGCCGTGGTCGCACCGGGGTTG
>Ga0335082_10003050_pt1 | contig 18161 bp, 15 predicted proteins | sample Lox_Sample_41_FD_206718 | JGI IMG/M metagenome (GOLD analysis project Ga0335082, IMG submission 206718) | Soil microbial communities from Loxahatchee National Wildlife Refuge, Florida, United States - Lox_Sample_4.1 | ecosystem: Environmental > Terrestrial > Soil > Wetlands | place: USA... | reverse complement strand
ATCGGGATGCCCACCATCGTACCAAAAACACCGAAGTTGGTAATCGTAAACGTTCCCCCTTCGATATCTGCGGGCGTGAGCTTTTTAGATCGCGTCCGCGTTGCAAGATCGTTGACACTGCGTGCGAGCCCGACGAAATTTCTCTCTTCCGCATTCTTGATGACGGGGACGATCAGGCCGTTTTCGGAAGCGACCGCAATCCCGAGATTGACGAACTTTTTGAGGATGATCTTGTCCCCTTCGATCGATGAATTCACGAGCGGATACTGCTTGAGGGCTTTGATCACCGCATCACAGATGAACGGCATGTACGTAAGCTTGAACCCTTCCCGTTTTTCAAACGAAGAGGCATACTTCCTCCGCATCGAATCCACGTTGGTCATATCGCACTCGTGGACTGCATAGACGTGTGGAGATGTCTGAACACTCTTGATCATATGTTCGGACATTTTCTGCAGGATGTTGCTCATCTGCAGAATTTCGAAGTTCGGGGCGGGATATTTCTTCGCGAGATCCCCGCTCTCGACATGCTTCAACCCGCTTTCGATGCGCGGTGCCGATGGAATCGGAGCCGAAACGGTTGTCGGAGCCGCGGAAGGAGCACCACCCTTCTTCCGCATCTGGACATAGGCAAGCATATCTTTCTTCGATACCCGTCCACCCTCGCCCGTTCCGGGAACCTGTTCGAGTTCAGCCATCGATACACCTTCTTCACGGGCAATATTCAGAACGAGTGGCGAATAAAATCTTCCCGATGCTGGAGCAACGGGGGTGGGAGGTGCAACCGGACGCGATTCCTGAACAACCGGCTTCTGAGGTGCCTGAGCAGGCGCAGCAACCGCCGGTTTTGGCACCTGCGCTGTCACGGTCGCACCTTCGTCCGTGTCGATTTCAGCGATCACCGTTCTCACCGCGACGGTCTTCTGTTCATCGAACAATAAACGCGTGACAACCCCGCTCGCAGGCGACGGAATTTCCGAGTCGACCTTGTCGGTACTGATCTCAAGAAGCGTCTCGTCCTTTTTCACCTTGTCACCCGGCTTCTTGTGCCACTTGATGATCGTCCCTTCGGTAAGGCTCTCACCGAGCTGGGGCATCACGACTTCAATTTTTGCCATAGAGTAATCTCACTTTCCTCTTATCAGAAAATATGATTCAAACACGAAGCTTGCGGGATCCTAATACTCCGCAAGGAGCCGGATGGCATCAGCGACTTTATGCGCATTCGGCAGAAAATAGTCTTCAAGTGTCGGCGCATACGGTACCGGCGTATCCGGAGCAGCAAGTCGACGGATCGGCGCATCGAGAAACTCAAATGCCGCAGCGCCGATGATCGCAGAGAGCTCGGCGCCGATGCCGCCCGTCAGCGTATCCTCATGGACGATCAGCACCTTCCCCGTCTTGCGAACAGAACGTAGAATCGTCTCTTCATCAATCGGGAGCAATGACCGCAGGTCAACAACTTCAACACTGATACCCTCGTTCTCAACGATTCCGGATGCCTCAAGCGACCAGTGAACGCCGGCAGAATAGGTGATCACCGTAATATCGCTTCCTTCACGCTTAATATCCGCTTTTCCGATGGGAACAACAAATTCTTCATTCGGAATTTCCGACTTGACATGCCGGTAGAGATATTTATGTTCGAAATAGAGAACAGGATTTGGATCACGTATTGCTGCTTTGATGAGCCCCTTTGCATCGTACGGAGTGGATGGGGCGACAAGCTTCAACCCGGGCGTGTGAAAGAACCATGCTTCCGGACTGACGGAATGGAACGGACCGCCGCGCAATCCGGCGCCAAAGGGGAGACGGACGACGAGCGGCACCGGAATAAAATTTCTGTAATGATACCGCGCGGTAACGTTCACAAGCTGGTTGAATCCATTCGTCACGAAGTCGGCAAATTGCATTTCGGCCACGGGCCTCATCCCGACAATGGCCGCTCCGGTTGCCGCTCCGATAATTGCGGCTTCGGCGAGTACCGTATCGATCACACGATCCTCGCCGAACTCTTCCACAAAACCCTTTGTGACTTTAAACGCTCCGCCGTAGGTACCGATATCCTCCCCGAGAAGAAAGACGGACTTGTCGCGCCGCATTTCTTCACGGAGACCCTCACTGATTCCTTCGAGATACGTGATCGGATTACTCATTTCGCAAAAACATCCTCGAGTGTCTGCTCTCCCGGAGGATACGGTCTGGACAACGCCTGCCGCACTGCATCCTCAATCTGGGTTTCAATTTCCTTTCCTAACGATGCCTTTTTCTCTTTCGAGAGGATTCCCGCCGACTCGAGATATTTTTCAAACCGCATGATCGGGTCTTTCTTCTTCCAATCCTCCAGAAGGCCTTTCGCAACGTACCAGGCATTATCGTGAGCCGCGTGCCCGTGCATCCGCATGGTCACCGACTCGATGATGGACGGACCGCCACCCTTTCTTGCCCGCTCAACGGCTTCGGTGCACGCTTCGTACACCTTCACAACATCGGTACCGTCCACTGTCACCCCGGGGATTCCGTACCCGATCGCCCTGTCCGATAGACGCTCAACAAGGAATTGCTTCGTAGTGGGTGTAGAATACGCAAACTGATTGTTTTCAATTATCAGAACGAACGGCAGTCGCATTGCCGAGGCCATGATCAATCCTTCGTGAACCTCTCCGATGCTCGCTCCCCCGTCGCCGATATAATTCATCACAACCACACGTTCCTTTCTCAGCTTCGATGCAAGAGCAACACCCACGGCTACGGGTACCATCGCACCAAGAGGACTAATGTTGCCGTAAATGCGCAAGGACGGATCGGTATAGTGTCCCGTGCCGTCTCTTCCTCTCGTCAGTCCTGAGTCCCGTGCGAGATGCTGCAACATGAGATTCAGGATAGTCTGCCCCTTCACAAGATGGGCGCCCATATCACGGTGGAGAGGAAAAAGATAGTCCTCCTTCTTCAACGCCGATGCACTCCCGACAGCCGTCGCTTCATTCCCATTTCCCGAATACGCTCCTCCGACGATTTTTCCCTGTTGATAAAGACGGAGAATTGTATCCTCAAATTCCCTCGTCAGGCGCATGTACGAATAGAACCGAAGGAGCTGTTCCGGCTTCAGCGTGTGATTATCGGAATGAATTGACCGGGAACTTTTGGATTTTGTGGAGACCGTCGGCATCAATCAAACACTTCAATAGTGCGCAAGTGTGGAAAGTGCTTCCAGGATATCCGCACTCTGCGGAAGCATTGCATTTTCAAGTGTGGGGCCGTACGGTACGGGAGAATCCTTCGCGGCGACACGCATGATCGGAGCATCAAGATATCGGAATGCGGCTTGTGAGATTTGAGCGGCGATCTCCGCCCCGAATCCGCCGGTGAGCGTGTCTTCGTGAGCAATGAGAACTTTTCCGGTCTTCTTCACACTTGCGAATATCGTTTCCGTGTCGAGCGGATTCAAGGTCCGGATGTCGATCACTTCAACGCTCTGATCCTGTTCCTCGAGCTTACGCGCCGCGTCGAGCGAACGCTGGACCATCATGCCCCAGGCAATGACCGTGATATCTGTTCCCTGGCGGACAACATTTGCAACGCCGAACGGAAGACAGAAACCGTTATCCGGTTCGGGAGACGATGCAAAACTTGCCCGATAGAGACCCTTATGCTCGCAGAAGATCACCGGGTCGTCGCTCCGGCATGCCGTCTTCAGCAGCCCTTTCGCATCTGCGGCATTCGACGGCATCACGACGCGCAGGCCGGGGATGTGTGTGAAAAAGCCATCGATGCTCTGGCTATGGTACAATCCGCCGTGAATGTATCCTCCGACGGCAACACGGACAACCATCGGGCAGGACCACTGATTATCCGACCTGAAGCGCAAGGTCGCGACCTCATCGCGGAGCTGCATAAACGCCGGCCAGATATAGTCGCCGAATTGTATCTCCACCACCGGCTTGAACCCTCTCACTGCAAGCCCAAACGCCGTCCCGACTATACTCGCTTCCGCAAGCGGGGAATTAAACACCCGTTTCACACCAAACTTCTGAGTGAGTCCCTTCGTGGCGGTAAATACACCGCCTTTGTCTCCGGCAACGTCCTCGCCGTAGATCAGCATTCTTGGATTGCGATCCATCTCTTCGAAGAGTGCGTGATTGATTGCATCGACCATGACAAGCTTGCCGCCGTGATGCTCCTGTTCACGGAAACCGGTACGTGGTACCTTCTCATCAGGAGAGTAAACATGCCTGAGGAGCACCGCGGCATCCTGCTGATCTTCTTTTTCCGCCGCATCGGCCGCCCGATCGATGCGAGTGATGATCTCTTCCCTGACCTTATCCAATTGCGGCTGGGTAAGAACATTCCGCGAAAGAAGAAATTTCTCGAATCGGGGCAAGGGATCCCGCTCGCGGTCGTTCGACAGATCGTTTTCGGATCGGTATTTTCGCTGATCGTCGGAAGATGAGTGTGCGAGCAGGCGTACAGTATGCGCCAGAATGAGACTCGGTCCCCCACCCTTTCTCGCGCGAGAAACCGCTTCACGAGCCGTCTCATAGGTTGCCGCCACATCACATCCATCCACTTCAAACCTCTGCAATCCGTCGTATCCTCTGACGAGATCGAAAACGGAATCTGCCGCGGTCTGATCCTTCTTCGGCACGGAAATGGCGTAGGCATTATCCTGAATCAGGAAAATGACCGGGAGATGTTCGCGGGCAGCCCAGTTCAGCGCCTCGTGAAACTCTCCCTCGCTGGTAGAACCCTCACCGGAAGAAACATACACCACTTCGTCTTTCCCTTCCTTCACGGCTCCCAGAGCAGTTCCCACCGCTTCGAGATATTGTGTCCCGGTCGGGCTCGATTGCGAGACAATCCGGTGTTTCCTGTGTCCATAATGAAACGGCATCGCGAATCCGTGACTGCTCGGTCCCTTTGCCCGGTGGAGAGCTTCCAGGAAGATCTCCTCGACCGTATAACCGAATGCCAGGGAAAACGCCATATCGCGATAATAGGGATACGCCCAGTCTTGGCCCGGCTTCAGTGCCATTGCCGTTCCCACCTGAGCCGCCTCATGACCAGAGCCGCCGATGTGAAAAAAGACTTTTCCCTGCTTCAGCAGGAGAAGAATCTTCTCATCCGTTCTTCTCGCGGCAAATATCGTTTTGTACGCTTCCAGCAATTTCTCATTCGGGAGTGAGGTGTTGATTGAGACCGCCTGAAGAGCGTGATCCTCCCCGTTGGACTTCTTCACGTTCGGTGATGATAAAGGAACAGCAGCTTTTCGGCTTTTAGCTTTTTTTATCACAGACATACTCGTTCACTCTTGGACAACGCGGTTTCCTTCGGCAGATTCTCGATATCGCACGACAGTGTATCACAGCCAAACACTTCTCCAAAATGCCTCACGGCACCAGCGGAGACATCTTCCAGATGCGGTGAATATCCCAGAACTCTTTCCATCGATGTGACGCCGCGGTGAAATATTCCACACGGGATGATACGGTCAAAATAGCGAAGATCGGTGTTCACATTCAGAGCGAATCCGTGCATCGTGATCCAGTGGCTCACACGCACACCGACGGCGGCAATCTTCTCATTTCCCACCCACACGCCGGTGAGGTCAGCATCCCGGCGGGCCGCTATACCAAATGCCTCGAGGGTACGGATAATCACTTCTTCCAGATCGCGGAGGTAGCGATGGACATCCGGGTAATAATGGGTGAGATCGAGGATGGGGTAGACGACAAGCTGACCGGGGCCATGGTAGGTCACGTCTCCTCCCCGGTCGATACGAAAGACCTTTGCCCCGCTCTGTTGCAGTTCGCGGGTGCCGGCAAGAAGGTGATTTTCATCGCTCCCTTTGCCAAACGTATAGACGTGCTCATGCTCATTCACGAGAAGCGTGTCTGAACCCTTGCCGTGAGCGCGCGCATCCCAAAGCCGGTGTTGAAGTTTCCATACCGGTTCATACTCGGTGCGGCCAAGATCCGCCACGAGAACGCTATTCCTGCGATGATGTTCGGGCATGAACTTGTTCATCAAATATTAATCGCATGCCCGTAGGCCTGCTCCGCGGCTTCCATGACTGCCTCGGCAAGCGTAGGATGAGCATGAATCGTGTTGAAGATTCCTGATGCAGTTGTTTCGAGTGCCTTTGCTACACACAGTTCCGCGATCATCTCCGTTGCATCGGCGCCGAGAATGTGTGCGCCCAGAAGCTCCCCGTACTTTGCATCGAAGATGAGCTTCACCAATCCGTCGGTTTCGCCGATGGCACGTGCTTTCCCGCTTGCAGTAAACGGAAAGCGGCCGATCTTCACGTCGCGACCCTCCGCCAAGGCACGCTCTTCGGTGAGCCCGACGCTTGCAACCTGCGGCTGGCAGTATGTGCATCCGGGAATGTTATCGTAATCGATCGCTTGTGGATTCTTCCCCGCAATTGAATCGATACAGATGATGCCCTCTCTCGAAGCAACATGCGCGAGCCACGGCGGTCCGGCCACATCACCGACGGCGTACATCCCCGCAACATTCGTCCTTCCGAAATCGTCCACCTGAATCCAGCTCTTCTCAATCCTCACGCCCAGGGATTCAAGACCCATCTTCTCGACATTCCCCTGAACACCGATCGCCATCAGTGCAATGTCGGCGGAAAGATCCTTCCTGCCTTCGCTCGTCGCGACTGTGATCTTCACATCCTTTCCAGAAACCACTTGTTCCACTTTTGCATCGGTCAGGATTTCAATTCCCGCTTTTTTGAAATTGCTTGTGAGCAGCTTTGATATTTCACGATCTTCCACGGGAAGGATGCTCGGCATCATTTCGATGAGCGTGACCTTCGTTCCGAACGAGTTGTAGAAATACGCAAACTCCACACCGATGGCACCTGCCCCGATGATAATCATCGAGCCGGGGAGTGCAGGAAGTGACATCGCCTCCGAACTTGAGATCACCTTTTTGCCGTCGATGCTCACGCCTGGGAGTGTCCGCGGCCGGGCCCCCATCGCGAGGATGATATGCTTCGCAGAAACCGTCTCCACGATTTTGTCGTCCCGGCGGATTTCGACTTTCGACTTCGAAACCAGCGTACCAAATCCGGAAAGATGTTCGATCTTGTTCTTCTTAAAAAGATACTCTACACCTTTGGAATTCAGCTTCGCGACGTTGCGACTTCGCTGTATGATTTTGGGAAAATCAAACTTCAGATCGGTGAAGGATATCCCCCATTGGTCGGCGTGGCGGAGAGTGGAATAGATTTCCGCATTTTTCAGCAGCGCCTTGGTCGGAATACACCCCCAGTTGAGGCATATCCCGCCGAGCTGATCCCGCTCAACAACTGCGGCCTTCAGGCCATGCTGTGCTGCACGAATTGCGGCAACATATCCACCCGGCCCCCCTCCGATGACAAGAACATCAAATGCTCGTTCAGGCATAAATTTGACGTAATAGAATAAAAAAAGGGTTTTTGAACCCTACCGGACGATAATCGAATTATGATTCTGATTCTTCAACAAAAAAAATATATAAAATAGCGGCCGAAAAGTCAAAGCACCTGAAACATCCCCCGGCACCCTGGTGAACCGGAGTCTGCCAACCGGTATTCCAGACAGAATCGGAACGCCCCAAGGGGTGAAATTTCCGTTGCATTTCTTTATTGAAATACTTATCATTATTCCCACCATGCCCGTACCGAGATGACCACGGATGACTCCACGGAGCGAGTAGTTGTTACTAACCGCAAGGCCCTCCACGATTACTTTATTCTCGAGAGGTATGAAACCGGAATTGTGCTCAAAGGGACGGAAGTGAAATCACTTCGACTGGGCACGGCAAATCTTCAGGATGGGTATGCAAGCATTCGGGATGGAGAGGTATGGCTCATGGGACTTCATATCAGTCCGTTTGAGAAGGGAAACATCAACAATCACGACCCGAAGAGGGACCGCAAGTTACTTCTGCACCGCAAGGAGATTCGGAAACTTGTCGGAAAGATATCAGAAAAAGGCCTGACGCTTGTGCCACTCCGTCTCTATTTCAAAAACAACATTGCAAAGATCGAATTGGGTTTGGCACGCGGGAAAAAGCTGCACGACAAACGCGAGGCGGTTGCCCGGAGAGAAGTTGAACGCCAGCTCCGGCGAGATTATGCTCAGTAATTTCATCGTATTCACACTCTGTCAAAAGGAGAGTACCTAGTGTACGTACCAACAAAGCTGTTTTTTACCAAGGGCGTCGGGCGCCATAAGGATTATTTGCAGTCGTTCGAGCTTGCGTTGAGAGACGCCAAAATTGAGAAGTGTAATCTCGTAAATGTCTCCAGCATTTATCCTCCGGGATGCAAACGCATTCCCCCCGAAGAGGGGCTGAAAATGCTGCAACCGGGACAAATTACATTTGCCGTCATGGCGCGAAATGCGACAAACGAGCCAAACCGTCTCATCGCAGCATCGATCGGAGTAGCGATTCCCAGTGACACAACGCAGTACGGCTATCTTTCCGAACACCATCCCTTCGGCGAAACCGATGAGCGAGCGGGCGATTACGCCGAGGATCTTGCAGCAACGATGCTCGCCAGTACGCTGGGGGTGGAATTTAATCCTGATACCGCATGGGATGAACGAGAAAAGATGTACAAAATGAGTGGAAAGATCGTCAAGACATACAATGTGACGCAGTCAGCCGAGGGAGATAAGAACGGCCTTTGGACAACCGTTGTTGCGAGCGCCATTCTCCTGCCGTAGTCATTCTCCGACACCCGTTCCGAATAAAAATAGGTCGAGAAGATTCGGCCTGGTAATGAACTGCCTCCCGTTCGATCCATCCCAAACCGAACCCTCGACCTAGAGAACAATTCTTACCTGGCGTCTTCCTGATATGGGGATATCTCGACTTGCAGTCCCCTCCCGCTGGAAAGCTTGCGACAAGATACACTTCTCCCATATAGGTGTCAAGGAAAAAACTGCGAATGAGTGAGAAAAAAAAGAGAAGGGAATCTACAACGGTGAATCGTTAAATTTTACGATAAAGTGAGAATATTTAACTAACCGGCTTCACGCTGAAGATCATTGTAGTTCTTCATGGCACTCTCGACGTATTTCACTGTCTGCCTCCATTCCCCAAAAAAGCCGCTTCTGGGTTTCCCATCGCTCCACACGGTTGCATGAAGAGAATAGTACCGCTTCGAAAGAAGCGGGAGAGCATGCCGGATATTTGACCAACAATGAGGATTTTCGCCGAGGTACGCGCTCAGTTCCTGGGCATCATAAATTCGGGCAGGGCCGGCGTTATACGATCCAAGAGCGAGACGTACTCTGTCCTCTGGATTTGAATCTTTGAACAAATCCAACAATTTGGAGATGTAATAGACACCCGCCCGTATGTTCTCCTTCGGAAGATGCGTTGTTTCCAGCTCCAGATCATCAAATATTTCAGAATACGTGACGGGCATGATCTGCATGAGTCCCAATGCTCCACGCGGACTAACCGCATCGTAATTTCCCTGGGATTCCTGCAGAATGATTGAAAAAACGAGAAGCGGGTCAACGCCGTATTCGTGCGCGCAACTTAACGCTACATTGAATTCATCAGGACGGAGGTGCGTTCGTGAGAGAATTCTGCCTACCTGATCAGCCGTATATGAGGCGATTGGGACAGAAACCGCCTGTTTCTCTCTCTTCTCCTGGTTACCAACCGGATTGGAACCAATCGCGGCTGTAAAAGAAAGGAGGATACAAAACACAAAAATGCGGCTTATTTTAAATGCTCTTTTTGTCACAGTGTTGAGTTTGAGTAAAGAGAAACCGGGAAGAGCGTACTTAGAGTAACGCTTAAAAATATACACCTTCCCGCTATAAAAATCAACCCCTTCCCGGATTTATCGGGTAAATCAGAAATTTTCCACATCCGGAACATGATGCCGGACACTCGACTCACGATATTGATCGATTTTCGATATCCGCGATTTTCTCGATTCGCTTCTGATGCCTTCCACCGCCGAATGGCGTTTCCAGCCATATCTTCAGAATACCCTTCGCGGTCTCGATTCCGAGCGTTTTTCCGCCAAGTGTCAATATGTTCGCATTATTATGTTCCCTGCTGCTGCGTGCCATGAATTCGTCCGTGCAGCATGCTGCCCGGATTCCTCTCACCTTATTCGCGACTATCGCGGAGGCAATCCCAACGCTATCGACCATTATCCCGCGTGAAGCTTCACCAAGGGAAACCAGTCTTGCTACGGCGTAAGCAAAGTCGGGATAATCACAGCTCTCCTCGGAATATGTTCCGACATCCACCACATTGAACCCGGACGACTCCAGCGAGCTCTTCAATTGCTGCTTCATTTGAAATCCGCCATGATCACTTCCGAGAGCAATGGTTTCCCCTTTTCCACTCACCGCTACCGGAACTGCAGGCATCACCGACGGTTCTTTTTTTCCACTTTTTCCCCCAAGGGTAATCCCCATGGAGGCAGCCCTGTCCTTTGCAGCCGCAGTAACGATGGTGTCATCACTCACGGAGATCGAGACTTCCCCCCTCTTCGCTGCGTCGAGGACTGACTGTTCCGTAATGAGTTTTCGTGACATCGTGCTGGTTTGTTAGGGCAATGTCCTTGCCGTTGTGTCGCCGAGCGAGAGCACTTCCAATCTGACCATCGCTGTGCCGGTCGTAATTAACGAAATTGATTTGGCAGCTGCAAGTGAGAGATCAATGATCCGGTCATTCTTGAACGGACCCCGGTCGTTAATGCGAACGACGACCGACTGGCCGCTGCTCTCATTCGTCACGCGCACGCGCGTGTTGAAGGGGAGCGTGCGATGGGCAGCGGTCATCTGGTTCATGTCATATTTTTCGCCGCTTGACGTCATTCGCCCGTTAAATTCTTCGGCGTAGTACGACGCAACACCTTCTTCCGTCATCTCCACGGTGCCGTTCGCCGGCGATGGTGCGGGTTTCGACGAGGTAAATCGTGGTGCCGCGATGCATCCCGCAAATACTACTGACACGACAATTGCAGGAAAGCATCGCGCAACAGGTCCGTTCACAGGTACTCCGAGATTTGCTTGCGGCGAAGATAATCGACTACTTCTTTCACATCCTGCGATCGTCCCCGCTTGCAGACGAGCACGGCATCGTCGGTGACGATAACGATGAGATTGTCCACATCCACCGTCGCAACGAACTTGTCTCCCGCGTACACAAGACTGTCCTTCGTGTCCTGCAGAAATGCCTTGCCGGTAACGCTGTTGCCCTGTTCGTCCTTGCCGGATATTCTGTACACTTCATCCCATGAGCCGACATCACTCCATCCAAAATCTCCACGGAGAACGAAGACCTGTTTTGCCTTTTCCATCACTCCGTAATCGATGGAGATGCTCCGGATTTTCCGATACGCAGTTTCGAGGACGTGCTCGAAAGACTTATCGTCCAGCACATCCTCCACTTTCAGAAGCTCGCGGTACATTTCCGGGAGAAGCCGTTCGATCTCACCCATGATTGCATCGACACGCCAAATGAACATCCCGCTGTTCCACAGGAAATCACCGCTTTTGAGGAACTGCAGTGCTGTAGCGAGATTCGGTTTCTCGGCGAACGTCTTCACCATCGAAACACCGCGGGAAAAGTAGGGATTTTTTCCGTCGTCTTCATTGATGACCTGGATATATCCGTAACCCGTTTCCGGTCGCGTCGGCTGGATACCGACGGTAATGAGCTTTCCGGATTCGTAGGCGACCCAAATGGCCAGATTGAGAACCCGCCGGAATTCCTCCTCGTCCAGCATAATGTGGTCAGAAGGGAGCACCACCATGACGGCCTCGGGATCCCGGCGTCGGACAAAGAGACCTGCGAGCCCGATACACGGCGCCGTATTGCGGCCGATCGGTTCGACGATAATATTCTCCGCCGGTATCTTCGGAAGCTGCTTCGCTACGATCGGTTTCTGCACCTTATTGGTGACGACCAGAATATTCTCCGGCTCGATCATCCGGCTGATGCGCTTTACCGTATTCTGGATCATCGTCCCTTTGTTGGCGATTTCCAGAAGCTGCTTCGGTGATTTTTCCCGGCTGCGCGGCCAGAACCTTGATCCGACGCCACCAGCCATGATCACCGCATACACATTCGGCATGTCGCTTCTTACCTTCCCCTTATTGAATGAAAATGCGCGGTACGCGCGCCGTAATGCCCGTGAAGATTTCGTACGGAATCGTTCCCACCTTTTCGGCGAGTTCCCACGCCGAGATCGATTCACGATGATCCGATCCGAGCAGGATAACGTCGTCACCGACGTGTATATCCGGGTTCAATCCGACATCAATCATAATCTGATCCATACAGACCGCACCGACCACGGGATACCGACGCCCGCGGATCAGCACTTCACCCCTGTTCGACAACTTACGATTGTATCCGTCACCATACCCGACCGGCACGGTGGCAATTTTTGTCTTCTCCTTCGTCGTGTAGAGGCGGCCATAACTGATACTCGTGCCTGACTCGACCTCTTTGAGGAATACGACCCTTGACTTCAGAGAGAGAACCGGTTTCAACGGGATCGACTCCGATGTTTGTTTCGAGGGATAATATCCATAGAGCATGATGCCCGGACGCACCATCGTAAAGTATGATTCCGGCAAGTCGACAATCGCACCGCTGTTTGCAATATGGATGAGCGGAGGGACGATTCCTCTCTCCCGCATCCGGTCGATCAGAGCGCAGAACCTCCGAATCTGCTCATGCGCAAACGATTTGTCGGCCTCGTCGGCCGTGGCAAGATGACTGTACATCCCCACAATTTCGATATGGGGGAGTTTCGATACTCCTTCAATGAACGGAAGAGCCCTGTCGGAGTGCACGCCGAGGCGTTCCATGCCGGTATCGATCTTAAGGTGAACACGGACCCGCGTGTGAAAATTCTCACGCGATTCCTCCTCGATGCGCCGCGCAAGCTCGATCGACGATATCGTGATATCGAGGTCGTGTTCAAAGAAATCCTTCACCTGGTGTCCGAGCACACCGCCAAGGATCAGAATCGGCGAGGTAATTCCGTGCTCGCGCAGCACAACACCCTCCTCAAGAAAGCCCACTCCAAGATAATCGATCCCGAGCCGGACGAGCGCTTGTGCGACAGCAACAAGGCCGTGTCCGTAGGCATTCGCTTTCACCAGACCCATGATCATCATGCCCTGAGGCAGGTGATTCCGAATGGCTCGCACGTTCGAGCCGAGAGCATTCAGGTCAACTTCCGCCCGCGTTAGACGCACGAGAGAGACTCCTTGGACTTCATCCTGTCAAAGTTCGAAATTTGTCGAAAAAATATACCCTTTCTCAGTGCGAATGTCAAAAGGTGAGCGCCCGACAAAATAAAAAAACCCACGCCGGCCGGAAGACCGTGTGGGTAGGATTCCCTCAATATGACATTACCGCTTGTCGGCAACCCGGATGCGATTGAGTGCGACCTGCAATTCCGCCTTTGCCCGCTCAATATCGTGTGAGGAAACCCGTTCAGCGATTTCCTTCAGCGCACGATCGCGATCCGACTCCGCAGCAGCGAGATTGATCTCTTCCGCCCGTTCCGCAGATTCAGCCAGCATAACGACATGGTTCTTCTTCACCTCCACAAAACCGCCTCCTGTTGCAAAGCGGAATTCGTTTCCATGCGGATCCCTTAGTTTTGCTTCACCAATACCGATCTCCGCGAGCAGAGGTGCGTGATTCACGAGCACCTGGAAGCTTCCCATCGTTCCCGGTGCAGTGAAACTCACAACATCTCCGCTAAATGCCACCCGCCGGGGAGTAATAATTTCGAGTTTGAATTGCTTGTCAGCCATCCTGATACTATGCTGCAGACTTCTGGAACCGTTCGACCACTTCTTCGATCGTTCCGGTCATGAAGAAATAGTTCTCCGGAATATGATCATACGCGCCGCTAATGATTTCCTTGAATCCTCGTATGGTATCCTGGAGCTTGACGTATTTTCCCGGAATTCCAGTAAACTGCTCTGCGACAAAGAACGGCTGAGAGAGAAACTTCTGGATCTTTCTCGCACGATTCACCGTCATTTTGTCCTCGTCCGAGAGTTCATCGATGCCGAGAATGTTGATGATATCCTGCAGATCCTTGTACGTCTGAAGAATTTCCTTCACTTTTTGCGCAACCGAATAATGTTCATCGCCGACAATTCCCGGTTCGAGGATTCTGGAAGTCGAGTCAAGGGGGTCGACAGCGGGATAGATGCCGAGCTCGGCGATCTGGCGGCTCAATACTGTCGTTGCATCAAGATGGCTGAATGTTGTCGCAGGGGCAGGATCCGTAAGGTCATCCGCGGGCACGTAGATTGCCTGAACGGATGTAATGGAACCCTTCTTCGTCGAGGTGATTCTCTCCTCCAGCGCCCCGACCTCCGTTGCGAGCGTCGGCTGGTAACCGACGGCGGAGGGCATTCTCCCGAGCAGCGCCGAGACTTCCGATCCGGCCTGCACGAAACGGAAAATGTTATCGATGAAGAGCAAAACGTCTTTTCCTTCTTCATCGCGGAAAAATTCCGCCATCGTCAGAGCCGTCAGCCCGACGCGCTGACGCGCACCGGGAGGTTCGTTCATCTGACCGAAGACGAGCGCGGTCTTGTCGAGCACACCCGACTCTTTCATTTCGAGCCAGAGGTCATTTCCTTCGCGTGTTCGTTCTCCCACGCCGGCGAACACGGAATATCCCCCGTGAAGCGTTGCAATATTGTGGATGAGCTCCTGAATGATAACCGTCTTGCCCACTCCTGCTCCGCCGAAGAGGCCGGTTTTTCCGCCCTTCGTGTACGGCTCGAGAAGATCGATGACCTTGATTCCCGTTTCAAACAATTCCTTCTGTGTACTCAGATCCTCGAACGGCGGAGGACTCCGGTGGATAGGATATTTCTTTTCAGACACGATCGGCGGAAGCGCGTCGATACCCTGCCCAATGACATTGATGAGCCGGCCGAGGGTATTCGGACCAACCGGAACTGTAATCGGTGCGCCCAAATCGCGGGCGATCATCCCGCGCACCAGCCCGTCGGTGGAATCCATGGCCACGGTGCGCACACGGTCTTCCCCGAGATGCTGCTGCACTTCACAAATGAGAATTTCTTCCGTACCATCGATATTCTTCCTCGGGATCTCGACGGCATTCATAATGGTGGGGAGTTTCCCTTCAGAAAAATCAATGTCAATAACGGGACCGATGACTTGTATGATTTTACCTTCGTTCATGAACAATCCTTGTTGATGATTCGTAATGAGCCCGACGGCGATTTGTCACCCCATCACTGTCAGCAGAAGCATCCGAAACCACAGAGGGTGAAACGAGATGAACCGGTCGAAAGGCCGATTAATATAGGAATTTCGATGGAAAAAAGCAATCCATTTACAAACTCCTGGTTGGAGACTCATCAAAATTATCTTATCTTTCCAACGTAAATTAAGACGGGTTCCATATCCGATTGCATAAACAGCACCGAACGCATCAGCATGAAGAAATTCATTGTCGAACACCGATCCCTCGCGGCAATTCTTCTCGGGGGAATCGTTCTACGCTCCTGGCACCTCGACTGGGGATTGCCCGCAATATATGAGGAAGCCACCCCCGCCATGGTGGGGTTGAAATTCTGGAATTGGAATCTGCCAGGCATTACGCTTAACCCACATTTCTTCAATTATCCGGCACTGACGTTCTATATCAATTTTATCGCCCAGGCAATTTGTTATTGGATCGGGCATCTCTTCGGCTCTTTCCAGAACCCGGATGCCTTCGCCGCAAGCCCGGCATCCATCGCCCTGACCGGTCGAATCATCTCGGTGATCTTCGATGCGGGAATCATTATCGGAACATACGGTCTGGTGCGACAGTTCGCGAACAAATCGCCCGCACTCATTGCGGCACTCCTTGTCGCGCTTAACCCGCTTCTCATCCGGGAGGCACATCTCATTCAGGTCGATACCCCATTGACATTCTTCTGCGTCCTTGCAACGATTTTTCTCGTCAATGTCTACCGATCGGGAGAAACGAAGTGGTATCTTCTCACCGGCATCGCCGTCGGGCTGGCGGCTGCGTCGAAGTATACCGGTGCGGTGTTTCTTCTTGCGCTCATGGCGGTGCACATGCTCAGGTTCGGGTCAGCTCGAAAGGCCCTGCAGTCACTCGGGGAAACGAGACTCTATGCCGGCTTTGCCGTAGCCGGAATCGTCTTTCTGATAATCAATCCATATATCGTTCTGAGCTTCCGGGAATTTTATGACGGATTTACATTCGAGGAACAGCACATCGCCACCGGTCATCTCGGCGTCAATCCCGGGCAGAGTACGCTCTTCTTCTACCTCCTCGACGTCATCCCTTCCGCGCTCGGATGGATGTTCGCACTCGTCGCGTTTGGGACTGCGATCGCTGCATTCTGGCGAAAGGACAAAGAACGGATCGCACTCATTGCATTTCCGATCATCTACTTCATCATCGTGTCCACATGGAACATGAGAGTAGACCGTTACATTCTGCCGCTCATACCGTTTCTGGCGGCCATCGGTGCAATCGGCACATCTCTTTTGTGGGATTGGATCCGCCCCCGTGTCAGCGAAAGGATCGGGGAATCGGTATGGCTTTCGAGAGCGGGCCTGGTGGCAATTGTCGTCATCCTTTCTCTGGAGCCCGTATTCGCCACCGTCGGCTACCTGCGTCCTCTCGGACTGCCGGATACCCGTACGCTCACAAAGGATTGGATACTCCGGCACGTTCCGAAAGGATCGGTGATCGCCAGCGGACCGTACGGAATCGATTTCCCGCCGTCCCAGTATTTCACACTGCAGATCCCATTTCTGGGATTCGAATCGGAGCGCGTGATACCCTTTTACGACACACGCTGGTATGAAGACGTCGATCTCCTTATCACCTCCGATTACGACTATACGAGGTATGCGAGTGAGCCGCAGCGATATGCGGAATTTCTCTCCTACTATGATTCGCTCCGGGCTCACTGGAAGCTCGACCTCGCGATGGAGCCGTCGCGTGACAGGACCGGACCTGCGTTCTGGCTCTATTCGTATCCTGATTCACTCAGGAAGCAGCAGCTTGACCCGTCTATCTTCGGACGCCTCGAGGCCTCGCCGGAAAGCTCGCGTATCAGCGGTTTCCTGAAAGATCTGAATGCAGTGTATCTTCGGAAGGGAAAGCTCCAGAAAAGCGAACAGGTCCTCCTCGAGATACTCTCCGTCGAGGTCGATAATCTCCCGCTCATGAACATGCTCGCAGAAGTCGAATTGAATCTCGGCGAATACGAGAAGTCACTCAAACCTCTCATGCGATCGGTTCAGCTGCGACCCGATCAGCCGGAGGTGTTCGGGATGGCCGGTCATGCATTGCTGGAACTCAAGCATTACCGCGAAGCCGCCCCCACGCTCCTGAAAGCGCTCTCTCTCAACAATAAATTGAGCGCGCCGTACGAAGATCTGATCACACTCTACCAGGCAATGCACGACAAAGGAGACGAGATTGGGATTATGAAGCAATATATTGCGTTGCTTCCGCCGCAAAGTCCGAGGGTAAAGGAACTTCAAAAGCAGATTGCGGAGCTGAACAGACGATGAGCGTTAGTGTGATGCCGTCCGCGACTTGAGGATGGAGTCGACGATAAGCTTCCCGTGAACCCTGCCATTCTCGATGAAGACCTTATTGTTGAACCGTCCTCCCACCAGACCTCCCGCCACAAAGAGATTCGGAATATTCGTTTCCATGGTTCCGGTATTGAACGAAGGAGCGAGCGAATCCGGGTCGATGGCAATCCCGAGTGACTGCAGAAATGTGACATCGGGTCGATAACCGATCAGCACGAAGACAGCGTCGTTCTCGATCGATTGGACGGTGTTTCCCGTTTGAACAATCGTTTTTCCAGGAAGAAATTCCTTCACCGTGGAATTGAAGAGTGCAGTAATGGAGCCCGCGGCCACACGATTTTCAAAATCGGGGAGAATCCAGTATTTCACCCCGCTGCTGAGTGCAGCTCCGCGGTGCACGACAGTCACCTGCGCACCATGCCGCCAGAGATCAAGCGCTGCCTCGACTGCCGAATTCTTCCCTCCCACAACGAGGACGTTCTGCTTGTAGTACGGCAGCGGATCACAGTAGAAATGTGAGACATGCGAAAGCTGCTCACCGC
>Ga0335082_10003049_pt1 | contig 18167 bp, 15 predicted proteins | sample Lox_Sample_41_FD_206718 | JGI IMG/M metagenome (GOLD analysis project Ga0335082, IMG submission 206718) | Soil microbial communities from Loxahatchee National Wildlife Refuge, Florida, United States - Lox_Sample_4.1 | ecosystem: Environmental > Terrestrial > Soil > Wetlands | place: USA... | reverse complement strand
GACCGCTTCATGCAGGTGATGGCGAACCTGCTTTCCAACGCGGCCAAGTTCTCGCCGCGCGGGGGCACCGTCGCGATCACCGGCGAGCTCCGGACCGGCGGCGTGCGGATCAATGTCATCGACCAAGGTCCGGGCATTCCGGAGCATTTTCGCGACAAGATCTTCGGCAAGTTCTGCCAAGCCGACGCCAGCGACAGCCGCCAAAAAGGGGGGACCGGGCTGGGCTTGAGCATCGTGAAAGCGATCATGGAGAAGCACGGCGGCGAAGTCGGCTTCGACACCGAGATCGGCCATGGGACCACGTTCCACGTCACTTTCCCCGAGATGTCCCGACACGCAGTTGCCGGTGTTCCGCCTGTGGTCGTACACCGGGCGTCGCCGACATGCGCGGAGAACGCTTGAGGCGGCTCCCGCGCGGAGCCGAGCGGAGATGGCGCAGATGACCGCAGCGGCGCTGACTCGGATCCTGTATGTGGATGACGATCCCGATATCCGCCAGGTGGCGAAGCTGGCTCTGGGCGTCGTCGGTGGCTTCACGCTGGAGTGCTGTAGTTGCGCGGAGGAGGCGCTGCGCGCACTGCCGCAGTTCCGCCCGGACCTGATCCTGTTGGATGTGATGATGCCCGGCATGGACGGCCCTACCACGCTCGCCAAGCTGCGCGAGCTGCCGGAAGCGAGCGGGATACCGGCGATGTTCATGACGGCCAAGGTGCAGCCCCAGGAGATCGCCGGCCTCGAGCATGACGGCGTGCTGGGGGTCATCGCGAAGCCCTTCGACCCGATGACTTTGGCGCAGACCGTGCGCAAGCTCTGGTCGGCCGGCACGGCGCAAGTCGTCCCGCGCAACGACGCCTCCCCGAGGCCGCCCCCGGCAGGAAACGCCAACGCGCTCGAGCAGATCACCGAGGAGTTCGTGCGATCGCTGCCGGGGAAGCTCGAGGAGATCGCCTCGCTCTGGCGTTCCGTGAACGAGGAGGGCGCGCCGCCCGACCTGCTCGATACGCTGCATCGGAAGGTGCACAGCTTGGTCGGCTCGGCCGGCACGTTCGGCTTGGGGCGCGTAGCCGAAGCGGCACGCGCGCTGGAACGGGAACTCAAGCGCACGTCCGGCACGAGGCCTTCGCCGAACCTCGGCGATTCATCGCAACTGGCCGGCCTGGTGCATGAGCTCGTGTGCTCCGCAGGACAGTCGCGTCCCTCGGCAAGCCCGGCGCCGGCCCTGCCACCGTCGATCTCCGAGCCCGCCGACAGCGCCGACGAGAACAAGGCGATCTACTTGTTCGCCGACCAAGCGGAATGGGCCGATGGCCTGTCCGACCAGCTCGAGAACTATGGCTTCGAGGTGCGCAGCTTGCACAGCCCGGAAGAGCTGGCGCAAGCGTGCGCGCGGCGAGTCCCCGCGGCGGTCATGACCCAACTGGAGTCGCAGCGGCTGTACAGGGTGAGCGCCCAGGCTGCGTCCCGGTGGCGCGAAAGCTCGCCGGCGCCCCCTCCGGTGATCTTCATCTCGGACCGCGACGATCTGGATTCCCGTCTGCAGGCGGCGCAGGCCGGAGGTGTGGCCTACTTCACTCTTCCCGTCAAGGTGAGCAGCCTGGTGGACCGGCTCGACCAGCTCTGCGTGCGCAAGGAGACGGAGCCGTACCGCGTCATGATCGTCGAGGACGCGGAGGAGCAGTCGGCGTTCTACTCTGCCGTGCTCACCCAGGCGGGCATGCTCACTTGCGTGGTGAGCGATCCGCGCCGGTTGTTGGAGCAGCTCGAGGAGTTCCACCCCGAGTTCGTGCTGATGGACATGTATCTTCCTCAGTGCTCGGGAGACGACTTGGCGCGGGTGATCCGGCAGATGGACGCGTTTGTCAGTCTGCCCATCGTGTTCCTATCGGTGGAAACCGACTTCGACCGGCAGCTCTCCGCGATGGAGCTGGGCGGCGACGAGTTCCTCACCAAACCCATCCTTCCCGCGCAGCTCGTCTCCGTGGTTGCGAGCCGGGTGAAGCGCTACCGCACCCTGCGTGCGCTCATGATCCAGGACAGCCTGACCGGCCTCGCGAATCACTCGCGGCTGCACCAGCTCCTGGAGACGGAGGTAGCGCGTGCGCTGCGCCAGAATCGGCCGCTGTCGCTAGCGATGATCGACGTCGACCATTTCAAGCAGGTCAACGACCGGCACGGCCATCCTACGGGAGACCGTATCCTGCAAGAGCTCGCTCGGTTCCTGCGTCAGCGGCTGCGCCAGGCGGATGTGGTCGCGCGCTACGGCGGCGAAGAATTCGCTGTCGTCATGTCGAACACCGAGGGCGCGAACGCGCTGATGGTCATGGACCGGCTGCGCAACCAGTTCGCGACCCTCACTCACGAGAGCGACAAGGGAGAGTCGTTCCCGGTGACATTCAGCGCCGGCGTTGCGGAGCTGAGCGGACTCGCGACCGCGCGAGAGCTGGTGCTGGCCGCGGACCGCGCGTTGTACCAGGCCAAGGATCGAGGCCGCAACTGTGCGGTCCTGCGCTCCGCCGAGCCCACTGCGGACAAGGCGGTCGAGGCGTGACCGCGGAGCGCTATCCATCGTGGAGCGTGAGGCGCGTTTGCAGCTACGAGGCTGCAACGGGCTCCCGCGCTAAGGGACCGCGCAGCAGTTGACCGGGGAACGCGCCGGTGTGCTTGCCGTCGCGCAACAGAACCTCGCCGTTGACGACGGTGGCTGCGATGCCACGCGAGTGCTGCACCAGGCGTCGCGCGCCCGCGGGGAGGTCATCGACGATTTCGGGCATCTCGGCGCCGATCGTCTCCGGATCGAACACGACAAGGTCGGCCGCCATCCCCTCGCGGATCAGGCCGCGGTCCGCGAAGCCCCACAGCGTGGCGGGCACGAACGTGATCATCCGCACCGCCTGTTCCAGCGTGAAGGCCTGCTTGGCGCGGACCCAGTGCGAGAGCAGATGGGTCTGGAGCGAGGAATCCATGAGCTGCGAAACATGCGCACCGGAATCCGAGAAGGTGGTGACGGTGCGCGGGTGTCGCATCAGCTCCAGCGCGTAGTTCTGGTCTTCGTTCGCGAGCGGCTGCAAGAAAAAGCGATCCAGGTCCTTCTCGAGCGCGAGATCGATCAGCGTCTCGCAGGGGTGTTGACCGCGCTCTTTCGCGACCTTCGCCACAGTCGGGTGGGGCCCCTCCACGGCGTCGAAGAGCAGCAGCCAGTCGTAATCGGCGGGGCGCGCCTCCGTGCCCACCGCCTTCCGCGTGTCGGGCTGTTCTGAGGCCTGCACCAGCCGGCGGCGCAGCTCGGGGTCGCGCAGGCGGCGGCGCTGCTCTGCGAGCGGCAGCGCGCGCAGCTCCTTCCAGACCGGCAGGCGGTCGAACGGGAGCTGAGTGCGGAACGAAAGCAGCGCGCTGAGCGAGCGGCTATGGACCTGCGCGAACATGCGGCCTCCAGCGGACGCCGTCTCGTCGAGCAGCGCGAGGTATTTGCGCCACACGTTGGGCACGTCGCGCCGGCTGAACACGCCGAACGTGATCGGCCGTCCGCTCTCGACCGCGAGCTGGCGCAGACGCGCATGGTAGCCCTCCAGCCCCGGGTCGCCGGGAGCGCGGTCCACGCCTTCTCCAGCCAGCTCCAGAATGCCTGCATCGAGATCGCCCATGACGTCGGCAAGGCGGCGCACTTCGTCCCACTTCGCCACCCGGCTTGCCACCGGCCGTCCGTCCGGGGTCTCGTGACTCGGCGAGCGCGATGTGCTGAAGCCGATGGCGCCGGCGCGGATCGCGTCGCGCAGCTCGCGCTCCATTGCCAGGAGGTCCGCCTCGTTCGCGGACTGGTCGAACGCACGCTCGCCCATCACGTAAGTGCGCAGCGCCGAGTGACCGATGTAGGCAGCATAGTTGATGCCCTTGGGCAGCGACTCCACCCGATCCAGGAACTCGGGGAAGGTCGTCCAGCGCCACTCGATGCCCGCTTCCATCGCCTCGGGCGGGATGTCCTCGGCCCGCTGCAGGTTGCGGATGACGAGCTGCTTGCTCGACGCGGGGCAGGGCGCCAGCGTGAAGCCGCAATTCCCCATCACCGCGGTGGTGATCCCGTGGAAGCAGGAAGAGGTCCCGAGCGGGTCCCAGAACACCTGGGCGTCCATGTGCGTGTGGGCGTCCACGAAGCCGGGCGCCACAACCTGGCCCTCGGCGTCGACCATCTCGCGCGAGCGCTCGCGAATGCGTCCGATGGCGGCGATGCGTCCGTGGCGCACGCCCACGTCGGCGCGGTAGCGAGGCAGGCCGGATCCGTCGATCACGGTCCCGTTCTTGATCACCAGGTCGTAGAACATCGTCCGCTCCTCCCTGCGCCCCCGGGCGGCATGCTCGCCCCGGCTGGCGGTATCGTACTCACATCCCAGCACCGGCGCCAGCGGTCGGGTCCCGGGAGGGTAGTCGACGTCTCGCCAGCTCGCGCTGTGTGGCGGATCTCCCGCCGTCGCATCGGCTTGGGCATCACGCGCCACGGTCTACGGGTAGCTATGCGCGCTGGCGTCTCGTACGGATGAGAGGCGATCGCTGCCGGGGTTCGGGAGAGGGGATCGTCAGCTCTTGGCCAGGATCACCCGAGATGCGCGTCGCCGCCGGCGCTCAGGTCGAGGGGAACTCGCCCCACCTGACGCCGGCGATGCGCGAAGCGAAAGGGAAGGGCCTCGTGGTCGACTTGCATGAATCGACCGGAATGCGGCTGCGCGGATCACTACGGAGCCCGCTGCGCGGTTATACAATTATGCAGGCCTGACCCCATTCGGACCCCATTCGCGGGGCTCGCGCCGTGCGGGCGCACAGCTACTCCGGCACCACGGCGGTGACTTCGATCTCCACCTTGGCGCGATCCTCGAGCAGCGCCGCGACCTCAACGACGCTCATCGCGGGATAGTGGTTGCCGACGATCTCGCGATACGCTTCGCCGATCGCCCTGGCGGCGGAGAGGTACTCGCGCTTGTCCGTCACATACCACGTCATGCGCGCGATGTGCTCCGCTCGGGCACCGGCTTGCGCGAGAACGGCTACCACGTTGCGCAGCGCCTGGCGCACCTGTCCTGCGAGATCGTCGGTTTGGAAGCGGTATTGCTCGTCCCAGCCGATCTGGCCGGCGACGAATACGAGCCGCCCTTGGGCGGCAACGCCGTTGGCATAGCCGCGCGGTCTAGGCCATCCTGGAGGTTGAAGGATCTGCATCGGTGTGTGTCTCCACTGGGTTGGGGTGCGAGGCCTCTTCCCGCAGCTTGAATCGCTGCAGCTTGCCGGTCTCGGTGCGCGGGAGCGCCGGGCGAAACTCGATGGCGCGTGGATACTTGTAGGGCGCGATCGTTTGCTTCACGAACTCCTGCAGCGTCTTGGCCATTTCGGCACCCGGTGCCATACCTTCCTTCAGCACCACGTACGCCTTGACGATCTGGCCGCGCTCCTCGTCCGGGGCGCCCACCACGCCGCACTCGGCCACCGCAGGATGCATGAGCAGGGTGGACTCCACCTCGGGGCCGGCGATGTTGTAACCGGCCGAGATGATCATGTCGTCGGTGCGCGCCTGGTACCAGAAGTAGCCGTCCGCGTCCATCAGGTACGCGTCTCCAGTCAAGTTCCAGCCGTCTTGCACGTAGTTGCTCTGCCGCTCGTCCGCGAGATACCGGCATCCGGTCGGGCCCTTCACGGCCAGCCGACCCACTGCGCCGGGGGCCAGCGGCTGACCCTGATCGTCGAGCACACAGGCGCGATAGCCCGGGATCGGCTTGCCTGTAGCACCGGGGCGGATGTCGTCGCCGGCGGCGGAGATGAAGATGTGCAGCATCTCGGTGGCGCCGATGCCGTCGATCAGCCGCACCCCGGTCTCCTTCTCCCATAGCTCGCGCGATGCGAGCGGCAGCGCTTCGCCGGCCGACACGCATCGGGCGAGGGTGGAGATGTCGTAGTCGAACGCCACCCCCGCCATCTGCCGGTAGAAGGTCGGCGCGGTGAAGCAGATCGTCGCCCTGTGGTGCTCGATCGCGCTCAGCAAGCCGGTCGGCGTGAGCTTTTCCAGGAGCACGGTCGAGGCGCCGAAGCGCAGTGGAAACAGCAGCAGCCCGCCCAGTCCGAAGGTGAACGCGAGCGGCGGCGTGCCGCAGAAGATGTCTTCGGGCCGCGGCTGCAGACAGGAGCGCGGGAAGCAGTCGCAGATCGCCATCACGTCGCGATGGAAGTGCATGGTGCCCTTCGGGACGCCGGTCGTGCCGGAGGTGAAGGCGATGATGCACACGTCGTCGGCCGCGGTGTCGGCGGCCAGCAGCTCCGCGGGCTTGCTTCGCGCCAGCGCATCGAGCGCATCGGGCGCATCGGTGTTGAAGTAGAGTGTGGGCCCGAGATCCGGGCACTGGGCGCGCGCGAGCTCCATCTCTTCGCGCAGCGCGAAATCGCACAGCGCGGCGTTGCAGCGGGCCTTGTCGATGATCGGCTTGAGCTCCCGGGCGCGCAGCAGCGGCATGGTGGCCACTGCGATGCACCCCGATCGCACCACCGCGAGCCAGCATGCGGCCATCGCCGGATTGTTCGGCCCGCGCAGCAGCACCCGATTGCCGGGCACCAACCCCAGGTCCTCGCGCAGGACGCGGGAATAGCGGTTCGTGAGCGCCAGCAGTGCCTGGTAGGTCAACGTACCGCTCGCGGAGCGGATCGCCACACGCCCGCCATGCCCCGATGCGACCATCTTGTCCAGCAGCTCGACCACGCAATTGAGCCGCGCCGGATAGTTCACCTCGGGAATATCGAAGAGGAATTCGGGCCAAAGCGCGCGCGGCGGCAGATTGTCGCGCGCGAAGCTGTCGACGTGCCCCGAGTAGGCTTGGTTTCTCGCGTTCATCCGCTACTTCCTCAGCACTTCGCGCGCGATGATCAGCTTCTGCACTTCGCTCGCGCCTTCGTAAATGCGCAGCGGGCGGATCTCGCGATACAGCCGCTCGGCGATCTGGCCGCTGCGCACGCCGAGCCCGCCGAACATCTGCACGGCCCGGTCGATCACCTGCTGCGCTCCCTCGGTGGCGGCGAGCTTCGCCATCGCGGCCTCGCGCGTGGTGCGCGCGCCTTTTACGTCCCGGAGCCAGGCCGCACGGTAGGTGAGCAATGCCGACGCGTCGATGGTCGTGGCCATGTCGGCGATCGCGGCCTGCGTGAGCTGGAAGTCGCCCAACGCCTGTCCGAACAGCTTGCGTCCGCGCGCGTGCCCCAGTGCCTCGTCGAGCGCGCGGCGCGCGAAGCCCAGCGCCGCCGCGGCGACCGAGGCGCGGAAGATGTCCAGCGTCTCCATCGCGACTTTGAACCCGGCGCCCCGCTCTCCCAGCAGGTTGTGCTTGGGTACGCGGCAGTCGCGAAAGCGCAACGTGGCGAGCGGATGCGGCGCAGTGACATCGATTCGCTCCGCAATCTCCAGGCCCGGTGCGTCGGCATCGACCACGAAGGCGCTCAGTCCCTTCGCGCCGGGCGCCTCGCCGGTGCGCGCGACGACCGTGTAGAAGCGGGCGATGCCGCCGTTCGAGATCCAGGTCTTGGTGCCGTTGAGCGCGTACCGGTCGCCGTCCAGCGTTGCGCTGGTGGCGATGGCCGCCACGTCGGATCCCGCCTCGGGCTCGGACAGGGCGAAGGCTGCGATCCACTCACCGGCTGCGACGCGCGGCAGATAGCGCCGCTTCAGCTCTTCGCCGCCGTGCAGGCCGATTGCGCCGCTGCCCAAGCCTTGCATGGCGAAAGCGAAGTCGGCGAGCCCCGCATGCCATGCCAGCGTCTCGCGGATGAGGCACAGCGCACGCGAGTCCAGCCGCTCGAGCGCGCCGCCGTAGGCGCCCGGCACGGCGTAGCGCAGCCAGCCTGCTGCGCCGAGCCGCTCGACCAGCTCGCGGCATGCGGCATCGACATCGGACTCCGTGTCGATGTCGCTCAAATTGCTCGCGGCCCATTGGTTCAGCCGCTCCGCGAGATCGCGGTGCGCCAGCTCGAAAAACGGCCAATCCAGATGGGCTTTGTCTCGCATGTTCCGCTTCGCCGGCGCGTCGCTCAGGCCACGGGGCCAGGGGAGGGGAGCGGAGCGAGCGCGACTCGCAGCCGATCGATCAATTGTCCGATGAACGCGTCGTCGTGGTACACGCCGAAGCCGATCCGTAACCGATCGCGCCGCCGGTCGACGCGCACGCGATGCGCAGTGAGCGCGGCCTCGGCTTGCGTCGCCCAAGGCAGGGCGAAGGTCAGGAAGTTTCCGCGCGGCATGCCGGACGGCGGAACGAGCCGCTCCAGCGGCAACGCGGGCAACGGCGCTCGTGCGAGCGCATCGAGAAAGCGCTGCTGCAGTCGCTGCACATGCGCCTGCACGGCCGCAAAGTCTATGCCCAGCTCCGCGAGCCAGTGCATGACGGCGTTGAAGCGGTACAGGCCGGAGGGGTCGAAAGTCGCGCCGAAGAAGCGCATCCCCCCCTCGCCGTAACCGACCGGGCCGGCCTGTGCGCCGCCCAGCCCGGCAAAGTCTGCGAACCACCCCGTCGCCAGCGGGCGCAGCTCGGTGCCGGGCGGAACCGCGAGGAAACAGGCGCCCTCTCCGGCCATCGCGTACTTGTAGCCGCCGGCGAGGTAGAACGCACGGCCGGCAATTTTGGAGAGGTCCACCGGCAAGGCGGCGAACGCGTGATAGCCGTCGATGACGACCAGCGCATTCGCAGGACACGTCTGCACGATGCGCTCGAGATCGGTCACCCGGAAGCCGGAGTCGAAGAACACGTGCGAGAGCCAGACCAAGTCATAGGATCGAGCGAGCTGCGCACAGAACCGGTCGAGGAAACTCTCGTAGGGCTCCGCCGGCACCCGGGTCGCGTGAAGCCGTCCCGTTTCCTCCAACCGGCGCGTCTGCCGCTCGAAGCTGTGGAACTCGTGCCCGGTGGTGAGCACGCGCTGGGAGCGGGTCCAATCGAGGCAGGAGTACAGCCGCACGACGAACTCGTGCGTGTTGGGTGCGAACGTGATCGCATCCGCCTGGGGCAGTCGCAGGTGGCGGGCGAGATGCCCTTGCGCTTCCGGGATCACTTCGCCGAACACCTTCTCCCACTTGGCGTCGGTGAGGCGTGCCGAGTCTTCCCAATAGGCGAGATGCGCGGCCCGCGTGACATCCGGCCACGGATGATGGCTGTGCGCGGTGCAGTGCAACCAGTCGCCCGCGGACCGGAAGAACTCGCCGAAGTGCGCCTTAAGCTCCACGCCAGTGGAACCCCAGTTGGCGCTGCAGCTCCTCGGGCAGCGGCGGGAGCATCGAGCGCGGCACGAGATAGGTGGACAGGTCGAAGTAGTCGGTGAAGATGCGGTGCGCTTCCACGGTGCGCTTCAAGTAATCCTGTCCGGCGGAACCGCCCGTGCCGATCTTGCTGCCAATCATGCGGTTGACCATCAGCGCGTGGCGATAGCGCCATAGCGTCAGGCTCTCGTCGATGGCGACGATCTCGGTCAGGATGCGGAACGGCGTGTGGAAGATCGGCTCGTCGCGGTACAGGTGAATCATGAGCGCGGAGACGAAGGCCGCATACGAAAGTCGGCGCTGCCCGGCGTCGACGAGAGCCTGGTAGCGCTCGGCGTCGAACACCGTGCCGAAGCTCTCGGCGGTCTTGTCCAGCTCGCGCAACTGGATCGCCTTCGCCTCCGCCGACAGCAGCGCGTTGTGCTCGATGGCGGCGCGGTCCTTGGCGAGCATCGCCTGCACATTCTGGCTATAGGCATGCCAGAAGTCGTACTCGCGGAAGCGCAGGAACGGCATGCGCGCCAGCCATTGTTCCAGGAGCGCGAACAGGTTGCTGTCGCTCTCGGTCGCGCGAACCTGGCGCTGCGAAGCGGAAGGCAGCGCCGATTCGTATGGCATCGCGTTGTAGGTCAGCCGCTGCGTGCGCTTCAACCCCAGTTTGTTCTCGATGTGCCGGAATTGGACGCTCTGAAATCCGGAGGAGGGTGCAAGCAGGTCGCGGAAGTCGAGGAAGTCGAGCGGCGTCATCGTCTCCAGCACGCCGATCTGCTCGAGAAGCACCTTCTGGATCGCGCCGGTGCGCTCCAGGTAGCGCAGGACCTGGCTCAGCTCCCGCTCCGGCACCACCGGCTGGCCCATGATCGTGAGCACCGCATCGAGCTCGTGCAGGATCTGCTTGAACCACAGCTCGTAGGTCTGGTGCGTGACGATGAACAGCATCTCGTCGTGCGCGGGCTTCCCGGCCTTCGCGCTTTCCAGCCGCTGGCAGTCGAGCAGGGTGCCCAGCTCCAGATAGCTGTTGTAGGTGAGCGCGGTGCGGCGGGACGCGGCCCGTGCCATGGCTCAATCTCCTTCGAAGACTGGCTTGCGCTTTGCCGTGAAGGCGCGGTAGGCACGCTTGAAGTCTTCGGTCTGCATGCAGATGGCCTGTGCCTGCGCTTCGGCCTCGATGGCTTCGTCGACGCCCATGTTCCACTCCTGGTGCAGACAGCGCTTGGTCATTGCGTGAGCAAAGGTAGGCCCGGCGGCCAGCTCCGCCGCCAGTGCCTGCGCTTCGGACAACACCGTTTCGGGCGCGCACTCGCGGTTGAAGAAGCCCCAGCGCAGCGCCTCCTCTCCGCTCATCGAGCGGCCGGTGTACAGAAGCTCTGCCGCGCGCCCCTGGCCGATCACGCGCGGCAGCAGCGCGCAGGCGCCCATGTCGGCGCCCGCCAGGCCCACGCGCACGAAAAGGAATGCGGTCTTGCTGCGCGCAGTTCCCAGACGCAGATCGGAAGCCAGGGCGAGGATCGCTCCGGCGCCGGCGCACACGCCGTCCACGGCCGCGACGATCGGTTGCGGGCACGTGCGCATGGCCTTGACGACATCCCCGGTCATGCGGGTGAAGGCGAGCAGCCCCGGCATGTCGAGCTGCGTGAGCGGGCCGATGATCTCGTGCACGTCGCCGCCGGAGCAGAAGTTCTCGCCCGCGCCGCTGAGCACCACGGCCTTCACGTCGTTCGCATACTGCAGGCGGCGAAAGAGGTCGCGCAGCTCCGCGTACGACTCGAAGGTGAGTGGGTTCTTCTTCTCCGGGCGGTTGAGCGTGACGGTGGCGACGCGCCCGCTGACCGACCACAAGAAATGCTGCGCGCGATAGCCCGCGAGAGTTTCGGTGTTGCCGGCCGCGAGCGCCGGCTGCATGGCGTTGCTCATGTGCCTTTCTCCTCTGGGCTCAGGTCCTGTCCTTGGCGGCGGCCCTTCGCTTCCCCGTGCCGGCCAGATGCAGCTTGAGCTTCGCCAGCAGGCGATGGATCTGGGTCTTCTCGCTCCCCGTCAACCCGGAGAACAGCTCGATGACCCACTGCTCGTGCACCGCCGCCATGCGCGCGAAGAGTGCGCGGCCCGCGGGGGTGAGCCTGACCGTATAGGCGCGCCGATCGCCCGGATCGTCGGCGCGTGCGACCAGCCCTTCTTTTTCCAGCTGATCGGTGAGGCCGGTCACGTTGCCGCCACTCACCATCAAGCGCTGCGACAGCTCGTTCATCTTCAGCCCGGCCGGGTTGCGCTCGAGCTGCGCCATCAGATCGAAGCGCGGGAGCGTGATTCCGAACGCGGTGCGCAGCCGGCCGCGGATCTGGGCTTCCACCAGGTTGGTGCAGGAGAGCAGTCGCAACCAGAGCTTGAGCGCCTGATGATGCTCGTCGGTGAGGCGCGTCTCCAGGTCGACGGCCCTGGTGCTCTTTGCCGCAGCGGCGTTGCGCTTCTGCGGCCTCACAGGACCTCGCCTCCCGCCACTGCGATCGCCTGGCCCGTGATCGCCTCGGCCCCTGGCAGGCACAGCCAGAGCACGGTGTTCGCCACCTCCTCCGGCCGCATCACTCGCTGCTGCGGGTTGTGCGCGGTCAGCGCGGCCCGTGCCTCGGCTTCGGTCTTGCCGGTCTTGCGCACGATGTTCGCGACCGCCTCGCTCAGCATGTCCGTGTCCGTGTACCCGGGGCAGACGGCGTTCACGGTAACGTTGCTGCGCGCGGTCTCGAGCGCGAGCGCGCGCGTGAGCCCCACCACACCGTGCTTGGCAGCGCAGTAGGCGGTGACATACGCATAGCCGGTCAGGCCCGCCGTGCTGGCGATGTTCACCACGCGCCCGAACCCGCGCTCCAGCATGCCCGGCACCACCTGCCGGCAGCACAGATACGTGCCGGTGAGATTGACGTCGAGCATCCGCATCCACAGCGCGAGATCGGTGCGGGCGAAGGGCGCGCTCTCCGCTGCGCCGGCGTTGTTGATCAGGATCTGCACCGGTCCCGCGTTCGCCTGCGCGCGCGCGAATGCGTCTTGGACCGAATCCGCATTCGCCACGTCGACGCGCAGCGTGTGTATCTCGGGGGCGCTTGCGAGCGCCTGTGCCTGGGCATCCAGGCGCCCGTGGTCGCGGCCCATCAGCGTGAGCGTGGCCCCTTGCTCGGCGAGCGCGCGAGCGACGGCGGCGCCGATGCCGCGCCCCCCGCCGGTCACCACTGCGTGCTTTCCGGCGAGCGGGCTAGACATGGATCGGCATCTGCGCAGCCCGCGCCAGGTTGCGCTGGAGCTGCTCTTTCCCCGTGAGGTACTGCTTGGGCCAGCGCGCATCGGCGTAACCCAGCTCCGCCGCGGCATGCAGGGTCCAGAAGGGATCGGCCAGATGCGGGCGTGCCAGCGCACACAGGTCGGCGCGGCCGGCCGCGATGATGCTGTTGACGTGGTCGGCTTCGAAGATGTTGCCTACCGCCATCGTCGCGATCCCTAGCTCGTTGCGGATCCGGTCCGAGAACGGCGTCTGGTACATGCGCCCGTACACGGGTCTCGCCATGCGTGTGGTCTGGCCGGAAGATACGTCGATGAGATCGGCGCCGGCGGCCTGGAACTGGCGCGCGATTTCCACCGCGTCGTCCGGAGTGTTGCCGCCGGGAGCCCAGTCGTGCGCCGAGATACGCACCGACATCGGTTTGTCTGCCGGCCACACCGCACGCAACGCGCGGAACACTTCGAGCGGATAGCGCAGCCGGTTCTCCAGCGAGCCGCCGTACTCGTCCTCGCGCCGATTGGTGAGCGGGCAGATGAAGCTCGACAGCAGGTACCCATGCGCGCAGTGCAGCTCCAGCATGTCGAACCCGCAGCCCACGCCGAGCTGTGCGGCGTGCACGAACTGATCGCGCACCCGGTCCATGTCCGCGCGCGTCATCTCCCGAGGCGTCTGGTTGTGCGGCCCATAGGCGATGGGCGAGGGCGCAATCAGCGGCCAGTTGCCACTCTCCAGCGGCTCGTCGATCTGCTCCCAGCCGAGTTGCGTGGAGCCCTTTGGCCCGGCGTGCCCGAGCTGCAGTCCGATCGCGGCCCTGCTGTGCGCATGCACGAAGTCCACGATGCGCTTCCAGGCGCTTGCCTGCTGCGCGTTCCACATCCCCGCGCAGCCGGGGGAGATGCGCGCATCCGGCGCCACGCAGGTCATCTCCGTGAACACGAGGCCCGGGCCGCCCAGCGCCCTTGAACCCAGATGCACCAGATAGAAATCGTCGGGCACGCCGTCGCGGCACGAGTACATCGCCATCGGCGACATGACGACGCGATTGGCGAGCGTGAGCTCGCGCAGCCGGAAAGGCGTGAACATCGGAGGGATGGGCTGCGCAGGAAGCCCGCTCGCCTGGGCCACCCAGCTCTCCACGCGGGCCACGTAACAGCTGTCTCGCAGCCGCAGGTTCTCGTGCCCGATGCGCTGGCTTCCGGTGAGCAGCGTGTAGGAGAACTGGACGGGATCCAGGTGCACGTAGCGCGCGACGTTCTCGAACCACTCCATGCGGTTGCGCGCGGCGCTCTGCAGACGCAGGGCCTCCGTGCTGCGCTCCGCTTGGTAGAGCTCGAGCGCGCGCGTGACATCGGTCTGCTGCGAGAGCGTATGCGCCAGCGAGATGGCGTCTTCCATGGCGAGCTTGGTGCCCGAGCCGATCGAGAAGTGCGCGGTGTGGGCGGCGTCCCCGATCAGCACGACGTTGCGGTGGTGCCACTTGCGGCACAGCACGCGCTGGAAGTTGAGCCAGGCGGACCCGCGCAAGTGGCGCGCGTTGCTCATCAGGCGCTGGCCGTCGAGGTAGCGGCCGAACACGCGCTCGCAGAAGTCGATGGAACCGGGCTGGTCGAGCTGGTCCAGGCCGGCTTTGAGCCAGGTCTCTTCGCGCGTCTCGACGATGAAGGTGCTGGTATCGGGGTCGAAGCGGTAGGCGTGGAGCTGAAACCACCCCCAGGGCGTCTCCTCGAATGCGAAGGTGAACGCCTCCAGCCGCCGGTGCGAGCCGAGCCAGATGTAGCGGCACTTGCGCACGTCGATGTCGGGGGAGAAGTGCTCGGCGTACTTGCGCCGGATCGTGCTGTTGACACCGTCCGCGGCGACGACCAGATCCGCGCTGGCGAACGGTGCATCGTCGGCGATTTCGGTTTCGAAGCGAAGCTCCACCCCCAAGGCTTGCGCGCGTGCCTGCAGGATGTTGAGCAGCCTCTTGCGCCCGATGCCGCAGAAGCCATGGCCGCCCGACGTGATCTTCGTGCCCTTGAAGAAGACGTCGATGTCGTCCCAGTGGTGGAAGCTGCGCAGGATCTGCGCGTGGGTCTCGGGGTCCGCCTGAGCGAAGTTCCCGAGCGTGGCATCCGAGAACACCACGCCCCAGCCGAAGGTGTCGTCGGCTCGGTTGCGCTCGATCACCGTGATTTCGTGCCGCGCATCGGCTCGCTTCATCAGGATCGAGAAATACAGGCCAGCCGGCCCGCCGCCGATGCACACGATATTCATGCGCCGGTCCTCGGGGATTCAGGTGCCGCCTTATAAGACATCAATCATTTAGCTGTCAAGTGGTTTTGCATGCCGACAAGGGGCAGTGCAGGATCCGGGCCAGGGCGCGCCTTGCGGGGAGTGCCGCGGCGGTGTTAACTTGGGGCGCTCGCTCACGGCACGGAGGGTCATTCGTACATGGTTACCGCAATCGTTCTGTTGAATGTCGCGCGCGCCCGGGTGGCGGAAGTGGCCGAAAAGCTCGCATCCCTGGAGGGCATCTCCGAGGTGTACTCGGTGGCCGGGCGCTTCGACCTGGTCGCCATGGTGCGCGTGAAGACCAACGAGGATCTGGCCGATATCGTGACCGCGCGCATGCAGAAGATCGACGGCATCGAGAGCACCGAGACCCTGATCGCCTTCCGCGCCTACTCCCGGCTCGACCTGGAAGGCGTGTTCTCGATCGGGCTCAAGTAGGCCGCCGATCCCGGCTCGGGCGGGCCCGCGAGCGATGCCGATGTAGACGGCTTGTAGCTGCCGGAGCCGATCGCGCGTATAATCGCGCTAAGAATTCCTCGTCGCATGACCCGGTTTGCGGCGCGTTTCCCTCGCGGTTGTTCCTCGAACTCCCTCGATCTGTCCCACAGTAGTTGTCTGCCTGAACCGGTTCTGACGGCTTGGCGCCGCAGCAGGCCGATCTCAGGAGAATCGTTTGTCTCATTCCTTTGCAGGGCTCGGCCTGAGCGCCGAGCTGACCCGCGCCGTATCCGAGCAGGGCTACGCGCATCCCACACCGGTGCAGGCACAGGCCATCCCGGTCATCCTCAGCGGCCGCGACGTGCTCGCCGGCGCCCAGACGGGCACCGGCAAGACCGCCGGCTTCGCGCTTCCGCTGCTGCAGCGCCTCGCAGCCCACGGCAGCGCCTCGGCTTCGCCTGCCCGGCATCCGATCCGCGCGCTGATCCTCACACCCACGCGCGAGCTCGCCGCGCAGGTCGGGGAAAGCGTGCGCACTTATGGCAGATATTTGCCGCTGCGCTCCGCTGTGATCTACGGCGGCGTCAACATCAACCCGCAGGTCCAGGCTCTGCAGCGTGGAGTGGACGTCTTGGTGGCCACACCCGGGCGGCTGCTCGACCACGTGCAGCAAAAATCGGTGCACCTCGGTCAGGTGCAGATCCTCGTGCTGGACGAGGCAGACCGCATGCTGGACATGGGCTTCATTCGCGACATCCGGCGCATCCTCGCGCTGCTGCCGGCGAAGCGGCAGAACTTGCTGTTCTCGGCAACCTTCTCCGAGGACATCCGAAAGCTCGCCGATTCTGTGCTGCACGATCCCGTGCATGTAGAAGTAGCACGCCGCAACGCGGACTCCGAGCTCGTGACTCAGCGCGTCCACCCGGTGGACCAGGCACGCAAGCGGGAGTTGCTCGCGCATCTCGTCGCTGCCGGCAACTGGCAACAGGTGCTGGTGTTCTGCCGCACCAAGCACGGCGCGAACCGGCTGGCCCAGCAGCTCAGCCGCGAAGGGCTGGAGGCCGACGCCATCCATGGCAACAGGAGCCAGCCGCAGCGAGTGCGCGCGCTCAAAGGCTTCAAGGAGGGCCTCGTGCGCGTGCTCGTCGCCACCGATGTTGCCTCGCGCGGGCTCGACATCGAAGAGCTCCCGCATGTGGTGAACTTCGATTTGCCGCATGTGCCCGAGGACTACGTGCATCGCATTGGGCGCACCGGCCGCGCCGGCATCTCCGGCGAGGCGATCTCGCTCGTCTCCACCGAGGACCAACCGTTGCTCGCATCGATCGAGAAGCTGCTCGGCCGCAGGCTGGAGCGGCATAGCGTGCCCGGGTTCGAGCCCGGGAAGGCGCTCCCAGCCTCTCCAGCGGCTGCGCGTGCAAGGAGTGCGGGCGAGCGCAAAGGCGCGGCGCAACGAACTCGCGATCGACGCACTTCGACTGCGCAGGACAGGACCGGGCGCCGCTCGCAGTCCGCAAAGCGGCAGGATCATCGCCAGCCTGCCCCACGCAACCATCGCCGCGGCAATCGCAAGCAGGTGGCTGCACTGCTCGGAAGCAGCACGCGGCCGACGCAGTGAGCACAGAGCAGAGCTTTTCGACTGAGAACCGAGAGAAGAGGACACAGCATGAACATCTTTGTCGGCAACCTGGCACCGCAGACCACGGAAGCGGAACTCGCCGAGCTCTTCGGCGCATTTGGGCAAGTGAAGTCGTGTGAAGTGAAGCGCGAGCTGTTCACCGGCAAATCGCGGGGCTTCGGGTTCGTGGAGATGCCCGGCAAGGCACACTCGCTGGCTGCCATCGCCGGGCTCAACGGTAAGGAGCTGCACGGGCAGCCCCTGAAGGTCAACGAAGCGCGCGACCGCATGGGTTCGCGCCGCCGCTAGGCCGCCTGCCCGTCCCGCATCGGCGACCGCCGCGGTGGCCCAGACGCGCTTTTCCGCCCGTATCCGATGCGCGGGTTGACTATCGCTGCCGCGGGGAGTAAGGTTTTCGCCGCCTGGTACTCGGAGAAGTCCTTTGGAATGCGACAGTTGTAGCAGTACCGTCTCCCGCTAGTCGGATCGCCGTCCAGTAACACAGTCCTCCCAGACTGCTCGCCGGCCGTCCCACTGGAGCTAGACACCCAGGGGAGGCCCGAGCAGCAGCCCGTTGCACAAAGCAGCGGGCTCCCGCTCAGTCCTTGCTTCTAGACCTAGATGTGCTGCGGCCGCATGGCGCGGCGCGCGTTCGAGTCTTTCGCCGACTCGAAGGAGAAGCCATGGAACTGACAGCCATTCTGCGCAGCGTGTTTCGCCCGCTGGCTCCGCAAACCCCTGCGCAGCCGGCGCCCCGTCGCGCCCAGTCCGCAGCCGAGCTGTACCTGTACGCGCGCCTCACGCCCGACCAAGCGCTCGAGAAGCTCGGCAGCTCCGCCGAGGGTCTGCTGTCGCGGGAGGCGATCGACCGCCAGCTCGCCTACGGCCCGAACATCGTCGTCCACGAAGCTCAGAAGAGCGCCGCGCGCCGGCTATTGGAGCTGTTCTGGACGCCGCTGTCGCTGCTGCTGCTGGGGCTGGCGGCAGTGTCCTACCTCACCGGGGAGATCAAGGGCGCGGTGGTGATCGCCATCATGGTCGCGCTCGCGACTCTGCTCTCGTTCATCCAGGAGCATCGCTCCAGCCGGGCGGCCCAACGGCTGCGCGCGATGGTGAGCACCACCGCCACCGTGCTGCGGATGGACCCGCGCAAGGGCGTGCCCGAGGAGGTGACTCGGTACTTCGAGGTGAGGCTGCACCCGCACGGCCCGACCCGCGAAGAGGTGTCCATCGAGCGGCTCGTTCCGGGAGAGGTCGTGCAGTTGTCCGCGGGCGACATGGTCCCCGCCGACGTGCGACTG
>Ga0335082_10003048_pt1 | contig 18167 bp, 17 predicted proteins | sample Lox_Sample_41_FD_206718 | JGI IMG/M metagenome (GOLD analysis project Ga0335082, IMG submission 206718) | Soil microbial communities from Loxahatchee National Wildlife Refuge, Florida, United States - Lox_Sample_4.1 | ecosystem: Environmental > Terrestrial > Soil > Wetlands | place: USA... | reverse complement strand
TGATCCCGATTGAGATAAATCGGAGTGAGACCCGCGGCGGCGGCGCCCATGACATCGTTCTCTATACTATCGCCGACGTGAACCGCTTCGCGGGGCTGGAGACGGTGATGTTGCAGCGCCCGCAGAAAGATCTGAGGATCCGGTTTCACCGCTCCCTCTCGACTCGAAACCTGGACCGAGTCCAAATACTCAAAGATCTCCAAATCCGTACAGACCGTGAGGATTCGCGAATCAAAGTTTGAGATTACACCCAGAATAAATCCGGCTTTCTTCAAATCGTGAAGCGCCTGACGGGTCTCGGGATAGAGTTCCCATCCGCGAATTCCGGCAAAGGCACGAAACACCTCTTCAAAATATCGATCAAAGTTTTGGATCATTCCGACTCTCCGGAAAACTTCGAATACAACAGCGTACCACCACCTTTTCTCCGACCGTCTCAGAAGTCCCGCCTGGAGTCTTGAAAAAGCCAGGGGCGGTGCCTTCGAAAAAATTTCGTGAAATGCTTGCTCGATCGCCTCCGGTGTGGTCCGTACACCGTAAGGTCTCGCAATTTCCCAATAGACCTGCCCCACTCCGCCCCGCACCTGGAATAGCGTTCCAACCGCATCAAAAAAAATCGCCTTGGCATAGATGGGACTCGGCATATTTCTACAAACGGGCTAGAACCCCCCGGTTGACTTCCTCCACTTTAGAACGGCCTCCCAAGATCTCGACCAGTTTCATGGCAAATTCCATGGCGGTGCCGGGGGCGCGACTTGTAACAATACGACCGTCCACAACGACTCGCTCCTCACTGTACTTCACCTCCGTAAGATCTCCTTGCACCGATGGATGACTGGTGATGTTTTTCCCGGCAAGAAATCCGACAGCCGATAGAACCAGAGGAGCCGCACAAATTGCCGTAAGGTAAGAACCGCGTCTTTCCATGTCTTGAAGAATCTGTCTGACCTTTGGATGCTTCTTTAAATGCTCGGTCCCGACAGACCCTCCCGGAAGAACGATCATCTCGAACGAATTTGCGGAGACAGAATCGAGCAAGACATCCGCCGCCACTCTAATCTTATTGCGACCTTCAATCGCACCCTCGACCGTACCGGCAACCGTCACCTCAATTCCAGCCCGACGAAGTATGTCGATCACGGTCACGGCTTCGATCTCTTCAAAACCGGGCGCCAACGGAACCAATACCTTCTTCATAACCCCCTCCTTTGCCGGTGCTATTGTATGGAGCCACAGGTGTCGATGTCAAACAAAACGAAAGGCCCAAGCACTCCGAAGAGGACTTGGGCCTTTACGTTGGGCACGCAAGGGTCACGCGGGGTCTACGCGTGAGAGATCCTGCCGGATCTCTAATTTAAAATTATCATGGAATCACAAATTGTCAAGAACTATAACTAACTGAAAAACAAAGTAATTAGTCCTATTTTTACCCCTCAAAAAACTCATTTAGATGGCCACTTTTTCCAAGAAATTTTATAACCATTGAACCCCCTCAAACGGGACGAAGTGTTAAGACTTGTTACACCGGGAAGAAAACGAAGGGATAGGTCACAACAATAATACCGTCATAGAGGTGGGGGAATTTCCACATCTTGATCCGGCTGGCCAGGGCTTTTTCCAGCGGCGCATAGTCCATCGAACTGGTGACAACGCGGGCTTCAATAACCCTTCCAGTGCCGTCAATAGAAAACTCTACCGTAATGGTCCCCTTCAATGTGGGGTTCGCTTGGAGCTCTTTGTTGTAGAGATAGATGAGGCCGGCCTTGTATTGTTCGACGACACGCGAAATGGCGTCGTAGTTAATCGAGCCGTTTCCCGAACCGGAACCGCTGCCCTTTAACCGGACGCCTATTCCGTTTCCGAGCCCGTCACCGCCGTGCCCCGACCCATTACCGGAAGAGCCACCTTTAAAAGGGGTCAACGCAACCTCGCTTCCTTTTTCAAGCCTCACCTGCTCCCCCTCCTTGAGTTTGCCGATACGGGCAATCTTCTGATCGGCCAGGTTTGTTTTGGTAGGCAGAGCGTTTTTAATTACGGGCCGACCCCTTTGTGAAGCGGGAGCGGTGATGAGATCAACGGATGAGAGGGCTTGGTCTAATTTCTGATCCCCGATCAACGCACTTAGACTCTTTCCGGCAGCCCCTTGATTCAATGAGCCCAGGAGACCGCTTCGCATCACAATGTCCCGCTTCGGTGAAGAGGGCTTATTCGTATTTTCAGGCTTACCTTCCTCCGGTTTTGATTTTGGTGCCGCCGGTTTCTCATTCGTCTTGTTCACCTCCGGGACGATCGGGGGCGGGATCGGAACGGGACCTTTCAAAATCAGCTTCGCCACCCGATTTGGAAGATTCTTAAAATCCGGCTTCTCCGAATGAGGGAAGGGAATCAACGTCATGGCCGCCGCGAAAGCAAAGTAGAACCCCATGCAACGCAGGAGGATTTTTCTGAATCGCGCCTCATTCTGGTCTTGAAAATAAGACATCCCCTTACCTTTCCTTATTTAGGACGACGGGAGAGACTTCCCCATTGATTCTGAAACTGCTCCCGATCCACCGGTTCCAGGATCTCGTTCCTGAAGCTTCTCCGAAGGGGAGTCCCCTCTTCGACGGAAGAGGAGAGCTCTTTCCATGGAATAACGTACACCACGTGGGGTTTTTCCAGCGTCCCCTGGATCTCGGTCCCCTCCATCAACAACTGCTCGACGTTTTTTGACCCTTCCTGTTCGGACGGTTCGGGGCTCTTTCTTTCGATCCCCTTCCCTTCTTTCACGAGAAGGTCGGCCGCGAACGCCGTCTCCCCGGTGAGAATAATCCCGATCAGGAATCCGATCAGCGCTCTCCGCATCGGCCTCATGGGGACCTCCGGGCTTCGTCGATTCTTTTTTGAAGGGCCGAGATCCAGATCTGAATCTCTTTCGAATCTCCTCCCCCCAGTTCGAGAAACCGCTGATAGTGCCGGATGGCATCGTCGGGGTCGTTGAGATAGAGATCATAAAGGACGGCCAGGTTGTAATGCGCATCGACAAAATCCGGAGAAATGACCAGGGCGGTTTTGTACGCCGCTTCGGCCTTGCGAAACTCCCCCTGCTCGCGCAAGGCAATGGCCAAGTTGTAATAAACTTCCGGGTCGCCTCGCTCAATTTCAAGGGCCCGTTGATACGATGAGATCGCTTCCGGAAGAAGTCCAAGACGCTTATAGGTCACCCCCAAGTTCATATAAACGATGCCCATCTTCGGATAGGCATTCCGGAGTCTTTCAAACAAAAGCCGCGCCTCCTCGTTCTGTCCCTTCTCAAGGAGCTGGACTCCTTTCTTGAATTGGAGAAGGGCCCCGTCCGGTTCCGAGGGACGGGGCGAATCGTCGCGAACCGCCGGGGCGGCCGGCATCGTCGCCGCGGGGACAGAGGATACCGAAGAGGACCGGATACATCCGGCCGACATCGTTCCAAGGATGAAGAAAAGAATTCCGGCGATCCAATAAACGCGCCTGATCATTTGGCCTGCACCATTTTTTCAGAGGAGTCTTCGATCGTTTGCGTCGATAAAAGACGTTGATCGATGACGGTGATCACCCGCTCACCTCTCTCCGGTCTCCGGTACAGAGCGGGTCTCAGTTGGGAGAGCCGCTCGTAACTTTTTTTGATCCATTCGTTGTAAGGACTATTCTGGTCCTGGATCCGTCGCACGTTACTGGAGTAGGCCTCCACCGCCTTCTGTTCAAAGGGGAAGGCCTTCTCCTCAAGTTGGAAGCGGTATTCTTCCTGCTCTTCCTTGTTTAAATTTCGAGGGATTTCCGCGTTCAAGAGGGACGATTTAAAATGTTCAAATACCTCTCCCAACCGATAAGCAGAGGCCGTGACCACATCCGCATATCGGGTCTCGAGGGCTTTTCTGTAAAGGTCGACGGTCTTTTCCATGGCCTTGGCCTTTTTTTTCAGGGTTTTGTCCAAAGGTTTTTCCAACCGGACGGCCTTGAAATCTGCGAAAGCCCCTTCCCCGATCTGAAAGAGGGCCTCGGCCGCAAACGGCGTATTGGGAAACGTTTGCTCCACTTTCTCAAAAAGCTGCAGCGCCTCCTGACCCTTTCCCTGTTTCTGCCGTGCGCCGGCCATCTTGAACAGGGCCTCCGCCGCATCCGGGTTTTGTGGAAACCGATCGGTGAACCTTGAGAAGGAATCGTAGCTCTTCTCCCATTGAGCGCTCTTCTCGTAATAAAGACCGGCCGTGAAGAGAAGATGGGGAACAAGATTCTCATCCTGAACATGCTCGGCGGCAGAGACGTAGGCATCCGCCGAAGGCACCCATCGCTCCTCTTTTTCGTACAACAAACCGACCTCAACCAGCGCCTTGCCTGAAAGCGTCGAGTTTGGAGAAAGGAGCGCCAGCTTCTGATAAATGGCGATGGCCTCTTTCGTTTGCTCCATTCCCTCGCGGATCGTCCCGGCCTCGAAAAGGGCCTGCGGGGCCAGTTCGCTCTGCGGAGCTTCGGCGGCCACATCCTCAAAGAGACGGGCCGCATCTTCCAAACGGTTTTCTCGCTTGCGGTTTTCCGCTTGCTTATAAACGGCCGCGGCCAAGAGATCGGAAATTTCCTGACGCCCCTTTGTATCCGACGAAGGAAGAGCGGCCAGCGTCTGACGGTAGGCCAGCCGGGCCTCATCAAAATGTCCCTCCTGCATAAGGCTGTGCGCCACGAGCTTCTGCGCCGTCGTCGATCCTTCGCGCCCGGGGAAACGGGCCAGAAAGTCTTTTAGGACGGTCAGGGTCTCGTCATAGCGCTTTTCCTCAAAAAGAATTTCTCCGGATTTTAAAAGCAGCGCGGGGGCTTTCGGATCTTGAGGAAAGGCGGCGGCAAAGCGCTTTGAAAGATCGATCACTTTATCGTCGCCCTCTTGGGTCTTCACCTTCTCATAGGCCACAACCGCGTCATAAGCGGCCTTCGGGTTCGCACCCTTCTCCGGGTAACCGTAGGCGGCGGCGACATATTCCGCTCCGGCTTGTGAGAAGTCCCCCAAAGTGAAGAGGGCCTCGGCCAAGTAGAGGTGGATGTCCGGCGATTCCTTCTCCTGAGGGAACTCCGTAAGAAATTGTCGATACCATCCCGCGGCCTTTCGGTAATCCTCGTCGTCTTTCACGGCCTGTGCGCGGGAATGGGCCGAAAGGGCCAAGCGATAGAGCGCTCCTTTCACCAGGGGGCGGGACCGCGCATGGGCCGTTTCATCATTGGCCCGGTACCAGGGGCTCTTGGAGGAATAGTCCGCCACCAACTGGATCTGCGCCTGTTCGACGGCCTCCGGGTTCTTTTGTTTCTCGTACACCTCGATGATGTAGGACAGGAAAATCGGCGCCATGGGATGAGACGGATGTTGTCGGATAAACGTCCGGTAGGTCTCGATCGCCCGGGAGGATTCCCCCTCCGACATATACTGATTTCCAATCATCACGTAGAGTTCTTTCTCGTAGGGAGTGGATTTTTTATCCTGGAAATACGCCGAGAGCGGAGCGGCCCCGCCGAGCATTCGAAACGAGGTCGCCACATAGGTCAGGGCCTCCCAGACCAAAGAACCCTGCTCGGAAGAAAGATCGTTTTCCGAGGTCACCTTCTGATTCACGAGCCGGAGGAAGTTGTCAATCGCCTTCGAGTATTCTTTCACGTTGAAATAAGTCCAGCCGAGTTTGTACTGCGCCTTATCGAGGAAAAAGGGATCCTTTAATGCCAGGGATTGCTCATAAGCCACCGCGGCTTTTTCGTACCGGTGTTGATCGAAATAATACTCGCCCAGACGAAAAGAGGCTTCCTGTCGATAGCGACTGGCCGGATACTCCTTGAGGAGTCGCTCGAGCGATTCAACGGCCCGGTCCCTGTCGCCCGTCTCCGCATACGCACGGGAAAGACCGTAGAGAACCTGATCATTTTCATGAAAGTCGGAATCAAAACGAAGAAGTTCTTCATAGGTCCCGATCGCCTTCGTATAATCGACCAGCGGCGGCGGCCCTTCGGGGTGGGCTTCATAAGCCTCCATCGCCTTGAGGAAGCGATGATTCGCGGTTTCAAGATAGAGATCCCCCAACCGCTTCAGGGCCTGCGCCTTTAAAGCCGGATCGACCGAATCGTACCGTTTCAGAAAATTTTCGTACTCTTTCACCACCCCTTCTTTCTGAGCCACCAGCGGCTCTTGCCGAAGGGCTTCGATCTCCTGGGGCGTCAATGACGCGTGCCCCTCCGCGTGCCGCGTTTCTTTACCGAGGCTGCACCCGACAAGCAGGGATAGGCTAAGGCCGATCACAAGGAATCTCATGGCCGGCTCTTCAAATCAAGGATCTGGATCTGGTTCAGCTTGGCCACGGCCGCCAGTTGCTCGATCCGACCCCGTTTTTTGTCGAGGACCTGCAGGAGAAGGACCTGCAACGGGGGGACAAGTTTCTTTTGAAGTTCGAGCGCCAGGGCTTTTTTATCGAGGAGATCCTGATGGACCGTCTGAATTCTTTGACGAAAGCGATCGATATCCCCTTGCATGGACGGGATCGAAGCCATCAATCGGGCACGCCGTTCGGACAAAGATTCCAAACCCTCCCCGAGTTTTCCCTCGCTTCTCCGAAGATCGTCGATTCTTCCGGGCGCCTCGGTGATCACCCTCCAAAGGAGTTCACCTTGAAACAGGGACAGTCTGCGGTTGGCCGCATCCAATTCTCCTTTCAGTTCTATAAGATCTGGCGAAGAAGCGGCTCCGGACCTTTCGATCGCGGCTTGCAAATTCCTTTCTTCCGACCGGGCCCGGGCCAATTGATCGAACTCTTCATTCTCCCGGCTCGTGGCCAGGGCCGTCACCTCTTCCTGTTGAATCGCTTTCTCGAGTCGGGCCCGAAGAAGACGTTCTTTTTCTTGAAGCGCCTTGATCGGATCTTCATCCAGAAAGCGCCGGAGGGTTGGGAGATGCTTTTGGAAGACCTCTTCTCGGTGGTCGACCATGATCTTAAAAACCCCCATATCCGCCAGTTTCTGGTCGAGATAGACCAGGAGAGAAGAGAGTTCCCGGTACCGGTCGATCTGAAACTGAACCGGGTCGTCATCGAGCAGAGGAAGCAGCCGGTCTCCCTGAACATTCGCCGATCCGTCGAGCCATTCGACCAATCGATCCCGATCTTGTATGAACCCTCGAAGTTCACCGATCTCTTTTTCCTTCCGGTCGTAAACGACAAGGGCCTGCCCGTAGCTTTGAAGGGATTTCGCCCATGCCCCCAGTTTCTGAAAACTTCCTCCGATAGGAATCAGCCCCTCCAATGCATAGGCATGGTCCGGGAAGGTCTGGAACAATTCCTGGAAAGGAGGAAGAGCTTCTATATAGCGTCCCGCGTCGAAATCGGCCGACCCCTTCCCGAAAAGGGCATCGGGATAGAAAGGACTGGCCGCCGGGATGGTAGAAAAAACCGTTCGGGCCTCTTGATACCTTCTTAATTCAGTCAGAAGGAACCCCAAGATCAGGCGACTCTTCTCTGTGAACGCCCGAAGAACCGGGTCCCCGTGAGGTTTGATCTCGCCCAGGTCTTTTAGGAGGCGGATCGATTTTTCGAAATTTCCCAGTCCGACATAGGACTGGGCGACGGCCAGCCTTGCAAAGGGATAGTACCCGCTGGACGGGGGAATCGCTTCTAAGATGCGGATCCCTTCCTGAAAGTCGCCTTGGAGGTAACGGCTCATACCGGCAAGGTAACGGGCCTGATCCATCGATCCAAAAGCTCCCTCCGGGGATAACAACCCGAAGGTGTCGACGGCCGACTTATAAAGTGCCCGGCGATACTGAAGCCGCTCGATCAGGAGCAGCAGTTGGTTTCGACTGCTCCCCGGCGGAAACTGTCCCACCCAGCGATCAAAGAGAGTGGTCGCCGGACGGTACATCCCCCAGGCGATATAAAGACCTCCCAAGAGAAGCCGCGCATTGTCCAAATTATTCTCACTCGCTCCTGGAATCTGCTCGACAAGCTTCAACCGGGTGGCCGAAGTCAGATAGTCTCCTAAAAAGAAATGATAGTAGGCTTCCTTTTGCAAGACCTCCGCCTTTTTATCAAAATTAACCGAGGAGTTCTCCGCGCGAGCCATAGGGCAGGAAAAACCGTGGAGGATGACGCCTTGGAAAACCAGCCAAAGAATCAGGGTTCGCCAAAACCCGCCGCCGGATCTTTTAATTCCACGTCTCATGGGCAAACTCAGGTTGCTCTTTTGCCGAGCTGTCTCGTATGATGATTTTAATAAAGGCGGCGCCGCTTTCTTTGTTGAAATGAATCGTCTCGGCGCGCTTGTAATCCTTTTCCTGCGGCCCCTTTCCCGTAAAGATCGCGACCAACTGATGGTCCCCGGACTTCACGTTTCCCATGTAGAGGCGTTGAACGCCGCCCTTTCTGAGCGCTCCGACCTCACGGTCGGTGTAGAGATAGCTTGAAACCAGCTTGTCGTCCAAGTTCAATTTGACCGAATCCAACGCAAAATAATTCCCCCCTTCCACCGCCAGAAAAACCACGACGGAGGACTCCTCCGGAAAGAGCAGATCTTCCTGAAGGCGGAAAAGCAGCGTGTTCATCTCCACGATTTTTTCCTTGAGATCCTGGACCTGGCCGTCGAGGCTCTCGATCTCCTGCCGGGGCGCGCTCGCCTCTTCGGCCAGGGAGAGGCCTCGGGGGATCAAAAACGAGAGCAGCAGAAAAAAACCGACGATTCGTTTATGCTTTTTCATTTTCCGCCCTTCGCTTCCTCCATTTTTAGAGAGGTCAATCCGGAAGACAGATGGATCTTTCCTTGAGCATCAATAATGATCGCTTCCACACCCGCGATCCGCTCTACAAGCGCCATCCCCCGCTCCGGGCCCATGATAAAAACCCCCTTGGTAAGGCCGTCGGTGGTGGTCGCGTCCTTGGCCAAGAGCGTCACGCTCCGGCAGAGTTTTGCCGGATAGCCCGTCCTCGTATCGATAATATGGTGGTAACGGACGCCGTCCTTGATGAAGAACCGTTCGTAATCCCCGGAGGTCGACACGGCCTGATCCTCCAACGGCAAGACCGCGAGGATCTTATTTTTATCATCCGGGTCACGAAGCCCGACACGCCACAGATCCTTTCCCTTTCTGCCTTTGACCATCATATCCCCCCCCGCCATAATGATGGCGTCATGAATCCCATGCTTGGTCAGCACCTCCATGGCCCGATCGACGGCATAGCCCTTCCCGATGCCACCGAGACCGATTTCCATCTCGGCATAGGGAAGAAACACGCTCGAGTCTTTTTCGTTCAATCGGATCTTTCGATAATCCACGTAGGGGAGTTGCTTGGCGATCGCCTCGGGTGTCGGCAGGATTCCGGCTCGAAAGTCCCAGAGTTTTCCGACCGAGGCGAACGAGATGTCGAACGTTCCCTCGGTGATATCGGAAAACATCAACGACTTCTGGATGACCGAGAACAGCTCCCGGCTGACGGGAACCGGCGCCTTTCCGGCCTGTTGATTGATTCGCGAGAGCTCGCTGGTCGGGATAAAGTTGCTCATCATCCTTTCCAATCGCGAGATCTCCTCGAAGGCTTCCTGTACGGCCTGTTCCATCTCCGGGCGGTTGTCGCCGAACACCTTGATGATCACCTCGGTACCCATAAGGGCCCGATTCTCGCTCACGACGTACCCCGGGGCTTCGTCTCCGTATGCCGGGAAGGAAATCAGCAGACAGCCGAGCAGGAGAGTTCTAGTAATTAAAGCCGAGATCCGTATGGATGACATACACCCTCTGTGAATAAAGCTGACCGGTTCGCGGATCGGTGAAGTTGTCATAATTAAACAACATCCAACTGTTTGTGATCTGGATGTAGGGATTATGGATTATTCCCCATTGCGTCTGTTTGAGTTTAAACTTCAGCGTTAAACCGACCCATTGATCATGGTATTGGGAGAGTTCCTTATCCCGTGCCTTGTATAATTGATTCGCCGGCACCCTGTCTCCATAAAAACTGGCCGCATCCTGGAAATAATACTGATAGAAAACTCCGCCGAGCCAATTCGAAACGAAATAGCGTTGAAACGTAATCTTCGCGGTTTGGGAATGGACATCAAAGGTGTCGTAATAGTAGCGGTAATCGAGTTGAATCGAACTCCGGATGCCCCCGTTGCCATCGTCGGAAGCGCCGTTTGGAAATCCGTAGCTCGTCCGGATGGCCCAGGCCTGTCCGGTGCGTGCATCCGGGTAATTTTCGGGGACCAGCGCCCCGCTCAAAGTGATGGCACTCCGATAGGGGTTGTTGATCAACCCCTCGTCGGCGGTGAGTTCATAATTCAACTGGATGAGCCACCGAGGGGTCACGGACTGCGTGACGCCGGCCGCATAAATTGTCCGATCGAAATTCTTCCATCCGAACGACGGATCATTATTTTTCCCGACCTGATCCCAGGAGCGGGCCACCTTCAGACTGACCGTCATGTTTTTATCAAAGAGATCGTGTGCCATCCCAACGGAAAGCGTGTCGGACAAATAGTCCGATTCACGGCTGTTGATGTAGTCCACCCCGACCAGCGTGTCACCGCGCAATATATCCGTTCCGAGGCTGTATTCCGTTCGGGTTTCTTTGAAGGGACTGGCCTGGGTCACGACGTCGATCGAGGCCGAGCTGACGATATCCACAGTGTAACCCGCTTTCAGCGTGGCCCCGTTTAAAATATTCTTCTGCACGATGACGGCTGGCCCTGTAACGGTCACCCCCCCTCCATGGTAGTAATTATACCCGGCCTCGACTTCATCCTGTGCGGGTTCAATCGCCCACGACCGCTCGATCGGAATGACCATCCATACGATGAATAGGACAGCCTTCCACAGCCGTCGAGGGCCGGCGGATGCCCCGTCTGCCGGACGTCCCGCCCCTCGGGTTCCCGTCACCTGCAACCGCACCCCCCACCGGTACCGTTAAACCCGCCCCGGCCTCCTTCACGAATCTCCCGCACATGTTGATGCCATTGGGCCAACAAGGGGTCGGGGTCGAACTGCATCGTTTCATCGGCGAGGTACTCCCTCTCCCAAGGTTGAACCGAGCTACATCCAAAGACCCCGGTCAGGGCAATCATGAGGCTTATAAAGAGAAACGATATTCGTTTCATTACGATCCATCCTTTAAGAGGCTTTTGATCTCGGCTTCATAACGGGCCGGATCGTTGGGTCCGAATCCCCAATGGACGTAGCGGATCATCCCGTCTTTTCCGACCACGAAAGTAGTCGGCATGCTTCGGATCCGATAGAGATCGGAAAGATCTCCCGCCGGGTCCAAGACAACCGGAAAACTCAGCCCCAATGTCCCGCTCATTCTTGCCGCCTGTGAAGCCACCTTGTCGATATTCACGGCCAAGATCTCGAGTCCGACCCCCTTGAATTTTCCATAAAGGCGGTTGAAATAAGGGAGCTCTTCTTTACAGGGGGCGCACCAGGTTCCCCAAAAATTGATCAGGACGATACGGCCCCTCAGTTCGCTGAGCTTGATGTTTTTTCCCAGAAGGGTCTTGCCCGTGAAATCGGGGGCCTTTTCTCCCGGTCCGGCACCCTGAGCCATGCTCGTGGCGAAGAAAATCAAAACTGACAAAAACAGGACGATCGCCTTTCTCTTATCCATCGGCCACCTCTCAGAAAAAGACCGCGAAGGCCGCGGTCCCTTCGATGTTTTTCATGACCTTGTTTTCCCCCGTAATATCGGTCTGGAGGATGTGAGCTCGCATCTCCATGCGAAATTCGAACCAGTCCACGATGTAGATCTTGTAGCCGGTTCCCGCGTCGAACGTGAAATGGGCCTGGCCGTCGATCTGGGTTTGGCCGAGCCCGCCGAGCAGATAGATCGTCGAGTTCAGCGTCTTCTTCCGGGTCAGGAAGGTCTGACCGGGTAAAAGGTTATACCCCGCACCCGCGTTCCAGTACGTGATCTTCTCATCGTTCACCAGGGAACGTCCGGTTAAATTGCGAAAGGTATCCTGATTGAACCGGGTGATTCCGTAGGTTCCTTCAAAGAAGACGTCCTCCGTCAGGTGATAAGCCAGCCGAACACCATAGACCGCAGAGGTGCCAAACCCGTCCAGAGCATACAGGCCATAAAAGGGACCGATCTCCAGCGACTCGGTATCGATCTTGGCCTCCTTCAACGTTTGTTCTTCGACCGGCGGTTTGATGATCGGCTCTTCGCTTTGCGGAAAATTTTCCGCTTGAGCCAAAGAAGAGACCCCTCCGAGTAATAAACCGATGGCGCCGATCGCGAATAGAATCCGTTTTTTCATCAATCGTCCTAAAACCGAAACGAGAGTCCCACGCTGTATTCCTGGAACTCCTTTATTTCCCCGGTGCCCATGAACACGGTGTGGTTTCGAAAATCTCCCTGAAGAGACAGATCCCGGACAAGGGGAATCGAAATCCCGACGCCGGCATGGGCCACCTGAAATGTTTTCTGGGTGACGCCCACGATGAGACTGGAGGGCGCTGAATATACGACGCCGCCGCCGAGCGTTCCCGAAAGCGACAATCCGCGCCATTTCCAGGGCGTGACCACAATCCCGCCCTGATAGAGCCGAGTCGTTCCCAGATTACTCGAGACAAAACTGGCATTTCCCTCCAGAGAGAGAACGTCGGTCAGGAAGTAAGTCATGCGGACATAGAGGGAGGGGTCCCCGCCGAACTCCCCCGCCCCCCATCCCATCTCCATCCGGCCGGCAAGATAGTCATCATAGATCCGATCCATCAGCCGCTTTTTCCGTCCCTGGGCCAGCAGGGTCTTTTCGATCTCGCTTCGATGGACCCAGCCTTCTTTTCCGTTCGACAATCGGATCCGATACCAGTCCGTCCGACGCTTCAATAGAAGGATTTCCTCCCCATGCTCCGCAATGTAAAAAATCGGATAGCCTGCGCCCGGTCCGGTGTGAATTTCCAGGAACGGTTCGACCACCGACGCTTTCTGATAGGGCTCCTCCCCGGCGGCGGCCCCGGCCATCACGAGATGACCCAGGCAGAGGAGATACAATAACCATCGAGATCGGATTTCTCGACCTGTCGTCTTCAAAGCGGACTCTGGATCCAACCCAAGATCGTGAGATAATCAGGATCTGTCGTATTCAAAAAAATATCCCCTCCGAGATGCTGTATTCCGCCGGCGGAGACGGCCAGCGGTTTGAGCAAGAGCTTGCTGCCCGTCGGACTCGCGATGTCGGCCATCCCGGATGCCGAATCGAAGTTGGCCTGGTACTCCTCCTCCGTACACGGGGAGGTAAAGCAATTGAAGATCCGCAGGCTACCCCCGGGTCCGCCGGTATTCGGATTACTCTTATCCCGATAATGACAATTCGAATTTGAGCAGCCCCTGCTATCGAAGATGGGCTGGATATTCGCCTTAAAAACGTTATAGTCTAAAGTCCCGCCTCCCTCCCCCACCCCCGGATCGACCGAGCCGCACCCGGCCCCGAAACAGACCGACAGCCCGATGATCAGGGTCATGAATAAATACAAACGCGTCACTGCGCCGCCGTGATCCAGTCAAGCAGTGTCGTGTAGTCCGCGTCCGTGACCGCAAGCGGCGGAGGAGTGACCGGCGTTCCGTTCACGAGCATCGGGACCGTTCCGGTCGCTTTTAGAAGCAGGATGCTTTCGGTCGGGTTGGTCACGTTCACACGGGCCGCCGTGGCGTTGAAATCGCCCTCTTCCTTGTCCCCCGTCAGAACGTAGTTGCTGTCGCCGCCGGCCACATGGCATGACCCGCAACGCTTTAAGAGGATCGGCTGGATCGTGCTCGTAAAGACCGTCTGGTTCAGCCGCTTCCGTCCCGGATTGACGATGACATCCTCGTTGCTGAACTGGGCTCCCATGTCGATCCATTCCACCACGGCCTGTTTCTCACTCGGGGTCAGCATTTGATCATGATTGTTCGGATCCGAGGCCGGCAAGGAACGGCTGGCCCGAATCTCCTGACCGAAGATTCGCTCGACGAGATAGCTTTGCTGCGATTCTCCCGGAAAGACCAGGTCCGATCCGTTCATGTTGTTATCGAGAAGCATGGAGTAGGAGATCGGAAATCCGGTGCCGGATTGATCCGCGCTCAGGTCGAGCCCCCCCGCCGGACTGTCCAGAATCCCATCCGAGTTTTGATCCGAGATCGAGTGACATGAAATACACTTGGCCGTGAAGATCGGCTGGATATTCGAATTGAATGATATCACCGGAATCGCCGGCGGAACGAGCGTGGAAGGAGCCCGATTGAGCGCGATGGAGTCGGTCGCCAGACGCTGCGGAGTTCCCCGCCGCGGCGAGTGACATCCGTTGCAGGTTCGGTTTTCTCCCGGACGGACTTGCAGCCAGTTCTCCTTCACCTTGAAGGAACGACTTTGAGAATCGATCACATTCAGAGACAGACTCGTGTCGGCCGGCACGGTGACCCGGAAGGACCCGTCGCATTCGACGGGCGCGTAACCGAGAATTCTCTGGCGCTCGAATTCGGTCAGACCGATATCTTCCGTTCCGACTCCCGGCGGGCTCGGGACGGCCTGGATCACCCGGACCTGTTTGACCACCTGAAGGTTCGGGTCGTTGCAAAGGGCGGTGAAATTAATATTGCCGTTGGCGTCGCGCGGGATCGTCACGCCCAGAACCTGATTGGAGAGGGCCCGGTTGGCTTCCGAGTCATAGACGCTCGCGGCGGCCAGAACCCCGGTCGTTCCCATCGAACCCCGGTTGGCCACCTTCTCCGGCTTGGCCGTGGGGATCATCGACTGCGGAAAGGCCATCAACGGAACCGGATCGAGATAGGCCCGCCGGCTTCCAAAATTCGGAAGGAGGATCGGTTTGAGCGTCCCGTCGCTGTTGTTGAGCATCCAGAGCCCGTAATCGGGTTCTTCCACGATGTTATTTTCGGGGTCGTTGACCACTTTCCCGATGGAATAAGAGGTCAGATAACGCCGGCTTCCGTCCGGAATGGGGTAGACGTTGTGATACCGCCCGAAATTCGACGGCCCCCGATCGGTCGGAATGACCTGTGAACCCGTCAGTTGGAGAGAAGCGGTCTGCGGATCATCCGCCTTGTTGACGATGTCGAGACGTCCGATGGCTCCTCCTTCATAGGTGCCCGTCAGCGGCATCATGGTCGCGACGAGGCTGCCGTCCTGCTGCTCGCGAAGGTCCAGAAAACTGTTTACCCCGGAGTGCGAACCGTATTTGACGAACATGTCGGTTCCGTCCGGCTCCATGAAGAAAATGGCAAACTTGTTGACCGTTCCGAGATGCTCCCAACGGCTGTAGAGGATCGTTCCGTCTCGAAGGACGATCGGGTTACGATCGTGACTCTGGTTGAAGGAGATCTGAACCACTTCTCCCGAGTCGCAGGAAGGCTGAGCGGGTTGAACCGCCTTGGATCGATCGAGGATATGAAGAACGGTCGATTTTCTCCGTTCATACTCATCGAGATAGCCGGGACGGTTTGAAGCGAAGACGATGCGGCCGTCCGGCAAATAAGTCGGGGCGAGTTCGTCGGAGGATCCGCAGGTCAACTGGGCCGGTTGGCCGGCCCGGCTGCCGTCCGCATTGAGCTGAACTTCATAAAGATGCCAATGATCCCCGTTCCCCTTGTTCATCGAGAAAACCACTCGAAACGGCGCCCCGGTCGTCTGGGGAAAGATCTCCGGACCGGAGACGTCTCCCGCTCCGTTGGTTTGGTCCGCGGTGATATTGCGGAGCTGACCCGAAGGGGTCCCGGGAACCAGGGTGTAAAGATCACCGCCGGCCTTGAACTCGATCGGATCGAGAGGATTCCCGATGGAATCGACCGAACGATTCACAAAAACCACCCCGGAGACATCGCTCTGGGACACCATGTTATCCGTTGTGGGAACGCACGACGAAAGATAGTACCCTAAAATAAAGATAAAAAGCCCACCTATTCCCCATCTGTATAAAGGACGTTTGGTGTTCATACGAACCTCCTTGGAACAAAAAAATGCCGCCAAAGAAATTTCCTTTGGCGGCTCGGCGGGCATAGAAGAGAACTTTTTCTCCTTTAGCCCCGTTGCTCTGCGTCCCAGGGTTTCCCCTGGTTTGCTCTGATCAAAGGCACGATTGCGTTGTGAGTTTGGGTCGATACCCTCCGGTCAATAGGCCGATAAAACCTATACACCCGGCATGTAGGCATGCTTCGGAATTAAATGTAGCACTTTTCCGACGGCTGTCAAGTTTGCTTTGTACGTTTTTTCAGAGGCTTGCGTGCGGGTTCCGCTGTTTATTCAATGGACTATTCATGGATGAAGATAACAGGAAGGACGTGAGAAAAATCTCGGTCGGATTGCCGGGAAGGGAGCCAATTCCGTTACCGGTAGCGGGGAACTTTGGGGTCGACCTTCAGGGACCAGGCCTCGATCCCGCCGGCCAGGTTTTTAACGTTTTTAAACTGTCGGTCTTTGAGAAAACGGGTCGCCTTCAGGCTTCGTACACCCATATGGCAGTAAACGATGATCTCGGCATCCGGATTGAGTTCCGTATACCGTTGGCCCAGCTCCCCCATCGGAATGGTCAATGCGTCATTCAAACGGTTGATCGCCACCTCCCACGGCTCGCGTACATCCAACAAAACGATCTTCTCACCGCGGTCCAGTTTGGCCTTCATATCTTCCGGCGATATGTTTAGGGCCGGGTCGGACTGAGATTGAAACATGTTGAACAGCATGATTTCATGATAAGTCACCCGCTCCGCCTGGTCAACTATTTTTTAAATAAAAACAAAAGGCTCACCCGAACCAGCGTGAGCCTCTTGTGGAACAACACGGGACCGTTTCAATGTCCATTATTTTGCCAATTGGATCACACCGGCTTCTTTTTTCCCGTTGCGATCCCAGTAGCTCACGGTTACTTTTGATTCCGGCTGCAACCCGTCCAGCCTCAGACGCTCACGACCCTTCTTGAGTTGCGTCTCGGGCGAGATCACGAAACTCTGTTCCCCGCGCCGGTTCTTAATGGTAAAGGAATGGGCCGTAAGATCGACGTCCTTGACCGTCCCGGTGAGATGACGCACGGCGGCCATCTTCATCTGCCCGTCGGCCACCGGCCTGACCTCCAAAGACGTCGATGCCAGTTGCTGCGCCACCACCGTGCCGACCAAAAGAAAACTGACAAGACCCGAACCTAAAAACGCTGCGATGCGATACATATGTCACCTCCTGTGGTTGTTGAACTTGGTTGTGAATTTATCCCGTGCGATGAGAGCATAGTGCAGGGCTCGTGCCAAGCATTCTCCGGAGGGAGGATGGAATAAGACACCCTGAAAATTTCCAGATTTACTCGAAAAAGGTCAGTAAGGGTAGAAAACGGCCGGAATGATATGTCTCACCATTCAGGTCGCATCATCGGATGGTGCATCACGGTTCATACCGATATCGCGCAAATGAGTGGATCATCAAGAAGGAAGGCTTGTAATTATTCTTCAGTCCGGCGTCCGCACACCCGAATGCGAGCCGGGATTCACACCGGGCGGCGCTTCGGGAGATTCTTTTTCGGTATTTGACCAACCTCCTCCGAGCGCGACAAAAAGCGCAACCGTGTCTTGCAACCGCTGGGCCTGGGCCTGAAGATAGCCGATCCTCGCCTGATGGTACTGATCGTTGGCGACCAGGATTTGCAAGTAGCCGGCGACGCCGGCCTCATAATTGGCTTTCACGATTCGCAATGCGTGTTCCGAGGCCTCGAGGGCCTTCGCCTCGGCCTGCACCGTCTCGGCGTCATGTTCGAGGGCCCGGAGGGTATCGGCCACCTGAGCGAACGCGCCCAGGACGGATTGACGATAGTTGGCCAGGGCCTGCTGGTAAGCGTCCATCGCCGCTTTGCGCCCATACCATAACGTCCCGCCGTGGAACAGCGGAGCCGTGAGGTTTGCGCCCAGACTCCAGAAGCCGCTCGCGCTCTTGAAGAGGTCCGAGGTGGAGTTGCTGTTCACACCGTAACTTCCGTTCAACGTGAAGCTGGGAAATAACGCCGCCGTGGCCACGCCGATATTGGCGCTGGCGCTGTGCAACTGGGCCTCGGAGGCGAGGATGTCGGGGCGTTGATGGACCAAATCGGATGGAAGGGTGATGGGCAGGTTATCCGGGAGCGTCAAATCGGCCAGCTCGATCTGTACCGTGTCCGCTTCCGCGGGCAGGCG
>Ga0335082_10003047_pt1 | contig 18167 bp, 21 predicted proteins | sample Lox_Sample_41_FD_206718 | JGI IMG/M metagenome (GOLD analysis project Ga0335082, IMG submission 206718) | Soil microbial communities from Loxahatchee National Wildlife Refuge, Florida, United States - Lox_Sample_4.1 | ecosystem: Environmental > Terrestrial > Soil > Wetlands | place: USA... | reverse complement strand
TCGCCGGCGTCGGTGATTCCGATTCCGGGAGTCCTCCCGGCACGCCAAAATGGAGGTGCAGGTCGATCAAGCCAGGGAGCAGGGTTTGGCCCTTCCCCTCGATGACCCTCATGCGAGGCGACGGCGTGATCGCTCCACCGGGCCGTATCGAGGCAACCCGACCATCCTCGAACAACACATCCTGCACTGGCCCCCGCCCGGACGGGGTCCAGAGGCGCACATTCCTCACGAGGATGGGTGTGCGATCGCATTGGCCCTGGGGCGATCCTTGCAGCGGCAAACAGATGACGAGCCATCCGAGCAGGGCGGCGCGCCAAGCGCGGGGGATGCGAATCGAAGTCTCCTCGTCTCTTGGTTTCATCGACCGCTCTCCCTCATGCCTGCCACTCCTCTTGTCCGGCGAACGGGCGTCCGTCGCTCGGCACGATCCACCCTGGAAATGATCAGGTACCACGCCGAGCCGCGGTGTGCGAAGCGAAATGTGACAAGAGCGGTAGCTGAATTGTCGCGAGCAGGCGGTGACCGCGAGCGAAATCAGCAAATCAGGACTGACCCTTGCTACTTGATTGGCTGATTTCAGCCGGCGGATCAGGCGGTCGACCTCGTGGCGCCGGGCGTCCAGGGCGCCGACGTGGGCCTGCAGCGCGGGGCGAGAGGGGGCCGGTCTAGGAAGCCCGCGCGGCGATCGGTTGCGGCCCGGCCCCCCAGATCAGGAGCCAGAAGATGATCGGCAATTCCGCCAGATTAAGAATCCTCGTCACCTGGCCGACCGCGTGCGAGTACTGTGGGAAGACCAGGTCGGCAAGCGAGCTGGCGATGTACCCGCAACCCGCGATCATCAGAAGGACGCCGAGGATGCGCGGGATGAATCCCGATCGGATGACGCAGGTCCCGAACGGAAACAGCCAGAGGCCCCAGAAGACCTGTGCGACGAGGAACCCCTGGCCGTGCAGACTGAGAAACAGGTACGCCAGGGCGTCGCGCTGATGCGCGTCGAGAGCCGACAGGAAATCGACCCCGCCCGCGGCGCCGACGAGTTTCAGCGCGGCGACTTCGTTGACGATGCCGAGAAACGAGATCGGGGTCGAAAGCAGGATCAGGACCACCATCCACAGAGCGGGTCCTGCGCTCACCGGCTTGAACAGGCGATAGAGGACCAACGCGACGAAGATGAAGAGGGTAAAGCTGAGCACCTCGGCCCCGATGCCCATTCGGAGGAGGGTTCCCGAGGCCCGAATCCGATCGGCCGTCGCCGCCGCGTCTCCCCTCACGACGAGCTTCTCGGGGACGTAAAGGAGCGCGAACACGCCGGGGATGCTGCTTGCGAGGTAGAGGAGCCCGGCGAGCCGAGCGGTCTTCTTGGTGGAGTCCATCTCCTCATCTCTCATACGTAGCGGCTGGCATCTTGTTCCTGCAGGCCAGCGCGGCGCGCGGCGCTGACGCCCTCCTTGCGGCGCCTGCGATTGCCAGTAAGATTCCGTCATGCGAAAGTTCCTGAGAGGCCTGGGAATCGCCCTGCTCGTCGTGGTCGGAGCGGTTGCCGTCTTTGCGGCTTACGTCGCGATCACGGGCATCCCCAAGTACGAACCGGGCCGGCTGCAGGTGCGTGTCGAGGTCACGCCGGAGCGAGTCGAGCGCGGGCGCAAGTACGCCAAGATGCTTTGCGCCTCGTGCCACGAGAACCCCACGACGCACGAGCTGACGGGCAAGCGGGTGGCGGACGCACCACGGGAATTCGGCGTGATCTTCTCGAAGAACATCACCCGGGATCCTGTCAAGGGAATCGGGAGCTGGACGGACGGGGAGCTCGTCTACCTCCTGCGCACCGGGATCGACCGCACGGGTCAATACCTGCCGCCCTGGATGCCGAAGTTCCCGCTCCTGTCGAACGACGACCTGGAGGGGATCGTCGCGTTCCTGCGCTCGGACGACCCTCTCGTTGCACCGGCCGCGGTCGATCCTCCGGGCAAGACGCGCCCGACGTTTCTCTCGAAGCTCCTGGCGCACACCGTGTTCCGCCCGCTGCCCTTCCCGAAGGCGCGGATCGATTCGCCTGCGATGACGGACAGGGTCGCGTACGGGCGGTATCTCTCCTCGAGCCTAGGCTGCTTCACCTGCCATTCGGCGGACTTCAAGACCATGAACGAGCTCGAGCCGGAGAAGTCCAAGGGCTACATGGGCGGCGGTAATCCGCTTCTCGATCAGAGGGGCGCACTCGTGCGGTCCGCCAACATCACGTTCGACGAGGAGACCGGAATCGGGAAATGGTCGGAGTCGGATTTCGCGCGGGCCCTGCGCGTCGGCGTGCGCCCCGATCGGACGGTCCTCGTGTACCCGATGTCGCCGGTTCCGGAGCTCACCGAGGAGGACGCGGCCGCCCTCTATGCCTACCTGACGACGGTGCCAAAAATCCGGAATGCGGTCGCGCGGCCCGAGTACCGGGTCGCCGGAGCCGCGAGCGAGGGCAAGAGGCTCTACTACCGGTACGGCTGCCCGTCCTGCCACGGGGACACAGGCGTGGGAATCGCCGACCTGAGGCAGGCGACGAAGCACTACCGGACCGATGCCGCGATCGAGGCCTGGATCAAGAACCCTTCGTCTTTCAAGCCTGGCACCAGGATGCCGACGTGGGACGGCGTGATCCAGCAGAGCGAGTTCCCCGCGCTGATCGAGTACGTCAAGGAGCTCGGCGGCAAGAGCTGAGTCGGCCGGGGTTCGGTGGTCTCTTTTTCCAGTCGTCTGCCCGATGGTGCCGGGGATCGCGGGGATTGGGGGACTCTCCGGGTGATCCACGCGAGTGGCGGGAGTCGGTCTCGACTTGCCAGTTGGCCTAGGCTGCAACGAGCCGGGACCTGGACGTGTTCTGACGTCTTTGACGGAGTGGTGGGGTGAACGTTCAAGACGTTCGGACAGGGTTTGCCTACAACCGCTGGGCCAATCAGCGGCTGCTGCAGGCTGCGGGCGAACTCTCGGGTGAAGAGCTCAACCGGGATCTTCGCGGGAGCTTCGCTTCGATCAGAGGCACTCTTCGGCATCTCCTGTGGGGAGAGCGCGCCTGGCTCCGGTTCTGGCGGGAGGGATCGTTCGGTCCCGATCTCTCGTCATCGGACCTTCCGGAACTTCCGTCGATCGTCGAGAGCTGGGTGAGCCTCGAGGAAGAGAAGGCCGCCTTTGCCCGCGATCTGACCGATGAGAAGCTCCGTGCGCCAAGCCCCGTTCGGGAAGACTCGTACATTCTGGGAGAGCTCATCCAGCACGCTCTGAATCACTCGACTCACCACCGGGGCCAGCTGGTTCTGATGCTGCGGCAACTCGGCAAGACGCCTCCGGGTACGGGCTTCCGACAGTTCCTGACCGAGAGTCGAGACGAGCCGGGGCAGTCCTGACTCCCCGGGCGCCAACTCCTTTCCCTCAACGGGGGAGGGGCAGGGGGGACGTGCTCCGGGTGTTCCGTCGCTTTGACTCCGAGCTTCCCCGGTCATAACCTCCTCCGCCTGGAGGCAATACATGGCGACAAGAAAGTCTGCCAAGACCGCTCGCTCGAAGAAGAAGGCTCCCCGCAAAGCGAAGGCCGCGCCCCCGAAGTCGCGCACGGGAACCGAGACGCTGGCATTGAATTCGAGTTCACCGAGCTTCACGGTCAACGACCTGGAGAAGAGCCTCGCGTGGTACCGCGACGTTCTCGGATTCGGGGTCGAAGAGACCTGGGACGACGCAGGCAAGGTCGTCGGCGTGTCCCTCCGGGCCGGCGGCGTGTCGTTCATGATCGGGCAGGACGATTGGAAGAAGGGACGCGATCGGAAGAAGGGAGAGGGTTTTCGGATGTTCTGCATGACGAAGAAGAACATCGACGCCCTCGCGGAGGGGATCAAGACGCGGGGCGGCAAGCTCGATCACGAGCCCACCGACCAGCCCTGGGGCGTGCGCGACATCTCCCTGACGGATCCCGACGGATTCAAGATCACGATCGCTGCCCAAAGGCGCTGACGGCGTGACCGGCGGCTCGGGGTCGGTCCTGATTCCCTGAGGAGAGGCCCTGACAGCCGGCCGCTCGCTCGCCGGTCTCGCCTTCCTGTTGGTCGGCGCGATTTGCGTAGCCCATCCCCTGCGTGCGGCAGGAACCGCACCCTTTGTGCTCGACGGAAATCGCGTGTACGTCGAGCTGTCCTTCGTTCGGCCGGACGGCCGTATCCATCGGGCTCTGGCATTCGTGGACATGGGCAGTCCATCGATGGAGATCACCGCGGCCCTGTTCGAGGAGCTTGCTCTGAATCAGGGCAGGCCCTTGAGCTTCCGGGTCGGAGACCTTCTCGTGAGCGTGCCCGCGGGGGAGGTGGCTGCCGATCCTTCCGAGCCGCACGCGATGGGCTCCGACCTGAAGGTGGAGGCCATGCTTCCAGCCGGCGTCATGGAGAAATATGAAGTCGTTCTGGACTACCAGAACCGCACACTCACGATTGCGCAGGCGGGAACGATCAGGCCCGAAGGCACGCCGGTGCCGTTTCGCGTGAACCCTCGAACCGGCCTGATCGCCGTGGACGCGCTGATCGACGACAAGCCTTATCCCGTTACGATCGACGATGGTTCCGCGTACACGTGGTTCCGTCAGGACAGAGTCCGGAGTTGGCTCGCGACGCATCCCGACTGGGAGCGCGGCATCGGCGCCGTGGGTGCCAGCAACATCACGATGTCGGGCGACGGCGCCGAAGCCTCCGGCATTCTGCTGCGCATTCCTGAAGTCCGGATCGGCCGGTTGACTCTGAAGCAGGTGGGTGCGCTGGGAGCCGGGCGAGGCAGGAGTCCGGTCGAAGGCCTCGATCTGCTCGATTGGTACTCGACGAAGAACGCGGTCCCCGTAATCGGCTGGATCGGTGGAAACGTGTTGAAGAACTTTCGCCTGACCATCGACTACAGAGATCGCACGATGTACTGGCTCCGGCAGAGCGAACCCGACGCGAGCGACCAAAATCAGGTCGGCCTCACGCTGAGGAGGCAGGGCGAAGAGGTCATCGTCGCCGCTCTCGCCACAAAGAACGGGAAGCCGACGGTCGAGGGAGTCGAGGCCGGGGACAAATTGATTCGGATCGACGGGCTCGAAACGAAGGGTGCGACCCTGGGCAAGATCTACGGTGCCCTGCACGGGAAGCCGGGTGAAGTCCGCGTTCTGGTCCTCGAGAGAGGTTCTGGTCGGCTCACCGTGCGTGCAACGGTCACGGCCTTTTAGGCGATTCGATCGAACGGGTGAGGTGGGAAGTCGCGCGCGCTCCCGGGTGACGTCGGCAGATCAAGCCTGACTGCTACCGAAGGGTGATTTGGCCGGCGCCGACGTGGGCGTGCAGGCGATGCGTGCCCTGTCCGTCGTGGTGGAACGACCGGAACAAGCCTCCATGGGATTCATCGAAGGCGGCGGCGTCCACCTCGCCGGTGAATACGAACGCATCGACGCGCGAGTAGGCCGCCCGGTCGCCGACCTCGACGGTCAAGTCTCCGGCGTGGAGCGAGACGTCCTTGTTGCCCTGGACGTTCTCGACGACGACCTCGCCAAAGGGAATGCGGGCGCGAAGATCGGTCTTCGCCGGGATCTTGACGGTGATGGTGAGGCCGTCTTTCGGGCCGCCGGAAATCCGCATCTTGGCGTCGCCGTCCTTGTTTTCGAAGACGACCTTCAGGCCGCGCGTGCGGGCGTCGTCAACGCTGCTGCCCGAGAGGTCAACGGAGATCGTGGCCTGGTCCGTGCCGACGACACGGACGTCGCCGGATCGGACGCGCAGGTCGAGCCGGCCTTGAGGGACGAAATGGACGGAAAACGGGTGGTTCACGATGTCGGTCGCCTGGACCTTCGCCTGGGGGAAGCAGGGCCCAGCCAGGAGGGCGGCGAGGCCTAGAAATAGGGAAAAGCTGCGCATGCGAGGGACCTCCATCCACCTGTACGCAGAATGGCCCGACTGTGTTCCCGTCTTCTGCGCTCTCTTCCCGGAAGGGAAGTTTAGCGAGTCGGAACCGTCAGGTCCGACGTCTTGGGCGCGCCAGGCGCCAGAACTGCGTCTCGTTCAGGAGGGTGATTCGGTGTCCCTTCTCGCGGAGCCGCTTGATCTGGATGAGCTTGATGCCCGCGTCCCGGCCGGCGGCCTGAAGCGGGTTCGGCCGGCCGCGGACGACGACGGTTGTTCGAGCGGAAGGCGCGCCATGGACGATCGCTCCCGCGCGGCGAGCGGCGCGGGCGGCCTCGCTGCGCCGCCTGGTCAGAATGCCGGTGAAGGCAAGATGAGCGCCCTTGAGCGTCCGCAGCCTTCCGACCCTCAGGGCGGCGGGCGGATGGGTCAACGCGTCGATCAGCTCCTGGGCGCTCTCGTACCGCTTTCGGCGCTCGCCGATGCAGCGATAGACGATCTCTTTCAGGTGATCGGTGCAGCGGAGGCGTCGGACCTCGCCGGTGCGAATCCGCGCCGCCGCGGTCCCCTTGACGAGCATTCCCAGCAGTTGTCCGACCTGATAAACGTCGTCGCGCGCCTGCCATTTGGGCGCCGTGCCGGCGAGGATGTCGCTCGGGGCGCCCCACGGGTTCAGCGTGCGCGCCTCGATGCCGCGTCGATCGCTCTGGTGGCTCACGATTCCGAAGTCCCCGAGCTTCAGGCTGCCGCCGTCACAGACGAAGACGTTCATCGGCGTCAGGTCACGATGGAGCATCTGACCGCGATGGAGCTTTCCGAGAACCTCGAGAATCCCCGCGATCTCGCGTCTGGCGGTCCTCTCCGGCCATCCCTTGCCGGTGCGCTGGAGAAAGGATCGCAGGTCGCCGTGCCGTGCGTATTCGAGCGCGAGGCAGTAGAGGACGCTGCCATCGGCTCGCGCGAGGGGAAACGCGTCGAACACGCGGATCGCCCGGGAATGTCCGGCGAGAATCTGCCCGAAGTACGCCTCGCGCAGCCAGCCGTCGATGTGCTCGCTCGCCTTCATCGCGACGACGGCCGGGATCGCGCGGGAGGGCGTGATCCGTGTCGCGAGGTAGGCCTGGCCGAACCCTCCCTGTCCGAGCAGGCTATCGACCCGGTACTGAATGCGCGTTTCGGGGCTCGCGATGACCTGTTGGGGAAGCAGCAGAGCTTTCCCGCGAGCCTCGCGAGAAGCCGCGGACCTCGCGAGCGTCGTGGCTTTCGAAGAGTCCTTCATCCGACGAGCCGAGTCTAAATGGCGTCGGTCCTGATTGGGACCGCATTACCCATTACCCCGGCCTCTTCCTTGACATGAGCGAGGGGGCCAGATTCGTGGCGATGTCTCGGTCTTCGGTAGCTCGGGCGCTGGTCGCTGTCGGGATGCTCGCGGCGTCCGCGGCTCGCCTGCTCGCCCAGACGGGCCACTGGGTGAACATCTCGCCTGAAGGCGGCACCATTCTGGCTCTGGCTGTCGATCCTCTCTCTCAGTCCACGATCGACGCGGGTTGCAGCGACGGCATTTTCAAGAGTGTGAATGGCGGCTCGAGCTGGACGCCGATGAAATCGGCCTGACGAATCCGATCGTCAACGCGCTCGCCCGCGCGCCCGGACGGGGCGCTGTACGCGGCCACAAACGGCGCAGGGTCTTCGTCGTCTCCAGCGAGCTGGAGAGTCGAAATCCGGTAATCGGGGTAGGCAACCATCGTTCCCCGCGGGTCGTCCACCGGCCGTAGAGAGGCTCCCTCACCCTGACCCTCTGCCCCGCCGACGAGGTAGAGGGGGAAGCGCGACCTACTTCTTCGGGATTCGCGACACCTGTGTCGCAGCGCACTGCCACTGGCCGCCTAGTTTCACCCACGTGTCGGTGAAGCGCACGGTTTCGTCGATGGGCTTGCCGTTTTCCTTGCCTTTGGTCGTAGCCTTTCCGGTCACGACGGCGGCGTCGCCGTAGACGCGGACCTTCATATCCCCGACCGTGAAGGTGTCGTACTTGGTGGAGCCCGACTTTACCCCCGCAACCATCTCGGCCCGGCTCGCCATCTCCCCATCCTGATTCGTGTAGATGTAGTCGGGTGTGAGCAGCTTCTCGAGAGCGGCCGCGTCGCCGGCGAGCCCCGCCTTCGCCCAGTCGTTTTCGAGCTTGACGAGCGCCTGCGCGACATCCTCAGGGGGACGGGCCGCCGCCACAGCCGATGCGAAAACCAGAGCCGCGATCGCCAGAATTTTCTTCATTCCAGTCTCCTCTTCTTTTCCAAGGTTGCAAGAGTCTTCTTCTTGTGGGCCGATCAGTTGGCGGACACTACCACAGGGCTCGAAGACAGAACCCGATGTGAGGAGAGCCGCACGGCGGTCCAGGGCCTGCCGGGCTCGAGATCCCTCGCTATCGCTCGAGATGACAGCGTGCTGAGTCAGGCCCGCTCGATCCGGAAGTCGTAGCAGCCGGCTTCGGTGTCACGGACGTGGACGTAGTCCACATCGGCGCGGGCGAGAAGGCGGCTGACCACGGCTTCGACGTCTTTTCCGGCGACGCGCTCCTCGGCCCGCAACACCCGACCGCGGGCGTACGCGGCGAGCGTCAGGTCGTGGGACAAGAGATCCGCCGGGAAACCGGCATGCTCGGGATACCGGCCGCAGGCCTCCTCGTGGATGAAGACCGGACCCGGCAGGGGGAAGGTGTCGAGGCCGTGAAAGGGATCGAGCGTAAAGAGCAGCCGCTTGTCGACGCCGACCTCGAACTCGCGCAGGCACAGGCGGCAGGGACCGTAGCCGGTCGCCACCTCGGAATGCACGGGATGCCCGTATCCGGGCGCTTTTCGGGACGTACGCACCTTGTCGGCGAGACCCTCAACAATGGCGATGACTCGGTAGGGTGCCATGCGCTTCTCCTCGCTCCGAAAACACGATCGTCTTTGCGAAGGTTGCAGGGACGGGCCGGATATAGGATCCGACCAACCGCGGGGGCACGATGCTGTACCTGCTCGCATTTCTGATCGGTCTGGTGGCCGGGCTACGCGCGATGACGGCGCCGGCGGCCGCGAGCTGGGCGGTGCGGCTCGGGGCGGGCGGGATTGGGGTCAACGCTGAATTCCTGCGTTGGGGCTCAAGGCTGAGTTGGTGACTCCCAACGGCGATTACGGTGGGTTCGGTCTCGCGCTGAGGCTCAAGGCCCACCGCATCGGGATCCCGACGGACGGGGTCAGGGAACCGGGCGGCCAGGCGAGGAAAGAAGGCTCCGCCCTGACTCATTCGCCTCCTTGAGGGGAGACGAGTCGCCTGGAAGCGACTAGTTCGGACAGCCGCGTCGGTTGCAGTTACAGCTGTCGGCCGGCGGCGGGTTTCCGTCGATATAGGTCTGGGCCTTCTGCCAGACCGTGCAACCGACCTTTCGGCCCATCGCTCGCCCCCGGAAGTCACCCTCGAGGAAATGGATTCCTCCGAGGCGCCGGGAAATCCCCGCCTCGTCGGCCGCCTCCGAGAAAGTCGCCCACCTCAGTGTGACGTCGTGCCTGGGAGCGAAGCCCGGCTCGAGGCGGCCGGAGCCGGCCGGGAACGTCACCGCGGCGCCAAACGCGTCGCCCCCGGTGAATCGCTTCAGGACCTCCGCCGCTGCGGCGGAGAAGGTGCTGTGGCCGGACGTGTACTCCGGGAAGGGAGGCGTGGTGAATGTGAGCGGCTGGTAAGGCAGCCAGTCCCGGCCCTTCACGAGCTTGACGCCTTCGAAAGGCACCGTCTGTGGAATTCGCCGGCGCTTGAACAAGTAGCGGATCGCCGTGATCGGGCGCTCGGAATCGTAGAAGCGCTTGGTCTCCCAGCAAGCGATTCCCGCGTCGAACACGGCGTTGCCGACCGCGAAGAACATCTTGACGTCCTCGTCAAACGTGTGCGCGTCGCGGCGCGACACGAACTCGGCGAAGAGAGTCCAATGGCCGGGGGGGAGCTCCGAGCGCGGCCCGTCGGCCCAGTACTCCGCGATCATCTTGCCGCGGTCATCGAGCTTCGCGTTCATTACCACGATTTCGAGGGCCTGGGCCACGTAGCCGAGCGATCGCCAATGCTGCGGCGGCCGCTCGGGCCGGAACTGGGAGGCCGACTCGAGAGAGAAGGGAACCACGTTCTCCCAATGCGGCGCGATGAACCCGGGCGTCACGAAGCCGCCCTGCCCGTCGGAGAACCGCAGAGGCTGCCACCGGTTCGGGTCGTTGATGTGGTCGGGGTCGTTGACGGGGAGGTAGCCCGTGTAGTCCGTGTAGGGACCGGGGTTCAGGTCGCCGAGCTGGTTCGAGCCATCGTGATGGCGAAAACCCATGACGGCAGCCGCGGCGAGATTGCCGACGCCTTGGGGCATGGCGGGATCGGTTGAGGCGTCGTCGGGATCGAAGCCGAAGTCGATCATCCGCGCACGCAGAAAGTCGCTCTGCGACGGAAAGAGGTCGAGCAAGCAGCGGTATTCGCCGTAGCTGAAGGCCTTCTGCTTGTTCTCTGGCGTGCGCTCGGCCGGTGGCCGCCGGAGCGTCGCCCCGAGCTGCGTGCCCACCGCGAAGTCGTCGTACGCGGCCCAGGCGTCGAAGCCGCAGGTATGCACCTCGCCGATCGCGCGGGCGACGATGGGAGGGCCGAGGCGGCTGACTCGAATTGCCTCGAGCAGGACGTCGTTCCACCGCACGGCAAGGGTGTCTTGGGCGGGGAGTGCACAAGGGACGAGCAGCGTGAAGGCGACCACGGCGAGAAGGGCCGAATGCGAGAACCCGGAAACCCTGATCATGGAATCTCCTTCGGGGTCGGATTGGAAATTCGCGGGCCGGATCGGGGAAGCTTCGTAGGAGCGGAGCTTGTCGAAGCCGGCAAGGGGCTTACGGTGGAATCCGACAGGAGGCCCGCGGATAGGGCGCCTGGAAAGACAGGGAAGACACCGGGCAACCACCAGAATCGACGATAGCACCAATCTCTGTCGACAAAGGCCGCGGCTGGGGGTCGAGGTCTGCCGAGTCCGGGCGGAGTCAACGCCGGATTCCAGCGTTTGGGGTCAGTCCTGCGCTTCGGTCCAGCGCCGAATTCCTGGCACTCACCCGCGGCAATCACCGTGTTTGGCTGGCGCTGAGGCTCGAAGCCTGCCGAGTTCCCCCTCACCCCTCCCCTCTCCCCCGATGACGAGGGAGAGGGGAGGGAGGGAGATCACGCCTTCGGTTCGGGCTCCGGCGTCGTCGTTCCTTCCCATCGGCTGCGCAGGCCTTTGACGAACTCCTCGCGCTCGCCGGGGGTCATCCTTTCCCAGTGCTCCCGCATGCCGTGCCGCCACCGGCCGCCGGAGGATCTCGCGCCGCGAAAGCCTCCGAACAGGATCCAGGAGAGTGCCATCAAACCCAGGGCTTGCCAGTAGGTGATCGCGCGCAGACCGAAGATGGCCGGCATCAGGCCGTTCCAGAGCGCGAAGACGGCCCAGACCAGACCGGCGAACACGACCAGAAAGATCGGCAGGACCAGGACAACGAGTCTCACGATTCGGCGCTTTCTCGTGGTCTTCATGCTCATTTCTCCTTGAACTCGTCGTAGATGTGCTGGAGTCTTCGGCGCAGATGGAGCACCGCGTAGTGCTTGCGCGAGAAAAGCGTGTTCACGGCGAGGCCGGTCTCCGACGCGAGGTCGCGGAAGCTGCGGCCTTCGAGCTCGTGCGCGACGAACACGAAGCGCTGCTCCTCGGGTAGCTCTTCCAGGGCCGCGTCGAGCTCTTCGAGAAGCACGCCGCGCGCGTAGACCGCCTCCGGTCCGGCGTCCGGGGAGGGCAGCAAGTCCTCGAGCGAACCGACGTCTCCGTCCTCGGCGTCCTCCGGGTTCGTCGTCCGGGCCGACGACTCCGGCCTCTTTCTGCGGAGCCGATCGATGATGCGATTTCGAGCCACCCGAAAGAGCCAGGCGCCGACCTGTTCGATGGGCTTGACCAGGCGGTTACGCCACGACCAGCTCGAAGAAGACGTCCTGCAGCAGGTCCTCCGCGTCCTCGAGATCGGGCACGCGTTTTCGGATGAAGCTCCGCAGCCGACCTCGCTCGCGTTCGATCGTCTCGGCGATCTGCCGGTCCTGCTCGTTCATCACCTGCTCGAGAATCAGGATCTTCCTCCCTTCACCCATGTAGACGGACGAAGGGAGTGGATATTGTGGGTGGAGGGGCGGGGCTCGTCCTCGGCCGGGATGATGACAGGCGATTGCGGGCAGCCGGTGAGGCCCGCCCGACACGGACGGCTCGCCGCTTCGCCTCAGAGGCCCGCCTCAGGTTCCATCGGTGGAATCCGAGTTTTCACCCGAGAAAAGTGGAACTCCAGGGCTCCGAGGCTCGTATCTCTCCATCAAAGGACGGAGCCGGATCAACGAAGCATCGCCGCGCTTCAAGGCCTGAATCACCGTCGGATTGCGACTCCGTTTCTCGCGTAAGGAGAAGCACCCATGACTCGCACGACGAACGCCAGCGTGGCCGGATTCACGTTCCTTTTCTACATCGCCGTCGCCTTCACCGGATTCGTCCTGCTCACCCGGGCCGAGAGCGGAGTGGGAATCGCCGCGAAGCTCGCAAACATCGCCCGGCATGCCTCCACGGTGCGCGCAGGCATCGTGCTCGTGCTGCTCGGCTGCCTTTCCGCCCTGGTGGTGGCCGTGACGCTGTACGCGATCACGCGCGACGAGGATCCCGACCTCGCGATGCTCGTCCTGACCTGTCGCACCGCCGAGGGCGTGATCGGCGCGGTCTCCCTGCCCGTGTCCACGGGAAAGTTGTGGCTCGCGACGGCGGCATGAGATTGTCCGCCGTTGCGCGGTCTGAACAGTCAAACGGGTAGGATCTCGTGGTGGTCGGAACTCGTTTAAAGCCCTTTGCTCCAGACGGTTCCGACACGGCACGCTGACCTCGGAACCCTCGACCAGCCCCGCGGCCGGGCGACGGAGATGCCGTCCACCTCGGCCCAGGGCGGCCACTCCGGGGGTCCCGTCAGACCGTGGCGAAGAGGTTCGAAACCTGGCGAGAACTCGAAGCCAGGAACTGCGTACTCACTTCCATGACCCCTTGCTTACCGAGAGGAGGCTGCCGGAGACTCCCCTGGGGAAACCGAGATGAGTAACCGGACGACCTCACGGAGAAGACCAGCTCTGGTCCAAGGAGAAGAAAATGCATGACACCGTCGACGGGACCGGACCAACGCGGAGACTCCTGCCATGGCTTCTGATCTGCCTTCTGGCTCCGGCCGCCGCGGCCTTCGCCCAGGAAAACCCGCCCAGACCGGCCTTCACCCTGCCCAAGGACAACCCGCTCAGCGCGTGGAACAAGTACATGTGCGGACAGTTGAAAGCGATCCTGCTTCGCTCGGCCGACAAGATGCCCGAGGGGGACTACGGCTTCAAGCCGACAGAGGCGGTCCGCAGCTACGGCCAGATCGTCGGGCACGTGGCCGACGCGCAGTACACCTTCTGCTCCGTCGCGCTCGGCGAAGAGAACCCGGCGCCGCACATCGAGCAGAGCAGGACGTCGAAAGCCGATCTGACCGCGGCGCTCAAAGACGCCTTCGCCTACTGCGACAAAGCCTACGACGGCATGACCGACGCGTCCGCCGCGCAAGCGATGAAGCTCTTCGGAAGCGAGACGCCGAAACTCGGCGTGCTCGTCGTCAACAACACGCATCTCGTGGAGCACTACGGAAACCTCGTCACGTACATGCGGCTGAAGAACATCGTTCCTCCATCCAGCGAGCCGGGTGTCATGCCAGAGACGAAGAAATGACGGCTCCTTCGCTCCCGCCCCCTGTTCCTCAGATCGCCGCGGGAGCGAGCGCAAGGTGTGGAGTCAGGCTGGCCGTCGAGGCTCTTTGGCCGGGCGGCCAGCCGGTGCGCCCCGCGGGCGCAGACTCCGCGCCGCCGCCGCGAGCGACGTCATGAGCAAACCGACCGACCTCGTCCAAGGCACCCTCGATCTGCTCCTTCTGAAGATCCTGGCGCTCGAGCCCCTGCACGGGTGGGCCATCAGTCTTCGCTTGAGATCCATCTCCGGCGACGTGCTGCAGGTCAGCGAGGGATCTCTGTACCCGGCCTTGCACAAGCTCGAGCAGGAAGGCTGGATCAGTGCCGAGTGGAAGCAGACGGAAAACAACCGGCGCGCGAAGTTTTACTCGCTCACGCGTCTCGGCAGAAGGCAACTGGAATCGGAGACGGCGAACTGGCAGCGGCTGTCGTCTGCGATCTCCCACGTCGTCCAGCTCTCCGAGGCATAGTCATGCGGATCGAACACTGGCGGTTCACCGCGCCTCTACGGCTCAGGTCCATCTTCCGCCGTCGCCGGGCGGACCAGGAGCTCGACGAGGAGCTCCAGTTTCACCTGGAGAAAAAGATCGAGGAGGGCATCGCCGATGGGCTTTCCCCGGAGGAAGCGCGTTACCGCGCTCTGCGCGCCATAGGCGGGCTCGATCAACGGAAGGAAGAGGTTCGCGACACGCGCCGCATCCACTGGCTGACGGATTTCCTCGACGACGTGCGCTACGCGATCCGGAGCCTGCGCCGCGCACCCGGGCTGACGGCGTTTGTGGCGATCACGATCGCGCTCGGGATCGGAATGACCGCGACGCCTTTCTCCATGCTCGACTCACTGATGTTCCGGCCCTACCCGGTGCCGCGGGCGGCCGAGGTGGTCACGTTGGTGAGCACGTCGCGCGACAGCGCCTATGACTCCTTCTCGTATCGCGAGTATCTGGACATTCGAGACCACGCGAAGAGCTACGACGGCATCATCGCCAACGCGATCGTGCAGTCCGTCGGCTTCAGCGCCAGACGTGGCGAAACGCCCCAGGTCCGGGGCGGCCTCCTGGTGTCGGGCAATTACTTCCGCGTGCTCGGCGTCGAGCCGAAGCTCGGACGCGGCTTTCGAGACGACGAGGACGCGGTGCCCGACCGCGACGCCGTAGTCGTGCTCGGGCCGGACTTCTGGAAGCGCGAATTCGCGGGGGATCCGTCCGTCGTCGGCAGGATCGTCCGCCTGAACGGCGCGGACTTCACCGTCATCGGCATCGCGCCGGAGTCCTTCCCGGGGATGTTCATCTTCATCCGCCCCGACTTCTACATCCCGTTGGCCATGGCGGGAAGGTTCTCTACGAACCCGCAGAAGAACTTCTTCGTGGACCGCGACGACCGCGAGCTGACCGTGCGGGCGCGTTTGAGACCGGGTGTGACGCTTCGACAGGCTCGGAACGAGCTCACCGTGCTCGCCCGGAACCTCGAGCGTGAATTCCCCAAGATGAACCGCGACCGCGGCGCCGCGGTCCACACGCGGTTCGAGATGCGGACGCAGGACACCGACATCAACTGGAAGTTCGGCGTGATCTTCACGGGGCTCGCCCTCGCGGTGCTGCTCGTGGCGTGCACGAACGTCGCAGGGCTGCTGCTGGCGCGGGCCCGCACGCGGACGCGAGAGATCGCCGTGCGTCTGGCGATCGGCGCCGGGCGTTTCCGGCTCGTTCGGCTCCTCCTGACGGAGAGCCTGGTTCTGGCGCTGCTGGGCGGCCTCGGAGGCATCGCCGTCGGGTACGCCGGGATCGCGGCCCTCCAAACCTTCACCATTCCGGCCGAGGTGCCTGTCAAGGTCCCGTTTCGCATGGACACGCACGTGCTGCTGGCGAGCCTCGCCCTGTCGATCCTCTCGGCGCTCTTTTGCGGCCTCGCGCCCGCGCTCCAGAGCACGCGGACGGACCTGTTGAAAGGGCTCAAGACGGCTGACGTGGAGGAGTTCGGGCGCGGCCGCAAGCGCCTCTGGGGCCGGAATGCCCTGGTGGTGGCGCAGGTCGCCATGTCCCTCATGCTTCTCGCCGCCTCTTTCCTGATGTTCCGTGGCTTTCAGCACAGCCTGGGCGAGGGAGTCGACTTTGCGAAGGAGGCGAAGGATCACGTCCTGATGGTGAGGTTCGATCCGCGTCTGGTGCAGTACGAGGCCGCCCAGACCGAGCAGTTCTACCGGCGTCTCGCCGAACGTCTCCGCGCGATGCCGGACGTTCGCAGCACGGCCTACACGCAAAACCCTCCGCTCGGGCTGGAGGACTTCGACCGCGTCACCTTCGTGCCGGACGGTTTTCAGATGCCCCGCGATCGCGAGAACTTCTCTTCGACGATGGACACCGTCGACGACGGGTTCTTCGAGACGATGGGGGTGCGCATCCTGCGCGGCCGCGGCTTCCGGCAGTCGGATGACGCCCACGCGCCCCGCGTTGCCGTCGTGAACGAATTCTTCGCGAAGCACTACTGGCCGAACGAAGACGCGGTGGGCAAGCGCATCCGACTCGACCGGAGGGACGGCGCGCCGGTCGAGGTCGTCGGCGTCGCGAAGACGATCAAGTATCGCGACAGCTCCTTCGGCCAGGCGATCGATTTCGTCTACCTGCCGATCGCCCAGCATCCGGTCGCGCGCCTGGTCCTGCTCGTGCGATCGACCGGCGATCCGCTGGAAATGGTCGAGCCGTTGAAGGAGGTCGTCCGGGCGCTCGATCCGAACATGCCATTGGTGGAGACACGGTCTTACAACGTTCTCTACCGATACTCCACCGTGGAGGGGCCCGGCGTGGCGGTGAAGCTCGTGGGCACGCTGGGAGCGGTCGGCCTCTTCCTGGCCATCGCCGGTCTGTATGGACTCGTCGCCTACAACGTGACGCGGCGAACACGCGAGATCGGCATTCGCATCGCGATCGGCGCCAGACCCGGCGACGTCCTGCGCCTCGTGATGAGCAAGGGCCTCATCCTGGTGGGAATCGGGGCGGGTGTCGGGGTCGTGATGGGCGTCGCTGTCGAGCGGCTCATGAACGCCATGCTGTTCAACGCCGGCGGAACGGACCTGCTCGTCTATCTCATCGTCGTCCCGTCGATGCTGCTGGCGACCATGCTGGCGGCGTATGTACCCGCGCGGAAGGCGACTCACATCGCGCCGACGCTGGCGCTGAGGTGTGAATAGCACGTCGCTCGCACCGCGCCTGAATCCTGCGCCCTCCGGGCGCACCGGCGATCGGCTCGCCCAAAGGGGCTCGACCGCTCGCCTGATCTCGGGCGCGCCGCTCGCTCCCGCGGCGCGGGGCTCCTCCACTCGATTACTTCGCGGAGACTCCCCGCGCCGCGACCGGAGCCTACTCAAGGCGCGTAGGGCATCCCCTCGCTTCCGCTCGGGAGACTTTGCACGCCGCGAGCAAAGAGACACACACGGGCAGGGTCTTTGACGGCTGGCGGGAACTGTGCGAAGCAGAGCGAGCAAAGAGGCACCCACAGCGCACCGCGAGTGAGGACAGGCGGCGCAAACCAACTCGCCGTCTGTCCGTACATACCTGAAAGATCACTGCCGTGACGACTGGACAGCTCAGCGAGATGTCGCCGCGTTCCAGGGCCCGACTGGCGGGCCTCTTCGAGGCGCTGGAAGGCTTGACCTCGGCCTATGGCCAGGTGTTCGTCCTCGGCAGGCTCGTCGTGGTGGGCAACGCCGCGGCCACGGCGGCCAACATCCTGGGGCAGGAGCGGTTGTTTCGAGTAGGGTTCGCATCCTCGCTTCTCGGGGTTGCGTTCCATATCGCCTGGGTGGCCCTCTTCTACGACCTGTTCAAGCCCGTGCGGAAGCGCCTCTCCTTGCTCGCCGCCTTCGTCGGCATCGTCGTCTGCGCCATGCAGGCCGTAACCAGCCTCCTTTACCTCGCCCCCTTGCTCGTCTTGAAAGGCGGCAGCGCCTACGGCGCGTCTTCGACGGAACAGCTGCAGACGCTGGCGATGGTGCTGCTCAAGTTGAATGGACTGGCCTTCCAGGTCGACCTGGTGTTCTTCGGGCTCTGGTGCGTCCTGACCGGCTATCTCATTCTCCGGTCGAACTTCCTGCCTCGAGTTCTCGGTGGGCTGCTGATGATCGACGGTCTGGGCTGGATGATCTACGTGTCACCGCCGCTGGGCGTCTCTCTGTTCCCCTTCATCGCCACGGCCTCGGCCCTAGCGGAATTTCCGCTGCAGCTGTGGCTGATCGTGAAGGGCGTGAACGAGGAGCGATGGAAAGAGCAGGCCGCCGCCGCGGGGGTGTGACCTCCGACCTCTACCGGATTCGCGCGATCCGGCCCTGCGCCGGGAACTTGTCGAACTGCCGCGGGTCGTGGCCCGGTACGACGCGCTCCGCCGAGCCGGCGAGCTCGACCATCCGCGCCTGATTCCGGATGTTGGCCGGCTGATCGGCCTCGCTGAACGTGGCGCTCG